>Ga0302324_100002137_pt1 | contig 46637 bp, 35 predicted proteins | sample Palsa_T0_1_FD_201949 | JGI IMG/M metagenome (GOLD analysis project Ga0302324, IMG submission 201949) | Peat permafrost microbial communities from Stordalen Mire near Abisko, Sweden - Palsa_T0_1 | ecosystem: Environmental > Terrestrial > Soil > Palsa > Peat permafrost | place: Sweden: Abisko... | reverse complement strand
TCATGTTCATTCCTCTCGGACAGGAGATCGGCCGGCTTTTCACTTTGCGGCCACCGCTGCAGGCGTATGCGCTGGACCTCGGCGGAAGTCTTGCCGGTACGGTGATCTTCGGCATCTTTTCATTCTATCGGTTCTCACCGTTCTGGGGATTGTTGATCGTCGCGGTGATTTTGCTGACCGTAACGGGCGGCCGCATGGCATTGTGGAACGCGCCCCTGTGGGCGCTGGCTCTGCTCATGGTCTGGAGCACTTCCGATCCCGCCGCCACCTGGTCGCCGTATTATTACATCACCATGCACAAGGGATCGGACCCCCAGGCGGTGGCCGATCCGGTTCCCGATCTCCGCACGCGTAAAGATCCACCGATTTACCAGGCGCATGTCAACACGGATTTCTACCAGCCGCACGGCACGCTCGATCCCCAGCGCTATACCCCCGGTTCGCCCGATGCACAGAATGTCCGACAACTGCTCTTTCCCCAATATATGCTTCCATATTGGCTGCATCCCCATCCTCAGCGGGTTTGCATTGTCGGGGCGGGCGGCGGAATGGACGTCGAAGCGGCATTGCGCGCCGGCGCAGTGGAAGTTGATGCCGTCGAAATTGATCCCGTGCTCGTCCAGCTTGCCCGTCGTTTTGCCGCGTCGGGCGTCTATGACGATCCACGCGTCCACGTGCGGATCGACGATGGTCGGGCGTTTTTGCAGGCGGCGGGGAAACCTTACGACATGGTTGTCTTCGGCTTCGTCGATTCGCAGGCGCTTTTCAGCTCGTCGAGCAACATCCGCCTCGATGGTTTTATCTACACCGTTCAAAGCATGCGGCGCGCCTATTCGATGCTGAAGCAGGATGGATTGTTGTCCGTATCATTTTACGCCGCCCGGCCCTGGATCGTGGACAAACTCAAGGCCATGCTGACCGCCGCGACGGGACGTACGCCCATTGTGTATCACTTGAGGTGGCAATATATCCTGGCAGTTCCTCGAGGCGCAAATCCACCAACACCCGGAAACCTCGATTCCTTTGCGCTGGAAACCACGTTGCCGGCCGCAATCGATCTGCCCACCGACGATTGGCCTTTTCTTTACCTTTCCCGCCGAACCATCCCGGAGGATTATTCAATTGTCATCCTCATACTGGTGATTTTCTCGGTCGCGGCCGTCTCATTGGCACAGTGGACCGGCCGGCGCAGCCAAAGAAGCCGCATCGGCGCCGCTGAGGGCCATTTCTTTTTTTTGGGCCTCGGGTTTCTGCTCCTGGAGACGCAAAGCATTGGCGATTGCTCGCTTTATTTTGGCGTCACCTGGCTGGTGACGCTTATCGTCGTCTGCGGAGTTCTGATGATGGTGCTCGCAGCCAACCTCCTGGCCATGCATATCACCGCTCCGCGTCTGGTCTACTACTTACCGCTGATGGGTAGCGTCGCGCTTCTATATTTCATGCCGCGGGATTTGGTGCTGGCATGGCCCTGGGCGTTCCGGCTGGCTTGGTCGCTGCTATGCGTTCCGCTGCCGATCTTTTTCGCGGGGCTGATTTTCTCCACCACGTTCCGCGAGGCGCTGGATGCGTCCCGGTTGCTCGCCGCGAACCTGCTCGGGGCAACTTTGGGAGGTTTCTGCGAATATTTGGGCATGGCCATCGGCGCACGCGCGTTGCTCTTAATCGTGATGGGCGCCTACGCCGCGAGCCTGATCTGCAGACTGCAAGCCAAAAAATCTCGCCTTGTCGAAGGTGTCGTATCCCCCATCGCCACGCAATTCCAGCAACACACCAGTTGATTCGAGCAGTGAGCGTCCAGAGGGCGGCGTCATTTCAAAAGCGGGCAGTACCGCCGATTCATGTCGGATGCTATAACCCGGTGAATGACCGAAGCTGAACCTGTCGCCGAACCGCCTAGGGGGGCGCTGGGCACCATTTTCCTGATCGTCTTTACCGACCTGATGGGCTTCGGGATCATCATTCCCCTCCTGCCCCTGTATGCCAAGCAGTATCACGCATCGGCCCTGGACATCGGCCTGCTGTTTTCGATTTACTCGGCTTGTCAGTTCGTGGCATCGCCGATCCTCGGGGCGATTTCCGATCGCTACGGGCGCCGACCCGTGCTGATCTTTTCGCAGCTTGGCAGCTCGCTGGGATATCTGCTTCTCGGCGTGGTGATGAATCTGCACTGGGAAAATACCACTTACGCCCTGCTGCTGATTTACTGCTCGCGCCTCATCGACGGCATCAGCGGTGGAAATATCTCCACGGCCCAGGCGTACATCAGTGATGTCACCACCGCGAAAAATCGCGCCAGGGGAATGGGTGTGCTCGGCGCGGCGTTTGGAGTCGGATTTGCCATGGGACCGGCGCTGGGGGCGCTCCTTGTTACGGTGCATCCCGCCCTGCCCGGATATTTCGCCGCTATCATGAGCTTCATCGCCATGCTGCAAACGTTCTTCCGCCTGAAAGAGGGCCGCGTTCACAAACCGACCGATGCCAGCGGCTGGCTCCACCCCAGCCGGTTCAAACCCATCCTTCGCCACAATCTCCTCGTGCAGCTTCTGCTCATCGCGTTCATCAGCATGTCGGCGTTCGTCATGATGGAAAGCATGATTGCCCTGTTCCTCAGCAGCGATCAGACCTTCCATTTCAAGGATTGGCAGGTCGGACTTTATTATGCGTACATCGGCGTGATGATTGCCGCCGTGCAGGGGGGATTCATTGGTAGGCTCACGCCGCGATTCGGCGAATGGCGGCTCGCCATCGCCGGGCCCCTTTTTGTCGCGCTGGGAATGGCCGGCCTGGCGATTGCCGGATTTTATCCAATGCTGCTGATCCTGATGGTAAGCGGCGCCGTGAACGCCGTGGGCCGCAGTCTGCAGACGCCGACGCTTTATGCGCTGATCTCCCACAACAGCGATCCGCGCGAGCAGGGATTGGTCTTCGGACTGAACCAGGGGCTGGGCAGCATCGCGCGGGTGATCGGCCCGATCATCGCCGCCGTGGCGTACCGCATCCACATCTCCGGCCCGTTTATCGTGTCAGCGACCATCGCTTTCGTCGTGGCGCTCTGGACGCTTTCACTGCGATCGCGAAATCCCGATGAAACGGCCTTCCCGCTCCCGGCGGACGCTTCGGCCGCCGAATCGGTATGATATTTCACACTCGATGAGTTCCCCTTCTTCCGTCCATTGGCAGCGACGCTGGGCCGGCCCGGCGCTGATTCTCGCCGTCTTTATCGCACTGCTCGTCTGGACATGGCAGCGCCTCACGGATGTGCTGGTCGATTTCGGCGTGCAGCTCTACGTGCCATGGCAGCTCGCGCGGGGAAAAGTGCTCTATCGCGATATCGCCCATTACACCGGCCCGCTTTCCGTCTACTTCAACGCGCTGGCGTTTCGAATGTTCGGCGTCAGCCTGCGAACACTTGAACTGGCCAACCTTCCGATCCTCATCGGCATCGTCATCGCGATCTATTGGCTGACCGCGCGGATGGCAGGACGGTTCTGCGCGACCGTTTGCAGCATCAGTTTTCTGACGCTCTTCGCATTCGCGCACGTCTCGATCGCGGGGAATTACAATTTTGTGACGCCGTATGAATATGAATACACGCATGCGACGCTTTTATGCCTGATCTTGGTGATATTTCTGCACCGGATGGTACGGGACGGGCGATGGATCGACTCGGGGATGGCGGGTTTCCTCCTGGGGATGATTTTTCTGACGCGGGCGGAATTTTTTGTGGCGGCGCTGGGGGCGGCGGGGGTGGGGTTTGGGTTTCTTGTTGCAGGAAAACGCGCCGCACAAGTGCGGCGGCTAAACAAGATGGGAATCCTTGGGATTTTTTTCTTTGCGGCGGCTTTCGCGCCGGTGGTCAGCGCCTGTCTTTTGCGGCTGGCGATGCCGTGGGATCTGGCGATTCGCGGAACGCTGGGTATGTGGCCCGCGATGCTGAGCGGAAATGTTTCATCGCAATATTTCTACCATCACAGCATGGGAACCGATGACCTTGCCAGAAGCCTCAGGCTTCTCGCCGCGTGGACGCTGGCGTGGTCGATCCCGGTCGCCGGCTTTGCCGCCTGGGCGATTTTGCCAAAACCCCGCCGAAGCACCCCGGCCCTGGCGATCGCATTCTTCATCGGCGCGATCTTCGTTCGCTTCAATTGGCGGCATGTCGATTGGATCTCTGCGTTTCGCCCGCTTCCGGCGGCGATCGCACTTATCCTCGCCGTCTCAATCATCCAATTCTTCCGCCAACAATCCGGCGATACGGCCATGCTCGCCGCAATTCTCGGCGTCTTCAGCCTGCTGCTGATGGGGAAAATTATTCTCTACGCGAGAATCGCCCACTATGGCTGCTGGCTCGCAATGCCGGCAACCATGATGGTCGTGATGTCGCTCTTCGGTTGGATTCCCGCATGGATCGCGCGACGCGGCGGCAATGGCGCTGCGTTTGTCGCGGGAATCGGCGGCGCATGGATCGTCGTTCTCTGGATTCATCTGGGAATTTCCGCAACCGCGATGGGACGGCTCACCGTTTCCGTCGGAACCGGCGCCGATCAATTCTGGGCCGACTCCGTGCGCGGCAACTGCGTCAACAACGCCGTCCTGCTCGCCCAGCAGATTCCGCCCGAAAAAACCCTCGCATGCTTTCCCGAGGGAATCATGATCAATTACCTGTCCCGGCGAAACGCCCCCGCGCGGTTTGTAAATTTCAACCCGCCGGATTTGCTGCTGTTCGGCCAAGACCGGATGCTGCAAGCGATGCTCGCGTCACCGCCGGATTATATTTTTCTCGTGCACAAGGATACCAGCGAGTTCGGAGAGCGATTTTTCGGCAAAGACTATGGCCAAAAACTGCTGGCGTGGATCGAAGCGAATTACCAGGAAGCGCAGGTTCCATCGCTGGAACTGGGAGATGAGCCGCTGCAAAACGGCCGGTTTGGCATTCGATTGCTCGTGCCGCGATCGGCTGACCAGAATCGGCGGCTGATCTACGGCCCGGGCGGCGGTGATTCACCGCGCTGCATCGAAGCCGAGTCGATATCCAGCAGCGAATAAATGAAAATTGTGTGCCCCACCACCGTTACCGGCGTTTTCGTCTGCAGCTCGTGGAAATACGGCAGGCCAATCCACGCGCGATTGCCCGATGCCAGCAGGATGCGGTTCTCCAGCCCGTCCAGAAAATAACTGCTCACCGCGACGAAGCGCGCATCCCCGGGATGCGTCAGCGGCGTATATTGGATTCCATAGACCCGCGGATCGACGAACCCGAAATACGCCAGCGCCACGCTGTCGATTTTCTGGTCGTTCATCCAGTCGCGCAGGTCGATGAGCCCCTGGCCCCAGTCGTAATCGGAATCGCTGAGCAGCCGCCAGCCGTTGGACGGCCCCCCCACCGCGAAGTTCACGAACGTGAGAAATCGCGGGCAGACCCAGAGCGTCTCGACAGCAAGCACCCCCAGCAGCGCATCGCGCAGGTACGGCATCAGCGAACGCGTTTTCGCCGAGGCCGGCCGATCGACCGACCAGATGCGCGAAATCAGAATGATCGCCAGTGGAAAAGCCGGCAGAAGATATCGCGTCCCGATGTTCAGATCGCCCAGCGCCATGACGCCCACGGCAAAAACAACCAGGCCTAAGAAAAGACTGCGCTCACCCGCTCCCCGCGCCGGCGGCGCGCTGCCGCGGATGGCCAGTTTGGACGCAGCCGCCGCGGCCGCCAGAAGCAGCATCGCAATGGGAAGTTTGCACAGCAGCGCCGCTGGAAAGTAATACCAGCGCGCCCCGCGGTAGATATAACCGAACAGAAAGCCCTGGTATCCGGCTTCGGTGTCGCTCTTCTGGGCATCGAGGCCCTCCAGCAACCGCGTCGGCAGCGGCGACGGCACAGCCGCGGGAATCGAATGCTGAATCCGGCGCATGAAACTGGAATTGAAATCAAACGATCCGATCGATCGCCCGGTGCCGTGAAATCCATAAACGACGTTCAGCAGCACCACGATGGCCGCCCCCAGCAGCAGCCACGCACCCGGCAGCAGCCAGCGCAATCGCGGCGTTCGCCACGGGATGAACGGCAGCGCCATCGCCAGCATCATGGGCCACAGCAGCACGGCCGTGAACTTGCACAGATGAGCCGCCAGCAGCGCGATGCAGGCCAGCAGCCACCTGGACCACGAGGGCGACCTGCAGAAACGCCACCAGAGCCAGCACGACGCCAGCATTGCCGCAGCCGTGCCGGAGTCGGTCGTCACCAGCGACCCATTGGCCAGCACGCTGGGATTCAGGCAGTACATCGCGCACGCGGCGGTGGCGCTGCGCGGGCCATAAAGCCGCCCCGCCCAGCGGAATGTAATCCAGCCGGAAACGCAGGAGATCACGACAATCGCCAGCCGCGAGACAAACAGCAGGTGCGAGAATCGATCGAGGTTGGCGGCAACGAAGGCGTCGGCGTAGCGCCAGTGGCGCTCAAGCAGCGGATACGAATCGGCAGTCGCCGTCGACGGGGAATTGGCGCGCTCCCACAGCGCGGGAATCGCCGCCCACAGCCGCACCAGCGGCGGGCTCAGATCATAAATGGAAAAATCGTGGTGTTGCCAGTACGCCACACCGGCGGCGAGATGGGCCGGCTCATCAAAAGTCGCAGAATTGCGCGCCGCCGAGTAAGTGAGGAGCAATGCGTGCGCCGCCAGAAGAGTTCCGCAGGCGATGATCGGCAGATGCTTCCGTTCGATCAGAACCTCACTTGCTCAAACTCTTATTTGTTATTGGCGCTGGTCAGAAGCGGGAAGTTCTTGGCTTCGATTTCCTTGCTGATGAGGATCGTCGGCTTAACGAGAATGAGCAGGATCTGCTCGTCGTTGGATTCCGACGCGTTGGTCGTCAACCGCTTGAGGAACGGTATCTTGGACAAGCCCGGGACACCGGCCTCCAGGTTCACCTCGCCGGCGATCGTCACGCCCCCCAGCATCAGCGTTCCGCCGTCGGGAACGGTCACGCGCGTCCGGACTTCGGTCCGCTGCTCGGTCGCTTCCTGAATGGTCAGGGTCGGCGCCGTGAATCCACCGATGCCGATGATCGACCCGGTGGTGGTCGCGGTGGCGGTCGCCGCGACTTCGAACGTGAATTCGTTAAATCCAAGGAACGCGTCCAGTTCCGGGTCGATGTCGAGCGTGACGTATTTGTGATCCGCGCTGACCAGGGCCCGTTCGATGACAAGCTGCACGCCGTCCTGCGCGTAGGAAATAACCGGCGCCGCGATAGCCGCGCCCGTCGCCACCGAAACGTTGAGGCTCGATACATACGGGAGATACGTGTACTGATAGACCGTCGCGCCCTGGCCGTTTTGCAGGGTCACTCGCGGCGCGTGGACGACGCTCAGGCGCGACGAGGCTTCCACCGCCGTGATGAGGAAGCTGACCGTGAAGTCGTCCAGAAGCCCGTAACCCGCCGGCGATCCGCCATCGCCAATGGAAAGACCCGGCAGCGGGTTGGTTCCCAGCGAGCCGGGAATACCCGTGGAGGGTTTTTGCGTGAACCCGGAGGTGCCGTTGGTGATCGTGATCGGCGTCCAGTTTTGCGGATTCTGCCCGTTGATGGTGAACCCGATATTGACGCCGATGCTCTCCAGGAAGTGCCTCGTAACCGTGAGGAAGCGGGCTTCGATGGATACCTGCACCGACTGGGCCTCGCGAAGCTGGGCCAGAAGGTCCTGAATTTTCTGATGGACCTCCGATGTCTGGGTGATGATGAGCTGATTGTTGAAATCGTCGATCTGCCCGTATCCGTTGGGATCGTTGTCCTTCCAGGAGCTGAACTCGACGGTGTTTTCGATTTTCTTTTTGATGTCCGTGAGCTGCTGCTCGCGGTCGGTCGTCGAACCCGTCTGGCTACTCTGCTGGAAGCTGGTGCCGCTTCCACTGCCGCCTGAGCCGGTCACCTGCGCGCTGCTCGATGAGATGCTTTGAATCGAGGGATTGAAGTTCGGGTTAATCAGCAGGTCGGTGATGTCATACACTTCGGTCTTGACGGCCTTGTTCAGAACGTCAGACGTGGAAATGCTGATGACGCCTTCGTCGATCGTGTACGCCAGTTTTCCCGAGCCGGCTTCCTCGAGGATGATGTCCAGAACCTTGGAGAACTTCACATCGTGCAGCTCGACATTGACCGTGGTGGTGGTCTTGTCGATCCCATCGGCCTCCAGGGCCTTCCAGTCAACCAGGATATTCGCGCCAGTGACATCGCGCAGATAGCTGATCGCATCGTCGAACGCGATGTTGGGCAGCGAAACTTTCGGCAGCCGATGGTCCAGCAACGCCTGCACCGTCTGGTCTTCCTTGCTGACGTTGTTGTTCCGCATCTCCGCGTCGCGCATGGTGGAGACATCCGGCCAATTCTCCGGATAACGGAAAATGTCTCCATAAGGAATCTGCGCTTCGTCCGCCTGGTTGAGCGATCGCTCCAGGTTGTAGTCTAACTCCTCGCGGTATTTCCGCTGCTCCTGAATGATCGCCTTGTCCTCGACAAACTGGCGAACCCCAAGCGCGTAATCGTTTTGCGGATCGATCGCCAGAATCTGGTCGAGCACTCCCAGGGCCGCCGCGTAATTCTGCTGCTCGATATCGGCGCGCGACAGGCGGATATAAGCCGCCACTGCGGTTCGCCTGCGATAGATGTCCACCTGCTCGATGCGGGCCTGCGTTTCCGCGGCCTGGGCGGCATTGTTCCGCGCCTGCATGCGGTCGGATTCCGCCTTCGCCTGGTGCAACTGAAGAGTGGCCTCGCGAATCTGCGAGTCCATCTGATTCAATTCATCGGTGTTGAAGATCGTCGGATCCTCGTCGCGGGCCGCCTGCGCATCGGAGATATCGTTTTCGGCCTGCTCATACGCATTGGCTTCGGTATCGCGGCGGGCCTGATCGATCGCCGTGCTGAACTTGTACTGAATCGCCTGCATCGCAACCCGAATCTGGGTTTCGGTGCGAGTCAGGCTCGCGCCGCCCTGGCCCGGGCCGCGGCCCGATTTCGCCAAAAGCCGATCGCGCCCCTCGGCGGCGTCTTTGTTCGTCGGATCAAGACGAACCGCTTCGGTATATTTGTCCAGGGCGTCGGCGTCGTTGCCTTCGGCTTCCAGCTTCTTGGCCATGTCCACATCGCCCTGGGCCGCGAAAATCTTCTGCTGCTCCGCGAGACGGTCGATTTCAGCCTGGTGCTGAAGCTGCGATTGATCCGACCCCCCCCCGCCTTCACCGCCGCCGTTGGCGGGCGTGGGCGCGGCCTGCGTCGCGCTGCCGCTGGTTTCATCCGCAAGATTCACCGGCTGGGCCGAAACAGGATTTTCACCGGCGCTCTGGGCCCGCGCGCTGGCGGAGGCGCTTTCATCCATGCGCGCCAGATATTCCGCGGGCGTAAGCCCTTCCAGATAATTCGGCTGATATCCCAGATCGCGCGCCTTCATAAAATCGACGCGGGCGCTGGCGAAATCGCCCGAGCGATATTCCGACCGCGCGCGATCGTACGCCGCCTGACCCTGAGCTTTGCTTGAGGCTTCGTTGGCGGCATCGGGATCGCCGTTGTTCGCCCCGCCCTGCCGCGAAACGTATTTCTGTTCCCCTTCGTCCATCTTGCTCAGGTATTCGCTGGGCGAAGCCTGCAGGAACCCGCCGGTGTATCCAAGCTGCTCGGCCGTCAGAAAATCAGCCCGCGCCTGTTGCCACAGACCTTTGCGATATTCGGTGACCGCCCGGGTATACGCCGATTTTCCCTCGGTCGATTCGACCTTCTCGGCAAGCAAAAGCTGCTGGAGCTGCTGCTGCGCGCTCTGACGGGTTTGGGCGTCGGCGCGAGGATTATCCAGCACGGCGTTGTAATGTTGCTCGGCATCGACAATGTGATTGGCCTTGCGCGCATCGTCGCCGGCAATCAACTCCGTTTGCGCGGCGCGCCGCTCGGTCGAGGCTTCGCTGGCCTTGGACAGAATACTGATGAGTGTCTGATGATCCTCCTGGCTGAGCGATTTGATGTCCACCTGCTGCAAAGTGGTCACCGCCTGCTCGTACCGGCCCTGGTTGTACTGGTCGATTCCAGCCTTCAGGAGATCGCTGCTGCTGGGTTTCGACTGGGAATCGCCCGAATCCGCCGGGCCGGAAGTCTGATCAGCAAACAGGCTGCTGAAACTGCTGATTCCAGTGGGCAGCGCAATGGTCGCCGCCAATCCCAGGCACGCTAACTTTTTACGTCGAATGGAGCCGCGGATCATGGTGTTGGACCTGCTTTCACGCCGAGCGGGGGAATCGAACAACACGGTGCTCCTCCTCAGGTTTGTCTCAATACCTTGCGATACAGTGGCTGGCTACGTAAGGCATGCGACGGTAAGAGGTTCGGTGGATACTTGCCTGTGCCCAAAACCCTCGAACTTTTCATGTCATTTGACCGCGCCGCAGGCACAAACTTCTTGCGCCGCTGCCAACTAAGACGAGTCTAAACAAAGGCTAGCAGCGATGCAAATAAAATTCAGCCTCTCAACTCTGCCGCAAGCCCAGCGCCCAAAAGCGGGATATCGCGCATATTCTGCGCTCAGTCACCCTGTTTGCGCGAGGCTCCCTATGGATCGACCTACCAGCCCTGATCGCACCAGTTTTCTCGGGCGAAAGTCTATTCCCACTCAATGGTTGCAGGTGGCTTGGAGCTGATGTCATACACGACCCGGTTCACGCCCCTCACCTCGTTGATAATGCGGTTACTCATCTCCGCTAGCACATTGAACGGAATCCGTGCCCAGTCGGCTGTCATGAAATCCTGGCTTTCCACCGCCCGGATGGCAATCACGCCGTCATAACTGCGTGCATCCCCCATCACGCCCACCGTCCCAATGGGCAGGTACACCGCGAACACCTGCGCGGTCTTCCGGTACAAATTGGCAGAGATCAGCTCTTCTAGCACGATCTCGTCCGCCGCTCGCAGAATCGCGAGATTCTCGGACGTAATCTTCCCGATGATCCGCACCGCCAGCCCCGGCCCCGGAAACGGATGCCTCCAGACGATCGATTCCGGCAGCCCCAGAACCTCCCCCACCTGCCGCACCTCATCCTTGAAGAGATCGCGCAGCGGTTCGACCAGCTCGAAACCGAGTTGTTCCGGCAATCCCCCCACGTTGTGATGCAGTTTGATATTCGCCGCCGTGCCGGCATACCCATGCCCGCTTTCGATCACATCCGGATACAGCGTCCCCTGCGCCAGAAACCGCGCCTCACGGATCGACTTGGCCGCCCCCTTGAACGCTTCGATAAATTCGTTGCCGATAATTTTCCGCTTCTGCTGCGGATCGGTCACGCCCTCCAGAGATTTGAGAAACTGATCGGCCGCGTCCAGCGTGATCAGGTTGATCTTGAAATGATCGCGAAACGTGGCCTCAACATTTTGCCGCTCGTTCTTCCGCAGCAAGCCGTTGTCCACAAAGATGCACACCAGCCGATCGCCGATCGCCTTGTGCAGCAGCGCCGCCGCCACCGAGCTGTCCACCCCGCCCGATAGTCCGCAGATGACCGTGGCCTCGCCCACCTGCCGCCGAATGCGCTCCACCGAATCGTTGATGAAATTCCCCATCGTCCACGAGCCGGAACATTTGCAGATGTCGTACAGAAAATTCTGAAACACCTGCTCGCCCCGCGGCGTGTGTGTCACCTCCGGATGAAACTGCACGCCGTAAAACGGCCGCGTCGCGTGGCGGGCCGCCGCATACGGACACGTCGGCGTCGCCGCCAGCGCCACGAAATCCGAGCCGAGTTCGTGCACCTGATCCCCATGGCTCATCCACACCGTCGTGTCCTGCGGCAACCCCCGCACCAGCGCATCCTCTTTCACCACATGCAATTTCGCTCGACCATATTCCCGCGCCTTGGCCGGCTTCACTTTTCCGCCGAGAATCTCGCAGCCAAGCTGCATTCCGTAACAGATCCCCAGAATCGGCACGCCAAGATCAAAAATCCCCGGATCGCATTTGGGCGCGTTCGGTTCATACACGCTGCTCGGCCCCCCGGAAAGAATAATCCCCTTCGGATTAAGCGTTTTCATCTGCGCCGCCGGCATCTCCGGCCGAACCAGCTCGCTGTAAACGCCCTTCTCGCGGACGCGGCGAGCGATCAGTTGTGCGTATTGGGAGCCAAAATCCAGGATGGGAATGACTTCGTCGTGGGCCATTGTGAAGTAATAATGAAATACGCAGGGGAATGCAAAGAGCGATCGGGGATGAAATTCACAGAAACGCACCTGGATCGAGCTTGAACCGCTTACCCAGCCGCCGGGCGTGCTCCGCCGTGATTGGGCGCTCACCATTCAGGATCATGGATACGGCGCTCTGGCCCACTCCAAGCAGTTCCGCAAGCTCCGCCTGTTTCAGCTTGTGCTCTTCAACAAACATTCGCAGAACATCCAGGCCGGTTGCGGTGTCCGGAGTGGGATCATAGCGCTCTTCGTAATCCGCCAGAAGATTGGCGAGAACAACGATGTAGGCTTCTTCGCCGGGATCGTCAAATTCCTGCCGAAATCGCTTATCGAGAATCGCGGTCGCGGCGTCGGCTTCCTTCTTTGTGTGCAGGGCCCGCAGCGGGAATTCCCGGATGAGCTTGCGGTAAAGCGGCGTATAGATTTCGCGAGCTGTTGTCGTCATAGTTCGGCCTTCCATTTCTATTTGTCATATTCGGCATGAGTCAGGAATCGCAAGACATAGATGATCGCGTAGCGGAAATTAATCGCCACAATCAGGCGGTATTTATTGCCGCCGATGTTGAACACCGTCACCGTATGCCCGCTCTGGACAGTCGCCCCATCGGCGCTAGGGAATGACTCCCGGACATCGTGCAAACTTTGCCATCGGGCCTTGCGGGCGATTTTCAGCCAATTCATGAGCGGCGTGGTCGCTTCCGGGCATTCCTTCACATATCGCCTGATTGTGCCTGGCTTAATCACCCTCACCGTAATCACTATATGTGATATATCGGATCGAGTCAAATCGAACATCACTGAATGTGATAGCCAATCGGAGGGACATTGGGTGTTGGTATTATTTGAGCAATGGCAATCTCCGACATCAATCGCGCGATTGAAGTATTTGCCCGCGGGGTGGCGTTTCGTCGAAGTCGAACCTATCCCTGTATTGCGGAACCGGTAGGCCGATTTTGGGTGATTCGCGATGCCGAGCGAAAGCGGGCCGATGCCTATCGCCGCGAAGAGTGGATCATCCACGGAATGCCCGCCGCGGAGGTTGACGCATTCGTCCGGAAAAATACCCGGGGACGTTTTTGCATCTGCGAGATTCGCAGGCCCGATGAGGACGACACGCCAATTCGCGCCGCATACAAAGCCGCCGGCTATCGCCTGGGCAACACCGAGCCCTTCATGGCCCATGCGCTTAAGCAGATTCCCAAAATGCCCGAGCCGTTTCCCGTTGGGCGCGTCACGACGCAGCACATCGCCAATCGCCTCGCCGCGATCACCAAAAAGCGGCCGATGTCTTCCGATTACTTTCTGGCCGATTCCCCCGTGCGCGTGTACGTGGCCCTCGATGGCAAAGAGCCCATCGGCTGGACTTGGAGCATCAAGGCCGGCAAATCCACCTGGGTCTCCGATGTCTACGTGAAACCGCAATACCGTCGCCGCGGAATCGGCAAATCGATGCTCGTCCGCATGCTGGGCGACGATCGCGCCCACGGGTCGAAGTGGTCGGTGCTTCTGGCCAGCCACACCGGAGCGCTGCTCTATCCGAACGTCGGGTACGAGCAGATCGGAACGCTGATGCTCTACACGCCGCGGAAGGAAGCGGGACATTCATACAAATCACCGCGACGCGGGGATAAATAGGATCAGCCCTCGCGTATGGACGCGAGCCCGTGAATGCGCGAGCAATTGGGGATGGCTGAGCGGGGAATTTTACGTCGGCCGGATATTCTGATGGCCAAAAAAACTTAACCGTCCATCTTCGCGCGAAAACCAATCGTATTTTCTTGTTGTTCCTTGAGTTCTCATCTCTATAATCCCGCCTGCTCTTACGGATCGGGTGGAAAATGCAACAGCCACGACATAAAAAGTCCGCGCGTAAATCTCATCGACTGGCACTCCTTTGGTCCGCTTCTACCGTTGCTCTGGCCCACCAGGCGATGGCGCAAACTTACGATGGACCCAACAACGGAAGTTTTTCCATCGCCAACGACTGGGTCGGCGGCGTCGCCCCCAACTCAGGCAGCAGTCCAGTTGTCGGCCCCGACGAAGGATCGGCCACGGCGATGACGGTATTCCTCAACTACGATGCGGCGACCTACACGAACAATGGCGAGTTTAATTCCCTCACAATCGAAGCGCCCAGTGCCACGCAAAACATCACCGTGAGCGAGGATCCGTTCGCAGGTTATGTCGATTCATTACAAACCTATGACCTCGACATATCGACACGTTACGGCGGCGGCAACGGAACTTTCGTCCAGGGCGGCTTTTCCTCCAGCAACAACAATATCGCCAGTGACATGGTCGTCGGAGGCGTCGCGGGCACCACCGGTGAATATGATCTCGATACAAATGGCACTTTGTACGCAAACGAAATGTTCATCGGAAACGGGGGCACGGGAATCGTCCGCCAGAACACCGGCGCTGTTTCCGGTCAGGAAGTCAATGTTTCATCTGGCGACGGCTATGGCGAATACGACTTGAGCGGGGGAACACTCAACGAGTCGGGGATAGCGGTGGGTAATCAGTACGACGGCGATGTGGGAGCGGAGTTTAATCAGACCGCGGGGACCAGCACGACCGACACGCTCACCCTTTGGGGCAATTCGAGTTACACCCTCAATACCACCAACGGACCGAGCACGCTGACCGTGAGCGGCTCGGGCGAATATGTCGGGAAAAGCGCAACCTCCACGCAAACCGAAACGTTTACGCAGACAGGAGGCACCCATACCGTGACCGGCGGCCTCTACGTCGGCTATGAAGCCGCCGGCGCATCCACTTTTACACTCAATACCGGCAGTCTTTCCGCGGACAACGAGTATATCGCTTACAACAGCACCGGAAACGCCAATTTCGTTCAAAGCGGAGGAGTCAACACCGACTCTGGAATGCTGGATATCGCCGACGGCGCTTACAACGGAACCTATTCAATCTATTCAACGGCGACACTCTCTGTTACCGGTGTGATTGGTCTGGCCGGCCAAACGCTCGACGGTGGGAACGCAACGTTTCAGCAGTATGGCGGCGCCGTCTCCGCAAGCGCGTTGTACTTCGGCTATTCCTATGGATCGGGACAATACGTCATCTCAGCCGGATCGCTCTCGGTCGGGTCCATCAGTTTCAGTCCAGCGCAGGTTTCGGGCGGAGAAATGACACAGACCGGCGGCACCGTCACCGTCGGCTCGGCCGCTTCACCGGGTTCGATTGTCATGAATTGTTTTGAGGATTTTTCCAGCCAGTATTCTCTTTCAAGCGCAAATGGTCCCAGCAGCTTGATCCTCTACGGAAATATGGAATTGGCCGGTGGAAACGCGCCCGACACGACAATGTCATTCAACCAATCGGGCGGCACGGCCCAAATCAATGGAAATGTGTTGCTCGGAGATACCGTGTACTTCGGGACCACGCCCTCCCAGGGCAATTCGATCTCCATCACCGGCTCGGCTGCCTGCACCGTAACCGGCAGCGTTTATATTGGCGGCTCCGCATCGCAGGCCCTGGGGCAGGGGACCTTAACGGTGAACGGCGGTTCACTCACGGTCGATGGCGCGCTGGAGCTTTGGAACACCAGCGGCACAAGCGCCACACTTGCCGTGGGAACGCTTGAGGTCGGATCGCTCAACGTCAATTCCAACCCGTCCCTGTTCAACTGGACCGGCGGTACATTGCACTTGACGAATCAGACGATCTATTTCGACACGATTGCCGGCGATTCGAATGCGCCATTCGGAAACAGCTTAACACTCGGATCTACCCAAAGCCTTATCGTGGATAACGGAAATACCGAACGCCTCAATGGCCCGGGCAGCAGCGTCACACAAAACGGCGGCAATAACACCACCAATGGTTTGTATGTCGCCGGCAGCAACGGTACCGGCACATATAACATCTACACACTCAACAGCGGCAATCTCACCGTCAACGGAAGCCTCGGTGGGTACGAGCAAATCGGCTCCAGCGCGGGCAATGCGCTTTTCCAACAATACGGCGGAACGAATACCGCGCAGCAGTTGATCGTCGGCCTCAACAGTTCCTCAAACGGCCAGTTCGATCTCTATGCCGGTTCCGTTAATGCAACAAGCCTGTCGCTCGGTTATTCGTCACCGGCCGGATCCCTTTACATGACCGGTGGAACGCTCACCGCGACAACAACCACCAATAACGGCAGCATCCAGCAGACGGGCGGCGTGGCCAAATTAGGCCGCGTGATCGGGATCGGCGCAATCCAGGTAGGAAATTTCACCAGCGGATCTGCGCACACAACCGTTACGTCGATCTCTCAATCGACCGCGATTGTCGTCAGCAACGGTCTGCTGACGATTTCACCCAATTCCGGAGCCGCCAACTCGCTGGACAGCCTGACGATCCTCGGCACCGGCGAACTCGATCTGAACAACAATCACATGTATATCGACTACGCCGGGGGAGCTGACCCAATCGCCCAAATCGCCGGCTACATTCAAGCGGGTTACAACGGCGGATCATGGAACGGCGCGGGCATTATTTCAACGACAGCGCAGAGCAACCCGCAATATGGGATCGGCTATGCCGACTCGGCTGATCCGAACGATCCCGCCGGTCTATCCTCCGGCACGATTGAAATCATGTATACGCTGCTCGGCGACGCGAATCTGGACGGTAAAGTGAATGGGACCGATTTCACCCTGATGGCCGCGAATTTCAACGATGCGGTCACGGGTGGATGGGACAAAGGCGATTTCAACTACGATGGAAAGGTCAACGGATCTGACTTTGTTCTACTGGCGGACAATTTCAATCAGTTCGCCAGTCAATCCTCCGCATCGGCTGCCGATCTGACGGCGCTCGATTCGTTCGCGGCGGCGAACGGGATCAGTCTGGCAAACGTGCCCGAACCGGGGACCGTCGGTATTGTTCTTATCGTGGGGATCAGCGCGATGAAACGGCGAAAGCTCCGCGTCGTTTAGCGGCCGGGCTTGCCCGGCGCGTTCTTCAATCATCCAGCAAAAACCGAATCACCTTCGGCGGCAAAATCGGCGACTTCACATCCACCACGAAAGACACCACCAGCATCTTGTCCTGCCGCTTGAACTGGGCCCACAATTTATAAAGCCCCGCCTTGGGAAAAATTGTCCCAAATGGAATATCCGGCCCCGCCCGCGCCGATTGATCCGGTGGACTCAACTGCTCGGGATGACAATGCAGATAAACCTCCGAATCCTGCGAGATGAACACCGCGTGCGCCATTGCCCCCAGGTATGGCTGAAGATCATTGACCGGCAGCCCGTCCCTGGTGAGCCGAATTAGAAAATGCGTTTCGATCCCCGCCACCGGATCGCGCGGCTGAAAGAACAGTTCCGCCGTCATCGTCGGATCGTTGTCCATCGCCTTGGCCATCGAGGGCGTGGGCGTCAGGTCGGGCGCATCCATCAGCAGTTGCGGATCGGCATCGGCCGTTCGCACCACCACCGGAAGTCGAAACACCTGCGCCCGCTGCCCCGCCGGTGTGATATCCGCATAGAGCAGATACGTGCCCGGATTGGGAAACGTGTAAACAAGCTGCAGCGAGCCGTCCGGCTGCATCACCGGATGAACGTGATCGAAGAACGAAAAATCCGCCGAGATCATGATCAGATGCAGTAATTTCTCGTGCACGACCAGCAGGTCGCGAAAAAGCTGCCCATTATGCAGCGGCGTGAACGTCAGCGTCACTGGTTTGCCGGCGATCACATCGCCGGACTTGGGATTGCACTCCAGCCGCATATCATATTCCGGCAGGTGCAATTCCGTCGGCGGGTTTCGCCGGATGGGCATGAGCTGCATCCCGCACAGCGGACACACACCCGGATTTTCCGAGATGATTCCATCGTGCATCGGGCACTGATACCGCGCCACTTCGTTGGGCGGAACCGGTGTGATCGCCGGCGTCACCCACGGATCGAAATATCCCATCTTCATCGCCCCATCGACCGGCAGCTCCGCCCGCGCGGCGAACGCCATCACATTTTTCAGGAACGGCGCCGTCGCGCTGAAATGGCTGCGCGAGCCGTCGGCCGCAAGGGGAATGTCAATGTCACTGTATCCGCGCGAAATAATCAGGTTCACCTGCTCGGCACGCACGGCCACGGGCGTTTCAGTAAATCGATCTTTCACGTAAAGATCGAGCTTCTGCGTATCAGGATTAAAATTAAGCTGCGCCCGGATCGGCCCATACGGCGCGATCGGCGACTTCTCATCGCGCGTCCCATCGGCAAACGCACCCCATCGCTGATAGTGGCCATAGCCGATGTACCACGGCAAACCCTCGTTGTACGTGATCAGCAGCACCGATTCCGTACACATCAGTGCCGCGAACAGCAGCGCCAGCGGCTGTTTGAATTTCGGAAACCCATCCTGCGCCAGCCGTGTAGCGCCGATTCCCAGCGCCGTGAGGCCCATCACAATATGGGCGATATAAACCCCCGCCGCGACGTTGGCGTATGGAGCCACCGTGTGCACGTGCGTGAACAGCATCCCACCCCCGATGAGCGCCATCACCGCAACCACCTTCGACGGCGTCGCCATCCGCGTGTGCTTGATCGACGGCTTGCGCAGCCGATACAGCCCCAGCGCCCCCACCGTCGCCAGCACGATCGCCAGCGTCTTGTGAAGCTGCACCTCGCGATCGCGAAGCTGGCGAATATCGGTGAGGCGATAAAGATCGAGATCGGCAAAGAAAAACAGGCTGATCCCACCCACCAGCAGCAGCGACGGGCCAACCCACTTCATGCGGTCGGCCCGTTTGGGAAACAGCGCGTAAGCGAACAGCGATCCCGAAAGCGCCAGCGTAAGCCAGCCGGCGACGTGATGCATCAATTCCGAATAGCGCAGGTTCTCATCGGTTTGCCGTGTCGCCAGGACGTTGAGATCGTGCAGCGTCAGCACGTCGTTGGCCCTTCCACCCACCACGGCCGCGCCGTATTCAAAGACCAGTTTCCCGCCGAAATATCCGGTAATCACCAGCAGGCAATACCACACCAACCCGATGATGACGTAAATCGCCAGCGATTTTCGCGTCTGGTCCGTCAGGAACATCCGCCACGCCATCAAAACCACGAAACCCCACGACGCGATATTGGCCATGAGTTCGTGCCATTCGATCTGCTCCTGTGGAATACCGGCGCGCCCGGCCCAGACCTCGGCATAAATACCGCAGATGAATGCGATCAGCAGAAAAAAAGTTCCCGAAGCGGAAAGCGCCTTCGCCGCGAAATGACACCGCGGCGACCGTCCCAGCAGCCCGCACGCGTCGAAGATCAACCCCGCAAGCAGCAGCACCAGCGGAAATTGCACCAGCTTGGGATGAAGATCGCCTAAGAGTTGCCAATACTGCATGATTTCTACGTCGGCTCCCCTTCAAGCCCCGGATGCACATCCGGGGCCTTCGACTAATCATAATCATCCGGAATCGAATCCAGATCTCGATGACTGCGCGGCCGCGAGATCGGTTGGGGCGCGATCGGTTCATCATTAATCAAATGCCGATCGGCTGACCCGGTGCGCACCGCATCGGGCATCTCTCTCGCGCGCGGCTCTGCGGGACGCACCGGCGAAATCGGCGCAACGTTTCCTCCCTGCGGCAGTTTATTCCCCTGATTGCCCCCCTGGTCGTTGCCGTGTCCGCGCCCGCGGCGCCCGCGCCCGCCGCGCGACCCACGTCGATGATTTGGACGGTTGTTCTCCTGGGGCGGACGATCGCGTTCATTGCCCGGCTCGGGCAAATCGTTTTCGTGCGCTTCAAATCCCTCATCCACCTCGGAAATCTCATCCTCTTGCGGCGGTAACGGGGCGTTGCCGTTGGGCTCATTGGAGAATTCATGAGGGGATTCGGGGGCGAATTCCTGTCGAGGCGGCTGCCGATTGGGCTGGCCGTTCTCAAACTCACCGCGATTTTTGTTGCGCCCCCTGCCTCCGCGCCGGCCGCGCCGACGACGCCGGCGCCGCGGACCTTCCTCGTTGCCAAATTCACCGCCGCCCTGCGGCGGAGGTTCGACGATCTCTCCGTCTACCGAAATCGCCTCGGAGACCTCGATTGCATGATCTTCCACCGGCGCAATCGCCATGGGCGGCCCTTCGAGCAATTGCGGCTCGGACGGCGCTGCCGAATCCTCCATCTCCTGGTCGCGGCGATCCAGCTCCTCCTCGACATTCTCGATATCGTAATCCTCGTCCGGCTCCTCCTCGCGATTCTGGACCGGCGGTGGTGGCCGGCGCTCGGGACGGCCTCCCTGCCCCGGTCGCTGATCCCGCCGCTGCTCAGGCCGGAAACGACCTCCGCCCCTTCCGGGACGAGTGGTCGTGTGGGCAAGCTCCGGCGGAGCCATCCCCAGGTCGGTCAGGTAAACCCGCACATCGCGCGCATCGAACAGATCGAGCTTCGCCTCATCCAGCGCGACGGTCGTATCCGATCGGATACTGACCCGCTTGTTGAAGTGCCTTTCCAGGTTGACGATCTGCGCGCGCTTTTTGTTCTGCAGATAAAACGCCACTTCCGGGCAGACCGTCATTTCAACCCGCACCACTTTCAGGTCATTCATCGCGATCGCCAGCCGCCGCATGACGTCCAGGCTCATGCTCTCCGGCGTTTTCACGACGCCCGCGCCGCGGCAATGCGGACAATCGAAATAAATCGACCGCTTCAAACTCGGACGCATGCGCTGCCGCGTCAGCTCGATAATGCCGAACTGGCTCATCGGCAGCACCTTGGTCTTGGCGCGGTCCTTCTGGAAATTCTGGTGCAGGCGCTCGCCAAGCTCACGGCGATGACGCTCAAACCGCAGGTCGATGAAATCGCAGATGATCACACCCCCCAGGTCGCGCAGCCGAAGCTGGCGCGGAATTTCGTCGGCCGCTTCCATATCCGTCTTGAACGCCGTGGTTTCCGCGTCCGCATGCTCGCGGAACTTCCCGCTGTTGACGTCGATCGCGACGATCGCCTCCGTGCTGTCGATCACCAGCGACCCGCCCGACGGCAGCGGAACGTGCCGTGAATACATCAGCTCGATCTCCCGCTCGATCCCATATTCATGGAACAGCGGCACCGGGCCGTCGTACAGATCGACCTTGTTCTTCGTGCGCGGGTTGGCCAGCTTGATGACTTCCTTCACGCGCTTGGCGACTTCCTCGTCATCGACGACGATGCGGTCGATATCGCTGGTGAAGACATCGCGTACGCTCCGCGTGACCAGGTCGCCCTCGGTATACAGCTCGGTGGGCGTCTTTCCGCTGTCGCGTTTCTTGACAAAATTCATCCACAGCCGCGTGAGATACGTCAGATCGCGCTGAATCTCGGTCTTGCTTTTCCCCACCCCCGCGGTGCGGATAATGAAACCCACATCCTTGGGCGGTTTGAGCGAGTCGAGAATATGCCGCAGACGGCGGCGCTCGTCGTCGTCCTCGATTTTGCGCGACACGCCCATCTTGGTCATGCCCGGCATCATCACCAGGATTCGCCCCGGGATGGACAGATACGTCGTCAGCGTCGGGCCCTTGGTGCCGATCCCTTCCTTGATGATCTGTACAATGATCTCGTCGCCCCGGCGCAGGCAGCGCTGGATGGGCGGCCGATCGCGGCGCGAGATTTTCCGCCCGACCGTTTCCTGCATGTCCGAACCCGCCCGGCCGAAATAGCTGGGCATCAGATCCGAGATGTGCAAAAATCCGTTGCGCCCCAGCCCGAAATCGATGAACGCCGCCTGAATCGACGGCTCGACATTGGTGACGTATCCCTTGTAAATATTCCCGACATGGCTGGTGGCGCTGGTGCGCTCCATGTAAAGCTCTTCGAGCCTTCCGTCCTCCACCAGCGCGATTCGGCACTCCTCCCCCTGGGAGATATTGATAAGCATTTCCTTTGCCACGTGTGTTCCTTAAAAAAAGAGAGGCGTCGAGAACGGAAATCTTTTACCGCCAAGGCGCGAACGGCGCGAAGAATTCAACGAATTTTTTTTCGCGTTCTTCGCGCCTTCGCGGTTAACCTGTTTTGCCGCGGTTTCCCGTCCATCAAAATGCCTCCGGATCGATCTTCCTCGTTTCGTCGCGCAGGTAATGCATGACCTGTCGTTCGCTGTCGAAACCCATGACTCTTCGGGCCACCGCCCTGGCATGTTCCATCGTGGTGGACCGGATGATTTTTTTCACTTCCGGGATATCGGGAGCGTTCATGCTGAACGTCGTCAAACCAAGTCCCAGCAACAGCAAAGTGTACAGCGGCTCGCCGGCCATTTCACCACACATGCTCACCGGAATGCTCCGCGAGCCCTTGCGGATGACGTCCCGCACAAGCCCCAGAACCGCCGGATGCCCCGGGCAAAACAGCCCTGCAACCCTCTCATTGGTGCGGTCGACCGCCAGCGTGTACTGAATCAGGTCGTTGGTGCCGATGGAAAAAAAATTCACTTCCCGGGCAAATTTCTCCGCCATCAGGGCCGCAGAGGGGACTTCGATCATCATTCCCACCGGAATATCCCGATTGTAGGACACCCCCTCGTCTTCCAGCTCTTCCATCACGTCGTTCAGCAGCATCTTCGCCTGCCGAAGCTCGATCAGCGTCGTGATCATCGGAAACATGATCCGCACATCCCCCAGAACGCTGGCGCGCATGATCGCCCGGAGCTGGCATTTGAACATCGGAATATCGTGCAGGCACATACGGATCGACCGGTCCCCCAGAACAGGATTGCGCTCGGGGGTGATTCCCTTCGACTGCGTGTATTTATCCGCTCCGAGATCGACCGTGCGAATCACCAGCGGCCGGTTCTTCAGCCGCAGCAGCGCATCGGCGTAAGAGCCGTAATGCTCCTCTTCGCTCGGTTCATGTTCGCTGGCGAGATAAAGAAATTCCGTCCGGTAAAGCCCGATCCCCTCGGCGCCGCGGCGAAGCGCTTCATCCACCTCCGCGGGAAATTCGATGTTGGCCATCAGGCTGATCAGGTGCCCGTCGAGCGTTTGCGCCGGCAGTTCCTGGAGCAGCGCGCGCTCGGTTTCCAGTTCGAGGCGGTGAATCTCCGCCTGCCGGTGCTCCTGCAAAACCTGCTCGTCCGGGTTGATGATGACGACGCCATGATTCCCGTCGATGATGATCTGGTCCCCCGCCGAAACTTCGTGGGTGATGTCCGTGAGCCCCACCACGGCGGGAATGCCCATCGCGCGGGCGACGATGGCGGTGTGGCTCGTGCGCCCGCCGGCGTCGGTCGCGAAACCTTTCACGTGCAGCCGATCCAGCGACGCGGCCTGGCTGGGCAGAAGATCGTGCGCGATGATCACCACGTCGCTGTCGAGATGCGAAAAATCCAGCCGATACCGACCCGTCAGCCGCTGCAGAAGCTGACGCTCGATGTCCTGAACGTCCTTCACCCGCTCCGCGAGATAGGCGTCTGTCATCTTCGAGAAAACGTCGGCGTAATTCTTCATCACGGTGTTGACGGCATATTCCGCGGTCCCCAGCTTGTCGCGGATGCCCGCGCGAATCTGATCGGTCAGCGAATTGTCGCGCAGCACGCCGATGTGAAAATCCAGAATGCCGGCGATTTCCTTCCGCTGATTGGCCAGCAGATCGTCCCGTTGCGCGGACACCTCGCGGATCGTCTGGTCCAGCGCGTTGTTGAAGCGCTGCAGCTCGGCCTCGGCGCGGGCGGCGGGGATATTTCGGCGGGGAATCACCAGGCTGTCCGCATCGACCACGATGGCCGTGCTGATCGCGACTCCCGGTGAAACTCCAATGCCTTTTTTGATCTCCATCGTCGTTATTCTTCCCCGAACTTGTCCTCAAACAACTGCGCCAGCTTTTCAACCGCCTGATCGGCATCGTCGCCGTCGGCGAGAATTTTCAGCGGCGTCCCCTGCGTGGCGGCGAGAATAATCATCTGCATCACGCTCTTCCCGTCGGCGGAATACGGCTCCTCGCCCCCCTTGGAAACCGTCACGCGCGAGCGAAACTGGTTGGCGAGATCGACAAACTGCATCGCCGGCCTCGCGTGCAGGCCCAGTGTGTTGCTCACGATGATGTCGCGGGACGCGGTTGGCATGACCGGTGTTGGGTTTCCCTGTTGAAGAGCCGATGCGGCGCCGATCACGGACGGTGATCGGATTCCTGGAGAAGTTCAACGATCGCCTCGCGCGTGGCGCTTTGCCTCAGAAACCTGCGGAACATGTCTTTCTGCAGGTTGCTGAAAACAATATTCATCGCCTGAAGATGCTGCTGAGGCTGATTCTCCGGAGAGAGCAACAGGAAAATCGTGAAAACCGGTTGATGGTCCAGCGCGGCAAAGTCGATCCCCGCAACACTGCGACCGACCGTGCCGGCCATGCGTTTCACCATCGCATGCTTCACGTGGGGAACGGCAATGCCCTTGCCGAACCCCGTCGAACCATTCTGCTCCCGCTTCACCAGCGCGGCGACGATTTCGTCCACGGCCGACGCCGGAAGCGCCTCGGCCTTGGCCAGCGCCAACGTAAGCTCGCGCAGCGCCCCGTCGCGGTCGGTCGCCGCAAGCTCGGGAACTATCGCGTCGGTAACGATGAAATCCATCAACTTCATTTTAATCGCAGCCCTTTCATCCCCGTCGATTTCTGGAGTTGGCCCGCGGGCCGCCCGCCGCCGCGGACACAGGACGGGTTCCTGGTCCGCTCATCTTATGCTTGTCCTCGCCGGCGGAGTGTTTGCGGTTGCGATATTTCTTCTTGTGGTCGCTCAGTTGCCGCTCAAGCTTGTCAATGCAGTTATCAATGCAAGCGTATGCATCATCCAGCGAAGCGCGGGCAATGAACATGTTCCGATGTTCGGCGCTGACGATGATTTCCAGCTTCATCTGTTCCTTGGCATTGTCGAAAACGACCTCGATTTCCTGGATGCGATCGTAATATCGCGTGAGTTTGTTGGATTTCTGCTCGGCATAAGCCTTGAGCGAACTGCTCACATCCATGTGGCGCGACGAAATGGTGACGAGCATGTGTGCCTCCTTATATCCCCAGCCGCATTGTACCGCAAAGGCGGGAGAAAGACCCCCTCTGAATTCGCCAAAACCCCATCGCCCAGGCGGCGCGGCGGCTTCAGCCGCCGTGTCCCCCCGTTATTCAAAGACTTCAATTCGCCTCACCCCGTTTTCTCCAGCGCCTGAGGAATTTTAATGGTGGGCACCACAGGTGAAGTCGACATCGCCGGCGCAACGGGCGGAATGATGATCTCGCGCCCGGTGGTTTTTCCTTCATCGGGCATGATCACGCCCCCGGTGACCAGCAGTCGCATCGCCTCTTCCACCGTCATGGGCAGTTCCACCACCTTGCTGCGCGGAACCACCAGCACGTATCCGCTGAAGGAAGTGGGCGTGGAAGGAATAAACACCGTGACCATTTCCTCCGGGCCATTTTCACCCAGCGTCCACTGCCGGGAGCTGGTTACGAGCCCCACGGACCAGATATTCTGCTCATGTGGCTGAACGGCGACCACGCGGGCGCCCTCAAACTGCTGGGCATGGTCGGCAAGCACGAAATCCGTCACCTGCTTCACCGCTGGATAAATCGCCCGAACCAGCGGTATTCGCAGCCACGCCCGCTCCGCGACGCGCCAGAACGCCCGGCCGATCAGGTTGCCCACGAACACGCCGATCACGTACACCAGAACCACCGACAGCACCACCCCCAGAATTCGGGTTCCGATGTTGGTGTCGTCGAGTTGAAGACGGATGTAATGCCGCGTCTGAAACGGAAGCCACCCCTGCGCAATAGCATCATCCCACGCGATGCGAATGAAATTGATAATGAATTTCCCGATGTTCGACCAGAGGAAATCCCATGCCCAGATCAGAAGCCAGAGCGTCACCAGCGTCGGCGCGATCGCCGCCAGCCCGCGCATGAAAAATCGCTTGAAATCCTCCCCAAAGCCCATTCCGCCCGATTTATGCGGCGGCAAACCGGCTGAGGCGGGCTCTTTGGCGGCGAGTTGTTTCTGTGGAGAGGGCACGGCCGATTCCTTGGCGTTTTTGCGTGTGCCGCGTGCAAGACTTCCCAAATCCGCGGCCGACGAACTCCATTGTCTACGGATCGGGCGCTTTTGCCAGTGTTCAGACGTGATCCCGGTGAATTTTATCGTTACTGGCCCGGGGTTTCAGAGGTTTCCGGCGCCGGCGGGGGAGGCATCGTGCTGTCCGTCGTATCGTCCGGCGCAGGCGGCGCCGCCTGTTCGGGCGGCGAGTTCTTGGCGGCCTCGAGCGATTGAGACAGCGCGGCCGCGTAATCACTTATGATCGGATCCTTCGACCCCATGAGCTGATTCACCACGTCCATGTCCTTGTCCCCCTCCTGCCCGGCAAGCTGCAGCGCAAGCAGCCGCGTCTGCCAGTGTTCATCCTTGGCCATCGCCTTGATGGCATCGGGCCTGTCGGCGTCGGAGGCAGCCTGGGCCAGCAGATATTTCTGGTAAGAAAGAACGCAGTCCTTGCCGGCGTTATCGACGCGACGGAGCTTATTGAGCATCTCGGTAACGATCGCCTGAACCTGGTCCGCCTTTTGATCGCCAAGCGCCCGGATATAGGCCGCGAGAACCGTCATCGTGCGGATTTTTTCCCCGCCGTCGTCGGAATTCAGGCCCTGGTAAACGGCCAGCCGCTGCTGGGGGCTGTCGATCGGCGTCGGCTCGCGCGAAATGAGATCGGTCGAACTCTGCGAATAACCGCCGACTCCCGGGCGCATCGAAGGCCCATTTTTGCTGCTGGGGTCGGAGCCGAACACCGGGTTGGTCACCAGTTCGAGATTCACCTCCAGGTCGACTTTCGGATTGACGCTGAACAGGCGATGCAGCGCATCCTGATCCACGCGCACAATGGTGCTGACCGTGTCGCCCGGCCCAAGGACGAAGCGCTGATCCAGTCGCCCCACCGCAATGCCCGGAATCGTCTGGCTCATCATTCCACGCAATCGGGCGTTGAACCACAGTTCGGGTTGAAGCGCGCAGTCGTTGCCGATCGCCAGCCAATCGGTGCCGATATTCTGAAGCGTAACGCGCACAAGGATGGGATCGCCGAAACTGAACGATGATTTAAGCGGGGCGATATCCAGCGTGTAAATCTCGCGCGGAACGCTGATGAGCTGCAGGAAGCCCTGCGGAATATTTTCCGCCAGCGCCAACGCCGAGCCGGAATCGGGGCTGGGATCAACCGTCAGGTGATATTTCGTGAATTCAGACCAGATCACCGCGCCGATGACCCCGCACGGATGATCGTCGAGGAGCTTCTGCGCCTTCACCTTCGCCTTGGGTTCGGTGGCGGGATTCTCCGACTCGATCATGATCGCGCCCATCGCCGCCAGCGGATCGTTTTTGCCCAGCGCCTGCAGCTTGGGCAGCGCGCCTTGTGGGTCACCGCCCCTGTATTGCTGCCAGGCGCGCAGCCGCAGGTACGTTGGATCGTTTGGCGCAACGCCGATGCGCGCCAGATCGTCGATGAGCGGCGCCGCCAGGTTCGCATCGCTTCGGTAGTACAGATTAAGCCATGCCAGCGACTCCAGCGATGACTGGTACAAACCGATCAGGTCGCGATAGTGCGCGGCCTTGAAGCGCCCGGTGTCATCGGAAAGATCGGGCAGCACCGTATCGGTCGCGGCATCGACCGGACGGGTTGTTGCCTCGGTATCACCGGTCTGATTTCGAAGCACCAGAATGCGGTTGGCGATCGCGATCGATGCTCTTTGAATCGTCGATTTTTGCAGCGCTTCCATCGCCGGATCCTGATACAGCGAAAGCTGGAATTTCAGGATGGAAAGCGCGACGAACCAGCCGTCGGCGTCCGAGGGAAGCGCCGCGGTATATCGCGTGGCCAGCGTGGCCGCGTCCTCCACTCTCTTGCCGATGAGCAGTTCGCTGCCTGCGCCAAGCACAAACGCCGGATCGGCCCGCACCCGGGTGATGTCATAAAGTTGATTCGCCGCCGCGTACCAGGTGATCGACGGACCCACCAGCCCAAGATAGGCGAGCTGCTCGGCGAGCCGGGACGCCACCACCGGATCGGCCGGATTGGCCCGCAAAATAGCCAGGAGCTGCTGCACCCGATCCACCGGCAGCGCCTTCTCCTGCGTCATCACGTACAGCGTGCGCAGAACTTTCACATTCAGCGGATTGAGCACCCGCGCCGACTGAAGCAGCTTCATCGCCTCATCGGTTTGTCCCCGGTTCATCAGAAGCTGCGCCCCCCGGTATGCGATCTCGCTTTTCACGGGATTGGCAATCTGCCCGATGGAAAGCAGATACCGGAGATAATTCAACCGCTGGTCCAGCGACTGCATCTGGTCCGACGCCAACTGCACGTCGATATACTGCACCTGCGCGTTCTGGTCGGCCGGGTCGAGCTTCATGTAGCCGCTCAGCGCGTCGGCCGCGCCGGGAACATCGTTCATCTCCAGCATGATGTCCGACAGCGCCCGGGCATAGCGCGGTTCCTTGGGATTCAGACGCAGGGCCGCGCGATACAGCGCCGCGTCGATCTGCAAAGCCTTGACCGGAATCTTTTCCTGGTGAAATGTCTGATGCGCAAAGGTCGTGAGATGCTCCGCGAGGGCAATCGATCCGTCGGGATCGGAAAAATCGTCCTGCCCAAGCGCGCTTCCTGCCGCCAGGGCCAGTACCACCGTTAATACCTTCAGCACCATACGATCCTTCATCTCAATCCTCGATTTAATTCGGCTGGCGGAACATCTCCTCGAGCAGCGGCCTGCCGGCGGCAATTTCGCGCGGGTCGGCCAGCAGCTCGCATCGCCGCCGCAGCCATCGCGCAAGCTCCAGTCGATTCAACCGCTGCGCCGCAAGCCCCAACATCGCTTGTGATCGGGCCGCATTCAGCGGCGGCATTAATTCGCACATCTGAATCTTGCCGCCGATGCCCTGTAACATCGACTCCCATGAGCCAATGCGCGAACCATAGTCAAGTTGCAGCAATTGCAGGGTCAGTGCCTCCCCAAGGCTCAGCCGATACCGATATAACCGTCCCATCGCCCCGAAAGCCCCCTGCAGGTCCCCTAACTGCATCTGCGAATCCGCCAGCATGAGCAGCGATGTCCGCGCCATCCCCTGCATGTTTCCGAGCTTCTGGGCGAGCAGCGCCTGGCACAACAGGGCCGACTCCCGCCACCGGTTCTGGGCATGGCGAAGCACCGCAAGATGGTGCAGGCTGAGAATCTTGGCCGTGCGGAAAAGGGAGAACGTTTTCAGCGCCGCGTCGATATGGCTTTCCGCCCGGTCGAATTCCCCGGCGGCGATCAGCGACGGCGAATCCGCTGCCATCCGCGTCCCCTGCATGCTCCGATAACTCAGCACCACCCAGACCCCGCCCACCACCAGCAGCAGCGGCATCCAGTCCTGGTGCATCCCCAGCACCGGCTGGGCGATCACGCAACTCAGCGCCACGATCATCAGCGCGGCCCGAAGCAGCGCGGCGATGGTCAGATCGCGGCGAAATCTCGTGATGGTCCCATCAACCGACAACATGGCTATGCCACCTCCGCGGGGGCGGGCGCGGGCTTGTACTTTTCCGTGAGCGGCCCGATCTCGGGATATCGCCGCAGCAATTCCCCCAGCGGCTGGAGAATCGTCGCGTTCTCAAACGCGCTCTGTGCGTCAGCCGGGCGACTCAAAAAATCATACGCCCGGGCCACCAGCGCCCACGCATCGGCGGCACGATGGCCAAGCTGCCGGCGAATAACCTCCTGGCGCTTCTCGAACATCTCCACCGCCTCGGCTGGATGTCCGGTTTTCACGTCGCGATAAATCTCCACCAGCGCCAGACCCGCCGATTCCACCCCCCGGCTCGTGCGGCGCAGCTCGGCGATCGCGCGGTCGGCATCCAGCAGATTGTCCTCCCGCAGCAGCGACATCGCCCGGCCAAGCCGCACCGCATGATCGGTCATGTCGTCCAGCGGAATTTCCTCCAGGATGTAATCGTGAACCTTCACGGAGTCTTCAAACCGGTGATATCTCGCCAACACCATCGCCAGGTACAGCAGCGATTGCGCCCGCGCCACCGCCGAGCGGGCCGGACGCGACAACATATTCTGCAGCATGATTCCCGCTTCGGGCCAGCGCCGAAGCTGAACCAGCTCATCCACTGCCCCGACGGCCGCCTGCTCAGCCCGCAGCCGACGCGCCGACAGGTAACCCATCACCATGATCCACGTCACGAAACCCATCAGCCCGAAACCGATCATCGTCTGAAGCAGTTGCTCCCCCTGCCCGCCCTGGGCGGAACGATCGATGAACAGCGAAAGCACCACCGCCAGGATAAACCCGCCGATCAGGAACTGCGTAAAGGGAATGCGCGGCCTGGGCTCGCTCGCTTCGAGCAGAGAGTTGACATCGAGGAAGGGCGGCGCGGTTTCCATCGGCTGATCACGATTCTAGGCGAAGCCGCCCGTATTGGAAATCGCCGCATCGCCTGGCATGGACGCCGATGCGATCGCCCGCGTGAAGTTTCTGCCGGCCTCGGCCACGATCTGCTCAATATCGCGGTGAATCTGAACTTTCAGCGGTTCAACCCCCAAAAACGTCCGCTGCTCGCGCATCCAGTCGAGGAGTTCCACCCCAATCGTTTTGCCGTAGAGGTCGCCGTCAAAGCCGATCAGATGCGCCTCCACCTGCCGCTGATTTTCCCCAAACGTCGGCATCGTCCCGATGCTGATTGCCGCGGAATAGGTTTTGCCTTCCAGCACGCATCGACCCGCGTACACACCGTCGCCGGGCACAAGCTGCCCATCGCACTGAAGATTCGCGGTTGGAAATCCCAGCGATTTCCCGCGCGCGTATCCTTTGACCACCTCGCCCCTGAGCAGATACGAACGCCCCAGGCAGATGGCCGCATCGCGCACCCGGCCGTACGACAGCAGAAATCGAATCACCGAACTGCTCACCGGTGTCACCTGCATATCCAGCAGCGGCGCCTGAACCGATTCCACGACATGAACCTGAAGAGGGGTTCCCGCCGACCACTGCTGAAGAAGCTCCACGTTCCCCTTGGCGCCCCGGCCAAATCGAAACGACGCCCCCTCAACCAGATCGGCGACGGCGATCTTGTCCCGCAGGATCACCCAGAAATCCTCGGCCGTCAGATCGAGCACCTGTTTGTCCGGAGTAAGAATCACCAGGTAATCCGCCCCCTGCGACTCCAGCAGTTGCAGCTTGATTTCCCCGGGCGTGAGCCGTGGCGGCGCGGCCTCCGGCCTCAGCACCGACAGCGTGTGCGGTTCAAACGTCACCAGCACCAGATCGGCATTGCGGGCCTCGGCCAACTCGCGCGCCGTTTGGAATATCCGCTGATGACCCAGATGCACGCCGTCGAAATTCCCAACAGCCATGACGGAACGTCGCGGGATTTTCAGCAATCCATCCAGGCCGTGAAGAGTCTGCATCGCGTTTGAAGTATATCGGCAGATCACCGTCAAAATGCCGCTCGTTGCGACAAACTGGCGAGAAATTTTATCCAAATCCAAATCGCGTTATCGGCCGTAGTTGCAGGTGATTCTTCATTTCACTTTTCAGGAGGTTCGTCATGGGACAAGTTTCGCAGAGTGATCAAGTGGGAAAAATTATCGTTCCAGGCCCGGAGAAATCACGCCGACTCTTTCTTCGCAAATCGGCCGCGATGGCCGTGATGGGAACGACGGCAGCGATGCTGCTCAGAGTCACACCGGCGCGCGCCGACGACGGGAGACACAAATACAACAAGCAGGGCGTCAACTTTGACTCGATCCGCCAGCACGAAAACGACCACGTCGATTTCCTGGTCAACGCTCTTGGATCGGATGCGCGGCCCATGCCGACTTTCCAGAACCTCAAGCAGAAAAACATCATCGATTTCGTCATGGTGTCACAGGCGCTGGAAAACACCGGCGTCGGCGCTTATCTCGGCGCGGCGCCGGCGATAAAGGACAGGGACTATCTCGCAGCGGCCGGCACGATCGCGTTCATCGAAGCGCGACATGCCGGCTACCTTAACGTGCTGGTCGAAGACCCGATCACCGGCAGTATCATTGACCTGACGTCCGACAACAGCTTCGAGACGCCCCTCACGCCCGATCAGGTGGCCGGTTACGCCGGCCCATTCGTTGCCGACCTGAACGGCGGACCGCCCCTGACCTATTCCAACACGCGCTCGGACGACAACGACATCGCGATCCTGAATTTCGCGCTGGCGCTCGAATATCTCGAATCCGAATTCTACAACATCAACGTGCCGAAGTTCTTCTAAGAGAAACGGACATCACTCAACGGCGAACGTATCCTCGGTTTTCTGAAGGTACGTGAAGAAGCACATTTTCTCGGTTCCGCCGCTGATTCCGCGCAGCGAAAACAGATTGAAGAACCAGGCCCGGTCCTGATCGGTGGGCTCGTCCGGCGGCGCTGACTTTTCACCCACCAACTCTCCCGGAGAAATCCCCATCAGCGTGTCCGTCAGATAAATAATGTCCATTTCGTCGGCCGCCTGCGTGGAAAGAACGAAAACATGATCCTTCCGAATCGCGCCCCGCAGGTAAATATCCTCCATTTTCACTTTCACTTTTTCCATCGCTTCCAGAACCAGGTTGGACTTGTCGTCCTTCTTCCACGCATTGGCCGAGCGCTCATCATCGATATATCCCGCAAGCGCCGCCTCGAAATGCGCCTGCAGCCGCTCGTAAAACGTGTCGACCTGCTCCCCCTCGATCCATCGGATCATCATGACTTCGCCGGGGCGGCGATGCACGTGATAGTCGTTGGTTGAGATCTTCCCGCTCGCAGGCATCTCCAGAATCTCTCGCGCCTCGGCGGCCGACGCTTCCGGCAAAACGGGCGAATCCCCCGCCTTCGATTTGGAAAGCCGGGCGATCTTTCTCTGAATATCGCGGGCAAATTTAACGTCAAACCCGGCGAGGATTTGTGCCTCGAACTTCCGAGTCCCCTCAAACGTCGCCGCAAGCTGCGCGTGCATCCGGAATTCGTTCAGCTTTTCCCTCGCGAGTTCAACCGGGTCCGTCGGCTTCTCCTCGGGCGCATCATCACTGCCATCGTCTTCAAACATGCAAATGGTTTAAGCGGGAAATGAGCTGCCTGCAAGACACGGACGGGATGCCCGTGCCACAAATAAATCACCGCGCCGTGCCCGGCATCGGTTCCGGCCCGAAAATGCCGGGGATCGACGCAGTGGCGGGCATGGATTTCTTCGGCTGGCTCGTCACATCCAGAATCAGCGCAAACAGCCATAGAATCAAAATCGCCACGGGGGCAAACAGGAGTTGCCAATTACCCATGAACGTCCACCGTGCCGCCAAAAACGTCGCAAGCTGGATGATCCAGAGATGCACGACATACACCGGCAAACTCTTCTTCCCCAGCGTCTGAACGAACGCCGAAGGAGCCAGCGAGCTAACTCTCGCCCAGCACAGATCGGTCGTCGTGATAATGCCAAAAATAATGCTCAGATACCGCAGAGTCTCCGGCGTGGAGAGCGGAACCTTCGTGAAGGCCGTTCCAAAACTAACCCACTGCATCCCCCACTGGTAGCCGTACTCCATGATGAAGAGGATGCCGGCTGTTAACCAGCAAACGCCCGTCAGTGTTGCCTTCCATTTGAAGCTGATCGCGTTGTATTTCGGCCACGCAAAGCCCAGGAGCAATCCGAGAATGAAGATCGCCTGCCACAGCACCGGGGGAAAACGTGGATCCTGCGCCGGCGAGAACGCCCACGGATGCCACAGCCCCCACACAAAGAGCGAGATGCTCGAAACCAGCACGCCAAGCCAACCCCATTTGAACCGCAGCGCCTGCATGACAATCGGCGACACCGCGATCATCAGCACATAAAACGGCAGCAGATCGCCCCCCTCGCGCAGGAAGAAAAGGTCGCGCAGCCGCGACAGTATATGGGTGAATGAACCCATGCCGTTTTGCAGCAGATCGATGGATATCAGCACCATCCCGCTGATGTAATTGATGAACAGGATATAGACCGACCGTCGCAGGAGTTTTTTGTACGTCGATTTGCGTTTGCGGTCATCCTGCGCCCGCGGCCAGAAAATAACCCCGATGCTCAGGCCCGAAACGAAAATAAATCCCCCCGCCGCAAAGCGGGTATAATCGCCCAGCAATCTTCCGAGAAAATCTCCGAACTGAACCTTGCTCTCGTAGTAAAGGTGCACCAGCACCATGTCAATCAGGCACAAACCCCGCCAGAAGTCCAGGCGTTGTTCGCGGCTTGAAGATTGCAAAGTAGGCTTCATAAATGGAATAATAGGCCTTTGAGTCTTTCGTCCCGGCCTTTGCACAAATTATGGGCGTCTCGTCAAATCTCGGTCCCCAGCGGCGGTCGCTGCCCTAGTCTACTAGACGGCCATAGGCGAATCAACGTTCATCAATGGAGTAAAAATGTTAAATTGGAAAACTTTTGTGCTGCTTGCCGTTATTCCCAGCTTCGCCATCGGCGAAATCGTCAGGACTCCAATAGATTATCGTCAAGGCGATACGCATCTTGAGGGGTTACTTGTTTATGACAACAGCGTTAAGACCCCCCGGCCCGGGATTCTGGTTTTTCCCGAATGGTGGGGCCTGACCGACTATCCAAAACACCGCGCCGAGCAGTTGGCCCAGCTTGGCTATGTCGCATTCGCGGCCGACATGTATGGGGACGCAAAAACCACCGACGACCCCAAAGATGCCACCCAATGGATGACCAGCGTCAAATCTGATCTCGACACCCTCCGTGCCCGCGCCCAGGCGGCTCTGGGCGTCCTTGCCAAGGATCCGCACGTCGACCCCGCGCACATCGCGGCCATCGGTTATTGCTTCGGCGGCACCGTAGCGCTGGAGCTGGCGCGCAGCGGAGCGCCGCTGGTCGGTGTCGTCTCATTCCACGGCGGCTTGGATACGCCCCACCCCGAGGATGCGAAGAACATCAAGGGCAAAATCCTCGCCTGCACCGGCGGCGATGATGCGTTTGTCCCGCCCGCCCAGGTGACGGCATTCGAGGACGAAATGCGCCAGGGCCACGTTGACTGGCAGGTCATGGTTTTCGGCGGCGCCCATCACGCCTTCACCAATCCAGAGGCGGATTCGCACCATCTCCCCAATATTGCGTATAACGCCGATGCCGATCGCCGCTCCTGGGCGGCGATGAAGACGTTTTTCGCCGAGGTGTTTCAATAAAGTTTAGCCGCCCCGCTCGCGGGGCGCGCCCCGGGCAAGCACGCCGGCTAAACCGGGGATTTTTAACGCATGGAAATGACTGGACAGCGTCTATAATTAGGCAACTTACAGCGGAGATTCTCCATGGGCGTTTTTGCATATGAAGCGATGAATTCGTCCGGTCAGGAAGTGAAGGACGAAATCGAGGCCGCCACCACCGAGGAAGCCATTGCCAAAATTCGCGGCAAGGGATACTTCCCCACCAAGGTCCGGGAAAAAGCCCAGAAGAAACTCGCCAAGAAAAAGAAAGGCGCAGGCGACACCGCCCCGCTGCAAAAGAAACGCAAGATGCCGATTTCCATCGGCGGCGTTCCACGCAAACAGCTCGTCAACTTCACCCGGCAGCTCTCCACCCTTCAGGATGCCGGCCTGCCAATTCTGCGAAGCCTTCAGATTCTCGAAACCCAGCAGAAACCGGGATTGCTCAAGGCGATCATCGGCGGTGTGGGGGATGAAGTCGAAGGCGGCGGCACTCTCTCCGACGCCATGGCCAAGTATCCCAAGGCTTTCGACAAGCTCTACGTCAACATGATCAACGCCGGTGAAATGGGCGGTGTGCTCGACCTCATCCTGGCGCGCCTTGCCGACTTCATGGAAAAAGCCGCCAAGCTCAAAAAGAAAGTCATCGGCGCCATGATCTACCCGGCCGTCGTCATCAGCATCGCAGTCGGCGTCGTCTCCCTCATCATGATCGTCGTCATCCCCAAATTCGAAGGCATCTTCAGGGACTTCCACACCGAACTCCCCGGCGTCACCAAGGCCCTGCTGGCCATCAGCCGATGGTTCGCCACCCAATATGGCTGGGCCTACGTGCTGCTTTCCCCCATCGTATTCATCGGTTTAATGAAGCTGATCCAGCTCAGCGAGGGCGGAAAATATCTCGTCGACGCGATCAAGCTCAAGATTCCCATCCTCGGTGGAATTCTCGGCAAGACGGCCATCGCCCGCTTCACCCGCACGCTCGGAACGCTCATCAGCGCCGGTGTGCCTATCCTCGACGCCATCAACATCACCAAGGAAACCTGCGGCAACGAAGTCTACACCCGCGCCCTGGCGAAAGTTCACGATGCCATCCGCGAGGGCGAATCCATGGCCGATCCCCTTCGCGCCACCAAGGTGTGCGATGCCATCGTCGTCAACATGATCGACGTCGGTGAGGAAACCGGCGATCTCGACAAGATGCTGATCAAAGTCGCCGACAACTACGACAGCGACGTCGACGTGCTCGTCAGCTCGCTCATCAGCATCCTTGAGCCGGTGATGGTGGTCGTGCTCGGCTGCATCGTCGGTTTTATCGTCGTCGCCCTGTTCATGCCGATGGTGAGCCTGATCGAAACGATCTCCTCGCCGGCCAAACATTGAACCGATCAGTTGCGAGTTGCGGGGGGCGAGTTGCGCATGACGGCAATCGCGTAAACTCGCAACTTGCCCGCTCCGCATTCACCCTCATCGAAACCCTCACCACAATCGCAATCCTGATTATCCTGCTCGGTCTGATGGTCAGCCTCGCCCACTACGTCCGCCAGGCGTCGGCTGAGGGATTGACCAAGGATATTCTTCGCCGCCTCGATACCGCTATGGGTGTCTATGTCCGGCAATACGGCTCCGTGCCCTCGGTCCCGGAATTTGTCGGCGATCAGATTCCTCCTGAATCGCAGTTGCGTCGATCGGCCGAGCGGAACAACGAAGGTTTCATCCGCGCGTTCAAATCCGCGGGGATTCTCACCGGCGTGTTCGACGATCTCTCCATCGCCTATTACGACGAAGTGCGCGTCCGCGATGCCTGGGGAAGCCCGATTGTTTTCATGTCCCACATGAACCCCGCCATCGGCATGACCGCCAACGGATGGTTTTTCTTCAGCGCCGGCCCCGACCGCCAATACCTCACCCGCGACGACAACCTCTACACCTACGATCAGCCCGTCGTGCACCCCTGAGCCACCCAAACGCCCACGGCGCCGCCGTGGGGGCATTCTACCCCTGCCGCGATCGCGCCCGCGCCGCCATCGCCCGCTGCGGCTTGCTGTATCGCGGCGCGTTGACCCCGGGAAGAACGCGATCAATCTGGTGGTAAACCCACGGAAATTTCTGGTGCAGCCGCCGATAGCAGATCCCCAGCCGCCAGGCGAAATAGTGCATGAGAAATATACCGACGATCAATATCCCGATCGCACTCGGCTCGATATACCCAAAATTATGTACCTGCGTGGAAAACGCGAACGCCAGCGCGATCGCCGGCACCGCGACAAGGCCCGTCAGATAAAGCGCGCAGGCAATCACATATATGACGACCAGCAGCGCATACCTGGGTCCGATCTTTCCGATCACCGCCATAATCCGGTCCGGCCGTAGGTTGGCATACGCACCGCTCGTGGTGGTCGTCAGCACAACCGCCGGGAAAAAAATCCATCCAATCGCCAGCAGCACCGACGCGGTGATCACCCCCCCTTCCAACGGCCACTGGTGATAGATCCAGACAAGCCACAGCAACCACGTCGGCGCGAAACAGATCGCCCAGGCGACAAATACATGCGCAAACGGGCGGAAAATATCATCCGTGAGATCAAAATGCCGCAGCAGCCGGGGAAGCTCGTCGCGGTCCTCCACGCCGATCTCCTCGATCACGTTGGCGTAATGCCCGATGAGCGCCGGCCCCACCACAAAGATCGCCGCGATACTCAGATAGAGCGAAAACGCCGTCATGTATAAAAACATGTGCAGCAGAAACACGAAGAACATCGTGATGAGGTTCACCGGCGCGAAAAGCCGCGCCAGCGGCGAGTAGCTCAGCGGATCCTGAAAATCGGGCGTCGCATAATTCAGCGTCGCCGGCGCCGCCTCGGCCACATGGCGCGCCGCCGGCGCCGGTTCCTCGACCATGTCCAGCGGCCGAATCAGCTCGCCCGTCTCGGGATCATATTTCGGCGCCTTAGGCAGCCGCTCGTACTCGAAGACATCATCCTCGGTCCCCGCGGCCGCAAGCTGCTCGGGCGTCTGCCGCAGATCGACATCCTGGCCATTCTCGTCCACTTTGCGCTTCGCATACACGCGCCGCAGCTCGTCGAACACATGCGGGTCAGCCTGCACCGGTTCGCCGATGAGAAACGTTCCATCGTCCGATAAGTGCGACAGCTCATCGGTGCTGGGGATATCCACCAGCCTCCCGCAGGACGGACATTGCACCTGCCGCCCCGCCATCTCCTCGGGGAATTCCATGGCATGTTTGCAATGACAGGCGAATTTGATCATGAACCACCCTGCATCACCGGTTGCCGCCGCGTTTCATTATACACACCCACTTCGACCGCTTGTGTCCGGTCTGCTAAAATGCCCGGGCATGAACGAACCTGCTGATGGATATGACGGAATGGGCGGGCGGTTTTTTCGCGAAAAAGGATCTACCATGCGACGGATCGTCACTTGCGTAACGGTGCTCCTGCTGGCCGGTGTCGCTCACGCCCAGGATGTCAAACCCGATGATTTGAAGAAACTCCTGGTCGAAACCCGCGCCGAACTCAAAAACGCCCAGGACTACAAAGCCCAACTCGCCAGCCAGGTCAGCGAGCTGGTTCGCGTCAACCAGATCCAGTCGGATCAGATCAACGATCTGAAGCGCAAAGCCGCCACCTTCGCCGATCGCACGCTGTTCCTCAGCGCCCAGTACGCCGCATGGACGCAGTTCCTGAGTTTGAATCCCGCGATAAGAGTGCAATGGGCGATTTTCGAAGACACCACCGCCGCCGCGGCAGATGTCGCTCAATCACCGTTTATGATGGACACGAATTGGCCGCTTTCCGCCAAGGGAAAATGACGTCGATTCTCGCCCATCCCAAACGGATCGCCCGAACGTCAACGGGCCCGCCAAGCCCGCGCGAATCGACCACAGGCGACAAAATTCGAGCCAGTGCCCGCATTCGGCACAATAACGTCAACCGATCAAACTGAATTTTAAGAATACGATTCGCGTCCCCCAAAATACAAATCCCGTCTTATTGCCCCACTTCAATGCGAATATATTTCTCTAACGTCGCCGATTTGCTTTTCAGAAAATTCGCCACCGACCCCTTGAACACCTCGCCGTTGATGTATTCCTGGTCCATCAGCACGCGCTCGGCGTAAAAGCTGTTTAGCTTTCCCAGGGCGATTTTTTCCGCGATCTCCTGCGGCTTGCCCGTCGCCTTCGCCTGCTCGACGGCGATTTCCTTTTCCTTGGCAACCAGTTCTGGCGAAACCTCGCCGCGCGTCATCGCGAGCGGACGCGCCGCCACGATGTGCATCCCGACGTTGCGGATCACATCCTCATCCACCTTGCCGCCGAACGACATCAGCACCGCGCTCTTCCCCTTGCCGGCGACCGTGTACACATAACTACCGACCACGCCCGATGTGCTGCTCAGCGTCGCCGTGCGCCCGATGATTACATTTTCCCCCGTCTGCTGCGAAACACTGATCAGTTGATCCTTGATCGCCGCATCATCCGCGAGCTTCATGGCCGGATTGGCAAGAAGCTTTTCCGCCGCCATCGCCGCGATCTTGCCCACCGTCTCGCTCTTTGCCGCAAAGTCGGTCGTGCAGTTGATCTCAACGATGACGCCGTGTTTGCGGTCCGCCGAAATCGCCACGGCCACGCGCCCCTCGGACGCGCTCCGCTCCATCACCGAAGCCTTCACCCCTTTTTTGCGGAAATACTCGATCGCCTTCTCGACATCCCCGGCGCATTCCGTGAGCGCCTTCTTGCATTCCATCATTCCCAGCCCGGTCTTGCCCCGGAGATCGTTGACCATTTTCGCTGTAATTTCTGCCATGATTTCTCTCCCAGGAATCAATTAGCCACGGATAAAATCAGATGCACACAGATAAATCATAGTGACAATTCATCTGTGTGCATCTGATTTTCATCTGTGGCAAAAATGTATTTATGCCGACTGAACCGCGTGCTCGCCTTCGGTGGGTACGTTCTCGACCGGTGCATTTTCGGCAGTAGCATTTTCAACAGGCGCCCCTTCAACGGGTACTGCCGCTTCCTCTCCGGTTTCAGGCTTGCCGTCGTCGGCGCGGAACGCCGTCCGGCTGCTGCGTCGGCGCGGCTGCTGCGGTTCCTCGCCCTTGGTCTCGCCGCGGCCGGTCTTGCCTTCGATCACCGCATCCGCCATGTCCTTCAGAATCATCTCGATCGCGCGCATCGCATCGTCATTCCCCGGAATCGGAAGATCGATCAGGTCAGGATCACTGTCCGTATCGATCAGCGCAACCGTCTTCACGCCAAGCTTGCGCGCTTCCTTCACCGCTATGTGCTCGCGGCGCGTATCCACGATAAACATTACGCCCGGCATGCGGTCCATCTTGCGGATGCCTTCAAGATTCGCCTTGATCTTGTCGCGCTCGCGCGCCAAGGTCGATTTCATCTTCTTGGAATACGTGTCGATTTGAGCTTTGCCGCTCGGTCCCGCTTCCCACAGTTTTTCAAGTTCTTCCAGGCGATTAAGGCGTGCGCGAATCGTGCGGAAATTGGTCAGCGTCCCACCCAGCCATCGCTCCGAAACATAATGCATCCCGCATCGCGTTGCTTCTTCCTGGATCGCATGACGTGCCTGCCGCTTGGTGCCGACGAACAGAATATCGCGTCCCGCCGCCACGGTTTGCTGGATCAGCTTTCGCCCGCGCAGGATTCCCTTGAGGGTTTCCTTCACGTTGATGATGTGAATCATGTTCCGCTTGCCGTGAATATACGGCGCCATTTTCGGATTCCACCGCGAAACGCGGTGTCCGAAATGCACGCCGGCGTCTACCAGCGCTTTGACCGTCTCTGCCTGCGATTGTGGCATCTGCAAACTCCAAAACGAATCGGCTTTTCCGTGGGGAAGCCGGCAGCCCGTGCCGCGAATGGATCGCCAAGTCATCCATCGCCGCCCTGGGGCTTATGATAGAAAAGAACTTGTAAACCAGAGAGCCGTTCGATGCAAACCCCTCCGCGGGACTGACGCCTCTGGTGGCTCCTGGCGAGCCAAGTCCTGAAGGTTAGTCCCATTGTGAGCGTTTTGCAAGTAAAGTTTTAAAGTGATTTCGATCGTGTCCCTCCGCGCCGTGCCCGACCGGCGCAAGACTTGCGCTCATCGGCATTCTCCGCGAAAATTTGGATCGCGCCGTTTTTTTCCTGAAAGCCAAGGTTCTTGGATTCACGGCTTTACGGTAAGATTCCGACGCGGGAACCATGAGGAGCCCAATATGAGCCATGAAGAGGCGGAACTTTCCGATGTCGTGATCGTGCTGGTGGATGAGCCGGGCATGACCATCGCTGATGCCGCCAAACAGCTCTCCGAGCAGGGGCTTTCCGTCTCCGACATCGATGAGCCCAACGGCGTCGTCGAGGGAACCATTGAAACCGCCAAGCTCCCTCTGCTCAAAAAACTGACCTTCGTCAAATACGTGCGGGATGTGTTCAACTACGTCGCCGATTACCCCCCCGGCGACCCGCGCAACACCGACCCCGATGACGATGGCCTTCCCTCCGAAGCAGACGACGCCGGTGCATAATCAGCATTGGCTGAAAACGCACCGGCGTCGCTTCAAATCGCCGAATCAGGTTAAATCCCAGTCAATTATTCCCAGTGACCGTACACACGCCTGTATCCGTACGGGCCGTGCACCCAGTGATCGCGCACCCAGTAGTGGTATCCATACGGCGGACGATGCCAATATCCGCGATGCCAAACCCATCCGCCGTTGATCCAGACGTACGAGCCGCCCACCCAGACAAAATCGGGGCCCGGCGCGGCAGGCTGAACCTCCACCACATCTGCCGGTGGCGGTCCATCCACCACCACATCCCCCGGCGGCGGTGGCGGCGGCGCGGGAGCGACGGCCACGGGTGCCGGCTCGGCACGAACCACGCATCCCGCCAACCCACCCATCGCCAGCGTACCAAGCAGCGATGAGGTCAACAGCGATTTACGAATGACCAGATTCATGATGTCTCCTCGTTGGTTAAAACCCTTTTTTCTCTCTGAGATAGTGCGTTCCACACGCCTCAAAGTTAGCGAAATTGCCGGAATTTGTTAACCCGGCAAAATCCTGTGCATCAAAGACCACAATATCCACAACGCCGCCGCGTCCCGGTTATTGCCCGATAACACCTATTCGTCTATCAGATATGGATTTACATCGGCTCTTTTTTGACGGTCTCATCAAAAATGTTCAGCAGCTTGGCCTTGTCGAAGACCATTTCCTGCCGGGTGAGCCCGACAATATCGTAGAGATGCGTCAGCTCGATGGCATCGACAGGGCACGCTTCTTCGCACATGCCGCAGTAAATGCAGCGAAGTTCGTCGATGTCGAACTTGGCGGGATATTTCTCGCGGTCGGCCCAGGGGCTCTCGGCCGCTTCGATATGAATGCAATGCGCCGGGCACGCCGTCGAGCACATGAAGCAGGCCACGCATTTCACGCGCCCCTCCTCGTCCTTGTTCAGCCGATGCACGCCCCGGTACGTCTTCAGCAGCATCCCACCCTTTTCCACGGGAAGATCTTCGCGCCGTTCCTCCGGATACTGAATGACCCGGTCCTTGCCCCGAACCACGACGTTCAGCATGTGCTTCATCGTCGTGCCCAGCCCGATCAGCACCTGCGGGAGATAAAACTGGTCCCCCAGCGAAAGCTTCGGTTCTTCCAAAACGATGACGTCTGAATCTTTCATGATGATTTTAGCTAGCTAAAGGCAACGGCGTTTTGGAATATCGGCTGCCCACTACCGTCAACCGCCGATTCGTCAGCGGCGCCGGTGGAATCAGCGTGCTGATGATGGCGATCAGCGCTCCCACAAAAATATTCGCGCCCAGCAGCGTCAAGGCCATCGACCCGCCGACAAAATCGTAGCTGTCCCCCTTGAAGCAGACGACCACGATCGCCGTCATCATTAATAGCGCCAGCGAAATTGGAATCAGCGCCCGCCACGCCAGCATCATCAATTGATCGAACCGAAACCGCGGCAAGCTCCACCGAACCCACATGAACACAAAGATGATTGCTACGGTCTTGGTGAAAAACACCACCGCCCGCAGGATGCAAATGATCAGATTGGACGTCACCGCCGGATGGTCCGCATGTCCGCGCAGCCCCGGAAAATCCCACCCGCCGAAAAACAGCGCCACGCACACCGCGCTGGTGGTGATCATTCCCGCATATTCACCCAGGAAAAAGAGCGCGAAACGCATCGCGCTGTATTCGGTGTGATATCCGCCCACCAGTTCCTGCTCCGCCTCGGCCGTGTCGAACGGAGCGCGATTCGCCTCGGCATGGATACAGATGAGAAACATGGTGAACGCCAGCGGCTGGCAGAACACATTCCACGCGGGAATGATCCCGATCCAGTTGTGGCATTGCTTTTCCACCAGCGAGCCCAGATCGAGCGACCCGTACATCACCACGATGCACAGCACCGCCAGCCCCAGCGGGATTTCGTAGGAAATCATGTTGGTGGTCGCCCGCAATGCGCCCAGGAACGAATATTTGTTGTTGCTCGCCCATCCGCCGATCACCACCCCGTACACCGACAGCGAAAGCACCGCCAGGATATACAGCACGCCGATATTCAGGCTCGCGATCTGAAACGGATATCGATACGTCACCTGGTAATTATCGTTCCCCAGCGATACCGGCTCGCCCACCATTTCATCCCCCTGCGCAAGCTGCGCGACCGCGCTGTCGTGCAGAGTCATCCCGCCCGGTGGAAGATGCAGCGTGCGCTGCGTCTGGCGAATCCCACCCCACGGCAGCACCGCAATGCTGATGATAATCACCAGCACCATCAGCCCCGGCGCGATCGTAAACAGAACCTTGTCCGCCCCCGCGGGACGATAATCCTCTTTCAAAATAAATTTAACCCCATCCGCCAGCGGCTGGCCAAAGCCGTTCATCTTCCAGTCCTTCAAAACCGGAATAATCCCAAACCCCAGCCCCACGCGGTTCGGCCCGATCCGGTCCTGCACCCAACTTGCGACCTTTCGCTCCAGCAGAATCAGGTACGCCACCGTGAGCATGATCGTGCCGTGAACGATCAGGGCGATCAGCACCCACGGGGGAATGTTCGTCGTCCACCAGTTGATTATGCGATCAAGCATCAGTCATAACTCCACGAATTCCGTCGCCGGCGCTTCATGCGTTTCACTGGGCAGCTTCACCGAGACAAACGGTTCGCCCATCTCCGCCCGGATCGCCGCCGCATTGTAAAGCCCCGTGCGCCCCAGCAGCGAGAGATAAACATCCCCCTCCCGCAAAATGCCTTCGGGCGGCGGCACCGCAGCCGTAAACGGTTGAACCCTGCCCGCGAAATTCTCCCAGCACCCGTCCTTTTCCGCCCACGCCGCCGCGGGAATCACCACATCCGCCGACTCGCTCAGCGCCGTCGGCAGCAAATCCTGCACGACCCGGAATCCCGATTTCATCGCCGCCGGAATTTCCCCCGTCATCCAGTTCGACAGATATCCCCCCACAATCCAACCAGCTTTCAGATTCTCTCCCGATGAATTCGAAAATTGTTCGTATGTGGAAGTCGGTCCCCCAAGTTTCTCCATCACCCGCCGAATGCCCGCCGCGTTGGGGACCTTTTCCGCCTTGATCGTGAACGTCTTTTGCCCCGTAATCGAGTGTTTGAACACTTCATCCTGCCCCGCGCTCGGCACCGGTCCCAGCACCAGCAGCGCCTCGGGATCCATCGCGCGAATCGCCTTGCCAAGCAGATACGCCTCTTCACACGCCATCATCGGCGAAAGCACCGCGTACAATCCTGAACCCGCAGCCTTCAATTGCCGCATCGCCACCGTCGCCGCATCGCGCGCCGTCGTCGGCGTCTGCACGCCATGCTCTTTCTTCATCGCCGTCTTCATCCGCTTCGGATTCGCGATGATGTGATACGAATATCGCGTGTCGTCGCTGATCCACCACGCGTTCACGTCCGGGTTGTACCGGGGCTTGATGCGGTAGACGACCCCCTCGTTGTATTCCAGGAAAATGTTCTCCCCGCCCGCGTCCACCGGCGAAATCGAAATCGCCTGCTTCAGCAGCCACACCCGCTGCTTGAACAAAAAATCCTTGTCCAGCAGCGCCCCGACCGGGCAGAGATCGACGACATTCCCCGCCAGCTTATTGTTGCACGGCTTGCCGGGGAAAATATCGATCTCCTCGCGATACCCCCTTCCATCGACGTACAACTCACTCGTCCCCGAAATCTCCCGCGTGAATCGAACGCACCGCGTGCACATGATGCAGCGATCGGCATACAGATAAATTTTATCGCCGACGTCTTTCTTCGGTTTCTTCGCCTTGTCTTCCTCAAACCGCGACTGGCTGCGGCCATATTCATACGAATAGTCCTGCAGCGAGCACTCGCCCGCCTGATCGCACACCGGACAATCCAGCGGGTGATTGATCAGAAGATATTCCATCACGCTCTTCTGATTGGACACCGCCTTGGGCGAGCGCGAATGAACGATCATCCCATCGCGCACCGGCGTCTGGCACGACGGCACCAGCTTGGGAATCCCCTCCACCTCCACCAGGCAAATCCGACACGAAGCCGGAATCGAAAGCCCCTGGTGATAACAGTATGACGGCAGCGCATGCCCCGCATCCTGGCACGCCTGCAAAATCATCTGGCGATCCTTGCACTCGATATATTTGCCATCGACTGTGATCTTGGGCATAGGGCTGCGGATGATACAGAATTTTCAGTTGACGCGAAACAGCGCGGTGCTGCGCACAGCCGCAAAATAGAATTACAATTCTTGCGATGGTGAAGGGGTTTCACATCATCTGCACGAATTACGGGTTTTGGCTGCCGAACGATCAGCGCGGGTCGGGGTCGGATTTTGTGCGGTCAAAGGCACTCCTAAAATTCGGGAAAGCAACCAAAGTGACCACGCGCCGCTCCGTCGCATCCAAATCATTCGACCCAAAGATACGCGAAATAGCCCGAACATCACTGCAATATCCACCGATTAAATGGACGGGTGTTCAGGCAAGATGTGTCGCACACGCATTCGCGGACGAATTAGCGACGTATGGCGGAACACTCTACGCTTTCTCGATCATGCCCGACCATTTCCACATGGTGATCGGCCCCCATCGCTACGACATTCGCCGGTTCGTTGCCCGCCTGAGAGGCGCTGCCACCAAACGCCTGCGCGCCGAAAAACTCTATCCCGGAAAAATCCCCTCCCCCTGGTCGCGC
>Ga0302324_100002136_pt1 | contig 46639 bp, 48 predicted proteins | sample Palsa_T0_1_FD_201949 | JGI IMG/M metagenome (GOLD analysis project Ga0302324, IMG submission 201949) | Peat permafrost microbial communities from Stordalen Mire near Abisko, Sweden - Palsa_T0_1 | ecosystem: Environmental > Terrestrial > Soil > Palsa > Peat permafrost | place: Sweden: Abisko... | reverse complement strand
CGGGGACGTTCTACGGCAGCGAGGATTATTATTCCGGGGGCCTAAACACCATCCAGAACGGCAGCAGCCTGACGGTCGGTGCGCTGGTGGACTCCCTCGTTACCAACTTCTCGATTGCGGCGGGAAGCGCGCTCACCGTCAAAGGCAACGTGTCGGACGCAAGCGGCGGCGGCTATTCCAATTTTTCCATCAGCGGCGCCGGCTTCACCGTCAAGGGGAGTTTCGTATCGACCGGCGATTCCGTCACCGCGTCGGATGGCGGGCAGGTCCAGATTGCGGCGCTGACGCAGGATGCGAACGGCGACGGCATCTATCTCACCGTCGCCGACGCGTCATCGTCGATCGAGATCGGCACGAAGGGCGGTGCCGCGCCGGGAACACTCACCATCGATACCGGCGTCAGTGTGACGGAGTCGGGCAGCTTCTCCGCCCCGACCATCGTCGATAACGGAACGCTCACGGCCACCTCCAACGAGAGCCTGACTCTCTACGGAGCAATCGCGGGTTCGGGAACGCTGTCGATCGCGGCCGGCTCCACGCTGTCGTTGGACTCCGGCAGCGTCGCGGCAACCGATATGTTCGCCTTCGTCGGCAGCGGCGGCACGCTTTCCTTGGCCACCCCGCTCGGCTTCGCCGCTTCGAAAATTTCCGACTTCGCATCCGGTGACGCGGTCGATCTCGCCGGCTCCTGGTCTCTGGTGAAATTCAGCGAAAACCCGAGCGGAACGGCCGCAACGCTGACGCTGACAAATGGCACGAACGAGCTCGCTCTGAAATTCGCCGGCGACTACGCGTCAGGCAACTTCAGCATCACTTCGGGAAGCACGACGACCATCGATTTCGTCACGGTGCCGGCCGCCGTCTTTTCGTCTGAAACGCAATCCAGCGCCGCAACGAACAACATCGCGACCGTCGATAATTTCGATTTTGCCCACGATCAGTTTGCGCTCTGGCTTCCGGTCACGGGGATCGATTCCACGGTGACGGCTATGTCGTTGAGCGGACTTGGCGCGGCGTTCGGGACGAACCTCAACCCGGGACATGCTGCCCTGGCCGATATCGGTGCGCAGGTCTATCTGGTAGTCGATACCGACGGAAAAGTCGGCTACCACGCCGATGACCTGATGTTCGCACTCTCCGATGCGCACAACCTGTCGAGCCTTTCAACCGGCGACTTTGGCGTCGCTTAAACTTTTGGGGTTCGTTGCGTACCGAACCTCTCCGACAGGGCGGATATCCGCCTGAATTTGGCGACGGCTGAGCGGAATAATGGGACATAATGCTTGACTGAGAGATAGCTTTTCTACCCGGCCAGCTTCCGGAACCGCTCCAGAAACGACGCCTGCGCATCCGCGACCGAGATCGGTGTCAGGCGCGGCGTGCGCAGGCCTTTTGGCGGCGTGCCGAAAAAGCTGCGGGCTTCTTTCTGTTCGAAGCCGGCGAGCTGTGTCGCTTCGTAATAGGCGGCGAGCATGTCGGCGCGCTTGATGACGCTCTCGAGTTCGCCAGGCGTTTTCGGCGGCAGGCCGAAGCGGATATGGATCGCCGCGAGCAGGCGCAATTCGAAATCCTTGTAGTCGATGCCGACCGCCGCCTTGAAAGGGCTGATCAGATCGCCGATCACATATTCGGGAGCGTCGTGGAGCAGGGCCGTGAGGCGGGCCTCGCGCGCGAGGCGCGGTCGCAGCTCTCCCGCCAGCCGCTCGACCAGCACGCAATGTTGCGCCACCGAGAAGGCATGCGCGCCGGAAGTTTGTCCGTTCCAGCGGGCGACGCGGGCCAAACCGTGCGCGATGTCCTCGATTTCCACATCGAGAGGCGACGGATTCAACAGGTCCAGACGGCGGCCGCTGAGCATGCGCTGCCAGGCGCGGGGTGGTGCTTTTGGGGGCATCGGCGGGGAACTCGGAAGGCGCGACGGTTTAACCTGAATCCCAAGTCTGTGGCGACCCGCGCCTGTCGCATGGCGCAGGCCTTGCTATAGTGGCCTCATCGAAGGGTTAAACCGGCAGGCTGTCCCAGGATCAACAGGTCCGGGCGATAAGGGGGCCGGCCCAAAACGGGGCGTTGGGGTATGACGGTCAAGCCGCTTGCGGCAGAAAAGCTGCGCCTGAAGACGGATCCGGCGCGCCTGCCGTTCGAGACCACGGCCAATCTGCCCGAGTCCGATGGACCCGTGGGCCAGCAGCGTGCCATGCGCGCGGTCGCGTTCGGGGCCCGCATCGCCCAGCCGGGCTACAACATCTTCGTCGCCGGCCCGCAGGGGAGCGGCAAGCACACCTCCATCCGCCGCGCGTTGGAGAAGATGGCGTCTGCGATGCCGCCGCCGCCCGACTGGTGCTACGTCCACAATTTCGCATCGCCCCATCGCCCGCTGCCGTTGCGCTTTCCGGCCGGCGCCGGCGCGCAGTTCAAGGCCGCGATGGGCGAGTTCGTCGAGACCCTCAAAGCGGCGATGCCGCGCCTGTTTGCGAGCGAGGATTATCGTCGCCGCAAGAGCGCCATCGAGGAGGAATTCAAGCAGACTGTCGAAGGCGCGCTGGACAAATTGCGCGGGCTTGCCGAGGCACAGGGCCTCGCACTGGTCGAGCGCGACGAAGGCGGCTTCGATTTCTCGCCGCAGCGCGACGGGCTCGCGCTTTCCGAAGATGAATATCGCCGCCTGCCCAAATCCGATCGCGAGCGGCTGACCCAGCGCACGCGCGAATTGCGCGCTCAGCTCGAAAAGACGATGGAAGCGCTCGGTTCGCTGCGCGACAAGACGGTCGAGAAGGTGCGCGCGCTCGATCGCGAACTAGGCGAAACGGCGGTGCGCACACTGATGCGACCGCTCTCGGCGCGCTTCGATTCCAATCGCGAAGCGCATGGCCATCTGGAAGCGATGTTCCAGGATGTGATGGCGCATATCGATGCGCTGCAGGCGACTGCGCGCGACACGGGCAAGGCGGAAGATCGGCGCAACGAAGTCCCGTTTCACCGCTACGAAGTCAATCTTCTAGTCGACAATGCAGGCGCCACCGGCGCGCCGGTCGTGTCGCTGGCGCTGCCGTCGCTCTCCAATCTCGTGGGCAAGGTCGAGCATGTGCCGCTGCTCGTCACCATCATCACCGATTTCATGTTCATTCGCCCCGGCTCGCTGCACAAAGCCAATGGCGGGTTCCTGCTGATCGACGCGATGGATCTGCTGCAGCAGGATGTGTCCTGGGAAACCTTGAAGCGCGCGTTGCGCGAGGCCCGCATCAAGATCGAGAACCTGGCGGAGATTCTCGACCGCAGCAACACCGTGACCATTCAGCCGCAGCCCATTCCGCTCGATCTCAAGATCGTGCTGTTCGGCGAGGCGTGGCTTTACTATCGGATGCGCGAACTCGATCCGGATTTCGCCGATCAGTTCAAGGTTCATGCGGATTTTGCAACCTCCGCCGATCGCGATGACGCCAATTGCGGCGCGCTGCTGCGGCTGTTCGCGAGCGTGTCGCGCACGGATGGGCTGAAACAGCTCGATCGCGGTGGTGCTGCGCGGATGATCGACGAAGCCGCGCGTCAGGCGGGCGATGCGGAAAAGATCAGTGTGCGGACGGGCCGGCTGACCGACCTGTTGCGCGAGGCCGATCATTTTGCGGGCGAGGGTGGCCGATCGCTGATTTCCGCCGACGATGTCGGCCGGGCCGTGGCCGCGCGGGAAGACCGGGCAGGCCGCCTCAAGGCGCTCGAGCACGAGCTCGTCAAGCGGCGCATCATCTTCATCGACACGGATGGCGCCAAGACGGGCCAGGTCAACGGCATCACGGTTCTGAGCACGCCGGGCTTTGCGTTCGGGTTGCCCGCGCGCATCACCGCGCAAGTGCGTCCTGGCAATGGCGGCGTGACGGATATCGAGCGGCTGGCGGAATTCAGCGGTCCCACGCACCTTAAAGGCGTGCAGATCCTGACGGGTTATTTGAACGGCCACTATTCGATCAATCGTGCGCTTTCGCTGTCGGCCAGCGTCGCGTTCGAGCAATCCTATGGGCCGATCGACGGCGACAGCGCGTCGGCGGCCGAACTGATCGCGATCCTGTCGGCAATCGCGGATGTGCCGCTCAAGCAGAGCATCGCGATCACGGGCTCGATCAATCAGCACGGCGCGATCCAGCCCATCGGCGGCGCCACGGAAAAGGTGGAAGGCTTCTTCGATATTTGCGCGATGCGCGGTCTCGCCAAAAGCAACGGCGTCATCGTGCCCAAAGCCAATATCGCGAACCTCATGCTGCGCGACGATGTGGTCGATGCCGTGCGCGCAGGACGGTTCGCCGTTTATGCCGTCGAGACCGTGGACGAAGCCATCGAAGTTCTCACCGGCATGAAGGCAGGCGCCTTGCGCGCCGGCGGCGGTTTCGCGCGCGGCACCTTCAACCGCAAGGTCGCCGACCGCCTCACCTGGTTCGCCCGCCCTCGCATCCTGCGCCCCATCCGCCTCGACGGCTGGTGGCCGTTTTAGCTTTTTTCCACCCGCCTCACGGGGCGGGTGAAATGCGTTTCTGCTATGCTCTCTCGCGAGTCACGCGAGACGAGACCGGCCATGACCATCGGAAAAATCCTGGCGCCGCTCACGGGCGGCGCGCGCGACGCGATCGTGCTGGCAAGCGCATTCGCGGCGGCAAAGCCGTTCAATGCGCATGTGGTGGCGCTGTTCGTGCGGCCGGACCCGGCGGAGGCCATGCCGTTCTTCGGCGAAGGCGTCTCCGGCGTGATCGTCCAGGAAATCGTCGATGTCGCGAGGGATGCCGCCGACAAGGCGGCCGAGCAGGCGAAGAAAGCACTGCGGCTGGCGGCCGACGCGGGCAACATCCTGGTGCTGGATGCGCCTGCGCACAAAGACGCGCCGAGCGTGTCGTTCCGCGATGTGCAGGGAAATTTCGCCGATCGCGTAACCATGGCGGGCAGGCTCGCCGACCTCGTCGTGTTCGGACCGTTGAATGTCGGCGACAAGCCCGGCCTCACGGAAGCATTCGAGGCGACGTTGTTGGAGACGGGAAGACCCGTGCTCCTCACCGCGCAGGTGCCGCCGCGCGATTTCGCGCGCAATGTGGCGGTGGCCTGGGATGGAAGCCTTGCGAGCGCGCACGCGCTGAGTGCTGCGCTTCCCTACCTCGCGAAGGCCGACGCGATCGAGATCCTTGTGGTGCGCCATGGCGGGTCCGACGAAATTCCCAGCGCGGAAATCGTCGAATATCTGGCGTTGCAGGGACTGTCCGGCACGTGCCGCGCGCTCGATGCCGGTTCGCGGGCGATCGGCGAAGTGTTGCTGGAAGCCGCGTCAAGCGCCGGCGCTGGATTGCTGGTTCTCGGTGGTTACGGTCACAGCCGCTTGCGCCAGCTCTTTTCGGGTGGCGTGACGAGGCATGTCGTCAGCCACGCGAACCTGCCGCTGTTCCTTGTTCACTGAATGGATCAGAAGAACCAAAACCGCGCGCAGACGAGAAGAAGAGTCACACCCAGCGTAATCCGCACGGCCGCATCGGGCACTCGCGCTGCGAGAATGCTGCCGACGATGATGCCGGGCAGCGATCCGACCAGCAGCGATTGCAGCACCAGCCATTTGATCGAGCCCAGCACCAGCCAATGTCCAAGGCCCGCGACAAGGGTGAGCGGCACTGCATGGGCGATGTCCGAGCCCACGATACGCGACGCCGGCATCGTGGGATAAAGCAGGATCAGCGCCGTGACGCCGATGGCTCCCGCGCCGACCGACGAAATGGACACCAGCACGCCCAGCACAGCGCCGGTCAGGATCGTCAGGTTCCGGACAAGCTTCGGATTCAGTTCCCCGACCCTCCGGCCGTAAAGCCGGGTTAGCGGTTTGCGGAAAAACAACGAGAGTGCCGTGAAGACCAACGCCACGCCCAGAACCTTCGTGATCATGGCCTGCGTCGTGGGGCTGTCAACGTTGAGAATGGACAGCACGTAGATCGTCAGCGCCGTCATCGGCACGCTGCCCAGGGCCAGTCGCCCCACCACGCGCCAGTCGATGGTCCTGTTGTAGCCGTGGACCAACGTTCCTGCGGTCTTGGTGGCCGAAGCGTAAAGCAGGTCGGTGCCGACGGCGGTTGCGGGATGAATGCCGAACAGCAGGATCAGGATCGGCGTCATCAGCGATCCGCCGCCCACGCCGGTAATGCCTACGAGCATGCCGACGACAAGCCCGGAAAGCACGTAAAGCGGCTGAATCGAATGCACGAAAGTCATAAACTGCGAAATGTTCATGATGGGTCGATCTCGTTGGCGGGCTAGTGGAATCCGGGATCTGGGTACAAGGAAATTGAAGTGGCGCATGGCCACGCTAGCACGCAAATCGCCGGTCGTGCCATAAGGGTCCAAAATTGGTTGATGGCATGTCAGTCGCGCTTCGTGGGCAGGAATTTTGGGTTGCCGACCTCGCGCGCAGGGGCCCGGACGGCCCGGAACCGTGTAGCCGCTAAGCTGCCAGCGGCTCGGCGCCTCCGGCTGGAGCAGTCAGAACGGGAAATCTTATCTTGATGCTGGTTCCCGCGACGTCCGGTCCCGAGGTGGTGAGCTTGCCGCCGAGCTGGCGCACGAAAATCGCGACATAGTCGGAACCGCGCTTCTCGGGTATTTTCGTCAGGGCCTTGTCCTTCATGCCTACCCCGTCGTCGGAAACGGTCAACTCGATTTCATCGCCGATCTGTTCCACGCTCAAGACCACATGCCCCGTCCCGCCGGGAAAAGCATGCTTGATGGCGTTCGTCGCCAATTCGTTGACCAGCAGGCCGAACGGCACGGCGCGATCGGGATCGATTTCCAGTTTCTGGGCTCGCACGGCGATCTCGATGCCCGACCGGCTTCCGATGAGACCTGCCGACATCGCACGAGCGATCTCCTGCAGATACGCATCGACGGCGACGGTCCGACCCCGGCTGGACTGGGATATGAGATCGTAAAGCTGGGCGATCGCGCCAATGCGGGATTGCATCGCCTTATAGCCCTGAACGCAAGGCGCGGCCGTGGAGCGGACTTCGTAGGCGATCAAGCCGACGACAAGCTGAAGATTGTTCTTGATGCGATGGGAGATCTCATTGGTCAGCATCTGGGCGTCGCGCTCGCGTTGCTTGCGGTCGGTGACGTCCTCGAACACGAGGAGCATACGGTGGGCGTGGTTGCCAGGCTGAGAAATTTTGCGGGCATTCAGATTGAACACCCGCCGGCCGAGACCGGGAAAATTGTCCTCGATCTCGAAGCTCTCGATCGGCTTGTTTTCCGGAAGCACTTTTTCCAACAAATGGCGCAGCGCCGGCACGTCCCATTGATGCTCGCCAAGCTCGGAAACGCGCCTGCCATGCGCCTCGGCCTCGGTGATTCCGAAAATCGTCAGGAATGCCTTGCTTGCGGTCACGATGGTCATGTCGTTCTCAAGCACGACCAGGGGATCGCGGATCGTATCGACAATGCTTTGCGTCAGCTGCCAGTTGCGGTTGCTCTCCTTGCGGGCCGCGCGTTCTTCGCTGACGTCTTCGATCGCGAGCAGGATGAAACCGTCATGGTCGCCGGGGCGGAAAATCTTTCTGGCGTTGACCAGCATCGTGCGCCTGCCGATGGTCGGGAAATCGTGTTCGACCTCGAACCCTTCGACCGACGCGCGATGGGGAATCACGCTCTCGAGCAGGGTACGCAAGGACGGGATGTCCCATTGCCGGTTTCCGAGGTTGTAGATGAGGCATCCCTCGGTTTCTTCGGGGCTGGTGCGGAAGGTCTGGTAGAACGCGCGATTGGCGGATGTGATGATCAGGTTTCGATCGAGAATGATGAGCGCGCTGGGCACGGTTTCGACGATCTCGCTCGCGGCGATGTCGGAGACGGGCTTTTTCCCAATAGCTTTGCCGGACATGACGCCGTTCCTCGATGCTTGCGCAGGCTGAAATTACGCGGCGAGCAGGCGTTCGACCGATGCATGCAGCTGGTCTTCCGCGTAGGGTTTGCAAAGGAAGCGGGCGCCCGTCACGAACAAAGCTTTGATCTTATCCGTGATGACATTTCCGGTCGTGTAGAGCACACGCAATTCGGGACGAAGTTTGATCGCCTGCCGCGCCAGGTCGCAGCCGCCAAGGACTTCGTCCTTTAGGTAGATATCGGTGAAAAGCGCGTCGATCTGCTGCGGCGAACGCAGGATTACCAGGGCCTCGTCCACGTCGCTGGCCGAGACCGTTTCGTGTCCCCAGTCCCGTATCATCAACTCCGCGATCTGGCGGATGAACATATCGTCTTCGACAATCAGAATCACGGCCACCGGAACTCTTTCTGCCGTGACAACGAAAACACAGTGGCGGCCCCATTCTCACCGCCGTTTGCGGTTCGAGTATCCTGGAGGTCACTATCAAGGCACAACACGTAACCGAGCTTGGGCGGGTTAGTTCCCGGGGATCATGCAATAAATATATGGTAGCCGGGGCCTATCAGTAATATCCCTCATTAAGCCTTTCGTGCTTCCACCGGCCACGACGCCTCGGAAGTCTCCGGATGGGGTAAATGTCGGGATCGTCAGCCGCGCTTCTTGAGGATGACGCTGCCGGCCGTGTAGCCCGCGCCGAACGAGCACAGATGCCCGAGATCGCCCGGCGCAAGATCGGCGCTGTATTTGTGGAAGGCGATGATGGAACCTGCGGAACTGGTGTTGCCGTATTCGTCGAGAATGTTCGGCGCCTCGTGCGCTGCCGGAACGCGACCCAAAACTTTGCGCGCGATCAGGTCATTCATATTGATATTGGCCTGATGCAGCCACACCCGTTTGAGGTCCGACGGCTTGATGCCCATGTCCTCGAGGTGCTTCTGCATGAAGTTGGCCACCATGGGCACGACTTCCTTGAACACCTTGCGGCCCTTTTGCGTGATCAACTTGTCGGGCGTGCCGACCGTGGAGGGATCGAAGCGGTTGAGCGGACCGAAATTGTTGCGGATGTTGTTGGAATACTCGGATTCGAGCCGCGTGCTGACGATTTCCCAGCTGTTGTCGCCGTCGGCCTGGGCCGCCGGTTCGAGCACACAGGCTGTCGCCGCATCGCCGAAGATGAAATGAGTCTCGCGGTCGCGCAGATTGAGATGGCTGGTGCAGATTTCGGGATTGATCGCGAGCATCGCGCGGGCATGACCCTGCGCGATCATGTCGGCCGCCACCTGGATTCCGAAGGTCGCCGACGAACAGGCGGCCAGCATGTCGAAGCCGAAGCCCTTGATTCCGAGCCGGTTCTGCACCTCGATGGCGATCTGCGGATAATAGCGCTGGGTGACGGAGGCGGAAACGATCACGCCGTCGATGTCGGCCGGGCTGCGATGGGCGGCAGCGAGCGCGTCGCGCGCGGCGGCCAGCGCAAATTCCGCCATCAGCGAAACCTCTTCGTTCGGACGCTCCGCCAGCCGCGGCTCCATGATCTCGGGATCGAGCATTCCGGTTTTGGCCACCACATGGCGCTTCTTGATTCCGGACGCCTTAACGATGAATTCGTCACTGGATATGAACAGCGAAGGCATCTTTCCGGCCGCAATTTCGGCGGCATGCGCCGCATTGTGGCGGCGCACGAATTCGTTATACGCCAAGACAAGCTCGGCATTGGTTATCGTGTCGGGCGGAGTATAAAGCCCCGTCCCGCTGATCGCGACGCGTGTCACTAGCCCCGGCCTTTCGACGTCTTTCGTCTAGGCTGTCGCAGCGCACAGACAAACGCAAGGAATTATAAAGTTCCGCCCAGCTTCTTAAGGATTACGCTTCCCGCCGAATAGCCCGCGCCGAAGGAACACAGAAGCCCCATGTCGCCGTGCTTCAAATCGTCGCTGAACTTGTGAAAGGTGATGATGGAACCTGCGGAACTCGTGTTGGCGTATTCCGCCAGCACATTCGGCGCTTCTTCCGGCGAAGGGTCCCGGCCCAACACCCGCCGCGCAATTAACTGGTTCATGTTGAGGTTTGCCTGATGCAGCCACAGGCGTCTTAACGATTCCGGTTTCACCCCATTGTCGGCCAGATGGGCGACGATCAGTTCCGAGACCATCGGCACCACTTCCTTGAAGACCTTGCGGCCCTCCTGGACGAACAGCTTGTCTTGCGTGCCGATGCCTTCCGGCGCGGCGCGGTTGAGGAAGCCGAAATTGTTGCGGATGTTGTTGGAGAATTTGGTTTTGAGCCGGGTCGAGACGATTTCCCAGACATTGGCGCCTTGCGCCTGCGGGGTGGGCTCGACGACAAAGGCCGTCGCCACGTCGCCGAAGATGAAATGGCTGTCCCTGTCGCGGAAATTGAGATGTCCGGTGCAGATTTCCGGATTGCAGACCAAAATCGCGCGCGCATGCCCGGCTGCGATCATGTCGGCGGCAGCCTGCAGGCCGAACGTGGCCGACGAGCAGGCGACATTCATGTCGAAAGCAAAGCCGTCGATGCCCAGCGCGTCCTGCACTTCGACCGCGATGGCCGGATAGGCGCGCTGGAGATTGGAGCAGGCGACGAGCACGCCGTCGATATCGGCGGCGTTGCGATCGGCCGCCTTGAGCGCGCCGCGCGCCGCCGTCACCGCCATCTCGGCCAGGATCGACAGCTTGTCGTTCGCGCGTTCGGGAATGCGGGGACACATGATTTCGGGATCGAGAATGCCCGCCTTATCCATCACATAGCGGTTCTCGATGCCCGAGGCCTTGGTGACGAAATCCGTGCTCGATTCCTGAAGCGCCGTCACCTTGCCTTCGGCGATGGCCTGCGCATGCGCCTTGTTGTGGCGGCGGACATATTCGTTGAACGTCGCGACCAGTTCGTCGTTGGAGATCGAGGCGGCCGGCGTGAAAAGCCCGGTTCCGCTTAAAGCCATCGCTGCCATCGGCGCGTTTCCCTTCGATTTTCGGACAGGCTGTCGCAGGCCTCTCGCAAACGCAAGCGCCTGTGCAATCCGGCTCTTGGCCGGGGCACAGCGCCCGCGTATGGAGAGGTCATGTCCGACAGAGATACCGCATTGGTGCTGTTTTCGGGCGGGCAGGATTCGACCACCTGTCTGGCCTGGGCGCTCGACCGTTTCGGAAACGTCGAGACGGTCGGCTTCGACTACGGCCAGCGCCATGCGAGCGAACTGGTGGCGCGTCCGCGCGTGCTCGCATTGATGCGCGAAAAATTTCCGGATTGGCGCGACAGGATCGGCGCCGATCATCTGCTGTCGCTGGATGTGCTGAAGCAGATCGGCGGCAGCGCGCTGACCGATGCGATGACAATCGAAATGGGCGACAACGGATTGCCCACAACCTTCGTGCCTGGCCGCAACATCCTGTTTCTGACCGCGGCCGCCGCACTCGCCTATCGCCGCGGCTCGCGCAATCTGGTGGGCGGCATGTGCGAGACGGATTATTCCGGCTATCCCGATTGCCGCGACGACACGATCAAGGCGACCGCGCGCGCGCTGTCGCTGGGGATGGACGCGCATTTCACCATCCACACGCCGTTGATGCGGCTGGACAAGGCTGCGACCTGGTCCATGGCGGAAGCTCTGGGCGGCAAGGCGCTCGTCGAGCTGATCGTCGAAGAGACCGTCACCTGCTATGAAGGCGACCGCGAGCATCGCCACGATTGGGGCTTCGGCTGCGGCGCATGTCCCGCCTGCGAGTTGCGCGCCAAAGGCTATGAGCGTTTCGCTGCGAAATGAGCTACGCGGTCAAGGAAATCTATTACACGCTGCAGGGCGAAGGCGCGCAGACGGGCAGGGCGGCGGTGTTTCTCCGTTTCGCGGGCTGCAATCTGTGGAGCGGGCTCGAGCGCGACCGTGCCCGCGCGGTGTGCAAATTCTGCGACACGGAGTTTGTCGGCGTCGACGGACCGGGCGGCGGCAAGTTCGCGGATGCGGATGCGCTGGCCGCGGCGGTCGCCGCACTTCGGCCGCGAGATTTACGCGCGAGACCTTACGTCGTCTGCACTGGCGGCGAGCCCCTGCTGCAACTGGACGAAGCGGCGATCGCGGCGCTCCACGGCCAGGGCTTCGAAGTCGCCATCGAAACGAACGGCACGCTGTTGCCGCCGCCGGGCATCGACTGGATCTGCGTCAGTCCCAAAGCCGATGCGGAACTCCTCCTCAAACAGGGCCAGGAATTGAAGCTGGTGTTCCCGCAAGCGAACGGCACGCCGGAGCGTTTCGCCGGCCTGATGTTCGACCATTTCTTCCTGCAACCGATGGACGGCCCCGACCGCGAAGCGAACACGAAGCTGGCGACGGAATACTGTCTCGCGCACCCGCAATGGCGGCTGAGTTTGCAAACGCACAAACTGATCGGGATTCCGTAATACTCTTGTCCACCCGCCACTTGAGGGCGGGTCGAAAAATTCGGAGGCGCGAGCCGAAGAATTTTTCGGGGCGGGGTGCAGCTTCAACAATACCCCGCCCCGAAATTCTCTTTTCGCTGTTGCTCAAAGATAATTTCGACCCGCCCTCAAGTGGCGGGTGAAAGAAATTCCTCTTGCTCAGGCGCCGCCTCCGAATATCAATCCCTGCCCATGGAAAAGATCGGCTCGAAGCAGCCCAGGATCAGGCGCTTGGCGTCGAACGGCGGTTCCCCGGCCGTATCCATGCGCTCGTCCTCGTGCATCTTCGCTTCGGCTGCCGTGAAGCTCGCTTTGTCGGGCCAGACTTGCCAGGTGAAGACGATCTTCTCGCCGGGTTTTGCTGCGACTGCGCGGCGAAAGTCCGTCTGCTTGCCGTCGGGAACGTAATCCTCCCAACACTCGACAATCTCCAGGCATCCATAATCCTTGAAGAATTGTGCCCCGTTCTCGGCCCATTTGCGATAGGCCTCCATCTTCTCCTCGGGCACGGGAATTACGAGGCCGGCGATATACATGGGACAGCTCCTTCAGGCTTCTCGCGCGCAGTTATACTCCGATCTCAAAGAGTCTACACGGCGGGTAGAGATTACGACTCACACCGCCGCCACGCGTTCCAGTCGCGGCTCGCGGGGACGCGGCGTGCGCGTGCGGAGGTCGTCGAGGAGATCGCGTTTGATCGCGGCGGCGGAGGGGTCGTTCCACAGATTGCGCCATTGACGCGGATCGTTCTGAAGATCGTAGAGTTCGCCTTCGCTGCCGTCATAGAGCGAGGATTTGCCGTAGGCGGTGACGATCCAGCCGTCGCGGAAAAGTGTGCGCAGGCCGATCGTCAATCCGTTGAATTCGGACTCCCATTCGGTGAACACGGCTTCGCGGGTCTTCGCCTCGGCCGGTGACAGCGGCAGACTCGCGCCTTCCATCCAGTCTCCCGCTGCGATGCCGGCGATGCGGCAGAAGGTCGGCGCGAGATCGACCTGGCCCACCGGCGCATCGCTCGTAATCGGCACGATGTCGGCCTTCGGCGCGGGCCGCCAGATCAGCGGCAGCCGCATCAGGCTTTCGACATGATGCGGTCCCTTGAACAGCAAGCCGAAATCGCCCTGGAATTCGCCGTGATCGGTCGTGAAGACGACGTCCGTGTCGTCGTTCCAGCCGCGCGCCGCGATGCGCGCCATCACGCGGCCGACCGCTTCGTCGATCAGCTCGTTTTTCACATGGGTCAACGCGTCGATTTCGCGAAGCTGATCGGTCGTGAGCATCGACGGCACCCAATCGGGGGGAGCCTCGTAGCAGGTGGTGCGCGTGCCGTTCCACCATTCCAGCCAATGGCGCGGTTTATCGGCGAGAATCGTTTCGATCTTCTCGGCGCTGCCGGGATAACCCGCGGGCACATCGAGTTCTCGCCAATTGATGCGATGAATTTCCTCGGCGGGCGGATCCCAGGGATGGTGCGGATCGGGAAAGCTCATCCAGACGAACCAGTCTTCCTCCGCCGAGAGTGAATCGAGGTAGGCGATGGTGCGGTCCGCCACCCAATCGGTGTGATAGAGCGCCCGCGGCGTGGCGTTGCGCTTCACCTGGACCGCGCCGGTGTCGCCTTCGCCGAACGCATTCTGCGTCAGCGTGTTGTTCAGCACCGGATAGAAATTGTTCGTCATCTCCGGATGGTTCGCCATCAGCCAGCACGCATAATGCGTGGGTCCGCGCGAGCCATGCGCCGCGAGTTCCATGTGATCGAAGCCGCGATGGGGTCCGAAGGAGCCTTCGATTCCCATCCGGTTCTCGGCGAACTTCAACTGGAAATCGAGGAACGGCTCGAAATGCGCCTTGCCGAGGAGCGCGGTGCGATATCCTTTCTTGTCCTTTAGATGCCGCGCCACGGACGGCGCATCGATGGGGAGAGGCACGCCGTTCATCCACACGCCATGCGTCGACACATATTGTCCCGTGATCATCGTCGCGCGCGCCGGCATGCAGACGACGTTCTGCGCGTGGCAACGGGAATAATTGATCCCCTCGCGCGCGAGCTTGTCGATTGTCGGCGTGCGCGCGATTTTTCCGCCATTGCAGCCGAGAGAGTCGAAGCGCATCTGGTCGGTGGTGATGAACAGAATCTTGCGGCCCATGCTCAGCCCTCGAACCGGGTGATCAGAGAGTCGGGATCCGGCCGCACGCGCTCCTCGAGCGGCACGGCGCTGGTGCCGATATGGATAAAGCCCGCGATGCGCTCGCCGGTCTTAAGGCCAAGGCGTTCCGTGACGCGCGCATCGTAGGCGCACCATTCGGTGATCCAGTTCGCGACATATCCCAGCGCGTGCGCGGCGATCAGGATGTTCTGGCACACCGCGCCGGCGGAAAGCTGCTGCTCCCACACCGGTATCGGAATGCCTTCGCGCACCCTGCTGACGACCGCGACGACGACCGGCGCGCGCGCGAAGCGGTTGCGCTCCATCGCGAGGCGCTCTTCGCTCGCCTCGGGTTCGCTTTCCTGCAGGCATTCGACAAGAAGCCGGCCCATGCGATGGCGCGCTTCGCCTTCGAACAGGATGAATCGCCACGGTGCGAGCTTGCCGTGATCCGGCGCGCGCATGCCTGCGACGAGAATCCGGCGCAGCTCGTCGCCATTCGGTCCCGGTGCCGCCATCGCCTTGGCCGAGCCGGAGCGGCGCGTCAGCAACAGGCCCAGCGTGCCGGCAGAGGTGTCGTTCAGAGGCGTCTTGTCAGCCATCGAGGCGTCTCATGCGTTAACTTCCGCGGTCGGGGGTTGGTGATATCTTGTTGCCCGCCTATGTAACCGGTCGAGTCTCCAGGAGCGAGAGCCATGGCGTATGACAGCACCGACCCGGAAGCGTTGCGCGTCCGGTCGGAAGTGCGCCGCTTCAAGGAGCACGTGCTGGTCTATGTGGCGGTGATCGCTGTCCTGATTCTGGCCAACATCGTCGCCGGCGGCATCTGGTATGCGCATTTCTGGCTGTTCTGGATTGCGCTGGTCTGGGGGGTGCTAATCGCGCTGCAGGGGATCCGCCTGTTCGGGCACGATATCGGCCGCGACTGGGAAGACCGCATGGTCAATCACGTGATGGCGGCCCGGCGCAACGAGCCCCGTCCGCCGCCGAGGCAGTCCGGAACGGCGCCGCGTCCGCAACCGAGCCCACCGCCGCGGCCGCCGGCTCCACCCTGGCCGCCTTCCTCTGCCCAGTCTTCGTCGGCTCAGACTCCCGCGCAGGCCCCGATCATCACGCCGGCCCCGGCGCATAGCGCTGTGGTCGCTGCTGAAACGCATACGCCGCAACCGGAGGAGCCAGCGAGTTCGGCCCCGCTCGTCACGCCGCCGCCCGAGCCGCCTAAGGAGCCCGGCGCCTGATGCCACCGATTGGGAATTGCCACAAAGACCGGATAGAATAGGACAAACGGAGACTTCGATGTCGGTTCAACCCGAGAAATTCGCCCTTTGCGATCCCGTGTGGTCTGCCCTGCATGCGCAGGCCGAAGAGTTGGCGCGGGTCGAACCTTCGCTCGCAAGCTTCGTGCACGCGACGATCCTCAAGCACGAAAAGCTCGAGGATGCGCTCTCCTATCACCTCGCGAAAAAGATCGGCGGCGAGGACATGAGCCCGATGCTGGCGCGTGAGACCTTCCAGGAAGCGATGACGGCCGATCCCGCCATCGGCGACTCCGTGCGCTGCGATCTGTCGGCGGTGTTCGATCGCGATCCCGCTTGCCATTCCTATGTCGATGCGTTCCTGTTCTACAAAGGCTTCCTCGCACTGCAGTGCTATCGCATCGCGCATTGGATGTGGCTCAACAACCGCCAGCCGCTTGCGCTGTTCATGCAGGGGCGCATCTCCGAATTGTTCGCCGTCGATATTCATCCCGCGGCGCGTATCGGACGCGGCATCATGATGGATCATGCGACCGGCATCGTGATCGGCGAGACGGCCGTGGTGGAAGACGACGTCTCGATGCTCCATGGCGTCACGCTCGGCGGCACGGGCAAGGAAAAAGGCGACCGCCATCCGAAAGTGCGCCGCGGCGTGCTGATCTCGGCCGGCGCCAAAATTCTCGGCAACATCGAGATCGGCGAATATTCGCGGGTGGGCGCGGGCAGCGTGGTGCTCAAATCCGTGCCGCCCGGTTGCACGGTCGCCGGGGTCCCAGCGCGCGTCATCGGCTGCGCCGGTTCCGAGCGGCCTTCCCAGACGATGAACCAGCTGATCGAAAACTTCGAGCCGGATTATCAGATTTAAGTCGACATCGCCTCTGGGTTCGAGACGTTGCGGCCGAACAGCCAATTCGATGAATAAAACGCGATGACGGCGGCGGCCAACTGCGCCGCAATGAACGCAGGCGCGGAATTTGGCGCGATACCGGCAAAGCTGTCGCTTAAGGCGCGCGCAATCGTCACGGCCGGGTTGGCGAAAGACGTCGAGGCCGTGAACCAGTAGGCGGATGCGATGTAGAGGCCCACGAGCGCGGCAATGCGTTCCGGGCAATACCGCAACGCGCCGAGGATCGTGGCCACGAGGCCGAAGGTTGCAATGAATTCGGAGAACGCCTGCGCGGGTCCATCGCGCAGCTTGGTCGCGATTTCGAAGACAGGTCTTTCGAACATCAGGTGAGCGGCGAAGACACCGGCAATCCCCGAGACGATCTGGACTGCGATATAGGCAATGCCGAGCGCGATCGGAAGTTCGCGCCGAAGCATAAAGACGAGCGAGACGGCCGGATTGAAATGCGCGCCGGATATCGGGCCCAAGACCGAGATCAACACGGCAAGCGCCGTACCCGTTGCAAACGTATTGGCGAGAAGTGCGATGGCGGTGTTTCCGCCCGCGAGCCGTTCCCCCATGATTCCGGAGCCCACGACGGCCATGAGCAGGAAGGCGGTGCCGAAGGCTTCTGCGAGCAGGCGGCGCACCGAACCGAGTTCTTTCACGGCGTTCGTGCGGGACTTTTCCCGATTTCGTCGAGACGGCGCTGCAACGACATCCGGTCGAGACTTTTCACCGGCAGGTTGGCGAAGAGTTCGATGCGCCGTTGCAGCGAGGCGAAGGCTTCGCGGAACGCGGTGGCGATTTTGTCTTCGGCGCCGTCCACCGCCGCGGGATCGGGAATGCCCCAATGCGCGGTCATCGGCTGGCCGGGCCAGACGGGACACACTTCGTTCGCAGCGTTGTCGCAAACGGTGAAAACGAAATCGAGCGGCGGCGCACCGGGTCGCGAAAATTCCTGCCAGCTCTTGGAGCGCGATCCTTCGGTCGGGTAGCCCAGGCGTTTGAGCAGCGCGATCGCATGCGGGTTGACTTCGCCTTTCGGCGCGGAGCCCGCCGAACAGGCTTTGAATTTCTCGGCTCCGATCTTGCTCAGGATCGCTTCGCCCAGAATCGAGCGCGCCGAATTTCCGGTGCACAGGAACAGCACACTGTAGGGTCGATCGGGTTGCAGAATTCGCATGACGGATTCCGTATCAGGCGCCGCAACAACCGCTTTCGACACCGCAGGCGGATGTCATTTCGGGGGTGGCGACGCGCGGCTCATCTTCGCCGTAGCGCGTTGCCTCGCCGAACGTGAAAAATGTTTCCCACCTGATGCCGGACGGATCGTTGACCCAGGATTTGTTCGACTGCGCGTAGCAGCAGGTCGTCGCCTCCTGATCGCGCGTCGCCTCGCCGGCGGCTTTGAGACGGCCGGCCAATTCGCGCAACTCGCCGTCGGTTTCGACCTGGACGCCCAGATGATCGACGCCGCGCGCATGGCCTTGCATCGAAATCGCGAAATTGACGCGTGGATCGTCAAGCATCCATTTCGCGTAATCGTCCTTGCGGACGGAAGGCTCGGCCGCAAAGAGAGTCGAATAGAAACCGATGGAGCGTTCGAGATCAGCGACGGCGACGTGAACGTGCAGGCGTTTCATGAGTCGACTCCCGAATTGGCTGGCAGCATGAGGACGCGATCGCGGCGAGGGGTGCGCAGATTTCCGTTCGACCGCCGCAGCAATCCTCGGTCAGATAAACGAGCAGGTCGCGCATCGCTTCGTAGTTGATCGCGTAAATGATCGAGCGGCCGTCGCGCCGGGCTTTCACAAGCCCCGCATTCGAAAGCAGCAGCAGCTGCGCCGAGAGCGTGTTCGCAGCGATGCTGAGATTGCGCGCGATATCTCCCGCAGCTTTGCCCTCGGGGCCGGCCTTCACCAGCAACCGAAAAACCTCGAGGCGCGATTCCTGCGCCAGCGCCGAAAGGCGCTTGATGGCATCCGTCATTTCCATATTTCAATGATTCCGGAAATGATGAAGCGAGTCAAGCCGTCCGCGCGGCTATTTTGCTAGACCGCGTCCATCAGTTTGTAGGCGAACAACGCCGCGGTGATGAACGGTTTGCGCAGGAGCGCACCGCCGGGGATCGCCTTCACCGGCACGCGCGCGAACACGTCGAACCTTTCGGAGTGGCCGCCAATAGCTTCCGCCATCAGCTTGCCGGCAATCGCCGTCAGCGCCACACCCTGGCCGGAATAGCCTTGCGCGAAATAAATGCGGTCCGGCAGCCGCCCGAAATGCGGGATGCGCGAAAGCGTGAGTCCGACCGAGCCGCTCCAGGAGAATTCCGTCGGCACGTCCGCCAGCATGGGAAAAACCTTCAGCATGCGCGGGCGAACGACGCGCGCAATGTCGGCGGGGATGCTGAAATAGCTTTCGCGGCCGGCGAACAGCAGGCGTCCGTCGGCGCTTTTGCGATAATAGTCGAGCACGTGCCGCGTGTCGGCGACCGCGGCATCGCACGGCAACACTTGCGCCGCGAGATCCGGGGGCAGCGGCGCGGACGCCGTGATGAAGCTTTCGACATGACCGATGAAGCGTGCGAGTTCCGGCGCGATGGACGCCATGAACACATCGCAGGCGAGGACGACATGATCGGCGGTGACGTTTCCTCCGGCACAGCGCACGGTGACGCGATTGCGTCCGCGTTCCAGCGACAGCGCCTTCGAATGTTCGAAGATTGCGACGCCTGCAGTCTCCGCCGCCACCGCAAGTCCGCGAACGTAACGCAACGGGTGAAGATGCCCGCCGCCTGTGTCGTAGCGCGCCGTCGGATAAACGTCGGTGCCAAGCTGGGCGATTGTCTCCTGCCGGTCCATCATCCGCGCGGCCGAATAGTTATAGGCCGTCGCGAGATGTTCCGTGTCGGCCGCAAGTTCGCGGGCCGCGCGCGCATCGTGCGCGGCGATCACAAGGCCTGATTTCAATTCGCACTCGATTGCGTGTTGCGCGATGAGCGCATGCACCAGCGCTTTCGATTCTTCGGTGAGGTTCCAAAGATCGCGGGCATGGATGGGCCCGAGCCATTTTTCGAGCTCTTGCTGCGTCTGACAAAGGCCTGTGTGAATCTGTCCGCCGTTTCGCCCCGACGCGCCGAAGCCCACCGTCTCCGCCTCGACCACGACGACACGCATGCCCCGTTCGGCCAGATGCAACGCCGCCGACAAGCCCGTGAACCCCGCGCCGATCACGCACACGTCGACCGACAGATCGCCCGACAGCGCGGGCCGCGCAGGCGCCGGCGGTGCGCTCGCGGCGTAGTAACCTTGCGGTTCGTCGGTATGCATTTGCACTCCTCTAACCGCCAATACTTGTCATGGCCTGCAAAAGCAGGCCATCCAGGTGACGCATCGCCGAGCTGGAAGAAAAGCAACAATCTGAGCCTCACTCGAGCCACGGAACGGATTTCACGTGGGTGACCCGCTTCCCTACTACGCCAAGGCTTCGTGGGGTCGCTGCACTCGTCCTCCGAAACTGCGAAGCAGCGTAGGAGGATCGCGGATCATGACAACTGGGAAGGTAGAGAAAGTGATGCCCGCCTCGCGGCCCCGCTTGACCCAGGGGGGCGGCGCGTGCGAGTTCAACTTTCGGCCGCAACGGAGAGCCCGACTTGACCCGCAGTGAAATCTGGCGCCTCGAAAAATATCTGCGCAATCTGTTCCGCCTGGACACAATCACTTTGGTGGAGCGGCCCAAACAGGCGGATTCCGTGGAAGTCCATGTGGCGGGCGAGTTCATCGGCGTCATCTTCAAGGATGAAGAAGACGGCGAAACATCTTATGCCTTCAATATGGCGATCCTCGAAATGGATCTTCCCGAACCGCCGCCGTCGCGCACCTAGGCGAGGGTGGATTCAGGCCGGGGGGCAGGCGACCGATCGGCGGGTGTGTTGCGGGACGTGTTCCAGTCACGAGTATTTGTGGCGTTGGCTCTCGGTATCATTGCCCTGGGCGATATCGCTCTCTGCGCGCTGTTCGGTCGGACGCCGCATGCCTGGTTCGCCGTTACGACGGTTCTCGTTATCTGTCTCGGTTTCGGTTTCATCCATTTGAGGCATGCAGCGCTCGCTCTTGCGACGGCGCTCGCGCCTTTGCCGGGGCTGATCGCTGCAGTGTCGCTTGCACATGGCGCTGCGCTTGAGACGTTAGCGCTGGCCTATCTCGCCGGGCTGACCATCGCGCTGTTTCTGGCCGACGAAATTGCACTCCGCGTGGTGGAAGGTTCCGGCGTGGCCGATGCGACGGCGGGGACATTGCAGGATACCGGTATCGCCGCCTGCGCTGCCATCATCGCCGCCTCCGCGTTCACTGCGCTCCTGTTTTTTGCCGGACTTTTCGCACGAGTACCCGCGATCGGAGCCTTGGCCGAGTTCGCGGCCGGCGCGAGCGCGCTGATCGTGCTGCCGCTCGTCGCATCGTTGTTGCCGTTCGGCGAGGATTTCGTCGCGCGCGCCAATCGCCTGCGCGAACTGCGCGAGCGCAGAATCGAAAAGATTGTCGCGGTCACGGAACCGCGCTGGGGCTGGAGCCTGACGGGGATCGGCATCGTGTTCCTGGCGCCGGCGTTTTTCGGCTCGCGGTCGCTGCATCTGACGGCGTCAGCCGCACATTCCGCGCTCGAGATCTTGCTCGCCGCTGCGGTAGTTGCGGTCGGCGCGGCGTTGGTCGCAACGCGGGATTGGCGGCGCTCGCTTGCGGTTGCGATTGTACTGGGCCTCGTAGCTCTGATCGGTTGCTGGGGCTATGCGCGCGGCGGCGTGACGCTGGATATCGCGACCTGGCTTCTGCTGATGCAGGCGCTCGGCGTTGGTGTCGCGTCGATCCTGCTGGTGGCAAATGCGGCGCGTCCGGATGTCGGCGAAGATACGACCGCCGCATCCGTGCGCTCGCTCCTGGGAAAGACGTCCGCAGCGGTGACGTCGTCGATCTGCGCAGTCGTCGTTCTGCTGGTTTTTTCGTTCGGCATCGGCGGAGAGGCGATTGCGCTCGCCGTCGCGATATTTTTTGCCGGCGTCGGTGCGGTCCTGCTGCAGCCCGCGCTGACGATTGCGATCGAAACGCTGGTTCCGCGGCGCAGCACCATCGAAGCGCGGTACCGTGTGAATTAACCCGACTTCGGCCGCCGGAACGATTGCACCAGCACGGCGATGCCGTCGGCGATCTCGTGCCAGTTCGCCAGATGCGCGCGCTTGAAACGGTAGCTGAGCGCCACACCATGCTTGAGCCGCACATCGCGCAGGCAACTCGGGCTGGGCACCTGCTGGCTGAAGCGCACGCATAGCAACACGACAGGTCCGTTGGTGCCTTGTCCGACGAACAGATCCTCGCCGCGATAGCCGGAATCGTCGCGGAACGCGTATTCCGTCAATCCGAACGGACCGGGCTTGCCTGCCGGATCGGCGACATAGGAGAGATAGATGCGCTGCAACCTGTCCGTCTCGGTCAGGTCGAGATCTTCTTCGCGGATCAGCATGTAGATGACGGGCGAGTCCGCCGCGTTGCCGGCGAAGTTCGAACTTTCCCAATCGGAATAGCCGCGAAAATCCGGGAAAGTCGTAAAGAGAGCCACGTCCTTGCGCGGCCCGCCCTGGCGCGCGCTGCTGTAAACCATGTAGTTCGCCGGAATCTTGAGCGCGAGGCCGTTGACGGACAGATCGATCGGATCGGCGCGCGATGTGGGCGAGGGATGTTCTTCGATGAAGGACGCCGGCGTGGGGGCCAGATACAAAAGCAGGATCACCGCCGACAGCATGGAAGTCACGACAAACACCGCAATCGGAATGAGCCATCCCGAGCGCTGCTTGACAGTCTCGTCCACTTGTTCGCCGCGTCGGCTCATGGGCAGTGTTGCGGGCACAATCCGGTCCTCGACCCTGTTTAACATGCCATTTCGATTCGCCCGCAACGAGGTTAAGGCGGAAATCACGTTAATAGCGCCAACCCCTCGGCGGACACCTCGCCGCATGGAGGGTCTCGGGGACGCTGGCCGGAAATCGGACGGTGAGGCGGCGCGGCCGGCGCGTTCGCGGCCCGGTTGGCCCGGAATGAAACATTTGTTACGCCGCCGCGTCGAATAAACGGGCACACGGAGTGCAGTTCCCGGTCTGTCGAGACCGGGAGAAATCATGCTTCGCGAATTCTTGGTGGTCATGTTTGCGACCACTGCAGGCTTCACGGCCTCCGGGATCATCGCCAACATCTATCGCCTTCTGGTCAAGCAGAAGGCGGAGAAGCCCGTCGCCAAGATATCCTATTGGGCCGTCATGGTCGTGGCTGGCCCGACCGTTCTGTTCGACAACGCGGCCCGCTCCCGGAAAGCCAAAACTTGTTCCGCGGTTGCCTTCTGGCTCGCCGCAGCCATCTCCGGCTACTGGAGTTTCGCGCTGGGCCTTTTCGTGATCCAGCTCGCGATGGCGATCTAAAGCACTGTCAACATGCTCGCCACGAGCGGGTGGCGAACGATGTCGCCGTCGCCCAGCCGCACCACCGCGATTTCCGGGACACGCTCCAGCCGCGTCGCGATTTCTCCCAGACCCGAAAGGCCGCTCAGCAGGTCCGTCTGATCGGGATCTCCCGTCAGCACCATGGTCGAACGCCAGCCGAGCCGCGTGAGCAGCATCTTGAGCTGCCCGTAGGTGCAGTTCTGCGCTTCGTCGATCACCACGAAACAGTCGTTGAGCGTGCGGCCGCGCATGTAGGCCACGGGGGCGATTTCGATCGTGCCTTCCGCCAGCAGAGCCTTCAGCCTTTTGGTGCCCAGCCTTTCGGTCAGCGCGTCGTAAAGCGGGCGAAGATAAGGCGCGAGCTTGTCCTGCAGATCGCCGGGCAGGAATCCGAGGCTCTCTCCCGCCTCGACCGCCGGCCGCGACAGCACGATGCGGCCGACCTTGTTCTGCTCCATCGCTTCGACGGCCTTGGCGATGGCGAGATAGGTTTTTCCGGTGCCCGCAGGCCCCAACGCGGCCACCACGGAGCGTTCGTCGATGGCGTCGAGCAGGCGCTGCTGCGTCGGGCCCATCGCCCGGATGTTTTTGACGTATTTTCGATCTCTGCCGTCGGCGTTCAGCGGATCGTAGCCGCTGGAAACGGGAAAGAGGGGGTGAACATTTGCGGGTTCGTGATGTTCGCGGATTTTGTGACGCGCGGAACGCTTGGCCATGGATGCTCCCTGGTCAAAAACGAATCATGATGAGGATGGAGAGTGCGACGGGAACGATTGCAGCCGTGTGACAGGCGAGGCGAAGGGACGAGGTTTTGGGTTGCTCGAAGCGGCCTGTTACCTGCCAACGCGCGATCCCGCAACGGATGTGCCCCCTGATGCCCGACTCAACCAGCTTGGGAACAGCGTAACCCGTTTTTGCGGTTTCGTCGTGAAATTGAATAATTGGGCATCTTTTTAGTTTGTTGCTTCGTAGGCCACCAGACTTTCGTCGTCGGACAGTCGCTGCCGGCGGCACTTGACCAATTCGCCCTTCTTGAATTGCGCGGCGTCATCTTCGCCTCCGCAGTCGATAATGCGAAACACGTTATCCCGTACACGCTCAGCGCTAACCGGCACCCAAGCGTCGGTGCCTTCATTGAGCAGATATACGTAGATCGTTTCAGTACGTGGCATTTGCGTCACCGCGATTGCTATGCCTTCACATAACTCCACATCGCAGCAACGGCGCTGAAGATATCCACCAGCCGCGCGGCGTAATGCTCGTGCACCGCGAGCCGTGCGTCGCCGCCGAGGAAGCCGTTTTCCAGGGTGTCGAGGAGATCGATCAGGCGGCGGTGGTGTAGGCCGAGCGCTTTCTGGATCGGATCTGTCACTACGCCGGAGAAGGCCGATGCCACCGCGGTCGCGAGCAGCACGCTACCGCCGGCCGCGAGCGCGCCGGCCGTTCCGGCCGTCTTGGCCGCAACCGCGCGCGCGATGGCCGGGCCGAGCGCCAGGATTCCCGGCGTCAATTCGTGGAGCAGGACCGCGCCAGCGCCGAACGTCAGCGTGCCGCTGGTGATTTCATTCATGGCGGCGCGGCCGTTCAGATAGATCGACAAATTCTCCGCCAGCAACGCCTCGATCCGGCTGCGTTCGTCTTCGCCCCATGGGCCTTCGAGAACCGAAAGCGCATCGCGGAGCCTTTGGTCGCCCATGATCTCGATCGCGAGCGCATCGTTGAAGGAGGGTGCGCCGGGGCCGGAATAGGGCAGCTCCAGAAGGTCCACCACAATGCGCCGTTTGATCTCATGCGCCACGGTCGTGCGCACGAACAATTCGCGCGACTTGAGCCATTGCGCGTCGCGCGTGCGGCCCGCGCGTTCGAAGGCATAGGCCGCGGCCGAAAGGCCAAGCTGCGGCCCCGCCATCAGCGCGTTGAACGGCGCGCGCCACAGATCGTGCCCGATGGCGTGGCGATGCAGCTTCAGCGCACCACGAACGGAATAGGTCTCTTCGACAAAGCGCGGCACGCGCGAGCGGCGCTTGCGGAAATAGATGCGGATCGCGCTTTCGACGATCGAGCGGGCGAGCTCGCGATTGATCGCGGGCGGCCGCGGAGTGTCTTGCCCAGCCATGACCTAATTATGGCCCCTTGGAAGTGCGCGGGAAAGCTCGCCAGATCGCCCAGGACCCGCCAAGATAGGTCCGCTTTTCAGGAATCGACCATGCCCGTTTACAGCCTTGCCGGCTTCGCGCCGGAATTCCCGCCGGACGGCGACTATTGGATCGCGCCGAGCGCGGTCCTGATCGGCAAAGTCCGGCTGCTCAGGAATGCCAGCGTCTGGTTCGGCTCCGTGCTGCGCGGCGATGCCGACTGGCTCATCGTCGGCGAGAACTCGAACGTGCAGGACAATTCCGTGATCCATGCCGATCCCGGCGAGCCCACCACCATCGGCGCCAATGTTACGGTCGGCCACCGAGTCATCCTTCACGGCACGACCATCGGCGACAACACGCTGATCGGAATGGGCTCGACCCTGCTCAACCGTTCGAAGATCGGGAAGAACTGCCTGATCGGGGCGAATTCTCTGATCGCGGAGGGAAAGGAGATTCCCGACGGCTCTCTGGTGCTGGGTTCGCCGGGCCGCGTCGTGCGGCCGCTCACCGAACCGCAGATCGCCTATCTCAAAATCTCGGCGGATGTTTATGTACAGAATTACAAACGCTTCCGTGCCGAACTGAAGGAAATAGGTTAGAGTCGTTTCCGCTTGGATTGAATCGCGCCGGCCCCCTTCCGTCACGCGGCTGACGCCGCGCGACACCTTCCCCCGCAAGGGGTGAAGGTTAGAAAAAAGGCGACGTGCGAATCTTTTCCTTAGCCTTCACGCCTTGCGGGGGAAGGTGCCGAGCGAAGCGAGGCGGAAGGGGGCCGCTCGGGACCAATCCGAACGGCTCAGCCCGTGGCGCTGCGGGTGTCGGGTGTGCGGGCCCAGTTGCGCCGGATGCGCGCGTCGGCTTCGGGGCCGAAATTGAACCAGGCCGCCTTATCGCGCGTGGCATCGACGACGAACAGGACGTCGAGCTTGCCGAGCTGCTGCACGAGCAGGTTTCGCACCGCGTTGACCGACAATTCCGTCGACAGCAGCCAGGCCTGCGGCAGGAATGCGAACGCGGGGCCGAGTTTGTAGATTTCCTCTTCAAGACCGTCGATCGAGCGCGATTTCATGTCGGCAATGATGACGACGTGCGCGCGCTCGCCGGGCTTGGCCGCGTCTTCCTGGCGGCCGAAAGAGGACGCGGAATCTGACGGCGTGACAGGCGTCGGCGCGGGCTCGGCGGCGACGTGCCTAGCGGGAGCGAACAGAGATGCGAGAGCAGGGTCTTCGGCCGCCGGCCGGAATTGGGTTTCGCCGTTGCATGCGACAAGCGATTGCGGCGCCAGCCGGCCTTCCGACGCGAAGGCCTGCATCTGCGCGGGCGTGTACGGCCCGTAGGCGCGTCCGGCGACACTGACGATCCAGGAGGCTGACATAAAGCTTCGGTTCCGATGCGGGCGCTGAGAGTCAAAGTAGGGTTAAATGGTTACCCAAGCCTTGCGAGCAGGCCCCGCGAAGCGCCAATCTGGCCGCCAAAAGCCATCAGGGAGCCCAAAATGACCGATCTTCAGTTCTGCAAGGTCGAGCGGGAAGGGCCGCTCACCGTCGTCACCATCAATCGGCCTGAAGTGATGAACGCCGTTCATCCGCCGGCAAATTTCGAACTGGCCGGAGTGTTCGACGACTTCGCCGCCGATCCGGGCCAGTGGGTCGCCATCGTGACCGGGGCAGGCGACCGGGCATTCAGCGCCGGCAACGATCTGAAATACCAGGCGGGAGGGGGCAAGATGTCGGCGCCGCCCAGCGGCTTCGGCGGCTTGTCGAGCCGCTTCGATCTCGACAAGCCCGTGATCGCCGCCGTCAACGGCATCGCGATGGGAGGCGGCTTCGAGATCGCGCTCGCCTGCGACATCGTCGTGGCGGCGGACACGGCGGTGTTCGCGCTGCCCGAGCCGCGCGTTGGACTCGCGGCGCTCGCGGGCGGGCTGCACCGGCTGCCGCGCACGATCGGCGAGAAGCGCGCGCTGGGCATGATCCTCACGGGACGGCGCGTGAGCGCGAAGGAAGGGCTCGAACTCGGTTTCGTCAACGCCGTGGTTCCCGCGGCCGAGTTGATGACGGAAGCGAAGAAATGGGCGGCGCAGATTCTCGCGTTGTCGCCGATGTCCATTCGCGCCTCGAAACAGGCGGTGCAGAAGGGATTGACCGAACCCTCCGTCGAACAGGCGTTGAAGAACCAGTCGAAATATCCCGCAGTCGCCGCGATGTATCGCAGCGAAGATTTCATCGAAGGCCCCCGCGCGTTTGCCGAGAAACGACCACCGCAGTGGAAGGGACGGTGAGAGGTTTGTGGCGAGGTTGAAATTTGCTGGCAGAAGGGAATAGCAGGGAGTTCGTTGGCGTGCATCCTGGTGCCGTGAGCTTCGGTAGGCGGATGAGATTGTCGACGACAGCTGCAAGGGTGTGCTGCCCTTTTCCAAGCCCTCGATATTTTGTTTTCCTGAGCCCCGCGGCGAGCTTCGTCCAACCGAGGCCTTCTTCAATGCGCCGGCTGGACGAGATCGCTGTATTTTGTTTGACAATCGCTCTTGGTTTCCGATCATGAAATCATGAACCCGATCCGAGTTTTTGCACTCCTATTTGCCTTGGTTCTTTCGGCCGTCGGGTCCGAATGTTTGTGTGCGCCGACATCGAACTGGGAACCGGCGCCAGGTCACGCGCAAATGCCGATATGGCCGGGAGCGGCGCCTGATGTGAAGCCGGTTCCGGGGCCGGAAACCGAAGGGCAGGCCACGAACACGGTTGCAGGCAAACCATGGATGTGGGTCGCGAACGTAACCCGGCCCACGATGACGGTTTATGCGCCAAACGGGAAGAACACGGGGGCTGCGGTCGTCGTATTTCCCGGCGGCGGCTTCCAGGTGCTGGCTATCGACCTCGAAGGCACCGAAGTCTGCGACTGGCTGACGTCCGCGGGAGTCACTTGCATGTTGCTGAAGTATCGCGTCCCAAGCGAGCCTTATAACTGGCAATGCGATTGCCGCACGGACCATCTTGTGACGTCGACACAGGCGCTCGAAGATGCGCAAAGAACGATGGGATTGGTGCGCCTTCACGCCAAGGAATGGCACATCGATCCGCATAAGATAGGCGTGCTTGGGTTTTCGGCAGGCGGATATCTGGTGGCGGAAATCAGCACGAACTTCGAGCGCCGCCTGTATCAACCCGTTGACGACGCCGACAAGGAAAGTGCACGCCCGGATTTTGCGATAGCTGTCTATCCGGGCCATCTTCACGTTGCGGAAAATTCCATCGCGTTAAACCCCAACATTGCAAGCCGTATCGGCCCGCAGACGCCGCCCACCTTCCTGCTCCAGAACGAAGACGATCATGTGGATCGCGTCGAAGACTCCTTGAGTTATTTCTTCGGTTTGAAAAAGGCCGGCGTGCCGGTGGAATTGCATGTCTACGCGGCTGGCGGCCATGCGTTCGGGCTGCGACCCACGGCTTTCCCGGCAACGCGATGGCCCGCTTTGGTCGAGACCTGGCTAAGGACAATCCGGATCATCCCTTAAGCCGCGCGGTCGCATCGAGACGCCTCAAGCCTCGGTCAGTCCGTGACAGCGGAGTTGGAGATCACCGCCAGCGGTCGCTGCGCGCGGTCACGAAATTCCGCCAGATATAGTCCCACGGCACGACGAACAGGAAGATCGCGCTCATCAGGCAGGAGAAGGTTGTATCCCAGGTATCCGCGTCCATGGTGTGGTTCTGCCAGGCCGGCCACGCCACCGCGAGAAGCCAAGTCGTCTTCCAGGTCACCTCCCAGAACAGCAGCGGCAGCATTTTCAAGGGATAGCGCAGCCCCAGGATCGACAGCAGCACCAGCGCGAGCAACATGGAGTCGACCACGCCATGCATCAATTCCCACGGCCTGTGATGCAGGAAGGCGGGAACCATCTGCATTCCCATGCCGATCGCGATCAGGAGATATCCGGCCCGCAGAAGGTAGAGTCGCCACACCGCGATCTGCCGCGCGGGAGTTTCGTTTCGGTCCTGCGCGGCCAAAGCAAGGGCCGGCGATGAAGCGGTTTTCATGGCGGGTTTCCCGATCCGGCCGGCATTGGCGGCGACCTTCAATTCGGCCGACATCCCCAAAATGACGCTGGGTCGAAGGCAACAATAGCGTTTTTCCGAGGCTTCTTGAAGCCCGTGCGCCGCCGACGCGGCCCGAACGTGCAGGTTTGGGCCGCGTCGAAATTGCGCTGAAGTCTGTACCATGATATGATTACTGTCGAATTCCCTGACCCGGCCAAGGGAGTGAAGTATATTGTTCGAGTATTTACAGAGCCGACCAAGCATTAGGAGACGCAGATGATCGATTGGATTCTCTCCGTTATTCCCGAGAAATACCGTCGGGATGTGACGCTTCTCGTCGTCGGTGGAGCGGTAGCGGTTATGGGCTATACGCTCGACGGCAAGATCAACGCGGCATACGCCGCGGCCACCACAACGCAGGAATTGCAGAAACAAATCCTTGCCGCCCAGACACGACAGCACGATACGGACGAGCGCGTTAAAGCCATTGAGTCGAACCAGGCGGCCACCAAGGCCGAGATCGACATGCTCGTGACAAAGCTCATTGGTGCGCAGGCCAGTCCGGCATCTAATTCCACGCCTAACCCGAAACCGTAACTTTCGCGGCCTTCACGGGCCCGGCAGCAGTACCGCAGACATTCCCGGAGGCCGTCGGAGCGCCCCGACGTCCCTCGAGCACGACAATGCATTCCCGCTTGACTCACGCATATCCCGCCGGTTATACGTCAATCAATAGCCGGTAGGTTATAGATCGCAAATGCCGAACACTCACGATGTGCTCTTCAGAACGCTCGCCGATCCGACCCGGCGGGCTCTCTTTGAACGGCTGTGCCGCGAAGGGGAGAAGACGGTCGGGGCACTGACTGCTCGGTCCGGGGTTTCGCAACCGGCCGTCTCGAAGCATCTGGGAGTCCTGAAGCAGGCAGGCCTGGTGCGCGACCGCCACGAAGGCCGCCTGACGCATTATCGCGCGCAGTTCGGCGCGCTTGCTCCCTTGATGGACTGGACAAGCCAAATGGCCGGCTTCTGGCAAAACCGGTTCGACCGCCTCGAAGACCTGCTCAAAAGGATGGACCAATGAGCGAGCCCGAAGCGCTCTCCGTCATCGTCGAACGGGAGATACCCTATCCGCCGGAAAAACTCTGGCGCGCGCTCACGCAACCTCACCTGATCGAGGAGTGGCTCATGAAGAACGACTTCAAGCCCGTCGTGGGTCACAGCTTCAGTCTGCGCGCGGACCCGCAACCGAACTGGAGCGGCGTCATCGACTGCGAAGTCCTGGCCGTCGAACCGAACAAGGCTCTGTCTTACACTTGGGGTACTCTGGGTTTGAAAACGGTCGTCACATTGACTCTCACGCCTACGGGCACGGGGACTCACCTGCGCATGGAGCAGTCGGGATTCACGCGGGATCGGCCGCAGAACTACGCAGGCGCCAAATATGGCTGGCAAAAGTTCCTTGCGAATCTCGAGCGAGTCATGGCGCGAAGCGATTGATGCCGGAACAATTCAAAACTGGGCCCCGATTGTGGGGCGGCGAACGTAAGCAACGGAGGAAATGCCAATGAAAATCAAGTTGACCAAAGTCTACGTGGACAATCAGGAAAAGGCCCTGCGCTTCTACACCGAAATGCTCGGCTTCACCAAGAAGGCCGATTTCAGCAACGGGCCGTTTCGCTGGCTGACCGTGGCGTCGCCCGACGAGCCGGACGGAACCGAGCTGCAGCTCGCGCTCAACGACAACCCCGCCGCCAAAGCCTACCAGCAAGCCATGTTCCAGCAGGGCCAGCCCGCAATCATGTTCTCCACCGACGACGTCAAAGGCGACTACGAGCGGATCAAAGCGCGCGGCGCCGAGTTCGCCATGCCGCCCACGGCGGTCACCGGCTCGACCATCGCCAAGCTGAACGACACCTGCGGCAATCTCATTCAAATCAATCAGCTGGCGCGCTGGTAGGACGGGGCATAGAGAGCTCATGACTCCATCGGAAAATATCGACCGGCTGATCGCGGGAATCACGGACTGGCGGGGCAAAATGTTCGCCGGCCTCCGCAAGACTATCCTCGAGGCCGACCGGGAGATCGTCGAGGAATGGAAGTGGATGGGAAGCCCGGTGTGGTCTCGCGACGGAATCATCGCGGTCGCCAACGCTCACAAAGGAAAGGTGAAGCTGACCTTTGCCCACGGCGCGAAACTCGCGGATCCCGAAAAGCTCTTCAACGCAGGGCTCGAAGGCAAGGTGTGGCGCGCGATCGATTTTTTCGAAGGCGACAGAATCGATGCGCGCGCTCTGAAAAATCTCGTCCGTGCCGCAATCGATTTCAATCGGAAAAAATCGAAGAAGAAAGCGCCTGCCCGAGCGAAAGCCCGCAAGAGCAAAAAGACCTGAGGCGACGGTTGTTCTTGTCAACCGGTTCTATTCACGAGAATCATCCGTTCGGCAGGATTGGCGGCGCACTGTGGCGATGGCGGCACCAAAGATGAAATGGACTGTTGTCTCCCGGCGTTTTCCGCGCACTTTCATTGTCGCAGCGGGGGGGCCTCATTATGGGTTTACCGAGAACACTGTGCCGCAGCCGTCTCCGCAATATCTCGCCGCGCCGCCATAAAAGGTCGTGCCGTAGAGCGTGCCGCCGACTTCGATCAGTCCTGCAATAGGAGTGTCTCCTTTTTTGCGAGCGTGGAAGCTATAGATCACTTTCTCGTCGCCGGACGGCGTCACCGAGAACACCGTGCCATAGGTGTCGGCGCCGTAAATGGTGGTGCCGTAGAGTTTGCCCCCCACGCGGATCAGTCCTGCTTGGGGGTTGGTTCCATCGTTAGCGACCGAGCCGAAGGAATAGACCACCTTCTCGGCGCCGGCCGTCGTCACGGAGAACACCGTGCCGCAGCCGCCGCCGCCGCAATTGGTCGACGAAACGCTCCCGCCACTAACGGTCGTGCCGTAGAGCGTGCCGTCCACGACGATCAGTCCTGCTTGCGGGTTGGCTCCATCGTTGGCGACGGAGCCAAAGGAATAGACCACGTTCTCGACGCCGGACGGCGTCACCGAGAACACCGCGCCGCAGCCGCAAGCCGCCGAACCTCCGGTAGAAGTCGTGCCATAGAGCGTGCCGGCCACGTCAATCAGGCCTGTTTGCGGGTTGACTGCATCGTTAGCGACGGAGCCGAAGGAATAGACCACTTTCTCGACGCCCGACCGCGTCACGGAGAACACCGTGCCGCAACCGCCTGCGCATTGGGTCGACCTGCCTCCATATCGTGTCGTGCCGTAAAGCGTGCCGCCCACGTCGATCAGTGCAGCTTCGGGGTTGGCTCCATCATGAGCGACGGAGCCGAAGGAATAGACCGCCTTCTCGACGCCTAACGGCGTCACCGAGAACACCGTGCCGCCTGACGCGGAGCCTCCGTTGTAAGTCGTGCCGTAAAGTTTGCCGCCCACCTCGATCAGTCCCGCTTGGGGATTGGCTCCATCGTGAGGAGCGGAGCCGAAGGAATAGACCACCTTCTCGACGCCGGACGGCGTCACCGAGAACACTGTGCCGTCGCGAGGCGCGTCACCGGCGGTATTGGCGGTGGTGCCGTAAAGCGTACCGCCCACGTCGATCAGTCCTGCAGCAGGGAAGATTCCATCATTGGCGACGGAGCCGAAGGAATAAACCACAAGCTCGGTTGCCGCGCTTGCGGGAGCGGCCGCAACGACGAAACCGGCGAACACGATACTCAACATTCGAATGGCAGATTGTGGCATCGCGATCCCCTTTTGTTGCACACACCCACGATTATTCTATTCCGATTCAAGAGAGAGGGCCAATATTTGGAAAACCTGCGTGGCGTGGCCGCCGCGCGCGCAAATCGAGAATTTCGCACCAAACCCGGCGCTCCGATCCGATCGGGCTTTTCCGGTGCATAAATCACGTGCGGCACCGGGCCCTTGTCAATTTATCCGGCCCGCGCATCGGCAGCGACGGACGGATCGGCATTCATCGCCAAGCCGACCGCCGCTGCATCGCCCGCAGCGCGGAGAGAGACGACTTCTTCTTCAGTCACTCGCCATCCTTGTACGAGTCAGTTCTGATTTTTCGGATGGCGCAAGGTCGAGGCCGGAGGCGAGGGCGAACTGCTTCCGCGCGTCGTTTGCGTCGCCGGACCACAGCAACGCTTCGCCCCATTTGAGATGCAGCCGTCCCCAATTCGGCGCGTATTTGTCGGCTTCCGCGAATTTCGCGAGCGCGAGGTCTGAACGGTTCTTGTCGATCAGCGCGTCGCCCCACATCTCCAGCGGATCGGCGAAGTGCGGGCTCTTCTCGTTTGCAATTTTGAACTTCGCAATCGCGCCGTCAAATTCGCCCTTGGCCAGCAGCATCGCGCCCCATTCTGAATCGGCAAAGGGGATCGATGGCGTGCGCCCAGAGACGATCTCGAACCAATGTGCAGCACCGGCCCAATCATGTGTCGACGCTGCGATATTGCCGCGCACGCGCAGACAGACATCGCAATCGAGAGGGGTCTTTCCGATTAAGGCTTCGGCGTCGGCCACACGACCCGTGTTTGCCAGCGCCAAGGCAAAATAAGGCCAGAGAAGTTGTGCCGCCTGGTGCCGGAAATAGCCACGCTGCAATGCCGCTTCGGCCGCAACGCGCGTGGACAGGACTGCGTGCCAGTCTGCCAAATCGGCGTAGAAATTGGGCAATGAGGATATGCGGCCGTCTTGCGTGCCGGCATCATCGGTCGCGGGCAAACTTTGCCATTGCGAGCGCGCGGCGCCCGCGTTGTGCAGGAGCGCAAGCGTAAACGCCATATTCTCGCGTGCGCCTTCGGCTTCGCCACTGTATTCCGGAAGACGAGACGCCGCCGAATAATCGGACAGGGCCGCCGAAAAATCGCCGATATCGAATTCGGTATCTCCCCGGTCCAGAAGCAGGGTCAACGCGCGGGCGCGCTCCGTCAACTCGCCTTCGACGTTGCCTTGCATCAGGCGGACGGCTTCGCGTCCGGCTTTCAGAGAATTCTCCTCGTGCCCGAGCACACCTTCGTACCATTTGACGTTGTCCCAGCTCATCGCGAAATTCCGGTCGAGTCCGATCGCCGTGCGTTGTTGGGTCAGCGCGCGTGGAAGATCGGCCGAACTTAAGGCGTTGTACGCCAAACCCGACAAGGCCCAGGCGCGCTCGCGAGGAGTGCTGCCTTCGGCGGCGAGCCGGCGCAAGACGGTCTCGGCCAGTTGGTCATTCTTCCCGTTCTCGGAAACATACATTGCGTAGCGATATGGCTGGGTCTGCCGATAGACTTCTTCGGCGGCCTTCTGCAGCAGCGATGCGATATCCTTTTCCGGACCCGTAACGGTGGCGCCGGGGCCCGCGCCGGCACGAGCCGTGATCGAGACGGCATCGCCGTCCTGCCAGACTTCGCCGGTGATATGGGCCTGGTGTCCGAACCACGACACAAGCAGGCGATAAAACTCCGACACGGAAACGCCGGTCTCGGGAATTTGCACCTTGATATCGGCGCCCCAATTGTTGGCATAAGAACTCGCGGGACGGGCCGTGTCGGTGGCGCTCTGCATGACGGCAAGCTTGTCCTGAAGCTGAGCCGCAAGCGCCTGGCCCGTCAAACCTCGTGCCGCCATATCGGGCGGAACGGAGAACGCTTCGATGACGAGGCCGTTCTCATGAGCCGCGCTCCAGATCGCAGCACAGAGTCCCGCAAAAACGGCGAGCGCGAGAAGCGCAGCAATGACTTGCAGCATTCCGCGCATCTGATCGTTGAACCGCCGCCAGCGCAGATGGGAAAGCTCGAACTCATCGATCTTCTGAAGATTCTCGATTTGCAGATCGGCAAGAAGGCTCCGCTTTTCCAGGAACGCCGCGGCGCGTGGATCGAGGCTGCCGGGCTGGCCCAGCGCCAAGGCGATAGCAGCTGGATCGACGCCGCCGCCGCTCGCGCCGCCCGCTGCAGCGCCAAGCTCCCGATCGGTTTCCTCAGCCATGCGTTCCCCTCACCCGCGCGAGTTCGGACTTTTCGGATGGCGTGAGGTCCTGCGACGCGGCAATCGCGAACTGTTTCTTCGCATCATCCGGGTTGCCGGACCACAACAGCGCCTCGCCCCATTTCAAATGCAGGCGGCCCCAGTTCGGCGCGTATTTGTCGGCTTCCGCGAATTTGGCCAGCGCCAGATCGGAGCGGTTCTTGGCGATCAGCGCCTCGCCCCACATCTCCAGCGGATCGGCGAAGTGCGGGCCTTTGCTGTTCGCAACCGCGAACTTCGCGATGGCGCCGTCGTAGTCGCCCTTCTGTAACAGCATCTCCCCCCAGTCGCTCCAGGCGATGGGAATATCAGGCGCCTGTTTCGCCGCGCGCGCGAACCAGAACGAGGCAGCGCTCCAGTTCTTCTCGATAGCGCGGATATCGCCGCGCGTGCGCACGCACGCGTCGCAATCGGGCGGCGTCGCATCGATCTCGGCCTGTGCATGCTGGAATTCGCCGAGCCTTGCATAGACGAGGGCCCGCAGCGGCCGGATTCGAATCGTTATGTCCTCATAGCCCAGTGTCACTCCCGGCCGGTCGGCCCGTTCTCCGATGTCCATGGACTGCCAATCGGCGAGCGCGGCCAGTTCGGCGCGCCAGTCTTCGTGCATGCCCGCCAACAGGGCATACGCGTTTTCCGATGCGGCCGATTTCTTTTCTGTCTCCTCCATCCGCCATTCCGCGAGCAACGCATTCGCACGGGGAGCGTCGTGCGCGAGCACAGCGTCCCCCGCCGCGGTGGCGAGATCGTCGGGACTGGTGAAGACGGCGCCGCTTTCGGCGATAAGTTGCAATCCTGATATTGCCGAGTCGTAGTCGCCGACCAGCCAGCTCCCGTATTGCTGATCATAGGCGCGCAACATTGCCATGGTATGTGCATTCTCGTCCGCGCGGTACCACCCGGCGTCGTGTTCCTGGCCCAGCGCGGCGAGAGCGGTTTCGAGATGAGACCGGGTGCGGGCGACCATCACGATATAACCCTGCGGGCGCGGCGAGCCCGGCATCGCCGCATGCGCATGTTTTGCCCAGGCGTCGGCCTCGTCATAACGACCTTGAAGCCAGGCGATGGTGGCGAGTGAATCGTAGGCCCGGCCGCGCTCATCGGGATCGGGGTCGAGCGCGATTTTGCGGAGAATCGCTTCGCTCTCGGCGAATTTGCCGTGTACGTCGAGATACGCGGCATAACGAAACGGCTCGGCAGCACCAAACATGGCTTCGGCAACCCTTCGGACAAGCAGATCCAGTTCGCCGCGCCGGCCTTGAAATGTCTCGGTGGCGGTTCCGTTGAGCTTTGACATCAGCGCCAGGCCGCCATCCGTTTCGTATACTGCGCCCGAGAGATGCCTCTCGTTGCCGAGCCAACCTCTCAGCAAGCGGTACGCTTCGCCCAGCGAAATGCCGGTCTCGGGAATTTCGACCCTGATGTCGTTTGTCCAGTCGTTGGTGACATTCGCGGGGGTCAGCGTCGATATCGAGGTCTTTTGCAGGACGTCGAGATCGTCGAGCATCTTGTCGGCCACCACCTGCCCGGTGACGCCTTGCGCGGCCAAATCCGGCGGCACGGTGAAGGCGTCGATCACGAGCCCGTTCGAGCGACTGGCATTCCACACAACCGCGCCGATCACGATGAGGAGCAGCACGCCCAGGCCGACAAGCAAAATCTGAAAGGCGCCCTTCATCCGGTCGCCGAATCGCCGCCATCTCAAGTGCGAGAGTTCGAAGGCGTGCAGCTCGCGCAGGACCTCCGTCTGTACATCCGTCAGTCGCGATTGCCGGCGCAGAAAATCGCGCGCGTCTTCGGTGTCCGCGCCCGTGGTGGCCAGAGCGGCATCGAGCGCCGCCGGATTTGGCGCCGTATCGCCGCGGGCGTACCCACTTCGCTCGTCCGGCAGATCGTCATTCATGCACTTGCTCTCCATCGCGCGAGTGCGGCTCTGTCTGCAGCACTTAAATCGAGATGCGAGGCCGTTTTGAATTCTTTCTTCGCCTCGACCTTGTTGCCCGCGTAGTACAGCGCCTCGCCCCATTTCAGATGCAGGCGGCCCCAGTTCGGTGCATATTTGTCGGCTTCCGCGAATTTCGCCAGCGCGAGGTCGGAGCGGTTCTTGGCGATCAGCGTCTCGCCCCACATCTCCGGCGGATCGGCGAAGTGCGGGCCTTTGTTATGGGCAGACTCGAACTTCGCGATGGCGCCGTCGAGATCGCCCTTGCTCAGGAGCGCTTCGCCCCATGCCTCATCCGCAAAAGGCAGGGACGGGGTTCGCGCGGATACGAGGGCGAACCAGCGATTGGCGGCGGTCCAATTGTGCGCGACCGCCGCAATAGTGCCGCGCGCGATCACGCAGCGATCGCAATCGATGTGCGTCTTGTCGATCAGGGTCTCTGCGCCTGCGATATCGCCGTTGCGCGCCATCGCGATGGCCAGCAATGGCCAAAGCTGCCCGCGCTGGATCCAGCCCAATTTCGACCGATCTGCAATAAGTTGATCGTTCTTCTTTTCAAACGCGATTTCGGCGGCCCAATTCCGTGCGGCATGGGCAAGCTGGCTCTGGTAGTAGGCCACGTTCGGATTGGGTTTGCCGTCAGGATTCGTTACGGGAAGCAGCGCCAAAAGACGCCGAGCTTCCGGGATATCATGATCGCGAGTCGCATAGTCGACCAGGAACTGGGTCGCGCAGTCCAGCGCATCGGGGAGACCTGCTGCACTCTGACACTGCAGCATTCCGCCTTGCGCATCGCCCTTGTCGATCGCCAAGTCTGTCGCAAGACTCGCGCGCACCGAAGACACCATGTCCGGATTGAGGTTCGCCGCCTTGCCCGCCTTCATGAGCGACAGAACCGTTTCTTCGGCTGTCACTGCCGTTTCGCGGTGCTCGACCTGGAACGCGCCGGCGTCGAGTTGATACCAGGCAGCTACATTTGCAGGATCGAGCTCGGTCGCGATCCGGCTTTTCTCCATCTCACCATAGGCATCGCCTTCCTGAAAAAGCAGCGTGCCCCAGCTCAGATAGGCGAGCGCGCGTTCCCGCGAACTGCCGCGGCCTGCCAGCGGCACGATGATCGCCTCGGCTTCCGCAAATCGTCCATGCGTCCCCAGATAGTCCGCATAACGAAGCGGACGCGAAGCGGCGTAGAGCCGTTCGGCGGCTTGCCCGATCAATGTGTCGAGACTGCTTCCTTCGACCGTGCTGCCGGGTTCGGCCCCGTAGCGAATGGTGAACGCCAATCCCTTCGGCGTATGCACCAGATCGCCGACCACGGGGGTTTCGTGGCCTAGCCATTCGCGTAAATAACGATCGAGCTCGCCCAGCGAAATGCCTGTGCTGGGAATTTCGATACGCACCTGGTTGGTGTCATTGCTGCGGTAGGAACCGGCTCCTTGCGCGAGAGAATACGTGTCGGCCTGCATATGACCCAACGAGTCGAGAACGCGACCGGCGAGAACATCGCCAGTCATTCCCGATTGCGCCACGTCGGTGGGAACCGAGAAGGCATAGACGACAAGATCGTGGTCCTGCGCGGCGCTCCACACCATTGCGCCCAGTCCGCTGACGATCAACAGCACGACAAGGCCTACGGCGATCTCAAGTGCAAAGCGAGCATAATCGCCGAAGCGCCGGAAGCGAAGATGCGAAAGCTCGAACTCGTCTTTCTTTTCCAGCGTGTCGATTTGCAGATCGGCGAGACGGCTCTGTTTGTCCGCCAGCACGCCTTGCTTTCGCAGATATTCGGCGCTCGCTTCGGGCGAGCCCGTCATGGCGATATGAAGCGCCGCGGGATCGCTGACCCGTGCCGTCGGGCTGCCATCGCCTGTGTCAAATTCCTCAGCCACCCCACCCCCTCGACTCGCCAGCCTCCACTATAGCGGCGGCTTCGCGCGCCTGAAGCCGAAATTGGCCCGAAGCCGCGGTTCAATCGACGATCCTGAGACGGCTGCATCGACAGATAAACCTATCAAAGATAAACAGACGCAGGCTCGCAGGCGAGCTAAAGTTTGTTCGACGGAAATGGGACTTCCGGGCTCGACGGATAGCCTCGTTGCAGCTTCTTTGGCACCACCATGCGCCATGCTGCTTCCAGAAGGTCCCGCATTTCTGCCCGATCGAGATTTTCTACCCGGATAAATGACCAGATCATGCGGCCCGCGGTCATGGGCCGAAAGGTTTCCGGCCGCGCATCGAAGAGCATCATTTGCTGGTGATGCGGCAGCTTGAATATCCAGCTCTTATCCTTTTCCGAATAAAGCGCGAACGTCTTCTTGCCCACGTTGAACCAGGGCCAGCCGTGAAAGACGATCTCCTGTGCACCGGGAAAGCCGAGCGCGATGGATTTGATCGTCGCGTATTTCGGCGGCTTTATGCCGGGCATCGCGGGCATCGCACCGTTCAGCGGAAATGCCAGTTGCCGTCGTCTTCGCGGCAAGCGGTGCCGTTGTGCTCGTGCCACGCATCGTGCCGCCAGGTCTGGATATCGAAATCGCGGCACAGATAGGGGCCGTCGTAATATTCTCGCAGCGGCGTGAAGTAGCCGTAATCGCCTTCAGCATCGTTGCGCCATTCGTAGCGCTGGCCGATCGGTCCGTAGAATCCCTGTTGATACACCTTGAATGCGTAGTGGCGGTCGTCGCAGTCCATGTCGCCTGCGATCGCGTTGCCCACGGCGCCGCCGATGAACACGCCTCCGACCGTGGCTGCAACCTTGCCGCCGCCATGGCCGAAGCGGCTTCCGATGATGCCGCCCGCGATGGCGCCGAGCACGGTCCCGGCCGCGCGGTTCTGATCGTGGCAATCGTCGCCGTAGTAATAATCCTGCGCCGACGCGCTGCCCGCGCTCGCAGCCAGCGCCATGGCGGCCGCCACGGCAATTCTTTTGAAGCCCTTCGACATGTGCGCTCTCCTGTGCACGACGCGGAAATCCCTTGCGGGTTCGCCGCTTTTTCCTAACCCCGCCCGAACGATACCGCACTCCGGTGCGCGCCCCAAGCGCGAGGGGTTCGGTTTCGTTCCGCGAGGAATTTCCCATTTCCGCGGACCGCGAAACGACAATGAACCATTTGCATGGGACCGGGTTCGATTAAGGTATGCCTCCCGAATCCTATTTTGAGATTCCCCCATGTCGCGATCCATTGCCTTTCTTGCGTCCTTCGCTCTTGTCCTGGCCGTTGCGGCCTGTGGAAAGAACAACCAGACAATGAAGGCGGCGCCGGACGATGCGGCGTGGAAGATCGCGGCCGCGCAGGCGGGCCCCATTCCCATGGCCATGTTGCCGCGCAATGTCGTGCCGCTGCGTTACCGGCTCACCTTCACCATCGATCCGACCAAACCGACTTTCTCGGGACACGACGAGATCGATGTGACGTTCACGCAACCGCGCCGCGCACTCTATCTCGATGGGCTCGATCTGAATGTGCAGCACGCGAGTGTGCGGCTGGCGTCCGGACAGACGATCGAGGCGCGGTATGCGCAAGTACATGGTTCGGGCATTGCGCGGTTGCTGTTCGCGGACGTGGTTCCCGTGGGCTCCGCCACACTGATCTTCGATTACGACGCGCCGTTCGGCCGGTCACTGGGCGGCCTCTACAAGGTGGCCGATGGCGGCGACGAATACGCCTTCACGCAATTCGAGTCGACGGATGCGCGCCGCGCGTTCCCGTCTTTCGACGAACCGGGATTCAAGACGCCGTTCTCCGTAACGGTCAACGCACCCGTCGACGACAAGGTGATCGCCAACACGCCTGTCGTTTACGACAGTTCCGGCGGCAACGGCCTGACGAAGACGGTGTTCCAGCCGACAAATCCGCTTCCCACCTATCTGATTGCGCTGGCTGTCGGGCCGCTAGACATCGTCGACGGCGGCGACATTCCGGCAAACCCGAATGTACATCGCGCGCAGCCCATCCATCTGCGCGGCATCACCGCAAAAGGTAAAGGCGATCGGATTCGATACGCGCTTACATTCACGCCCAAGATCATCCTCAATCTGGAGAATTATTTCGGCATCGCCTATCCGTTCCAGAAGCTCGACCTGCTGGCCGTGCCGGATTTTGCCGCCGGTGCGATGGAGAATGCGGGAGCTGTGACGTTCCGCGAGCGCCTGCTTCTGCTCGACGAGAGTTCTCCCCTCGACCAGAAGCGCGCGGGCCTCGACGTGCAAGCGCACGAGCTGACCCATCAATGGTTCGGCGATCTCGTCACACCCGATTGGTGGGACGACATCTGGCTCAACGAGTCCTTCGCCAACTGGATGGAGAGCAAGGCATCGCAGGCGATCGAGCCGGATTGGTCGTTCGACCGCGAAAGGCTCGAATCCGCCATCCGCGTGATGGATGTCGACGAGCTCCCTTCGGCGCGCGAGATTCATCAGCCGGTTAACAGTCCCGACGACATCGAGAATTCGTTCGACGGCATCACTTACGACAAAGGTGCCGCCGTACTGACGATGTTCGAAAGCTATCTCGGTCCCGACATCTTCAATCGCGGCATCCACGCCTATCTCACGCGTTTTGCGCGCGGCAACGCGACGGCGAAGGATTTCGTCGGCACGATCGCGCAAACGACCAATCACCCCGAGATCGTGGAAGCGTTCGACAATTTCATCGACCAGCCGGGAATTCCCGACCTGCAGACGACCTTGCAATGCGCGCCGAACGCGGCATCCGCAGGTGTCGCGCAGTCGATGTCTGTGCCGCTCGGCCGAACCGCGCCGCAGCGCTCCTGGAAAGTGCCCATGTGTCTGGCGACACCAACAGGTGCGCGGACCTGTCAATTGATCGATGCCGGCTCGGCGACGGTGGCGCTGGGAGCGGTGTGCCCGGCCTATGTGCTGCCGAATGCCCAAGGCAAAGGCTATTACCGCTTCACGATGGACGAGAAGGGCTGGGCCGCTCTCATCCAGGCCGCGCCGACGCTTTCGCCGGCGGACCAATTGACCTTGTTTGCGAATGTCGATGCCGCGGTGCATGCCGGACAGGCCTCCGCCGCGGACCTCTTCAATGTCATCGCCGCGCTTGCGCCCAACGCGCAATGGGACCTGATCGCAGCGATGCGGGATTCGCTGCACAATCTCAGGCAAAAGATTCTCGCGAATGAAGACATGGCGTCGTACCAGGCGTTTCTGCGCTCGCATTTCGTGCCGCGGCTGGCCGCGATCGGCTATGCGGAAGGCGCCAACGAGGCGCCGGCGATCACGCTCGCTCGGCCGCCTCTGGCGCAGTTGTTGGTCGAGGAAGCGCGCGATCCGGCGACGATCACCGCGCTCGGCAACGCGGCGACGCAATATCTGACCGCCAATGGTGGGAGCGCGACCACGCAGGCGCCGGATCTGCTTCGGGAGGCGCTGCGTGCGGGCATTCTTGCCAATGACATGCATCCGAGCGGCGCGCCGGCCGACACGACATTCGGCGATCGCCTGATCGCGGCGTATCAGGCCTCGAAAGACGAATATTTCCGCAGCAGCGCCATCTATGCGTTTGCGGGCTCCGAAGACCCCATGTTTCTCGCCAAAGTCATCGCGCTGATGGGGCAGATGCGCACCGGCGAACTCAGATATGTGTATCAATACATGCAGTCGGAGCCTGTGGCCCGAACGCAGCTCTGGAGCTGGATCAAGAACAATTATCCGGCACTTCTGAAGCGCATGTCGCCCGGGGGCCTGTTGCGGACGCCGGGCATTCTCGCCAACGCCTGCGATGCCGGCGCGCGGTCCGATGTCGAATCTTTCTTCCGCCCCAAGGTGGCCGAGCTTCCCGGCGTTCAGCGTCCGCTTGCGCTTTCAGAAGAACAGATCGACCGCTGCATCGCGTTCAAGCAAGCCCGCGGCGCGGAAGTCGAATCCGCGATCAAGGCGGCGAAGTAGAATCGCGATGTATCGCGGCGGAACGTGTCAACCGCCGAACACCACCGCGTGCATGATGCGACCGGGCAGGAGTGTCAGCGATCCGGCGATGAGGATTGCGCCGATATAGAGGCTGATCATCGCCGTTTTGTGCTCGCGGATATTGTGCGTGTGCGCACCATGCAACGCGCCGTAGACGCCGAACACGGTGAGCGGAATGAGCAGATGCAGCGGGCTGAGCCCATAGAACGGACTCTGCGGCATCAACTGATGGATGAACAGCGTCGTGATCGCCGTAATCGTCATCAGGATGAGGTAGATGGCGCCGACGGCGCGGTGGAGCGGCGAACCCTTGCGGCTGACGAAGATCTGCCAGGTACCGAGCACAAAGGCGGGCAACACCGTCGCAACATGAATCTGCACGGCCAACGGCGCGCGCAGCAGCGGTTCCAACGTCATCGATCGGCCCCCGAATGTCCTGGCGATTCTACAAGCTTTCGTCCGGAATGTGAAAATGCGATCGGTCTTTATCGCGCCTCGCCGCAAGGGTAAGTTTCCGCCGGAGACTTCGGATCTATAAAAAGCGGTCGATGACGCTCAAACTCTACTTCGCACCCGGCGCAAGCTCGATGGCGCCGCATATCGCGCTTCACGAGATCGGCGCGCCTTTCGAGGCGCAACCCGTTTCGTTCTTCAAGAATGAAAACCGCACGCCGGAATATCTCGCGCTCAATCCGGAAGGCACGGTGCCGCTTCTGCTGATCGACGGAAGTCCGCTCACCGAAGTGGCAGCCATTCTTTATTATCTCGCGCGCCGATTCCCCGACGCGGGCTTGCTGCCGCGCGACGAGCCGGAAGCGGAGGCGCAGGCGATATCGTGGATGTCGTTCATCGCCTCGACCATGCACCCAGCGCGCCGGCGCGGTCTCGATCATGCGATGCAGATTTACCGGCTGGCCGACCGCAGGCTGGGCGAGAAGGAATGGGCGATCGGACGCTATTCGATCGCGGACATTCACCTGTTCCGGCTGTTCTGGCGGTTCGAGAATTCGCTGAAACCGCCGCCGGGAACGTTTCCGAATCTATCCGCACATCGCGCGCGCATGATGGCGCGGCCGGCGGTCAAGAAGACGATCGAGATCGAGACGGCAGTCGGGTACGAATTGCCGGCATAACTTGCGCGGTTCCGCTCAGGCGGCCTTCGAGCACTGCAGCCGGTCGACGGCTTCGGCCTTGGAGACGGTGTCGAAAATGGTTTCCACGTCGTGGCGCTCTTCGTTGTTCACCATGGGCAGTAGACCGCGCGGCTGACGCGACAGATTGAACACGGTCTGGAACACGCATTTGTCGATGCCGACGGCCCGGCAGGCGAGCGCCACGGCACGGGGGCCGCCCCGATAGAATACGGCGCGGAATTCCGCGACCGAGAGGCCCAACAGTTTCGCAAACGCCACGTCGAACAAATCCACCTGTCCCTGATGCAGCACGCGCAACAGGAATCCGGCGCGCAATTGACCGGCCGTCGAGAGCTTGTCGACGAGCTTTTGCGCGCTCGCGTCTCCCGACTGGGCGGGCTGGCTCTGCTGGACCGATTGGCTCGCCTGACCGAGCACGGCTGCCACCGCTTCCGGCGCGATCCTGTGACTGTTGACGATGTAGGATTTGAGCGCGTCGGACACCCAGGCGCACATCTGGGTCGCGAGAGGAGCGGGCAGGTCGTCGCGGCGCGCCAACGGTTCCTGGATCGTGGCGATGCGGCGCGATTTCTCGACCAATGTCGCGAAGGTGCCCGGGCCGATTTTCGCCGTCGCATTGCGGACGAGGGCGACCAGAACCGGCTCGGCATCGCTTTTGGCGAGAACCTCGGTGACGGGCTCGCCGATTTCGGGCCGCGCGGCGCAAGCCGCCTGATGCTCCGTGCCGGTCTCGTTGAGGAAGGAAAGAATTTCGCGGTCGCCCAGGCGGCGGCTGCGCAGAATGATGGGACGGGCGACTTCGATCTTGTCGTCGACCAGGAGAAGGATCAGCTCGAGGGGCGCTTCGGGATCGTCGGCCAGCTTTTCCGCCAGCGCGATGCGGATCGCCATCTCGACGTCCTTCGCCAGCCGCTGGAGGATTTCGCGCATCAGGCCGCGTTCGCGATCGGAAAGCTTGGGAGCCTGGGTGCGGTAAAGCGAGGCGACGGCGAGATAGATGTCGTTGCGGCTGGTGCCGCCGGGATTGGCGACCAGCTGGACCAGCCGGCTCATGTCGCCCAAATCTTGCGCGTTCAACCCCACCGCATCGCCCCTTCTGCAGCTCCAAGGCCGCCTTTTGCAGCCGCGGTTCCATGCTAGGCAATCAGCGTTAACAGCGTGTTAAGGTAATGGAGTCCGGGGACGGCACGACTCGAAGTCAAATGGACCGCGGGCGTCTGTGGCCGGGCCTTTGACCCGGCCATCCTCGCCCGCATGGGCGGCGACGTCTTCGCGATGCGGGCGAGTCCGGACGCTCATATCCGCTCGAACTTCCATTTGTTCGTTTCCGCCACCGTGCGCACCTCGGTAACAAGTTCCACAAGAAATCTGTGGCTTCGGGGCGAAGCGTCGAGGAACTGCAACGCACTCTTGTGGTATGACGACGGGCTTTCGGCCGGCAGGCTCGACACCAATAGTAAGGTCTTGAGCAAGCAATCGGTCAATGCGGATTCCACTTCGCGCCAGAATGGCCATCGGGGCCGCGCGTGCAATTCGGCAAATTCCTCGATGATATCTGCGTGATCGTTTTCCGGAATCATGCCAATCAGATAATCGTGACGAAGCATTCCGTTCGAAAGAAAAACGTACTCTAACGCCTTCAGCGCATCGGTGGGATCGTTAAGGTTTGTCGGCAATGCCAATCCGTACCCGCCGATTGCGCTCAGATAGCTCCACTGCGAATGACTCCAACGGCGCGCAAGAGGAGGCTTAAAGCAAGATTCATCCCTCAATGCCACGCTTGGATCTCCGGTTTCGCCAGCCGCCAACGCGCGTGTGAGCAGTTCTGACGAGAAGATCGGCTTCCATAAGGCAATTCCGTCTCGAAGCAGGCGAGCGTCGTCTCCGTGCTGAATATCCAGGAGGCCACCGGCCTCTCTGAGATCTTTCATGGTTCTTGCGTTACAGAATTGCTCACTCGTCATGTCAGAAAACCGTAATCTCACGGCATAATCCGTTACAGCTTCAAAGAAGCGATGATTCTGAGATTGATCGTGTGAAAGCGCGGTTTCAATTGTTGGACCCGATTCGCGATTGCGGGTCCTGAAGGTGCGGCAATTTCGATAGGCCAAGTGGCCCCAAAATTCGAATATAGCCGACGACAGCATTGCCGTTTGAACGCCTGCCTCACGCAATACTGCGGCCGCGTCGATCGTGTCCCGAGCGGTGGTGTAGGAGCGCGTGCTGTTCGCGGTCTCCGGCAAGTCTGGCCGGAGTGTCAGGATGCCACGGCGGGCAGCTTGACGATGGGATCATCGCTCAGTGGGGCGATGGTT
>Ga0302324_100002133_pt1 | contig 46677 bp, 37 predicted proteins | sample Palsa_T0_1_FD_201949 | JGI IMG/M metagenome (GOLD analysis project Ga0302324, IMG submission 201949) | Peat permafrost microbial communities from Stordalen Mire near Abisko, Sweden - Palsa_T0_1 | ecosystem: Environmental > Terrestrial > Soil > Palsa > Peat permafrost | place: Sweden: Abisko... | reverse complement strand
GCCCCAAAAGGCGGGAACTACCCACCGAACCCGCGAAAAACGAGGCTCCCGCAAAAATCGGGGTTCTGCAACGTGTAATTTTTACGACAGGCTTTAGCTAGAAGCGGCAGTATCGTTTGGAGCGCCACAAGACGAAACCGCGCCTCTCGATTGGGGAGCATCTTGTAGCCCGCACGATCATAGTCTTCGCGATACATCCAAGCGATCGACATGAAATGCGGAAACTGCCAAAGAAATAGGATGATATAGAGCGCCCACGCTACCGAACCTAACCTGCCGGTTGCGGCCGCGTATCCGATCAGTGGAGGCATTGCGCCCGGAAGAGCGCCCACGAGAGTGCACAGCGGCGTTTTGCGCTTGAGCGGAGTATAGAGGAATAGGTAGCTAACAAAAGTGACGACAGCAAGCAGGCTGGCAAGGACGTTCGTGGCTACCGCCAGGTATATCGCGCCGCATGCCGAAAGAAAAATGCCAAACCACAGAGCCTCTGCAGGTTGTATCCGCCCGACGACTAATGGACGTCTTGCGGTCCGGCGCATCAGAGCATCGAAGTCGCGCTCGACATATTGATTGAGCGTGGCCGCTCCACTCGCTACCAGTAACGTGCCCAACAAAGTGTGGATGAGCAGCAAGAGTGGGAATGCGTGGGCAACTTTACAACCGAAGTAGAAGCCGGCAAAGGTCGCGATAGCAATCAGGAAATTAATTTCCGGTTTGGTAAGCGCCCAGTAGTCGGCCAGTGCAGCCCGCCGTCCGAGCGCGCGAGAATGCGGCGCATCTGACGTTACCTCGGACGCATCACGAATGCCGATGATCGCTTCGGTTGCCATGGGCTAGGCGACCTTGGTTTGAGAACCCTGCGATGCAGATCGGGCCGGCGCAAGTCTGCTGGACCGGACACGCTGCGGCTGCAAGTATGCGCCAGGCGAAAGTATCTGTATCGTTATGACCGCCGCGGGCACCATGTACGCGAAGGTTACAAAGACCCACATCAGCGCACCGGCACACTGCTGATCTTGCAGGGCGGACAGGTCGAAGGGCCGAGGCGCGGACAGATAATACCGGTATACAACGCGCCCACAAAATACAAGAAAAGCAGAGAGGATATCGCAAGGTAGTGTCGCAAGAAAGAGATAGAAAGGCGTGGACCACTGAGAGTATTCGCGCGCCTTGGAGACGGGCTCGAGGATCGGCTGCCAAAACAGCAAGCCGGCCAACATGAAAGATGCATATTCCGCCTCATGCCATCGGTGAGACCGCATGGCCAGCTGGAACACGGCGGGAAGATGCCATCCGATCACCGTTGCCGTGGCGGAGAGCCAGCAAAATACGGGCTCCCTAAGAAACCGTCCGGCCCTCCCTGCCGACGAGTTACGGAGGACCAAGTCATGAAGACGGTGACTGAACCTTGCTGGAATGCCCTGTAACAGCAGGAGACCCGGGGCTCCCGCTAACACCAAAGGCGCAACCACAGTCATCAAGATCAAGTGATTGATCATGTGGAATGTGAGTAACTCATGATCAAGCGTCGCGAGCGGGGAACCCACGACCATCCAGAGCAGAGATAGACCACTCACGAAAGCGGCAACCCGCCAAAGCGAAATCGAGTTGGGAGAATCTCTTTGAACGCGAAACCAACCGCGCAAGTAAACCCATACTACAAGTACCAGAACAGACGTCAGCAGCAGTGGAAAAGACCAAGGCTGAAAGTGTGCGTGAAAGTCAGCCGACATGGGCAGATCCATATTCACGGGCGCGGCGAGACGTCACCTGCTCCGAGCGCGACGGCGCGCGAGGCGTCGTGTGCCGGCGTTTGTCCGACCGGATGCAGAGTCTCGAGAAATGCAACCAGCGCGGTTGTTTCCGCGGGACTCAGATTTTTTCCGTAGGCTGGCATGTTGCCTCCACCCTGTATCACCTGGCGAATCAGTTGATCCTGGTTGAGGCGTAACGCGACCCGGTCGAGCGCGGGGCCGCGTTTTCCACCTTGCTGATCGAGCGAGTGACAGTTGTGGCACTGTTTTACCTGGAATACCAGTGCACCCCGGCGCTCGAGAGCCGTCCGGTGATCGAGATATTCGGATGGAATCGGCAGACTGCTCCACGCGTTCATGACAGGGCTCCACGGAGCATTTCCGCCCAAGTGCGTCAACGTGCCCAGGGTGACCGCGACGAGCAAAATTGTCAGGACAGCGATGGGTCTCCGCTTCCAACTCTTTTCCCCCTCGCCCGCGACGAAAGGTAATGCCAGCAGCACGACGATCCCAATGGCGGGACCGATCAGCAATATGGGTGTCTCGGCGGACGGCGGCAGAAAGGAGAGCAGCGCATACAGCCACAGAAAGAAAAAATCGGGACGCGGGGAGGTCTGGATAATCGTCGGGTCGGGCCGGCCGCTCGGACCGAAGGGACCGAGATAGACAGCGCAAACGGCGATCGCAAGAAGAATGAAAGCGGAGAAGAAGATGTCCTTCCACGCCGCGTACGGCAAGAAGGGCTCACCATCTTTGTGGGTCTGTTCGTGATACTCCTCAAGGTACGTGGCGCGGCGCACGATGCGTCCCGGCATGGGCCATTCGTTGATTCCCAGTTTCAAGACCATCAGCAGATGCACGCCAACAAACGCGATGAGGAGCCCCGGAATAACGAAGACGTGCAATGCGAAGAAGCGCGAAAGCGTCGCTCCGGCGATGATTGGGCCTCCCAGCATGAGATTGACCGTCCACGGCCCAACGACGGGAACCCGGCTTGCAATCGATGCCCCGATCCCCAGCCCCCAATAAGCGTCCTGATCGAATCGCAACACCTGGCCAGTAAATGCCATGCCGAGCGTCACGAGAAGAAGAAGAACTCCTATAACCCATGTAAGTTCTCTCGGAAACTTGTAGGCTCCAAAAAGAAAAACCTGAACCATGTGGATCAGCACAATCGCAACCATGAAATTCGAGCCCCACCCGTGCAAAGCTCGAATGAACCATCCGAGAGAAACAGCGTGGTTGAGCGTCTGCAGGCTGTTCCAGGCTTCTCCGGCGGAGGGCACGTAGATGAGTGCCAGCAGAATTCCGGTAACGATCTGCAGCATGAAGACGGTCAGCGCAGCGCTGCCGAACACATAAAACCAACTCGCAGTTTCGCGCGGGACGGGGTGCGCGACCACTTCGCCAATGGACTTGCCGAGCCCCAGCCGCAGCTCGAACCAGTCGCCGACTTTTTCGATCAGGCGCATGTTGTCTTTTCTCCAGCCTTATTTGCCACGGGCTGGCCTGGCGTCGGCATTTCTCCGGCTTTGATGAAGAGGTTTCCGCCTTCGACCTTGTACGTGTATTGAAATAATCCGCGTTCCGGCGGCCCCGAGGCGCGCGATCCGTCCTGGTAATAAGCGCCGCCGTGGCAGGGACACATAAAGAGATTCGACTGGGCAAACCAGCGAACCGGGCATCCGAGGTGCGCGCAATTTATGGCAAAGACCTGGAAGTTCTGACCGTCCACGTTTCGAACCCAGCACGCGATGTCGTCGGTATCTCCATCCCAGGCGTTGACCACGGGATTTCGGTAAGTGGCGAGCCGAGTCTGGCCAGCTGGAAACTTTTCCACCTCACCGAGAGAGAGCCATGAGTCGTATCCGCCTTTCTTTTCCCGGGTCACCGGCGAAAGGAGGTAACGCGCAACCGGAACCACCAGAGCCGCGCCGATGATGCCGTTAAAAAACAATCCGATCTTTACGAGCAGCGCCCGCCTTGACATGCTGTTTTCAGCAGTCGTGGTTTCTGCCTTCATCGATCTCCTCCTGTCGCCCGACCGGCGCTTGAATTCGCATAAGGCTGACCCGGCAATGCGGATCGGCGCCCCGCGAGCCAGGCCACGACATCGGAGATTTCCTGCTCCGACAGAGGCCGGTCCGGCACGTCGCCACGCCAATCGGGCGCACCGATTTCGGGACGCCCAAGAATCACATTCAATCTGAGATTTTGATCACTTACCAAAGCCAGATAGGAGCTGTCGACAATCGAGCCAGCCTTCCCTCCGCTGCCGTTGGCCCCATGGCAGGAGGAGCAGTAAGTTTGATAAACGCCGGCGCCGCGTTGCGCATCGCCGGCCGCCTGCGCTGTGTAGGACGGAGCAGCAACGCCTCCAAGCGCGCCTGGTTTGGCCCATGCACGGATGCCCTGCACGATCGCGTCAACTTGCTTGTCGGTAAGCATTCCACCCGCGCTTTGCGCGAAGGCCGGCATCGGAGTGCCCGTAACCCCGTTCGCTGCAGTGCGGCGAATCGTGACATCGTCTGCCATCGCGAGGAACACGGGATCGGCCAGAGAAATGGCAGCTCCGCCCTTACCCTCCGGACCGTGACATCCTGCGCAATTCTGTGCATAGAGGACATTGAACGCCAGGATCTCGTTAGGCGGGGACACTTCCGAGGAGGCTTCAACCCGCCCGGGAGAATTGCTGCACGCGACAGAAGACAGAAGCGCGATGCTCGCGAGACTGCAAGCGAGACTGATGAGAACCGCTCGCTTATTCATGGTCTCGCGGATCATCATCTCTCTGATCATTGTCCGGCCAATCATGGTCTCTCGCTCTTCCTATTCTTCGCGTCCATATTTTTCTCATCGATCCTTTTTCTCGTCCATCGCACCCGGGGATTCAATTCCGGCGCGAATGGCAAAGGGCAAAAATTGCCAGGTGCGTATGCGTTCTTGCCGTGAAACCACAATGCCCGCGACCAGGCCGAAGCCGACCTGCGAAGCGGCAAACCACCACCAATCGATGCGACGGTTGAGCACGGGATCAACCACTTCCAGCATGCTGTGGATCACCCCGGACCACAGAATCGGTGCGATCAGGCCTCCGAGCAGAATCGGCCGCCGCGGAAACATCGGAAGCATTGCGCCATACAGAAGCCCAACCAGCACAGAACAGAGCAAATGAAGGATGGTGGCCACGATCAGGGAGTCGAGATGGAAGGCAGAGAGATCCGGTGTGGTGGATCGCTGAGAAAAAAATCCGGCAGACAAGAGGTTGATGGGATACCAGACGCCGTGGCCGCTGATGACTCCATACATCACGGCCAGAATTGCCATAGCGACGCTTCCTGCCAAGCCTCCCTTGACGCCCGCAGAAATCGGATAAATCTCCAGCGGCAATCGCGCGCGATGAGGTTCTTTTGTCGTCCAATCGACGCGTTGCACTTGTGCTCGGCGCGTGGCAACGGGCATCACTGTCTCGGCTACCGCAATGGATTCATGCTTTTCGTGCGGCAACACATCGCAAAACCATCCCACGGAACCGCACACCGCCAGGATTGCGCCCATGATACTGACGGCCCCAGCCGTAACCATTCCCGTAAACAGCAATGCGATGCCTAATGCGAGCACGATCGGCCATGGCGTCGGCGCGGGCAGTTCCACCGAAGCCGCTATTGGACCTTGTGCCTCAGACGCCTTGAGTGTTTCTGAGTCCATCTCCAGTCCTTTTCCAGCCAACAATTTCCAGCCAATGATTTCCAGGGAACGATTTCTAGCGCCCCAGGATGTAAACCACCGTGAACACCGCCACCCACACTGTGTCCACAAAGTGCCAGTAGAGGGACAACACATCGACGCGGTCAGCGTGCTCTTGGCTTACCTTGCCCAACAACGTAAACGTCATAACCGTGACGAGGCATAGAAGGCCGACAACGACGTGAAATCCGTGCAGCCCGACCAGCGAGTAGTAAGTGGTTCCGAATAGGTTGGTGCTGATGGTCAATCCATCGCGGTAGATCAACCGGTGCCACTCGGTGAACGTTCCAAACATAAACGTAGCGCCGAGCACGATCGTAGCTAGCCACCACGCTCCGAAGTTTCTGCTTCTGCCGGTGCGCAGAGCCTTGACGGCTTGATGGATCGTCAGGCTGCTGGAAAGTAAGCAGATGCTGTAGAAGATGGGCGCGTCGAGCACGTCCTTAGGCTGCGGGCCCACGGGATTCTTGCCGACGTAGAACAGGTAAGCCACGACAAAGATAGTGAAGATCGCAGACTCGGCGGCGATGAGGCAGAACATAGCCACACGCCCACGCGAGGGAAGGACCCAGTTCGGGTCCGGTACGGGCATCTGTGCTGCGACTATTGCCGTGGCATTCACCCCAATTCTCCTATTCGTATTTCCAGTCCGGATCTTCCGGATGCTTCAGGTCCCACAGCGGCCGGCGGCTTCTAACCGTTGGCATCGTGGCGAAGTTGTAGGCGGGGGGCGGTGAGCTCGTCGACCATTCCAGAGTCCAGGCATCCCATGGGTCATTGCCGGCTGCCTCGCCTCGGAAGTATGACCACAGCAGGTTGTAAATAAAAACCAGAACGCCCAGCGCCTGAAATACAACTCCAATGGTGACGATCAGATTCCAGCCCTCCCAGCCGCGCCCGGGCTCATAGGTATAGATTCTGCGCGGCATTCCCAGCAGTCCGGGAATATGCATGAAATCGAAGGTCAAGTGGAATCCGATGAGGAACAGCCAGAAATGCCACTGGCCGAGAGTCTCGTTGTACATCTTGCCCGACATCTTCGGGTACCAGTAGTAGAAGGCCCCAAACAGCGCGAAGATGATGGCTCCGACGATGACGTAGTGAAAGTGCGCGACCACGAAATAAGAAGCGGTGAGTTGCCAGTCCCAGGGCGCGGCGGCGAGCATGATTCCGGTCAAGCCAGCAATCAGAAACTGAAATAGAAACCCGATGGCGAACAGCATCGGCGTCTTGAATATGATCTTTCCGCCCCACATCGTGGCCAGCCAGTTGAAGATTTTGATTCCGGTGGGAACTGAAATTGCCATCGTCGTGATTACGAAAAAAGTATTGCCCATTTGGCTCATGCCCACGGTAAACATGTGGTGAGCCCAAACGGACATGCTCAAGAAGCCGATCGCCACGGTGGCGCCTACCATGACCGGATAGCCAAACATTGTTTTCCGGGAGAACACTGGAACGACTTCGGAGATTACGGCGAAGGCGGGGATTACGAGAATATAGACCTCGGGATGCCCGAAGATCCAGAAGAAGTGCATCCAGATAACGGCGGAGCCTCCGGCTTGCGTGTCAAAGAAGTGCCCGCCGAGATAGCGGTCAATCATCAGCATGATTTGCGCTGCGGTCAGCGGGCTGACGACGACCAGAACCATGGCGCCCATGACGAGATTGAGCCAGGCGAAGAGCGGCATTTTGCCAAGGGTCATTCCTGGGCAGCGCATGGAAATGATGGTGGCGACGATGTTGACGCCGGTACCGATGCTGCCGAAACCGGAGACCAGCAGGCTCAACGTCCAGAAATCGGTGCTGTGGCCGGTTGAGAACGCCAGCGAAGTGAGCGGCGCATAGGCAAACCAGCCCACGTCAGGAGCATTGCCGGCGCCGTAGAGGCCGTTAGCGCCGAGGACGCTGAAATAGAGGAGAAGGCCTCCGAATGCGGTGAGCCAGAAACTGAAAGCGTTCAGGCGCGGAAAGGCCATATCTCGGGCACCGAGCATCAGGGGAAGTAGATAGTTGGCAAACCCGAACACGAGCGGCATGGCCACGAAAAAAATCATGGTTGTGCCATGCATGGTGAACATACGGTTGAAGACCTGAGGCGAAACGAAATCGTTGAGCGGACGAATCAGCTGAATGCGCATGACCGTCGCTTCGATGCCTCCGATCACGAGAAAAATCAGGGCATAGACGATGTACATGATGCCCAGGCGCTTATGATCGACGGTGGTTATCCATTCGTGCAGTCGGTCCACAAAGGGAGGCGAGAGGCTCTCGCTGCTCGGCCAGGCGATGGCATCAGTCGACATCAGGCGCTCTCCTCAGCGTATTCGCCATAGGGTTCGGCGGAATTTTCAGTAAACGTGTTCAACGAAGTGTCTCCAGATAAGCAGTCAACGCACCAAGGTCGCGGTCGCTCAACTGCATCGCGGGCATCAGCGACCCGGGCTTGATGGTGTCGGGGCTTTGAATCCATCGCTTGAGGTTTTCCGGGTTGTTGGGCGCGGCCCCAGCGGCGATCGTATCCCGGCTCATCAGGTGAGTCAGATCCGGACCAAAGCGGCCGTCGGCGACGGTGCCTGCTACGGCGTGGCAGTTGATGCAGGCAGTGGTTTCGAATATGTGCTGGCCCCGAGAAGCGGCATCACTCCCATGAGCCGGTTCGCGTTGCTCTTGAATCCAACGGTCGAAATCCTGCTGCGACTGTACGTACACGCGTAGCAGCATCTTGGCGTGCTGGGTTCCGCAATACTGAGCGCACTGCCCCAGATAGAGTCCCGTCTCGTGCGGGTCGATCCACGTGCTATTCGGGTGATTGGGAATCAGGTCGGTCTTACCCGCGAGGCGCGGAACCCAGAAACTGTGGTCCGTGTCGGCCGAGAGCAGATCGATATGCGTCGGTGTCGGGTGCGCAGGATCGCTGACCGGAACATGCAATTCATTCGCGGTTACAACCTTCAGACCGGGATAGCGGTACTCCCACCAGTATTGATGTCCGATGGCAACGACTTCGATTGCATTGTCCGGCATCGGAGGGTGTTGCACCGTCGCAATGACGCGAGCTGTTGCCATGAACAAGGCAACAACAATAAGAACGGGGATGACGGTCCAGGCTAGCTCCACCTGATTGCTGCCATACACCTGAGGAGGTTCCCGTCCGTCGTCATTTGTCCGCTTCCTAAACTTCACCACGGAGTAGGCCAGCAAACCACCCACGATTACGAATATCCCGGCCGTCACGGAAAGCACAAACAAAGAGAGATTGAAGATGGAATCGGCGGGAGTGGAGTTGGGCGCGAAGATATTCGTCGGACTCAAAGGCGGCGCGCTGGCTCCGAAGGCGGCGCTCCCGAGCGACAAGAGGACGATAACGCCTCGGACCGTTTCGCCTGCCAACAAGTTGGTTGACTTTTCAGTTCGCATGCCGCAACTCTCTTCTTAATGCATATTTAACAAAGCGGAACCCGTCTTACCGAGTCAGGCCGAAACCTTGCCAGCCTTAGGTTCGTCAGAACCTTCGCGTGCTACCTCTCCATTGAAATCGAAGTCACTGGTTGCAGTGCCGGTGATAAGCCGGGATCCGCGGCTAAACGTCAGATCCTGGATCGCCCACTGAATGAAAATCAGGATACGATTCTGAAACTGCACTATGTAGATCAAGTGAATGAACACCCAGACCAGCCAAGCCGGCAGGCCGGAAACATGCAGGCCGAAGATGTTAGCCACAGCAGCCGCTCGTCCGATGACCGCCATATTGCCTTTGTCGAAATACTTAAAGAGCTCCGGCTTCGGATCGCCGTTTATTTTTTTCACGATCGCCTTGGCTGCGTACGTGCCGCCTTGCATTGCAACCTGCACCACGCCCGGCAGCGGATTTCCTTTCGAATCCAGAGCGAACGCCAGATCTCCGACGACGTAGATATCTGGAAAATTGGGAATCGTCAGGTCCGGATTCACTTTGATTCTTCCTCCCCTGTCGGTTTCCACCCCGGTTCGGCTCGCCAGCGTTTTTGCCAGCGGAGCAACCGTCACGCCTCCGGCCCATATCACGGTGCGCGAGGAAATTCGGTCGATCGAATTGCCGATCGCAATCGTCACTCCCTCTCGATCAATGGCTTTCACCATGCAATTGGTCTTCACTCGTACCCCAAGCTTCGCGAGAGAGCGTTCTGCCTTCTGCGCCAGGTCGTCCGGGAAGGCCGTAAGAGGTCGCTGGCCTCCGTCGAGAACGATGATCTGCGCCTCCTCCGGATGTATCGTCCGAAAGTCGTTCTTCAGCGTTTGCCGCGCGATTTCACCGATGGCTCCCGCTAGCTCTACCCCGGTCGCGCCTGCCCCCACGATCACGAATGTGAGCCATCCGCGACGATGCTCAGGATCGGGAAGCCGTTCTGCAACTTCGAATGCGTACAGAATCTTATGACGAATGGTGGTCGCTTCCTCCACGCTCTTCAGGCCGGGAGCCCAATGCCGCCAAGCGTCGTTGCCATAGTAAGAACTCTGCGAACCAGCTGCGATAATCAGCGAATCGTATTCGAAACTTTCGCCGTCGACAAGCATCACACGCTTTGCCACGGGATCGATATCCTGTACGTCGCCGAGCAAGACGCGCGTATTCTTTTGGCGTCTGAAGATGCTGCGCAGAGGAGCCGCGACTTCGCCGGGCGAAAGCGAACCGGTCGCGACTTGATAGAGCAGGGGCTGAAACAGGTGGTAGTTGCGCCGATCGATCAGCGTCACATCGACAGGTGCCGACTTCAGCGCTTGCGCTGCGCATAGTCCTCCAAATCCACCTCCGACAATAATGACCTTCGCTTGCTCGCTCATACCCTCTCTCGCTACGGTTCCTTCCCGGTCGCTCATTTGCCCCTCGGCCTGAGTAACACCACTATCGATCTGGCGGCCACTGAGTAACTCGTCCGCTCCAGAGTCACGCCCTGATCCGTGAAATCATCGGGACTCGGCAAAGCGGTATCCACGATTCTTTTCCACTCCGGTGCTGTGCCCTCCTGTACAGGAAACTCCAGATCCTCCCAGTACCCGTTGATCATTACGTAGATATCATCATCGGCTTGAGAGGAGCCATGCAGGCAGAATGCCAGACTGTGAGAATTGTAAGAAAAATCGACCGTCTCACCCGTCCCGTACCAGGAGACATCCTCGCGCCAGAACCTGCTGCGGCCGAGTGAAGGATGATTTTTACGGAAGGCAATCATGCATTTGAAGAAACGGAAGATGTCCCGATTTGTCCGAAGCTGGCTCCAGTCCAGCCATCCCGTTTCGTTGTCCTGGTTGTAAGGATTGTTGTTGCCGAACTGCGTGTTCAGAAATTCATCCCCGGCCCGAAACATGGGGGTCCCGTTCGATAGCATCAGCAGGCAGAAGAAATTCTTCACCTGCTTCCGGCGCAGTGCCAGGACCTCCGCGGGCACACCTTCTTCCCCTTCGTGTCCGCAGTTCCAGCTGTAGTTATCGTCCGCGCCGTCCTGGTTGTTGTTGCCGTTCGCCCAGTTGCGTTTGCGATTGTAGGACACGAGATCGTACAAGGTGAACCCGTCGTGGCAGGTTACATAGTTCAAACTTTGGTAGGGGTGGTATGCGGCCGCGCGGGTGTCGGGAAAGAAGTCATCGCTGCCATAAATGCGCCGCATCAGGTCGGGAACCATGCCGGGGTCACTTTTAACGAAGCGGCGAATGTCGTCGCGAAACCGGCCATTCCACTGCAGCCAGGTCAATCCCGGAAATCCGCGACCGAGTTGATAAGCGCCCGTGTCCCAAGGTTCCGCGATCAATCGTAGACGACCCAGCTCCGGATCAGCGGCAATTTCGCTGAACAGAGGAGCTTCGCCCCAGTTGAGAGATCCATCGGCATTGCGGCTGAACACCGACGCCAGGTCGAAGCGGAATCCGTCGATGTGCATCTCCTGTTTCCAATAACGCAGGCTATCCATCACCATTTTGCGGACGTGCGCCTGGCTGAAATTCAAGGTATTGCCGGTTCCGGAGTAATTGGCGTAGGGGTTCGCCGGGTCCGAAGACAACATGTAATAGCTGCCGCTGTCGAAGCCCTTGTAGCTGTAGATGGGTCCCCGATGGTCGCCCTCGCACGTGTGGTTGTACACCACGTCGAGCACCACGCCGATGTCGGCTTCATGAAAGCTCTTCACCATGTTTCTGAATTCAATGTGCTGCTCGCTCTCGTCTCCGGTGCTGGCGTACTGTGCGTGAGGTGCGAAGAAATTCAAAGGCATGTAGCCCCAGTAATCGCCCTCTTGTGGATCGCGTTGAAAAATCGGCATCAGTTCTACAACCGTGATCCCAAGCTCCTTCAAATACGGAATCTTTTCCACCAGACCGGCGTAGGTGCCGGCGCGAGACGAAGCGACGCCCGAGTTGGGGTTCTTCGTGAACCCTTTCACGTGCAGTTCGTAGACAATCGCGTCCGATTCGTGAAGCCGCCTCCGGTCGCCGGTCCACTCAGGCATCGGGTGGTAATTTGTCAGCGCTCCCAAAGGCGCCCGGCCGGCGTTCGATCCTTCCCGCATAGCCAGTTCGCGATCGAAACCGGGAGGGAAGAAAACGCATCTCGCGTACGGGTCGAGCAGAATCTTCTGTGGGTCAAAACTATGGAGTTGAGGAGCATTCTGGCCCGATACGGAGTAGGCATAATAATGAGCTTCACGAATCTCTGCCAGTGGAATCCGGTAGTGCCAGATCCGTCCCGACTTGTTGTGCAGAAAGTCGAAGCGGAGCGAGGCAAGCGGGTTCACGAAATCGGTGGAAGAATAGAGCAACAGCGTCACACTCTCCGCGTGTTCAGCAAGAACGGCGAAATTGAAGGCCTGCTCCGCCTCGATCCACGAGACGCCTAGCGGAAATGGACTGCCCTCAGACTGCTCCCATGTTTGGCGTTGGGCAAGCGGAGCGGCCGGGGAATGGGCTGCATCGACCATAGGGGCCTCAGCCGTGAGCGTCACATCCGTTGAAGGGTCCACGTTGTCTCTCTGAGAATCAACTCCGTGTGTCCACACATTCCTTCTCTCGAAAATCGAGCCGCCCGGCGCGACGACTCATATCCGACGACGCACAATCCGCTGACCAATAATCCTTCGATGTCGAGTGTGCATTTGCGGTTCCAAGTTTCTGGAGAATTCGGAGCGACTTAAGATCCACGCCGGATCAAGGAGTTGGTCGGGGAGCGCGGGTCCGCCCTTCGGAGGGAAAGAGATTCGTCGTCGCCGTGTGACAGCAGTTTGTCACATGCCAAATATACTCGTGTGCTGTCCCACAAATTCCGAAGTGAGCTTGTCATCCCGGCCGCAGCGAAGCGGAGTGCAGGGACCTTGCGTTTTCAACGGCTTCCATTTTTGATCAGGTCGTTGCCCTAGGGCGCGTGCTTCCCGAATACCACACTAGGCTGCCAGATCTCCGGCCGCCGCGCGATCGGCGAAAATCACCGCCCGATCCTGGCAAACGCGTCCGGCCGGAATCGAGTTGTCGCCCTTCCGCATGCGCGCCAGCATCCCAACTTTTTCGCTTCCCGTCACCAGCCACAGGATGCGCCGAGCGCGATTTATCACTGGATAGGTCAACGTCATGCGCCGCCTTCCCTGGTAGCTGCCGGTCACGGCCACCTCCCTGTCAGTGATGTTGAGCACCGGGTCTCCGGGCACCAGAGAAGCAGTGTGGCCGTCAGGTCCAAGTCCGAGGTGAATCAGGTCGAGCATCGGCGGCGAGCCAGCAATCGCGGAGAGAACCGAAGCGTACTGCCTGGCAGCGGCTTCAAGGTCCGGCGATTCTACGGGCATGGCATGAATCTGCTCCGGGGGAATTGTAGACTGGTCAAGCGGGGAATGCCCGCGCAGGCTTTCTCGGAGATGAGTGAGATTCCTATCCGGATCCCCGTCCGGCGCCACGCGTTCGTCCACCTGCACTATGTGGATGCGCTGCCATGCCAAATCTTCATCGGCCAGCGCGCGCAACATGATCCATGGAGTATGACCGCCGCTGACGGCCATCACGAACTGGCCGCGCGCAGCAATAGCGGCAGTCGCTTCGGCGACGATAAACTTTGCGGCTGCTCGGGCGGTAGATTCGGCGTCGGGAAAGGTGTCTGTCTTCATTTAGCTTTTACGCCTCCGAAAAACTCAGTCTGAACCTCGCCTACGCCGTTACGCGGGGAGCGACCAGGCGCTTTGAGGTTTCGGTCAATTCTTGCAGCCACTTCAAGGCCGGGGAAGATAGCATGTTTTCGGTACTGCGCCAGCGCCAGTTGCCGTCGGCACGACCGGGCACATTCATACGGGCGTCTCTGCCTAAATTCAGGAGATCCTGTAACGGAGCGATGGCTACGGCAGCCTTTGACGTCCATGCCAGGCGCATCAGCGCGGGAGCGGCATCGGCGGCCTCGCCCGGTGCGCGCTGCAGGTAGCCCCAAAAGTTTCGGCGCTCCTCATCGGGCGAGTCTTCATACCATTCTCGACTCGTGGCATTGTCGTGAGTGCCGGTGTAAACGACGGTATTCGAGACAAAGTTGTGGGGAAGATATGGATTGTCGGCATGACCATCGAAGGCAAATTGCAGGACGCGGGTCCCAGGCACATGAAACTGGTCTCGCAAAGCGTGAACCTCCGGTGTGATCAGTCCGAGATCTTCGGCGATAAAGGGCAGACGCCCGAGTTCCGTTTCCACAGCCTGAAAGAAACTTGCGCCCGGACCCGGCACCCATTGCCCGGACTGCGCGGTGGTCGCTCCGGCGGGAACATGCCACGCGGCCGCGAAACCGCGGAAGTGATCAAGGCGGATCACATCGACGTGAGCCAGCAGCGAACGCAACCGGTCGATGCACCAGCGATAGCCGGTCGCGCGGAGGGCGTCCCAGTTGTAAACCGGATTGCCCCACAGTTGCCCGTCCACGCTGAAATAATCGGGAGGAACACCGGCCACAAAACGGGGGCGACGCCGCTCGTCAAGCAGGAATAATTCCGGGTTCGCCCAAACATCGCTCGAGTCTGGAGACACGAAAAACGGGAGGTCGCCGATCAAGCCTATGCCTTTGGAGTGGGCGTGATCCTTCAGTTGATCAGCCTGGCGCAACAGCAGGAATTGCGCAAAGCGTACCTGATCGATTTGATCGGCTAGCTCCCTCCGCGCTTCGGAAAGCGCTTGCGGGTGGCGCTGAACCAAGTCGTCTGGCCAATTGAGGTAGTACGCTCCGTGATATTTGTCCTTCAATGCCCGGAATAGAGCGTAGTCTTCCAGCCAGCTTGCTTGTCGCGCGCAGAACGCGTCATAGGCCAGGCGCAGGTCTTCGCTCTTGTCTTTTTTAAGGACCTGGAACTTGTTCTGGACTTTGCCCAGCCCGGCTTTGAAGTTTGTCCATGCCTTTTCGAGTAGGTGATATTTGAATGGGATGACGGCGTCGTAATCGACTGCGTTCGGATCGAAACGAGAATCGGCGTCGCCAGGCTGCAGCAGGCCGTCAGCGATCAAAGCGTCGGGGCTGATTAAGAGCGCGTTGCCGGCGAACGACGATAGGGCTTGATAGGGTGAGTTTCCATACCCGGTAGGTCCGAGCGGCAGCGCCTGCCACCAACTCTGGCCAGCCTCGTGGAGTCGATCGACCCATTCGAATGCCGACCGACCCAGATCGCCAATACCATACGGCGAGGGCAGGGAAGTGACGTGCAGCAGTAACCCGGACGCGCGGTATTCGGGCGGGAACGGGGGGACAGAATTCAGCTCTCCGTTCCCGCTCATCGCCAATACTCCAGACTGAGTGGCGGCTCCCTAGGAACCCAGCGCATTGTTTACCATCTCCTGGGCTTCGCTCACGATTGCATTCAGATGACTCTGGCCCTTGAAGCTCTCGGCGTAGATCTTATAGATCTCCTCCGTACCAGAGGGGCGGGCGGCGAACCATCCGCTCGGTGACACTACTTTCAAGCCTCCGATAGGAGCGCCATTGCCGGGAGCGGTGGTCAGCTTAGCCGTGATCGGTTCACCCGCCAGATCCGACTCTTTTACCGCGTCGGGGGAGAGCTTTTGCAATTTTGATTTCTGGTCGGGAGTGGCAGGCGCGTCAATTCGCGTGTAGCAAGGAGAGCCGAACTCAGCCGTCAGCTCGCGATAGTGCTCGCCGGGATCCTTGCCGGTGCGCGCCGTAATCTCCGCCGCCAGCAGATCCATGATGGGCCCATCCTTGTCCGTCGTCCACACCGTGCCGTCAAGACGGAGAAAACTCGCGCCAGCGCTTTCTTCCCCGCCGAAGCAACACGAACCGTCGATAAGGCCGGGCACAAACCACTTGAAACCGACCGGCACTTCGCGCAACTGGCGGCCCAGCTTGTTCACGACTCTATCGATCATGCTGCTGCTGACCAACGTTTTCCCCACTGCAACGTCGTTGTGCCAATGGGGGCGGTGGGTTAGCAGGTATCGAATGGCGACCGCGAGGTAGTGATTCGGATTCATCAAGCCGGCAACGGGAGTTACGATTCCATGGCGGTCGGCGTCCGTATCGTTGGCGAAAGCAACCTGATATTGATCTTTAAGCCCGACCAGCCTGGCCATCGCATAAGGACTCGAACAATCCATGCGAATTCTCCCGTCGTGATCGACGGTCATGAACGAGAAGGTCGGATCAATGATTGTATTGACCACGGCGATGTCGATTCCGTAAACGGAGTTGATCGGCTCCCAGTACGGCTGCGAGGCTCCGCCGAGGGGATCGACGCCAAGCTTGAGTTTGGCGCCGCGAATTGCATCGATGTCAACGACGTTCTTAAGATCGCGCACGTACGGCAGGATGAAGTCTTCCTGATGCGTGCTCGCGGCTTGCATGGCCTTGGCGATCGGGACTCGCTTGACCCCCACATTTCCTGCTCGCAACAGATCGTTCGCCCGGTCCTCGACCCAGCCCGTGACGTCGGTATCGGCCGGGCCGCCGTTCGTGGGGTTGTACTTGAAGCCTCCATCTTCGGGCGGGTTGTGCGATGGCGTGATAACGATGCCGTCGGCGAGATGCGATTTGCGGCCGCGATTGTAGACCAGAATCGCGCGCGAGATCACGGGGGTCGGGGTCACGCCGTCTTTTTCCTGGATGATCGTCTCGACGCTGTTCGCCGCCAGCACCTCAAGCGCAGTGCGCTGCGCCGGCTCGGACACCGCGTGAGTGTCTTTTCCCATGTAGAGCGGACCATCCGTCCCCTGCCCTCGCCGGTAGTCGCAGATGGCCTGCGTAATAGCGAGGATATGCGCTTCGGTGAAAGTTCCGTGCAGGGGCGAGCCGCGGTGTCCGCTGGTGCCGAAGCTGACTAACTGGTTGGGATCGTGCACGTCGGGAAGTTCGAAATACTTCTTCTCCAGCAAGCCGACATCGAGCAGCATCTCCTTCGGAGCCGGCTTTCCGGCGAGCGGCGAAATCGTTGGTGCGCTAGCTGCGCCTGTCACAGGATGTTTTTCTAGAGTACTGGGCATGGTTTCACCTTCCAAATATCAGATGTGTATTGGGCAATGGTGCGATCGCTCGAAAATTTTCCGGAGCTGGCTACGTTCAGGATCGCTTTGTGCGCCCACGCGCCAGGGTCGGCGTACAACGCACCAAGCCGTTCTTGCGCTTGGACGTAAGCGGTCAGGTCCGCCAGGTGCATGTAGTGATCGCCGTTGGTTAGCAGAGTCTGACGCAACGGTTCGAATACTCCCGGTTCGTTGCGGCTGAAGTGATCCGAGAAAATGAGATCCAGAGCGGCTCGAGTCTCCGGTTCGTTGTTGTAGTGCCAGTAGGGACTGTACCAGCTGCGGCTGTTTTCGACCTGTTCGACGGTGAGGCCAAAGAGAAACATATTCCCTTCGCCAGCCTCCTCCGCCATCTCGATGGTCGCACCGTCGCGCGTTCCGACGGTCAACGCTCCATTCATCATGAACTTCATATTGCTGGTTCCGCTGGCCTCGTAGCCGGCAGTGGAAATCTGGTTCGAGACGTCGCTCGCCGGAATCAGCCGCTCCGCCAGCGAAACATTGTACTCAGGCACAAAAACGACGTTGAGCCGTCCGCGCACGGCCGGATCGCCGTCGATCGTGCCCGCCAGGTTGTTGATGAACTTTATGATCAACTTGGCCAAGTGATAGGCTGGCGCCGCTTTGCCGGCGAAGAAGAATGTACGTGGCACCACTTCCATCTTGGCGTTTTCCCGCAGCCGGTTATAAACGATCACGATGCGCAGCGCATTCAGCAGTTGCCGCTTGTATTCGTGGATACGCTTGATCTGGCAATCGAAGATCGTGTCCGGATCGACAATTCGCCCCGACGATGCTTTGAGCCAATTGGCAAAGCGCACCTTGGCGTCGCGTTTTGACTTGAGAAACCCCTGGCGAGCGCTGGCATCTTCGGCGAATGGCTTGAGTTCGGCGAGTTGGCTCAGGTCGGTGATCCACCGGTCGCCAATGACTTGGGTGATGGCGCCGGTCATCTCGGGATTAGCGCCGTGCAACCAGCGTCGCGGCGTGACCCCGTTGGTTTTATTGTTGAACCGGTCGGGAAACATTTCGGCGAGATCCTTGACCGTCGTCGTCCGCAACAGCTTCGAGTGGATGGCGGCCACTCCATTCGTGCTGTGGGAGCCGACAATCGCGAGGTTGGCCATGCGAATCTTGCGCTGGCTGCCCTCTTCCACCAGGCTCACACGCTCGAGGCGACCCTCGTCGCCGGGGAAGCGAAGACGGACTTCGTCCAGCAGACGCCGGTTAATCTCGTAAATGATCTCCAGATGCCGCGGAAGAAGTACCTCAAACCACGCCACCGGCCATTTCTCGAGAGCTTCCGGCAATAACGTGTGATTGGTGAAACCGAGCGACTTCTTCGTAAGCTCCCAGGCGTGACCCCATTCCAGCCGCGCATCGTCCAATAGGATGCGCATGAGTTCGGCAACTGCCATAGAGGGGTGCGTGTCATTGAGTTGAATCGCGACCTTGTCCGGTAATTTGTCCCAATCCGTATTGTGTCTTAGAAAACGGCGCACCAGGTCGGCTAGTGAACAGGCGACCAGGAAATACTCCTGCAGAAAGCGCAGGCCTTGGCCTATCGTGGTCGAATCATCAGGGTACAACACGCGAGTCAGCGTTTCCGCCTCGAGCGTCTGGCCGAGCGCCCCGATGAAGTCGCCGGTCCCGAATTCCTGAAAATCGAAGTAATCGGGTGTGGCCGCAGCCCAGAGGCGAAGGGTGTTGATCGTCTTTCCTCCATAGCCCACAACCGGGCGGTCATAGGGTATGCCGATCAGGGTCGAGGGCCGGCCCGTAATAACTTTGAAATTACCCCCTCGCAGCACAAAACTGCTGTGCAGCTTGACTTCCACCTTCTCGTGGGCGCGCCCGATCTCCCAGGGATCGCTGTCGCGAAGCCAATTGTCGGCGGTCTCTTTTTGCCATCCATTCACGATGGATTGCTTGAACATCCCGTACTCGTAGCGCAGCCCGTAGCCGGTAGCCGGGAGCTGCATGGTGGCCATCGAATCGAGGAAACATGCAGCCAGGCGCCCCAGGCCGCCATTGCCCAGGCCTGCGTCGGGTTCCTGCTCCAGCAACTCGAGCCAGTCGATATTTTGATCTCGAACCACTTCTTGCGCGACCGGATCGAGCATGAGGTTGGAAACGTTGTTGGCTAGCGAACGGCCGATGAGAAACTCCAGGGAAAGGTAGTAAATGCGCTTGGCATTTTGCTGCTCATACGTGGTCTTCGTCTGCACCCATCGCTGCGCGAGGATATCCCGTATGGAATGGGAGAACGCCTCAAAGCGTTCCCTCGCGCTGGCCACCTTCGGATCGATTGCCCGGTCAAAAACCAAATGGCGGTCGTAGAGCGCGCGGTCTGTACCGGAAAATGGAATCGAGCCGGTTCCATATTGTTGGACAAGTTGGGCGGTGCTGGCTGGATTTGTTGTCATCGGAACGACTTTAGCGGAGCTCGGGCGGGGCGTACTTTTTGTGCTCATTTGAAATCCTTATGATCTTGGCAATGTGCAATCGGTTTGGTTTCCATCGAGACCGGGGCAAGCCCCGTTTCTACTCGACCACGTGATGATCGTCATTCCATAGCCGGATTACCGGCTGCGACAGCTTGGCCCCGTAACTGAGCGCGCTCAGGCTAGCAGGTCCGAGCAAAAAGTATTTGCCAGCAGATTCCAGATCGAGGGTTAGCCAGCGGGCGGTCAGAACGCGAAGGAAGTGCCCGCTCGAGAACAGCAGCACATTTGCCGCAACCGCGCGTACGCGCTCGACCACACGGTCTGCGCGCTCGCTAACCTGCGCCGGAGATTCGCCTCCCGGCGCGCCATCGCGGAAGAGCTGCCAGTTTGGACGGTGGCGATGAATTTCGTCCGAGCGCAGTCCTTCGTATTCGCCGTAATCCCATTCCACCAAGTCAGGATCGGTTTCCGCCACAGCCCCAAAACCGGCGAGTTCGCAGGTTCGCGCCGCGCGCTGCAAGGGGCTGGTAAACACTTTGGCAAATGTCATCCCTTTTAGACGTTCCCCCAGTCGCCGCGCATTGCTCTCGCCGTTCGCGGTCAGCGGTAAGTCGGTAAGACCGGTGTGCTGGCCTGCGACACTCCACGCGGTGTCAGCGTGCCGGGCCAGATAAACCTCTCGAAGCGCTTCGCTCATGCAGTCTTTCTTACTTATTACGGCTAACGGCGATATCCTGTTAGAGATAACGACGATCGATTCGGTTGCAGTTTTCGAGCGTTCGGCGTCGTTCGGAATAAGGCTACTTGGCGGCAATGACCCGGGCGAGAGCATCAGAGGGTGCTTCGCGTCGATTCCCGGCCCCATTGACGACGTAGTTTTGATGGTCTATGGTCAGGACCTTCTTGCCATAGAGTCGGACTTGGACAAAAGTCTCATCTTCTTGTGGCAGCCAGAATTTACCGATCTTCTGGTACTGGCGCACAATGTCGGCTCGTTCGATCCAGAAGGAAAGCTTCTTCGCGGGATGGCCTTCGATCCGGACCACAGCATAATCATCGGTGTCGATCCATATTTTCCCTTCGAACAGATACTTGTCTCTCCGTTTGGGAATCGCCTGCGCCACGAAACAGCGGTAAGGTCCCACCTGTTGCTCGCCTAGCAAGCGGAAGTTGTAATTCGCGGCGGTGATGGCGCTATCGCGATGCTCCTTACCCGCTGCGGCCTCGATCTCGCCGGCGATCAGAGGATTCAGCGCCAGATACCGAACCAGCCCCGACCCCGTTTCGGATGTCATCACGAACGTCTTCTTATCCGGCGCGCGGAACTCCATGCGCCCAATTTCCTGGGCATGCACTTTCCCGCCAACGTCAATCACCTGATAGGTTCTGAGCACGGTGTAATCGAGCAGCGCTGCTCTGCGACCTTCGTTATGGGCGCTCAATTCGGCGAAAAGCCGGCTTTCAGTCACGCCCGGCCGCAAGGGCTGGAGCTGACCGCCGAGTTCCGTCTCGCTTTCCTCAGTCAACTGCGCTCGCGCGCCCGCTGCGAAGATTGTCATAGCCGCCAACGTGGCGACGACCAAAAAAAGTGTGATTCTAATGCTCGGCCTTGTCACGGTTCCTTCCTCACTGTTGGTTCCGACATCAATCCTAGAAACTGCGCATGCCCCCTGAAGGCGCTCGGCTAAGAGCGACGCAGACTTTCACGCTCGCTTGCAACGCCTCGCTCACCCCGTAGCGCAAACGGCATGCCAAACGGCGACTTAACCAGCTTTGCATATATTTAGGAGTTCGGAGCCCGTTGCAAGGTTGCCGCAATAAAGCGAAAGTCTAAGACGTTTGTCTTGTGACAAGATCTTGACTCCTGGTGTCATAGTCTGCTGTTCCACAAATTCCCGAAGTAAGTGTGTCATCCCGACCGCAGCGAAGCGGAGTGAAGAGAGCTTGTGTTTTCGACGGCTTCCATTTTGTGACGAGGTCGTTGCCATACGGCGCTTACTTCGGGACACCCAATCGTTACGCGAGCCATAGCCGCAGAGAACAGGCGCTTTCGACACCATAACTCCTTCAACACTGCAATCCAAAAAGTGGGCAGCGAGGGTCGTGGGACAGTTTGCAAGACTCGCTCCCTCAGCGCTTTAAAGCTGCGATTGATTTTGCGCAGGTTAGGGCGCGGCTGAAGCCGCACCCTGACCAAGACAAATACAAACTGGCCCACCACCGCATCGAGAGATTGCGAGAGTTGATTGCGACTCCGGGGGTTAGAGTTGGATGATCCCGCGGCGCACGCCGATGGCAACTGCCTGGGTCCGGTCGCTCGCCCCCAGCTTCTCCATGATGTGCTTGATGTGCACTTTAACCGTTTCTTCCGTGATGAAAAGCTTGTCGGCTATATCGCGATTCCGGTTGCCGCCGGCGATCTGCTTCAGCACTTCGACCTCGCGTCCGGTGAGAGCCTCGTCGCTGTAATGCTCTGCCAGGTGGGCAGCGATCTCCGCCGGAATCCGCTTCTTCCCTGCATGGACCTGCCGGATCACTTCCACCAGGTCCTTCGGTGGCATGCTCTTGAGCACATACGCGCGAGCGCCTGCTTCGAGCGCACGCTGGATCTCCACGTCGCCCGCAAAGGTTGTGAGAATGATGACGCGAGCCTCGGGAAACTCCGACCTTATGGCCATCATCGCATCGATGCCGCTCATATCGGGAAGCCGCAGGTCCATGAGAGTGATATCAGGTTCGCACTCGCGGAACCGGCTGATGGCTTCGCGGCCAGTGGATGCCTCGCCCGCCAGAACCATGTCCGGCTGATTTCGAATCACGGTGGCAAGCCCTTCGTGCAGCAAGGGATGATCATCAACACTGAAAACTCGAATCTCTGCGAGCGCGCTCATTTATCCACCTCGTTTCTTGGCCACTGGCTCTGCTCTGTCTGCCTTCGCCAGGTACCTCCACGTAAACCACTTCAATGCTGCCGCCGAAGGGCCGGATTCGAAAGCAACATCGCTCGGGACACGAAGCTCAATCTCCGTTCCCCCCTGGGTGCGGCTCAGCACTTTGAGTTTTGCGCCAATTCGCTTTGCCCGCTCCCGCATCCCGGAAAGTCCCCAGTGCCCGTCGCGTCCGGACTTTAGGATTCGGGGGTCAATTCCGCAACCGTCGTCCCTGACAAGAATACGCAATTGGCTGGCGGCATATTCCAGTTCTACGTCGATGTTGTTGGCCCCGGAATGGCGAAATGCATTGACCAGCGCCTCCCGGCCGATGCTGTAAACATCGTCTCGGATGGTTGAGCGCAACGCTAGCGGCGAGCCCTCCACCAGGATACGGAAATCAATCCCTTGCTTATCCCCCAACTCCAGCGGGATTCGCGAGAACGAACTTTCGAGATCATGGGCGTCTTCGACCGACGATCGCAATCCTCGAAGCGTATTGCGGCCCTCCTCGATGACTTGCCCCATCAGCTGCAAAATACGATTCAAAGCCGGCTTCGTTGGCGCGTCTTCCGGCAATCCGTCTACTGCAACATGAAGCTGCATCGACGCACTGAGCACGCCTTGCAGCAAGGTATCGTGCAATTGCTGCGCAACCCGCGTGCGCTCGGCGAGCCGCTCCTCAAAGCGGAGATTCATCTTCTTGGTCATCTGATGAAGCCTTAGGCGATGTGCCCCAAGGATGACCGCTGCGCCGACGATCACACATAGCGGTGGGAACCACCAGCGATGCCAAAACGCCAATTCGCCTTTCGTTACCGCAGAAGCAAGCACGCCTTCCGTAGGCAGCACAGCCGTGGTGAGCGGTGGTTTAAAGTCGGGGCCGACCAGCAGGGCGGCATACTCAGTCCCCGGGTGGGTAGAACTGCTCCATTTTGAATTGGCCTGAATTAGTGTGAACGGTTGATTCGCGAAGGGCTGCACCCACCAAGTCGTCTCGCCTCTCGCGTAGAGGACGATTCTCTGTCCGGCTTGCGCTCCTGTGACGCGCCCCTTGATAACGCTGAGCTTCTCAGGGTTGCCCGACCCTGCCACAGGGACACTGGTGAATTCGATCGTGGGACCAGCGGAACCAGCGATCGACGCAGAACCACAACCGGCAAGCAGACTAGAAACTCCCAGCAGAATCATCATGCCGAGAAGGCGGCCGAGCGCCGTGGAAACAGGAAGAGGAGTGACCCGCGCCCAAGGATGCGACAGGATCGTACCGCTTCCCCGAATTGAGATGCCGCGGTTGATGCTATCCTCCGATCAGAAACTGAAACGCGCGCCCAACTGACCTACGCGAGCCACCGGAAGACCGTTCAGGTCTTGCGCCAGGACCTCACCGAAACCCGCGGTGCCGATTTGCGTGTTGGGGCCACTGAACCCGTGCCGGTTGAACACATTAAACATCTGGAAGTACAAACGCAGCTGATCGCGCTCGCGGAACCGTAAAGACTTGCTCACTCCGAGATCCTCGGCGGCCAAACCCGGATTGCGCAGCCCCGCAAGGTAACCAGGCGCGTTGCCGAATTCTCCGTTGGGCGGATTGACGAAGCAGGCGGGATTGAAGTACGTCGCCCCGACTTCGCCGTTGTAGTGTTCGCCGATATCGCAGCCCGGGACGATATCCGCATATACATTATTGATTCCGGGATAGTACACGTTGGCGGTGATCCGCATGGGCATACCCGTGGCGTAGTGGAAGTCGCCGCTGAAAGTCCATCCGCCGAGCAAGCCATTCAGCGCAGGCCCCGCGTCAGCGTAGAGCGACTTCCCCCGCCCAAAAGGCAGTTCGTATACCACGTATCCCTTGACAATGTGCGTCTGGTCAAAAGAGGAAATCGTGTGCCGTTCCTGCTGCAGGTTGTAGACGTCCTGCAAAGGGCCGGCATAGTACAGATCTTCGAAGGCGTCGTCGACGTCTCCATGAGACGAAGATAGGTTGTAGCTGGCCAGCAAGGATAATCCGTGCCTTGTCCGTTTCTTGATCGTGAGCTGCAGCGACTTGTAATCGGTATTACCGAGCGGCGAGCCGACAAAAAAGAGCGGCCCGTAGGTCATGGCAACGTTTGGGAACGGCGCCACCGAAGCCCAGCCAAATCCGGAGAAGCCTGGCTCCGTGACCCAAGCATACTGCCGGCCAGCCTGCACCAGGGCTGTGTAAGCGGACAAGCTGGGCTGGTTGGCCTGCACGTACCCGCTTTCCAGATGGTAGCCGTGGTTTTGGATAAAGTTAGCGTCAACGATCAGGTCGCGGATGATCTCGCGCTGAAATCCGGCCGACCACGCCTGCACATTGCCGAGTTCAAGCATATGGGGATTAATGGAGACCATGCCATAACGAGTGAAGTTGGGGTTCTTGCCAATATTTACCGCCTGGCCCGGATAGCCGGCATCCCAATCAAAAGGTGTCAGCACCTGGTTGTTCAAAACAAACCCGGGGTTGAATCCGTAGGGAATTCCGCTGTACGTGTTCAGGTTCAGAGGTACGTAGAACACTCCGAATGACGCCCGTACTACAGTCTTCGCTGTCAGTTGGTACGCTCCACCCATGTGTCCGGAGAAATTGTGATAGTACTGTTTCGTCTCGAACGAGTCTCCGCCGCCGTCGGCAAACTCCAGGGATCCGAGCAGTCCTGTGACGGGATTGACCGCAGTTGTGTTGAAGTTCGACCAGTGGCCGTATTTCTCGTGATAACGTCCGTTGAAATCCCACCGCAGGTCCGCATTCAACGTGAATTTCGATGTGACCTTGATGGCATCCTGGGCAAACAGCGATACCGATTTCCGCCTTCCGTAAGTATTGTCGGGTTCGCTGGCAGACGCCTGATTCACGTCGCCCAGCAAAAAGCTGGCAAATCCAAATCCGGCATCGGCGCCGAAGCTGCCCGCGGTCTGCGCCGGATCAAATGTGAAGGTGGGAACTCCATAGTCGCCATGTGAGTTGAATTGTTGGGCGCGCAACTCCGCGCCGAACTTGTAGGTGTGCCGTCCGCGGACCCACGACAGCGTGTCGTCGTAAATAAACGTATTCGCCGCGTAGAAATCGTTGTACTGGCTGCCGAGATTGGTCTCGTCGATGGGCAAGCCGGCAACATAGCGCTGATCGTCGCCGTTAATACCCTGAAACTGAATGATCGGAAAATTCCCCGCGCCAAAATCGCCCAGTCCGAGAGTCGAGGGCCAGTTCCCATCGCGCGACCGCGCTTCACTCGGGACGCGGAAGCGGTTGAAGGTAACACCGAACACATTCAGCAAGCTGCCGGAAATTGTCCAGGAATCACGGAAGCGCAGCGATGGTGCCGTTGTGTTGTGGTCATACGCGTTGGCCATGGGTCCGCCGTCCGCCGAGCCAGCGGACCAGATGCCACCTTGATCGGAAAGCAGGCGCGGGATATATGCAAAAATGACAGATCCATCCCAACGATGCTTACGCGATACGTTGTAATCGAGCTTGACGCTGAACTCATCGCTTTGATACCAGGTCGCCGGGCTGCTGAGCGGCAGTGCATTGTTATTCGTCAGAGCCGACGACAGCGGTTGATAGTATTGCTTGTAGAGACCGACGATCTTCTCTGAGACCGCGCTGATGCGCTGCGCGGGGATGATGTTTCCGGGGAATACCTCTCCAGTTTGAGGATCGACGACGGCCCCTCCATACACGGTTTGCCCGGCGCTGTCCGTCCCAAGCACGACCGAAGTATTCAGAAGCGCACTGAAATCGCCGTTCAGGAAGGCGGTCGTAGGAACAGTCGCGGACAACGCACCTATGCCAATGTTGGCGAACGCGTAGCGCTCGAACGCTGCGTAGAAAAAGAGCTTGTCCTTCTTGATCGGACCGCCAAAACTGGCGCCGTAGTCGTATAAGCGATCCTCCGGCTTACCGAACCCCCGCTCGCAGCTCGCGGTCTGCGCGGGGTTGCCGTCAGCGGCGTCCAGGCACGCCGCCTCGTTGTATTCGTCACCCCAGGATCTCGCGTCGAATGCCTCGTTGTGCATGTAATAGAATCCGCTGCCATGCCAGGCATTGGTTCCCGACTTCATTTCGTAACGAAACACGCCCCCTCCCGTGCGTCCGTCGTCCGCGCTGATGCCCGCACTGGTGACCTGAAACTCCTGCACTGCTTCCATCGGGGGGCTGGACTCGCTGAGATAGCCCCCAATTTGTGAGACCGCTGACGTACCGTCGATCATTACTTCTTTGGTGTCGCTCAGACTGCCGTCGATGTGTGAGCTGAAATCCTTGTCCGCCGGGTTGGCACCGCTGCCTTCAACCCCCGGCACATACGCAAACATAAATGCTGACAGGTTGCGCCCGCCCTGCACGTTGAGAGGTAGCTCGGTGACCGCGGCATTATCCAGGTTCGTCGATATGGTGGACGTCTGCGTCTGCAGCTGCGATGCGTCTCCCATCACCGTGACGGCCTCGGTTTTCGAACCAATCGTCAGCACAATATCAATCTCGCTAGCCTCGCCGATGGCCAGAGTAAGACCAGAACGTTGGTATCTCTCAAATCCATCCTTCGAACATGCAAGCGAGTATTGCCCGATGGGCAGGTCCAGCAAGGTGAAGCGCCCCGCGCCGTTGGTTGCGGCAGTGGACTGGAGATTACTGTTCACATCGATCGCGGTGACTCGCGCACTCGCTACGAGCGCGCCACTCGTGTCTTTAACCGTTCCCGTAAGCGTGGCCCGATCCGATTGGGCGAGCATCCCCCTCGTGCCGAGTAACGACAGCAAGAGAACTCCGAACCACAACCTCATTCGACCCCCACGATGCCCGCTCGGGAATCGGTCGCGGGCACCTAGCAGTCTTCATCATAAAAAACTGAAAATACGATTCCAATCCGGGTAGCATCCTCACGCCTTTCGCACTGCATTCCTGCCTCACAAAACTACGAACGGCGCGCTACTGGCGCGAGTACACGCGAACGTAGTCCACCAGCATGCGCTGGGGGAATACGGTAGAGTCGTCCGGGGCGCCCGGAAAGTTACCGCCGACGGCGAGGCTTAATAATACAAAAAACGCATGGTCGTAAACCCAAGGTTTGCCCGTCGGGAGATCCGCCGGCGTCTTCGTTGCATAAAGCCGGTCGTCCACAAAAAAACGGACGACTCGCGGCTCCCACTCAATGGCATAAACGTGGAATCCCTCACTGAATCTGCCCGTCGGAACCGATAGCGCGGCAGTCAAGGCGTTCGCACCCGAGTAGCCAGGACCATGCATGCTGCCGCAAATTGTTCCCGGTTTGCTCCCGGCATTTTCCATAATGTCGATTTCCCCACATGCTGGCCAGCCGGCGCTGGAAAAGTCATCTCCCAGCATCCAGAACGCCGGCCACATTCCTTTTCCGGATGGAACCTGAACCCGTGCCTCGAATCGACCGTAGCGCTGGCTGAATCGTCCTTCCGTCTTGAGACGCCCCGACGTATATTCACGCTTAACACCGTCAGGTCCGACAAATGTTTGCTTGATAGCCTCGATGACGAGGCGCCCCTTTTCTTCCCGAACGTTCTCGCGGCGGCGAGTATAGTACTGCAATTCGTTATTCCCCCAGCCGTCTCCGCCGCTCTCAACGGTCCACTTGGCCGGGTCTGGCGTCGAGCCGTAGGCGCCGTTAAATTCGTCGCTCCAGGTAAGCACCCAGCTGGAAGCGGTTGACCGGCGAGCCGCTGTCTGCTGTGCGTTAGGCTGTGCGCATGCAATCAAAAAAGCGCAACCGAGTAAGTAAGAACGTTTCCCGTGGATAACTCGGAATAAGTTCACTTTATGGTCATGGAACTTTGAGGGTCGGATGGAGTGCAACCTCCCGACTGTCGCAAACACACAGACGAGAATACCAGCCACGAATGCGCAGCGAATCCCTCGCTTTCGGAGTGTTTCGATACCACTATCGAGGTATCCCATCGACGGGACTCATCGTCTGTCTGATGTCTGAATTGCTGGCCTGAACGCTTACCTGTTTGCCCAATCCCTGCTGAGAACACATCCCAAGATGCAGTTTGTTTTCTACCACGCACGTCTGCAAATTCAGATCCCTCGTCTTGGTTGGCGGCGCGCGGGAAATCGGACGGAGCTGTGGCGGAAGTCGGGCAATGCAGCCTGACCATCCAGGTGCATGTGCGCGATGCGATCGCCGCGCGCTGCGCGGAAGTGCCGGCCCGTCATCTTGGTTCATCGTTCAACCGCGATCTCTGACAAGAACCAGACCCGGCGCTCACTCTGGTCGATCCAGACTTCAATCAGACTGGCTGTCGCCACGTCGTTGTACCGCTCACACAGCTCGTGAGACCCGCGCATGAACCTCACCAGCTCTCCGTTGTCGACGGCCAACTCGGCGAGCATGTCATTCGGGTCGACGGTCTGCTCATTGTTGTCCTTCAGGCGCTGATGACCCGCAAGATCGCTGATGGAATGCAGCGTGGTTCCACCGAGCTTGCGGGCCCGCTCCGCTATGTCGTCGGTCATGGCAAAGAGTTGCTCTGCCTGCTCGTCGAGAAGCAAGTGGTAGTCGCGGAAATGCCGCCCCGTCATGTGCCAGTGAAAATTCTTTGTCTTCATATACAGCGCGAATACGTCGGCCAGGAGTTGCCGCAGGTTGTTTGAGATTGCCGCCACCGCATCGCGCCCCAGGTCTGATGCCACACCCCACCCGGGTTGTTCGTGTCGTTTGGGCGCTACCGTTTCTATTGCTTTCATGGAAGTTCCCCTTTCCTGATGGCCTGAGTTTTTCTGAAACGGCGGCTCAACGCATCACGAAATGCAGTGCTTTTTTGCTACCTCGGAAGTTCTGTGGAGGCGTAACACGTCGGGGTAGGTCTTCGGTCAATTCCCGCAATCTTCCTGGGCTCGGGAAAAACCCATAACGCATGTCACATAATCGTTGCAACGATTACTGTTGCAACGCATCTAATCTTTGGATAAGGAAGCAGGGCCTTTCGGCGAGCCCAAGGATCAAGCGCGAAGATTTCGGCCTGAGGAAGGAAGGAAACATTATGTCACTCCGCCCAGTCAAACAGATTATTCAACCTAAACCGACCATCGAAGGCGCCGGCGTGAAGCTGCAGCGTGCTTTCGGTTTCGGCAAAACGAAGGACTTTGACCCTTTTTTGCTGCTCGACGATTTTCGTAATGACAACCCAAAAGACTATCAGGCGGGATTTCCATGGCATCCGCACCGCGGGATCGAGACGATCACCTACGTGCTCGCTGGTTCAGTCGAGCACGGTGACAGCCTGGGCAACAAGGGCAAAATGACCGCGGGCGATGTGCAGTGGATGACCGCCGGCAGCGGCATTCTCCATCAGGAGATGCCGAAGGGCGATAACCATGGCCGCATGCACGGTTTCCAATTGTGGGCGAACTTGCCCTCAGCGTTGAAGATGACCGACCCTCGGTATCAGGATATTCCATCGAGTGCGATCCCCGAGGTGACGGACGATGATGGCACCAAAGTGCGCGTTATCTGCGGCGAGTTCTGGGGCCAGAGAGGACCAGTTGAAGGTGTGGCTGCGGATCCGAATTATCTCGACATTTCGGTGGCTCCGGGCCAGCGGAAGCGGCTCAAAATCGACACCACGCGCAACGCTTTCGCCTACGTGTTCGCAGGTTCCGGGGCATTTCGCGACTCCTCGACTCCTCGCGCGGTCCTCACCGAGCGGGTCGAGAAACCCGACGCGCCGCCTGTCTACGATGTCGGCAATCATTCGCTGGTGCTGTTCGACCGCGGAGACGAGATTGTCGTCCAGGCGGGAGACGAGGGCATCCGGTTTCTCCTGGTGTCGGGTAAGCCGATCGAGGAGCCGGTGGCATGGTACGGTCCGATTGTGATGAATACGCAGGAGCAGTTGCGAGAGGCGATGGCGGAACTGCAAAACGGCGCCTTCATTAAGCATCGTTGAATCGAATATCTGTGAATCGTCCTTCGTTCCAAAGAACGGACTAAAGACCGGATAAGGCGTCCGCCCGCCAGCGCCTTGGTGTATTGGCTAGACAACGGACCCTACCGGTTGCACCGGAACGTATCGCGAATCGCGTCCAGTTGTTTCCACATGTCGCCATCGCGCGGCTCGCGCGACTGCGCGAAGAAGAAGGCAGTGTGGTTGGACGTTCCGCAATCCGAGATCAGAACCTCGGAGTTCAACGTGATGATTTTGCCGTGGGTGTCCCAAATATTGAGGGTCCCACGGAAGGCCCGGGCGGCCGCGCCTCCAAATGCAGGCGATGTCCCTCGGTCCTCCGTGTAGATTGCCGAGACTTTGGAGAGATCGGGAGTGAATCCGTAATTTCGGCCTCGCTCCTCGGCAATCCCGCGAAAATAGGCTACCGCATCGGATTGTAGCTGTTCCGCGCTCAGCACGTGCTTACCGTCCAGCCACAAAAAAAACAAAAAAGAGTGATATTCGGCAGAGTCAGTCTGGTCGAAGTTTGGCGAAAAGAAGACGTCTTCGAAGCCGTGGTAGGGGATTTTCGGCCTCCAGGGCAAGGGAAAGGGATAACGCGGATCGGCTGCCCAGCTGCCTGGAACCCTGTATGCGAATGGGTCTGACGCCAGGCTCAAATGCGGCGGATAGGGAGCCCGGACCAGACTGATCTCCGATTGGCTGCCGTCGAACCTTGCAATGGTCAGACGAACCGTGCCGCCAATAGGTCCGTGAAGGTCCTTGTTTAGGATGTCCGAGAATTCGCGACCGGGCACGGGCACTCCGTTGACGGCGACGATGAAGTCGCTGCAATGGATGGCGGCTTTGGCGGCCGGCGAGTCCTCGACTACGTGCATGACGGCTAGAGGACCACGATGGTTCGGTTGCTGATCGTCGTAGAGCTGGCGCAAATAGAGTCCGACGCTGCCGCGGTCGTCCGCTGCGGCCCATCCGGGTGCCGGGAAGCAAAGCAGAATGGGAATGAGAGAGACGACCAGCACAGCAAACCGGCAGCGCGCTGTTGGGGAAACCATGGAACCTCCTTGAGTCGAGCAACTGATGAGATCTGAAACCCTAGGGAGCGGAGTGTCTTGTAAGGAATTAGCGTTTTTGGAGAACCCTCAGAGCGGCTATCAGACATCCTCGCCGCGACATAACCGATAAACGATCTCCACGTCTAACAGTGGAGGAGGCGCTCGGTGATTCGCCGGCGCGGGAATAACTGCATGAAGCCATTTGCAAGCATGTCCGACGCCCCACTCTCGCTTCCCGCTGCTGCGTCTCGGGGTGCTCCCGGCAAAGGCGTTCTTGGTCAACTCGAAACACCGGCGCTGAAAGTCGAAGAGGAGTTGTACCGCCCCGGGCTGTGCATCCCGCGCCATTCCCATAGCACCGCCAATTTCATTTACATCGTCGCGGGCACGCATTGGTCGGGACACAGGTGCGGGGGCGACCTATGCGTTCCGGGAACAGTGCGCTTCCTTCCCGCCGGGGAACCTCACGAAAACTACTTTCCGGTCGGCTCCAGGAGCATCGAGATCGTGTTGCGGCAGCCGATTTTGAAGCTTGCCGCCGAGCAGGGCCAAACGATTTGTTCATCCGGCGAACTCGCTCACCCATCCGCGCCGGCTCTGGGCGCGCGCCTTTACCGCGAGTTCCGCCGTAGAGATGACGTGTCTCTGCTGGACATCGAGGCTGTAACGTTGCAACTCCTGTTGATATTGACCGGTGGAGAGGACTCGACGCCGCGTCGCAAGCCCGCTCCTGCTTGGCTGCTGCACATACGAGAAATGCTGCGAGAAGAGGAACACCCGCGCCTGACACTTGCGGAAATCTCCCGTTTTGTTGGCCGACATCCGGTCCAGATCAGTCGCCAGTTTCACCACCATTTCGACTGCACCATCAGTGAATATATACGTCGCGTCCGCGTTGCCAGAGCGCAATCGCTCTTGCACAGCCGCGAACTGGAGCTTGCAGAGATTGCGCTGGCTTGCGGATTTTCCGATCAAAGCCATTTCACAACCGCCTTCCGCAGGCTTACTGGGATCTCGCCCCACCGCTACCGCTTGCAGATTTCTGGTAAGGCCTCCGCGCGAAACGCTAAGCGGGTTCGGGCGAGCGTCGCCTGGAGGTAGATTTTTTTGCGATCAATCGGTGCGGGTGTACACTGGGCGCCGTGCTGGAAGGTGGAAAAACCTTCGAATTTGGTTGGACTTGGTTTTTGTCCCTATTCCTGTCCCTAACGATCGCATGAAGATTAGCGCTTTCATTTTGGGCTGCGCCTTGGTGCTGGCTCTGTTTCTATTCGGGCAGCATCGTCACGAGTCGGCCAAGTCATCGGAATTTCGCACTGTCATCGACCTCACCCACGCTCTCAGCCCGCAGGGGCCGAATTATGAAGTGACCGAGAAGCCCGCGTTTCAGGCAAGAACCGTTGCATCGATCGAAAAAGACGGTTATTTTGCGCGCGAGATTTCGTTGCCCGAGCACTTTGGGACTCACCTTGACGCACCGGCCCACTTTGTGGCTGGATTGTGGACGGTTGATCAGATTCCCGTCGAGCGCCTGCTCGAGCCGCTGGTTGTCATCGATGTAAGAGCCAACGTGAAAAGCAATCCGGATTATCAGTTTTCAGTCGAAGACATTGCCAAATGGGAGCAGGGCCATGGCCAGATTCCCGTGGGCGCCGTGGTCATCGCCTACAGCGGATGGGATTCACGCTGGAATTCGGGTAAAGACTACCGCAATGCCGACGGCAACGGGGTCATGCATTTCCCGGGATATTCGCAGGAAGCAGCGAAATTTCTGGTGGAAGCGCGCAATATTGTAGGGCTCGGTATTGATACGCTTAGCATCGACTATGGACCCTCGAGGGATTTTCCCGTGCATCACTACACGCTCGGTCACAGTCTCTACCATTTGGAAAATGTAGCGAACCTGGAGCACGCCCCGGCCTCCGGAGCGTTGGTAGTAGTAGCCCCGATGAAACTGGAAGGTGGTTCCGGCGGCCCTGTACGTATCCTGGCGCTACTGCGCTAGCTGTTCTGCCAGCCTTGCCGAGTCTCCGATCGCCGGCCACTCCTTCGCAGCAAGCGTTGCCTGCAATCGATAGTTTCAGTCAGAGTTAGCTATGTTTCCTTGTTTCATCATGGGAGCTAGACGCCGCCGCTCCACCGTCGCGAACAGAAATGTGAGAAACCCTGCGAGCAGAAAAAGGTCCCCAATGCTGAAACGGTACAGTGCTCCCTGGTCGGCAAGGATCAGCCATTGCCCTTTGCCGCTAACGTTCCAAATTGGCGCCGCCGGCTGAAAGGTCGGAGAGATCCCAACTGACGGCATAATCCCGCCGTTCAGCAGTGTAACCAGAGCGTTGCACGTGACTCCCAACAAGATCAGGAATCCGCCTTTCACCTTGGCGCCGACGATATAGCGCACTACCCACGCCAGTGTTGTGATCCATAGCAAATAACAGAAAGCCATATTTGCCGTCGCCTTCCAGAGAGCCCATATGCACAAGATGCATCCGAGTTTGATATAACCCTTCACGGTTGACTCCTTCACGAACCCTGGGAGCGGGTTCCGACGAATGACGGAATTACTTCGCGTCGTGACATTGGAATTTTTCGGGGGGCACCCACACGAAGTCGGCTGGTGGCTGGACTCTATGGAGGTACGGGTCGCCGGGGGGAGGAATGCGAGGAGTAGTTTAACACTTTATGTCAAATTCCGAATGCCTCCTGATTGAGGGTTACTATTGCCTTGATTTCCAGTAAGTTACGAATCCAGCAACGTACCTTCGATGAGAAGCGCTGAGAAGTGAGAAGCGCTGAGAAGTTTGTCAAGGTTCGACGTGGAACGCGTGCCGGAACGACGGGCCGCTGGCAGATTTCGAGTTGAACTCATTGTCTCGGTGCACGTCTCGTTCGATGAGCAAGATTTAAGCCTCGACCGAGCGCGGATGGAAGTTGAAAAGTTAAACCTAAAGAAGTCCTACATCCACACCGGGAAATCAATTCGGCGGAATTCCACGCTTTGTGACTAGATAAACGGCAAAGCTACCCAGCCAATGACCGCCTTCATAATGTTTGCCGGTCACAGCGGCGAGGCCAGCCCGGCGATGCTCCTCGGCTGCCGTTCCGATTGCCGGCAGGCGCTTGTCGCCTTTCGGCAAGCCCGCGGCGATGCCTTCCAGCATCCAGGCTCGACTGAGATTGAGTCCATCCAAATGTGCGAGCTTGGGATCGCTCGGATCGGGCGAGACCACCGGTTGCAGCCACGCGACTCTTCTTGGGAAAGAAATCTGCGGCAGAAATGTTTGGAGCCAGCGCCCAAATTCGAGACTTGGCAGCACCCGGCGCATGAGGTCGGCTTCGCCGAGACAGGGCGAGAGAAAATCCTCGCCCGAAGGCTCATACGACAATGGACAATCTTTGTCTCCGAGATAAAACTGCCGAGCTTTCGATGCCAGCAGGTCGGCAAACTTCGTGTCCTTCACCGTGCGGGCGTAGTCGAGCATCAATCCCAGAGCGAAGGCGGTCTGCGCGTGCTCCCCGATTCGCACGGGATAGGAGAGCTTGGGAAGCCAGTCATTCAGGCGCAGTAGCGCAGCCTCTTGTAACGGGCGCAGGTTTGCCGCCATGGCGCGTGCTTCTGGATCGTCCCACTCGCGCAATTCCGCAGCCAGTTGCAGCAGCCAAGCCAATCCGTAGGGGCGTTCGAAGCTGGTGCGGCCTTCGGCGCGCAGATAGGCCGCTTCCTCGACAAGATTATCCGCGGTCAGGCTTTGCCGCAGAGCGGCGCGGGCGGACGGCGCGAAACTGGCTTCGGGAAAAGTTCTGACCAGCCGAACCAGCAGCCAGTGACCGTGCACAGACGAATGCCAGTCGTAGCAACCGTAGAACGCGGGCGTCAGCTTTCGTGGCGGGGCTACGTCAGCGTCGCTCGTCAGGGAGTGACTGAGCTTGTTCGGATATTCCTTGTGAACGCAGGCGAGCGCAAGTTTGGCAAACCGTTCGGCCGTGCTCATGTCAAAAGTAGAGCCATCAGCGTTGGGATCGGCGTTGATGCCGGTGTTGATGCTAACGACGGCTGAAGTTCGCGCGCTGTGTGCTTTTGTTTTGCCCATGGCAAGCAGCATAAAAACCGCGACGATAATATATTTCATTGATCGATACTGTAGACGAATATATCTAGCCCGGAAAATGCCTTGGCCAGCGACGCAGCTGACGTCGTCAGGTTCGGAGACTAGCAGTCCGCTTCCGGGCAAGCTGGCGCGCTTCATTCCGCTTTTAGAGACACGGTCACACGGTCACTGTTGATTGGTCGCCCGTTACTCTGCGATAAATACCAGATACACTGTATCGAAAAAAAGATTCTGGATTTCATAGAATCCAACGAGTTTCTGGTGCGGCCATCGAAAAGAAAGATCGAAAAGAAAGTAGAGAGGAGATAATCTTGAATCGAAGATTCGGAACGACAGCAGTGGCAGCCGTAGTGGCGGTGGCGCTTCTGTTATTTGTAGCGGCACCGCTGGTGCACGCCGACAACAAAGAGAAGTGCCAACACGCAATCGAAAAGGCGGAGGCAAGGCTTGACAAAGCGATCCATGACAAGGGCGATCACAGCCCCGACGCCGATGCTCGGCGGCGGGATTTGAACGCCGAACGGGAGCGTTGCTGGAATGAGAATCATCAGTGGTGGAACGGAAAAGAACATCGATGGGAAACCGAACACAACTGGGAACAGGATCACTGAGCGACGTTAGCAGCTGACAGACCTTCGTCCCATCGGCGCCCTACGACTTATGCAGGATGAGTCGGGGGCGCTTTTCGGTTATGCGTGGACGCTTTGAACTTTGAACCTGCCATGTCGGAATGGCTCCTCGGTGCCGCCAAGGGGGCACGCGGGAGCCATTCCCGAAGTTACAGATGCGGGGTAAGTTGAATTTGAGCAGCCTTGGGGAGGGCGGTTCGAACGAGCGTCTTCTGACTTTGTTGTCGGAGACGCTTTTTGTTTTTAGTGGTTTCGGTCCGGGTTCCAATCCAATCCAATCGTCGGCCTCTGTGGTCCAATTGTTCAGCAAAGGTTCATCTCGGAAATGCTAATATTTCCCGCATGCCACTGCGCGGAGGACTCAACAAGGCGGCCCAAGCTGCGGAGAAGGCCTCTGCGGTAAAAGCCCGGGGGCGCAAGGGCGAACCCCACGCGTCGGCGGAGCTCGTCATTATTACCGGCATGAGCGGATCAGGGAAGGCTTCGGCGTTAAAGGCCTTCGAAGACCTCGGCTATTACTGTGTCGACAATCTGCCGGTGGATCTGATTCCGCGCTTTGCCGAACTGGCATTGCAGTCGGGAGAGATTCCGCGCACCGCGCTCGTCGTCGATGTGCGCGAGGGGTCGCAACTGGAGAAGTTGCCGGCGATCCTGAAGTCGGTGAAGCGCACGATTCCGACTCGCGTCATTTATCTCGAAGCGAGCGATGCGGCGTTGCTGCGCCGTTTCAGCGAGACACGGCGGCCGCATCCGTTGGGAACGGGCACAACCGTGCGGGCCTCGCTCGGAGCCGAGCGCCGGCATCTGCGGGCGCTGCGCAAGCTTGCCGACCTGGTCATTGATACCTCCAGATTCAATGTTCACGAACTGCGGGCGCACCTCACCGACCGCTTCAAACAGCAGTCGGAAAGCACGCAGACGATTCTTGTTTCCTGCGTGAGTTTTGGATACAAACACGGCTTGCCGGACGATGCCGACCTGGTGTTTGACGTGCGTTTTCTGCCCAACCCTCATTTCGTGCCGGAGTTTCGCGGGCTCACCGGGCGCCATCCGCGGGTCGCCAACTACATTCGCTCGTTTCCGCAGACGCAGGAATTCATTAACCGCATCTCTGAATTACTGATTTATTTGCTGCCACACTACATTCGCGAGGGCAAGAGCTACCTCACCATCAGCTTCGGATGCACGGGCGGGCAGCACCGCTCGGTAATGATCGCGGAGGATGTACAAAAGCGGCTGCGGAAAGCGGGATACAAAGTGAAGGTCGTGCATCGGGACAGTCCCAAGTAAAGCGAGTGGGCTACTGAACTCAGGAGTCGTTTCCCTCGATCGCTGAACGCATCGGAACGCCTCTCGCATAGCCGGCTTCTCGCCGGCTATGCAGGAGCTGAAGGCGACCCACTACCCAAAGTAACCGCGCTTGGGTCCCCACGTGCAATCGCATGTAGAATTGAGCCTAATACGCATGGCAACTTCTACCGCAGCCGACGCGAACCTCACGGGACACCCGGCCGGAACCTTGCCGGCCACTTCGGTGAACCCCCGCCCGCTCCTGCGCCTGCTGCGTTACGTCTTGCCTTACTGGGGGCAGTTTCTGGCTTCCGTGGCGCTGATGGCACTGGTAGGGCTGCTGGATGCGGGAAGGGTGCTACTTATCGGCCCGATTTTTGATCGTGTATTGAATCCCGGAGCGCAGGGCAAAGCCATTCAGCTATTCAGGATGCCCGGCACAGGACGCTTTCTGGATCTCGACCAGCTCATTCCGTCGCACTTTCAGAATCCGTGGACGATGGTGGCCTTCGCGCTGGTGGCCGCCACAGTGTTGAAAGGGATCTTTGATTACGTCGGGACCTACCTCGTAAATTACGCGGGTTTTGGCATGATCACGGACCTGCGGGACAACTTGTACCACGGCATACTGCGGAACTCGGCGGCATTTTTTACCAAGCACACCACGGGCACCCTGCTTTCGACCATCGTCAACGATATCGAAAAAGTCCAGTTCGCCATGTCGAGCGTGCTGTCAGAATTCCTGCAGCAATTTTTTACATTTGTGTTTACCGCAGGGGTGGTGATTTTGCTGGGGGGGAAGCTGGCGTGGGTACTGTTGCTGTTCGTTCCCGTGATTTTGTATTCGTCGAGAAAAATCGGACGGCAGGTGCGCAGCAAAACGCGAGGCGGGCAAGACAAGCTGGCTGAAATCCAGAACATTCTGCACGAGACCATTACCGGCAACCGCATTGTCAAGGCATTCGGGATGGAGCGGTGGGAGATGGAGCGCTTTCGCGCCGCCGCGCGGCGGTTGTTCCGGGCGAATCTTCGCCTGGTGGCGGCGTTCGCGATCAGCTCTCCCTTGATGGACATTCTCGGCGCGGTTGCGATCGCTCTACTGTTGCTGATGGGCCGGGACCAGATCAACAAACACGTTTTTACAGCGGGAACGTTTCTCGCCTTCATCGTCGCGGTTTTCAAGCTCTATGACCCGGTGCGCAAGTTCGCGTTGTTCAACAACAATTTTCAGCAGGCGGTAGGAGCTTCGTCGGAAATTTTCCGTTTCATGGATATCGAGGATGCGGTACGCGAAAAGCCGGGCGCGAAACGTATGGGCAAGTTTGCTCGGGCGATACGGTTTGCGGACGTGTCTTTTTCCTATGAGAACGTAGCGGACGCACCGGTCGTGCTGCACGACGTTAATCTTGAAGTGAAGGCGGGCGAGATGCTGGCGGTGGTGGGATCGAGCGGCGCGGGCAAGAGCACGCTGGTGCACCTGATTCCACGCTTCTTCGACGTCAGCGGCGGTCGAATTCTTATCGATGACCACGATGTTCGCGAGGTGACGCTCGAATCGCTGCGCTCGCAAATCGGAATCGTGACGCAGGAGACAGTGTTGTTCAACGACACGGTGCGAAACAATATCGCTTATGGACAGCCGCATGTCACCCAGAAGCATGTGGAGGAGGCGGCGCGGACAGCGCGAGCGCATGAATTCATCTGTGGACTTCCGGAAGGCTATCACACCATGATCGGGGAGCGCGGAGTGCGGCTTTCGGGCGGCGAGCGGCAGCGCATTGCCATTGCGCGGGCCCTCCTGAAAAATGCACCGATTCTGATTCTTGATGAAGCCACCTCTGCGCTCGACAGCGAGTCAGAATCGCTGGTGCAGGCGGCGCTGCAAAATCTAATGAGTGGGCGTACTGTGTTTGTGATTGCCCATCGGCTCTCCACCGTGCGGCGTGCGGACCGCATTGTGGTGCTCGAGAACGGCACAATCAGCGACATCGGCGCTCACGAAGAGCTTATGCAAAAAGTGGGCACGTACCGGCGGCTCTACGAGTTGCAGTTTGCGGAGATGCCGACGTAGGGACGGCCGCCCTCGGGGCTGTCGAGCGGAGCGAGGCTCCGCGAAGTTGCGATCTGCCGGGGCGGCCGCGCTACGCGTGGCTGAACAGCCGAGGGCGGCTGTCGTGTTGGAAGAACCTTATGACACTTCGCTCCATGACGGGGTTCGCCCAGGTGAGAGGGCAGGTCAATGCTCATCTGGCGTTTTCGCTGTCGCTGAAATCGGTGAATCATCGTTTTCTGGATCTGCATTTCCGTTTGCCCTCCGATACCGATTCGCTGGAGATGAGGCTGCGCCGCATTCTGAAAGAGAAGCTGGCTCGCGGCCACGTGGAAGTGATCCTGAGTCTGGATCGCTCGGGCACGAATGGGGTTGCGCTCAACCGGCAATTGATGGCCAGCTACATTCAGGCGTTCCGCGCTGCGGCAGACGAATTTGGAGTTGACGGGGAGCCCGATCTGAACGTGGTTCTGAGGATGCCGGGCGCGATGGAGGCAGGAGCCGAGAAAGCTGGCGACGAGATGGAGACAGCGGTCATGGCGCGAGCTGAAGAAGCGCTCTCCAAGCTGAATGAGATGCGCGAAGAAGAAGGCCGCAGCATCAACACCGAACTGCGCGCCCGCCTGGCCAATCTGCAAAAGGCCGCCGCTGCCGTTGACGCCCACCGCAATACCATTTTGCGCAGCTATTCGGAGCGACTGCAGTCGCGCATGCAGGAATTGCTGGGCGCGCAAATTGACAAGGAAAGAATACTGCAGGAAGTTGCGGTGCTCGTCGATCGCAGCGACATTCAGGAAGAGTTGGTGCGGCTGAACGCGCATGTATTGCATTTTTTGGGTTTGCTCGATCAAGGCGGCGAGGTGGGCAAGAAGCTCGACTTCCTGCTGCAGGAAATGAACCGCGAAGCGAACACCCTGCTGTCAAAAACCTCGGGCCTGGCGGGCGAAGCTTTGAAGATTACAGAGATGGGACTGCTGATGAAGTCGGAGATCGAAAAATCGCGCGAACAGGTGCAGAACCTCGAATGAGTATTGTCTATATCGTTTCCGCGCCCTCGGGGTCGGGCAAGTCTACATTAGTCGCCGAACTGCTGAAGATGGTCCCCAACCTGTACTTCTCCGTCTCCTACACCACGCGCCCGCCGCGCCGAACCGAACAGAATCGCAAGGAATATTTTTTCGTCTCCCGGGAAGAATTTGAAGCGATGATCAAAGCCGGAGAATTTCTGGAGCACGCCGATGTCTTCGGAAACTACTACGGCACGGCAGAGCGATTTTTGCGCGACGCTGAAGCGCGTGGCCATGACCTGCTACTCGATATCGATGTGCAAGGCGCGAGCCAGATCATGCAGAGAATTCCCGATGCGGTGAGCATCTTTATCCTTCCCCCTGACTGGCAAACTCTGGAGAGCCGCCTGCGCAAGCGGGGCTCGGATTCGGAGGAAGTTATCCGTCGCCGGTTGGACACGGCCCGACGAGAGATTGAGAATTACTCGAAATACGACTACATTTTAGTTAACAACCTGCTTGAGCAATCTATCGACCAACTGAGAGAGATTGTACTGGCGGAACGGTTCGAGCGAAGCGGGAAGGCACTTTCCGAAGAACAAGACAGGCTGGTAAAGGCCGCGCAGGCGTGCCAACTGGAACATGCACGCGAGCGGGTACAGCCAATCTTGGCTTCCTTTAAACTGCAGATGGCGAAAAGCACGTAAAGTTCGGGGGAGAGAGTATGAAATTGGTAGAAGGGTTCGACAGCAATTACCGTTACATTCTGGTGGCGGCACGGCGGGCACGGCAACTACAAGGCGGTGCGCCTCCGGTCATCGATACCGGATCGCGCAAGCCCTGCCGCATCGCCCAGGATGAAATCAAGGCTGGCAAGGTGAAATGGCTGATACCGGAGATTCCAAAATTGCCGGTAGTGGCCGCGAGCGAGACTCTAAGCAAGGTGTTCGCGGAAGACGCGTAGACCGAACTTGCGCAGACCGAACTTGCGCAGATTTTAGGTGGCGCAGCGCTTCAGCGCTGCGCTTGCCGGCTGGTTTCGCGGATCGGCTTGAGCCGCTACTGCCTGGTGACAAAATCGTGCACTGCATCTCGTGCTGACTGGCGGCATCAATACCGGTAGGCGACGCCCCTGTCTTCGGCTCGACGCCGCCTGCTTCATGCCATGAAAATAGCCCTGGGTGTCTCCGGTGGGATCGCAGCTTATAAAGCGGCGGAAATCGTCCGCCTGCTGCAAGACCGCGGCATCCGCGTGCAGGTCGTGATGACGGCTGCGGCCCAGGAATTTGTTCGTCCCCTTACCTTCGCCGCGCTTTCCGGAGAAAAGGTGATCACCGACCTCTTCGGCTCTGAAGGATCCCAGGCCAACCTCGAGGCGGCGATCGAGCACATTGCCATTGCGCAGGCGATTGACGCGTTGCTGGTAGCTCCCGCCACGGCCGATGTGCTGGCCCGTTTCGCGCAGGGAATTGCCAATGACTTCCTCAGCACTCTTTATCTGGCGACGACGGCGCCGGTGGTGGTTGCCCCGGCGATGAACGTCAACATGTGGAATCATGCGGCGACGCAGGCGAATCTGGCAATCCTCCGCCAACGCGGCGTTCGCATTGTTGACCCGGGCCAGGGCTATCTGGCATGTGGCATGACTGGAGCGGGGCGGCTGGCCGAGAACGAAACCATCGTGGCAGCCGTGATGGAGGCGCTCGGCGTCGCAGAGCATCTGGCGGGCGAAACCGTGCTGGTAACTGCGGGGCCCACGCGCGAGAAGATCGATCCGGTGCGGTATTTGACCAACCGCTCGAGCGGCCGCATGGGCTATGCGATTGCAGAAGCGGCTCTCCGCCGGGGAGCCCGCGTGCTCCTGATCACCGGCCCCACCGCGATCGCCGCTCCGGACGCGGCGGAAGTGACGCGTGTGGATACGGCGGAAGAGATGCAAGCGGCAGTCTTGAAATCGCTGCCTGAGAGTACCGTGGTAATCATGACGGCTGCTGTGGCGGATTTCCGGCCGAAAGCCGCGGCGGAGCAGAAGATTAAGCGCACAGGTGCGATGACGCTCGAACTGGAGCCGACCGCGGATATTCTGGCGGAGGTGGCGCGCTACCGAACTTCGCAGGTCGTCGTTGGATTTGCGGCGGAGACGGAGAACGTCCTCGAAAATGGGCGCAAGAAACTGGTGTCGAAGTCGCTGGACGCTATCGTGGTGAATGATGTTTCCCGCGAGGGCATCGGCTTCGATTCCGACCGCAACGCCGTCACGATCATCTCCCACCATGAAGTGGTCGAGGTTCCCGAGACCTCGAAGTGGGAAGTCGCGCACCGCATCCTGGACCAGGTTGTGAAGATGCGGAAGCGCACGGCGACTTCCACGTCATAGCACCCCGCAGCCCCCTCGACGAGGCTATCCCGTTGAGCATCGTCGTCGCTTTCACGCGGGCGAAGGCGCCCGCGCCACACGTTTGTTATTCTTATCCGCAATGCCTCGCACCATGGATCCTGAACTTCGTCGCGCGCTTGCGGCGCGCATCCGCTACTACAACGAGATGGGGATCTACGATTTTTACCGGCGTCCTCTGCCGGCGGCAGATTCGATCCCGCCGAAGGAAAAGAAATTCGATGATTCCAAGCAAGCATTTGAATCTGGAGAAGAGATGAGTCCGAGGAAAGCGGTTGCGGTCGCGGTGCCGGTTGTCGAAGAAAATATCTTTGCGGTGACCGCAGAGGCGATCGCGCGGCAGCCCGAGCAGAGGGTCAGCGATCCCGTGAAGGCGCTGAAGATCATCCGCGAAGACCTGGGCGACTGTACGCGCTGCCCGCTCCATAAACAGGGACGGAAACAGATTGTCTTCGGCGTGGGAAATCCGAAGGCGGAGTTGATGTTTGTCGGCGAAGGACCGGGTGCCGATGAAGATACGCAGGGCGAGCCCTTCGTGGGGCGAGCCGGCCAACTGCTCAACAACATGATCAAAGCGATGGGGATTGAGCGCGAGCAGGTTTACATCGCGAATATCGTGAAGTGCCGCCCGCCGGGGAATCGCCAGCCGGAGCGCGAAGAGTGCGAAACTTGCTCGCCCTTTCTCATGCGGCAGATTGCGGTGGTCAAGCCGAAAGTGATCGTGGCCCTGGGCGCCACCGCCGCCAAGACGCTGCTGGCGATGAATTCCTCGATGATGCAGCTGCGTGGACGCTTCTACGATTTCAAACCGTCAGGCGTTCGCAGCAACGATCCCGACTGGGATGGCTGCAAGCTGGCAGTCACCTATCATCCAGCATTTCTGCTGCGCGATCCGCGGCAGAAGGGCGAGGCATGGAAGGACTTGCAGATGGTGATGAAGGAATTAGGGATGAAGGCGCCGGCAAAGACGACTGAGTAGCGTTAGCGGTAATAACTCTTATGGACATGGGCCGAATCAGCAAAGCAACCGCCGAGCATTACGTCTGGGGCAGCCAATGTGACGGCTGGCATCTGGTAAAGAATCCTCAACTGAGCGTAATTCAGGAGCGCATGCCAGCGGGCACGGCCGAAGCTCGGCACTTTCACCATCGCGCGCAACAGTTCTTCTACGTGCTGGCGGGAGAGGCCGTCATGGAAATCAACGGCCAGCGAATGATACTCACCGCGGGAGAAGGAGTCTGGATTCCGGCGGGCACATCGCATCAAATAAGGAATGGCTCTGCTGACGATGTTCATTTCCTCGTGGTTTCGCAGCCACCATCACACAGCGATAGGGAGAACGCTTAGAGACGGCTGTTCTCGGCTCTCTAGCGGACGTGAGTCCGCCGTCTGCGAAATCGCCGTTATATCCTTCAATTTGCATGTCTCTTTTCTGCGACGTCGCCCTCGCTGTGCCGCTGGACATGGTATTCACCTACGCTCTTGCTCCGGGCATTGAGCCGGTCGTGGGCGGGCGTGTGCTGGTGCCGTTCCGGCAGCAACGGTTGTCGGGCATTGTGGTGGAGTTGCATGACCGTCCGCCGCAACTTAAGACCAAGAAAGTGATCGAGGTGCTCGACCTCTCTCCGGTTCTCGATGGACATCTGCTGAAACTTGGGAAATGGATTGCCGATTATTATCTCGCGCCGTTGGGCGAAGTGTTTCGCACCATGCTTCCGCTTTCCGCGGAGTTTAAACGTGCGGTTGCGTACCGCATCACGGACCAAGGACGGATGGCGCTGCATCTGGCGGGGATATCGGGATCTCCGGCTCGGTCGCAGCGCACGCCGGAACAGCAGTGGATTGAATTTCGCGTGCTCGATTATCTGGCAGAACGAGAAAGCGTGCGTGACGCGAGCTTGCGGGGAACGGTGCGAGTATCGAAAGCGCTGCTGGCCGGTATGGTGCGAAAGAAGTGGATAACGCGCGAGGATGTCTCGGGAGCGCGGGATGCGTCGCGGCTGGTGAAAGTAGCGATACTGCGGTTGGCAGAGGAGCCCGATCCCGTAGAGACGGGGCTTGCCCCGTCTCCGCTGGCGGCCGCGGCTCCGCCGGACGGGGGAGACGCCCGTCCCTCCACGGACAGAGCCTCCACGGACAAAGCGAAGAAGCTCAATGAGAATCAGCGAAAGCTAATTGCGACCCTCGCGGCCGCTGGCGGCAGGGCGCCCGTCGAGGCCTTGCGCGAGCTTGATGTGCCCCGCACTACGCTCGGCACTCTGGTCCGGCGCGGGTTCATTGCATTGGTGGACGAGCCGCAAGACTTTACAGCGTCGAAGCTCAAGCCGCGGCGGTCTCCTTTTGAATTCGAGTTCAGCCTAGCGCAGAAAGAAGCGCTCGCAAAAATCGGCGCCGCCGTGGGCTCGCGGAAATTCTCCGGCCTGCTTTTGCATGGCATTACGGGCTCGGGAAAGACGGCCGTGTATCTGGCCTGCATGCGCGAGGTGCTCGATCAGGGACGGTCCTCGATCCTGCTGGTTCCTGAGATCGGGCTGACTCCGGCGGTTGCGGCCGATCTGCATCAGGTGTTCGGCGATGAAGTTGCCATCCTGCATTCCGGCTTGTCGGATGCGGAGCGCGCCGAGCAGTGGCATCGCATACGGCGTGGCGAGGCGCGCGTGGTGGCAGGAACGCGGTCGGCGGTGTTTGCGCCGGTCGGCGACTTGGCGCTCGTCATAGTCGACGAGGAGCAGGATTCGTCCTACAAGCAAGAGGAAACGCCGCGCTATCACGCGCGCGATGTGGCCGTTATGCGCGCGAAGATGGCGGGAGCGGTGGTGGTGCTGGGCTCGGCGACGCCCTCGCTCGAGTCCTATTACAACGCCAAGAAGAATAAATACGCGCTGGTGGAATTGCCTGACCGGGTAGAGCGGCGTCCCCTGCCGGAAGTTGAGATTGTCGATATGCGGCAGGAGTTTCAGGAGACCGGCCAGGAGCAGGTCATCTCGCGCAAGCTGGCGGAGGAGATTCGCGAGCGGCTGGAGAAAAAAGAACAGGTCATGGTGCTGCTCAACCGCCGCGGATATTCTCCCGTGGCGCTATGCCGCGCCTGCGGAAAGACGCTGCAGTGCAAGAATTGCGCTGTCTCCATGACTCACCACAAGCGCGAGCACAAGATGGAATGCCATTATTGCGGGCAAGTCGAGCGCATTCCCGACAAGTGCGCGCATTGCAGCAGTGAGTACGTATATTTTGTCGGGACGGGATCGGAGAAGCTGGAAGAACTATTGCACGGTATGTTTCCTCAAGCAAGAATCGGACGGCTCGATCGCGACACAGTGCGCGGGCGTGAGGACTTCGAGCGCGCGCTGAACGCTTTGAATGAGGGCGCGCTCGATATGCTGGTTGGCACCCAGATGATCGCCAAGGGACACGATATCCACGGCGTAACGCTGGTGGGCGTGGTCGGCGCGGACATGGCGCTCGGGCTACCGGACTTTCGGGCGGCGGAGCGAACTTTTCAACTGCTGACGCAAGTGGCGGGGCGCGCCGGGCGCGGACAGTCTCCTGGGAAAGTTGTGCTGCAGACTTATTTTCAGGATCACTACGCGGTGCAATTTGCGGCGCGGCATGACTTTGCCGGCTTCTACGACAAGGAGCTGCAATTCCGCGCCTGGATGCACTATCCGCCCTACAGCGCGATTGCGAACGTGCTCATCCGCAGCGAGAAGTTCGACGAAGCGTTGACCTGGTCGGGCGAGCTCGGACGCTGGTTTGAAAAGACGCGGCACGAAGGGATACGCGTGCTTGGCCAGGCTGCGGCT
>Ga0302324_100002132_pt1 | contig 46681 bp, 34 predicted proteins | sample Palsa_T0_1_FD_201949 | JGI IMG/M metagenome (GOLD analysis project Ga0302324, IMG submission 201949) | Peat permafrost microbial communities from Stordalen Mire near Abisko, Sweden - Palsa_T0_1 | ecosystem: Environmental > Terrestrial > Soil > Palsa > Peat permafrost | place: Sweden: Abisko... | reverse complement strand
TGGGATCCCTGACCGTCACGCCGCAGGTGTGCCGCATCGAATCCCAGCTCATGATGTGGCATTCGACGGGCACTCTGCCGATGCCGCGGTGCCTGAGCGGCTTCGAGCGCAACTTCATGATGCTGGAGATGCCTCGCGCCGCGCTCGGTCCCGCACGGCGGTGGGGAGGCGGCTTCGTCCCAGCATTGGTTGGGCCGTCCAGCCGCGTTTACATCGACAGGTGGTCGGACCAATACCAGGAGCCGGCGGCCCACTTGATCGCGGCGGCCTACCAGGGCCACGTGGATAGCCTAATCAACGATCAATACCGCTCGGTGGCGGGCGCGCGGCGATTTCTGTTCAACATCGTGCAGTACCCGGGTTGCGGGACGTTCTTCAAGCCCGCGTCAGTGGCGGCTTTCAATCGTATGACCGGACGCCTCTGCGGCATCTGCCTGGCCAGCCTGGTGATGCCTTACTGCGGCCACATCACCCAGATCTGCGTGGCTCCTGGGGTGCGCGGGGCGGGTGTGGGATACGAGTTGTTGCGGCAATCGCTCGGATTGCTGCGGGAGGCCGGCTGCCGCAAAACCAGCCTCACCGTCACGGCCTCGAACCGGGAAGCCGTCAAGCTGTATGAGGATGTCGGGTTCACCACCACGCGCAAGTTCTCCGCGTACGTATGGGAGGGTTTTTGAATGCTCGACTGGTTCGACTGGCTCTTCTCGGATCCGCTGCCGGCAGGTTCCAAGGCTCCGGATTTCACGCTGCCTAAACAGGACGGAGGCGCAGTGCGGCTCTCCAGTCTGCGGGGCAAGAACGTGGTGCTGGTGTTCTATCCCGGCGACGATACGCCGGTCTGCCGAAAGCAACTGTGCGAGTTCCGCGACCAATGGGCGGAAGCCCGCAAGCGCAATACGGAGGTGTTCGGAGTGAATCCGGCGAGCGCCGGGAGTCACGCGAAGTTTCAGGAGAAATACCACCTGCCATTCCCCCTACTCGTGGATGCGGGGCAGAAAGTAGCCGCGCTCTATCATGCGAGTGGGATCTTTATCAAACGCACCGTCTATCTGATCGGACCGGACGGCGCGATCCGCTATGCCCAACGCGGCAAGCCCGATCCGAGGGAAGTGCTGGCCGCGGCGCGGTAAAACAGGCCCCCAAATACCGGTACTACCAGTCTTTCTGGGACTTTTTCGCCCTTGAGTTCAATACCGCCTTTAACTATACTTAAGCGGGCTGCACTCCGTAGGTTTGCACTCTGAACTTATCCTTGTCGAGGTTAACAACTGTGATTACTGGCCGGCATTTAGTCGATTTCATCCCGTTGCTGTTATCGCCGCTGCGCTCGCGCTTACTGGCTCCGTATTCGCGCAATGCACGAACACCGAAGTCCCCGGAAAGTTCTATGAGTACTACATTATTGCCCAGACTGGAAGTTGCAACGGCAATACTTTCACTTCGCTGGGCGCGAACCCGGCCATCAACGACTTCGGCTTGGTGGGGTTCATGGGCCAGTCCTCGGCCTTGTCCGGCTCGGCGCTCTGGGTGGGCGACGGCCACATGCACCCCGCCGCGAACCCGATCAATCCCGGCGAGGTTGGCAGCAGCGAGATCTACGACGGCGCGGTGCAGCTTGGCAACAGCCTCTCTAATGTTCAATTGGTGACGAAGGACAGCATCACCACCACAAGTCCCGCGACCACCTCCATCCGGGTATGGAATACGGCTACACCGGATTCTTACCGGTATGCGTCGCGCGGAGGTCCGGGCCAGAAATTTGGAGCGGTATTCCCGTTCCCCAGCATCAACAAGAACGGCGAAACGGCGTTCTGTGCGCTCGATTCGAACAACCCTACGATCAAATACCTGGTGGAGGTGTCGCCCACCGGCGGCGTGAGCAAGACGGCCGTCAACGTCAGTGTCGGCGAACCCATGCTCGACGACAATGGCGACGTCCTGCTCTACCAACTCACCACGGTTCCATCGGGCGGATTCCAGGTCATGCTCTATCCCAAGGGCCTGGGCACTCCCGAGGTGATCGCGGACTACAACAACTTCACCTCCATCGATTCGGCGCCGGGGATTTCGCACGATGGCCTGGTGGTCGCGTTTCAGGGAAATCTGAACACCACTGGCGCGACGGCCTATTCGACCACTCCCGGACCGGGAATCTTTGCCGCCACTTACGAGGGCGGCAGCGTATGGCATATCACGCGCGTCACCAACATCATGGTGGAAACGCCCAACTCAGGCGGCAACAATAATGGAATTTGCGACCCGGGCGAAACCTGCCAACCGGGCGCGGAGCTGGGGTACGACGAAACCGGGAATGCAATCTATTTCAAGTCCACCGGCTACGGTGTAGGCACGCGCGTTGGCGTGATGAATCTGGGTCTGGGCGCCGCCGGGATCGACGACGACAGCTTCGTGATCTCGTTCGTCGGCACGCCCACCGAAGCCAGCCGCGACAATCCCGTGCTGAAGAACGGCACACCGCTGTTCTTCTCCGCGCAGCAAGGTCTGTGGACCATCCGCGTGGACGTCCAGAAACAGCTCTCGCCGCCCAATGGCCGCGTATACCACCCCCGCACCGCTATCCCCGTGGTGCAGATCGGCGACAAGGTCAGCGGCAACGTAGTCAACGCGATCGGAGCATATGACGACATAGCCAACGCCGCCAAAGACGAGACCGGTAACATTCGCACCATGCGGCGCGGCGACCACCGCGTGGCGTTTTGGGCGTCGACCGCGGGCGGCACCCAGTTTATCGCCCGCGCCAACCACCTGGATTCCGATCAGGACGGCTTGCTGGACCATTGGGAGACCACCGGCATCGACATGGACCAGGACGGCATTGTGGATCTCAACCTGGCGGCCATGGGCGCGAACCCCACTAAGCGGGACCTCTTCCTGGAGATCGACTGGATCGCCAAGCAGCCCGGCTCCAGCTACACCTTTGCACCCGCTGCCGGAGTGGTCAGTCCGGTTGCATACGGATCCGTCGTATCGCCCTCCCCGCTGGTCGGCATGTTCAAAGCCGCGCCCGCTCTCACCGGCGATGAGTATGGGGTGCGCATCGACGGTTCGAATCCGGCCAACATTTCCGCGGGGATCGCCTTGCATATCGACGGGGGGCGCGGCAACGCCCCAGGCGAGTTTGGCGGACCCCAGTCCGTAAACATGGGAACCGGCCCGCTGGATGGCGGCGGCCAGGTGGGCCTGTCCGGCAACAGCAGCGGCGGGCTGCCCGAGCTCATCTACTTCGGCAAGCCGAATTCACTGACCATACCTGGTGTGGATACCAGGAACTTCCAGGATGTCAAGGACAATTTCTTCGGATCGCAGGATAAGGACGGCCGGGAACTGGCCTTTCACTACGCCCTGTTCGCCGATTACTATCAAGCCGACAGCGATACCGCGGGAAAGATGAGCTGGGATGTGGCCAGCGCCGGGACTAGAACACTAACCTCCGCCAGCCCGCTTCCGAGCATGCCGGTCGATCAGAACGGACATACCGGAGCCGGCGAGATCCTGAAGATCACCGGCGGTAAGGGCGCCGGCCAGTATCGGATTGTGCAGTACAAGACCGTGAATCCCAACCAGGTGCAACTGTTGACCCCGTGGACGACCATTCCCGACGACACCAGCACGTTCAGCGTGCTGAGCGGTTCGACCGGGCTTTCGGAACTCTTCATCAACCCCGATCCGGACGACAATTCTTTGCCTGGAAACGATTTGATGGTCACCTTCGGCAGCAACCTCGTACCTCCGTACACGACACCGAACGGAGTGCTGGGCACGGCTTGCGAGCAATGGCGCACGCTGGCGCATGAGTTCGGTCACACGCTCGGATTGCGGCATGGCGGCATCGATAACAATGCGTACAAGGGCCAGGACTATCTCAGTTTAATGAGCTACAGTTGGCAGTTGGAGTGCGATTCGACGGTCGTGAGCTATTCCGATTCCAACACTACGTTCGACGACTGGGCCAATTTGCAGGGCAATTTCTCGGACTCCGAGATGCATCTGGGAAATACCTCGGGGCTGTCGTTCGGCACATTTCCGGAAGTCGACCAATACTCGCGGGAACAGAATTTTAACGACTACCTGAACCAGAATGGACCCATCGACAGCACGCCGCCGGTAGTGGCGATTACGTCTCCCGCGGCCGGCGCCAACGAGGGGATAGGGTCGCCCATGGTGGTCACCGTGACCGCCACCGACAATGTAGCGGTAGCTTTGGTCGGGGTGTCGTTCGATGTGAACGGCAACGGCACCATCGACTCCGGTGAGCAGGTGCTGGCCAAGGCGAGCGGCACCAATACCTACAAGGCGACCTTTCCGGCTCTCTCCGGACCAGCCGGAGCGCGTACCATCACGGCAACCGCCGGCGATTTCACGGGCAATGCCGCCAGCGCCACGCTGAGCGTCAACGTGGAGCAGCCTAATCCCGTGCCGTCGATCGCTTCACTTTTGCCGCCCAACGCCACGCACGGCGGCGCGGGCTTCACTCTGACGGTCAACGGCGCGAACTTCGTCTCCGGCTGCACCGTGGAGTGGAACGGCAAGGGCGTCTCTACCGCCTTTGTGAACAGCGGCCAGGTCAGCGGTAAGATCACGGCGGCCGATATCGCCACGGCGGGCACCGCCACCGTGACGGTGAAGAATCCCGCTCCCGGCGGCGGTGTTTCGAATTCGAAGGCGTTCACTATTAATTAATCGATCGCTAGGTACACCATCATGATCAACAGACTCTCATCCGCAGCCGCCTTCTTCCTGCTGGGCGGCGCAGGCTTCGCCCAGTGCACCAACAACGAAATTCCCGGCAAGTTCTACGAATATTACATCGTCGCGCAAACCGGCGCTTGCAACGGGAACAATTTTACCAATCTGGGCAGTAATCCCTCGATAAACGACTTAGCGCAGGTCGGGTTTATGGCGCAGACCACGGCCTTGTCCGGTTCGGCGCTCTGGGTGGGCGACGGCCATATGAACCCCGCCAAGACGCCCATCAATCCGGGCGAAATCGGCAGCAGCGAGATCTACGACGGCGCCGTCCAGGTGGGCTCCGCGTATCCGGGCGCGCCGTCGTTCGTATCGAAAGACAGCATCACCACCACCAGCCCCGCGACGACTTCGATCCGCATCTGGGATATTGAGACGCCGGATTCTTTCCGGTACGCCGCGCGCGGCGGTCCGGGCCAGCAATTTGCCGCAGTCTTCCCCTATCCCAGCGTCAACAAGAACGGCGATGTGGCTTTCATCGCTCTGGATCAGAACAATCCAACCATAAAGTATCTGGTGGAGGTGTTGGCGGACGGCACGCTCAGCAAGACGACCGTCAGCGTCAGCGTGGGTGAACCGATGATCGACGACGATGGGGATGTCCTGCTCTATACCAGCAGCCCGGCGCAGATTGTTCTGTATGAGAAGGGCCTCCATGCAACACCGACCGTTATCGCCAACAGCACCAATTTCACGTCGATCGATTCGGCGCCGGGCATCTCGCGTGACGGATATGTGATTGCGTTTCAGGGCACTCTGAGCGCGGCCGGCGAAACGGCCCTGAGTCTCTACGCGGGGCCGGGCATTTTCGCGGCTTGGAAAAGCAGCAGTGGCTGGATCACGACCCAGGCTGCCGGCTTTCAAGTGAATACCAAAAACACCAATAACGGTAATTGTTCCGCCAGCCAGACCTGCGTGCCAGCCGCGGAGCTTGGTTTCGACGAAGCCGGAAACGCCATCTATTTCAGTCCCACAGGATATGGCGTAGGGACACGCGTGGCGGTGACTAACCTGGAGTTGGGCAAGGCCGGCATCTACAACGACTCGTTCGTGATTTCCTTCATCGGCACTCCCAGCGAAGCCAGCCGCCCGAACCCGGTGCTGAACAACGGTACGCCGCTGTTCTTTTCCGCGCAGCAAGGCCTGTGGACCATCCGCGTGGACGTGGAGCCCTACCTCGGACTGAACGGATATATCTCGCACGCGCGCACCGCCATACCCGTCGTCCAGATCGGCGACCGGATCGGCGCGAACACAGTGACGGGCCTCGGCGCTTACGACGACCTGGCCAACGCCGCGCTAGACGAGACCACCGGCGACGTCCGCACCATGCGCCGCGGCGACCATCGCGTGGCGTTCTGGGCGTCCACATCCGGCGGCGGCCAGATGATCGCGCGCGCCAACCATCTGGATTCCGATCAGGATGGGTTGCTCGATCACTGGGAGACCACCGGCATCGACATGGATCAGAACGGCGTAGTGGATCTGGACCTGCTGGCCATGGGGGCGGACGTCAATACCAGAGACCTTTTCGTGGAGATCGATTGGATCGCGAAACAGCCCGGGTTCCCCTACAGCTTTGAGCCGGCGCCCGGCGTGATCAGTCCCGCGGCCGGCCAGGGAGCCATTGGCTTCCTGCAGGAAATGTATAATAACGCGCCTGAGCTCACGGGCAATCAGTACGGAGTGCGCATCGACGGCCAAGCCGCGGACCCGATTCCCGCGGGCATCGCACTGCACGTAGACGGCGGGAAGGGCAAGGACCAGGCCGGCAATCCGTTTTCCATCAACATGGGCACGGGGCCGCTGGATGGCGGCAGCCAGATCGGCCTCACCGGCAGCAGCAGCACCGGGTTGCCGGAAGTCATGTATTTCGGCAAGCCGAATTCGTTGACCGTGCCCGGAGTGAACACGCGCGCGTTTCAGGACGTCAAAGACAATTACTTCGGGTCGAAGGATAAGGACGGCCGGGAAATGGCTTTCCACTATGTCGTAATGGCCGACTATTTCGGAGTCGAGACAGACAGTTCCAAGGCAAATAGCTGGCAGGTGTCGACGGCGGGGGCGAACACCCTGACTTCCCAGAGCCCGATTCCGACCGGCGCGCCCGGAGATGTCATCAAGATTACCGGCGGCACCGGAGCGGGACAGTATCGGACCGTCACCGACATTCTCAACTCGACTACGATCCAGGTCGGGGCGAACTGGACTACCGACCCCGATCACACCAGCACGTTCAGCCTGCTGCTGGGCAACTTAGGCGTTGCGGAAGTGTACTTCTGGCCCAGCCCGGATGCCAATTCGCTGCCGGGCAACGATCTGATGATCACCATGGGCGCTTTCGCCTATCCCCCCAATACCACTCCCAACGGCCTGTTGGGAACGCCCTGCGCCCAGTGGCGCACGCTGGCGCACGAAATGGGGCATACGCTGGGCCTGCGGCACGGCGGCACCAACTTCGACACCTATCAGGGCACGGACTATCTTAGTATCATGAGTTACAGTTGGAGCTTGCAGTGCGACGTCTTCTCCCAGGTGCAGAGCTATTCGGGTAAAGACGATCCCACGTTCGACGATTGGGCCAATCTGCAGCACAATTTTTCGGACTCCGAGATGCACTTGGGTAATTCCGTGGGCCTGTCTTTCGGCACCTCTCCGGAATCCGAGTTGGAAACCCCCGAGTTGAATCCGACCGACTACGTCAGCATCAACGGCCCCATCGACGGCACGCCTCCGGTGGTGGCGATCACGTCTCCCGCGGCCGGCGCCAACGAGGGGTTGACATTGCCGCTGCGCGTCACTGTAAACGCCACGGACAATCAGACGGTCGGATCGGTGACCGTATCGTTCGATGTGAACGGCAACGGGACCATCGATCCCGGCGAACTCATCACCGCCAAGGGCAGCGGCCCGGCTTACACGGTAAACTTCCCGGCGCTCTCCGGGCCGGCCGGTAGCAGGACCATTACGGCTGCCGCCATCGACACCAGCGGCAACTCGGCTAGCACTACGGCCAGCGTGAACGTGGAAGCGCCCAATCCGGTGCCGTCGCTCAAGACGCTGGTTCCGTCCAGCGCCACGCACGGCGGAAAGACATTCACTTTGACGGTCAATGGCTCGAACTTCGTCAACGGCTGCACGGTAGAGTGGAATGGCAAAGGCGTTTCTACGACCTTCGTGAACAGCGGCCAGGTGACCGCGAAGATCACGGCGGCGGATATCGCCACGGCGGGCTCTGCTACCGTGACGGTCAAGAATCCCGCTCCGGGCGGCGGCACGTCGGGTGCGTTGACGTTCACGATTAACTAGGGCAGGCGGACGCGTCTGGAATTCATGCGCGCCATGTGATAATACTGGCCCTATGAAGCCTACGATGCTGGTACTGTTTCTTTCGCTCTGCGCCTTCGGGCAAGAGCCGCCGCCGCCGGGAGGTCCGCCGCCCGGACACGGTCCGATGCAAGCACCCAAGAATCTGAAGATTCTGCCGCCGGAGCACCTGATGGAAACCATGCAGGCGTTCCGCGTGGCGCTGGGCGTGCGCTGCGACTTCTGCCACGTGCGGGGCGACTTCGCCGCGGACGACAAGCAGCACAAGTTGATCGCGCGCAAGATGCTGGAGATGACGCACGAGATCAACGGGCATTTCCCGGACGGCAAGATGCATGTGACTTGCTACACCTGCCATCGGGGGGCCGAGGAACCGGCCACCAAGCCTGGGGAAGCGCCCGTGGCGGATCACGCGGAGCACGAGCCGCATCCGTAGGGGGCGCGGGTGGTGCCAAACACCTAAGAGCGGGTTCTGGAGAACCCGCGCATGGTCGAAAACCCAGGTAACTGCTGCAAGCGGGGATAAATCCCCGCGCCGGCTAAAGCCCGCCCTCCAAAGCGGTTTTCAACACTATTCGTGGGCCGCAGGCCCATCCTGACAGGCCTGGAGGCCCGCCCCACGTGGTTACTTCACGGAAAGGGTGACTTTGGACTGGGCGCTTATACCGCCGATGCTTACTGACATGGGCACGCTGGGGCCGGGTGTGACGCCCGCGGGCACTTGCGCGTTGATCTGCAGGACACCGGAGACCAGGCCGGGCGCCGCACCCTTGTAATTCAACGGACAGTTGATTCCGCCGATGGTGACCGTGACCGCCGCGTTCGCCGTGTAGGATGGCCCGGTGGGCAGCAGGCCATCCACGCCCGGCGGAGTGGTGGCACCCGCGCCGGTGGCGAAGATGCTGACCCAATCGCCGGGCGCTACCGGATTCGCGGCGGAGTTAACGGTGTCGTCGGCGGCGTTCAAGATTGCGCCGGGACCGCTGCCGGAAGAATCCAGCGTAAATATGCCGAGCGCGGCAGCGGCCACCGGCAGCGAAATGGGCGGCGAGAGAGCGCCCAGATATTCCAATTGAACCAGCGTGGACGACTGGCCCGCGACAGCGTAGGGGACCACCACATTCACCTGTCCGGCCGAGGCGAAGAGCACTGGCGCAGGCACGCCATCGAAGAGAACGTGGACGCCTTGCAAGGCATTCGCTACTAGCACCGGATTGGTGAGCGTGAGGGACGCTGGAGTGGGCGGTCCGATGGCGGTTCCGAAGAGCGCTACGATTTCGCCCGGCGCGACTGGGCCAGGCGCATAGCTGGCGGCGTTGGCTACGCCCGCGGCCGGCAGCACCGGCGACCCGTTGGAGAGGTGCAGCAGGGCGGCGCCATATCCAGCGAGAGTTACCTGCACCTGCGCGGCTGGAGTGAGTTGTTGGAGAACGGGACCGCTGAGCGGCGTGGTGGCGTCGAGTTGCACCAGCGTGGCCGAGTTGAACGCGGGGAGGGCGGATAGATCGAGCATGAAAGTGCGGGGCGCGCCGGGCCCGTTATTATCGGTGGCGTTGGCGACGGCGTGATTGGACATGAGTATTACGACCGAGCCATCCGGGTTGCGGACGGCGAGCGTGTGGGTATCGAGACCTAGCGGATTGCCGTAGGGGTCGGTCCAGACGCAGCATCCCTGCGCGGTGGTCTGGAGGATATCCTGGCCGGGCGGCGCGGGCAGCCAGTGCGAGAGATAGTAGTCCACCCAGTAACTGAGGAACGGATTGGCGTTGCTATCCACCTCGCCATATTGCTGGTCGTCGCCGAAGGACCAGTGATAGAGGGCCTGCGTGCCCGTTTCGCCGAGCGATGCGAAGACGAGCGAACGCCAGCCGGCGAAAAATGCGCTGGTGCCGCGCAAGTCGGTGACAAAGAGTTGGCCGGGATTGCAGGCGCTGTACCCGTTGCCGAGGTTGTAATCCGCATTGACGTTGTTCTCAGTGACCCATACGGGGACGCCGGCCAGAGCCGGATTGCCGGCTAACTGCGATTGGATGTTTTGGACTTCACTTACAAAGCCGGGGACGGTGGAGAGCACCTGGACGTCGGAATCCGTCTGATCGCAGCTTGAATAGAAGTGGGTGGCGAGCACGTCCACGCGAGCGGTTACGCCGGAGACAAAAGCGGGCAGATAGGATTCGGCTTGGGTGCCGTAGTCGGAAAGCTCCACCGCCAGGAACTTGATGGATGGATCGGCCTGGGCCATGGCGGGCACGACCATGTTGTAAAGATCGACATACTGCTGCGAGGTGAGGCCGTTGCCGTTGGGCTCGTTGAAGATGCCCCACCAGGTGACTGGATAAGGCGTGGGACTTTGGAAGACGCTTCCGGCATCGGTGAAGCCGCCGGTATTGTAATACTGGACCAGATTGGCGCTCATTTGAGCAAATGCGGGGAAGCTGGCGGGCAGGATATAGCCGGTGGACGGATCGCTGAGAAAGGCGGGGGCGGTGCCGATCTGGAACTCGGGGCTGTGGTCGCTGGTGGATTGGACGGGCGCGAACATGGCGTTGAGCTCGGTGAAGTCCCAGGTGTCGGGAGCGGTGAGAGGGATGCCGGTGTTGATGACTTGGACGCGCGTGTGGTACGGGTCGAGCGCGCCGAGGGGAGTGGTGGCGTTGGGGGCTTGGGTGAAGAAGGTATAGCTCCAGGGGGCGAGTTGGAAGGACGTCGACATGGGGAGTTGGAGGCGTCCGGCGGTGCCGGCTTGCTGGTTGATTTGGCTGGTTACCTGGATGTTGACGGTGGTGCTCTGGGCGCGCGCAACGGTCGGGATGAGGAGTACGGATAGGAAGATAGAAGGTCGCATGGGGGTTGATCCCTACTTAGATTGTCTGGCAGGAAGCTGCAAAAAGCAAATTGGCCGCCGATGAACGCCGATGAACGCCGATAAGACAGGCGCGATCAAAGCCCAAAGGGTTGGATCTAAAGAACGTGGGCAGCGGAGGCGGTTTTTTGGGTGGATGGCGGTTAGTAACTGGTGGTTGGTGGTGGGTTTTTTTGGGCGGGGGGAGAGACACTAGTTGCGGATCGGCCGGGGTCTTTTATCAGGTTGTCAAAGATCAGGGGGGGCAGGTTGCTAACGGCTATCGGTAGTGGCGGGTTCGGAGAAGCCCGACATTACGTAGTCGGGGGGTGGGGTTTCCGGCGGCTCGGCGGCCGGCGCGGCCGGCTGCGATGCGGGCGCCGGCGCGGTTTTCGCGGGCTGCTCCGGCTGCGGGGGCTGCGGCTGGCGGGGCTGGCGCTCCTTCTGCGACTGCTTCATGTCGGCGATGGCGGTGCGAAAGGAGCGCTCCAGTTGGGCGCGTTGCTTGTAGATATACGCCAGCAGTTTGAACTGTTCTTCGCCGCGTTTCATGGTCGTATAGATGCGCTGTTCGCTTTCGGCAATGCGGCGGAGCAACCATTGGGAAGTGACCATGGTTTCGAGGTAACACCGTTCGGTGCGGGTTTGCGGCTGCCAGTCGGCTTCCAGCTCGTCCCAGAGGTCGGAATACTCGGCGGCGTTTTCGCGTTCGAGGATGGTTTGGCGGGTGCGGAGGCCGTAGGTGAGGGCGTTGAAGCGGATGGCTTCGCGGCCTTCCGGGGTGGTGGGACCGGTCGACTTTTGCGCGTTTTCGACGTTGGCTTGGTGCTGCTTATCGGAGATTAGCATTGAACATTGTCCTCTCGGAGTTAGTAAGCAGGCGGCGCATGGCGCCACCCTACTTCCACTTTTAGGGTAGAGGACGGGTGGGCGAAAACGAACCTATGCAGAAAGAGGGCGGGGCATAAGTCATTGGGTTGGCGCGGGGTACGGCGGGAAAAGATTTTATCTCATTGTGTGACCGGATAGCGGCCAATAGGGTATTCTGGAATCTCGATGGCTCAGATCGTCAGGCTGTTCGTCGCTTCGCCCGGTGACGTTGCCACTGAGAAGAAGCACGTCGGCGAGGTGGCCGCCGGCCTCAACCGCAACATGGCTGCCGAGCGCGACGTGCGATTCGATGTGGTCGAGTGGAAGACTCACGCCCGTCCACGCGTCCACGAAAAGGGCGCGCAAGGGCCCATCGACGAAGACATGCCGGTTGAGCAATGCGACATCGTGGTCGGCATCCTGTGGAAGCGCTTCGGCACGCCCATCCCGGAAATGGGCGGTGAGAGTGGCACGGAACACGAGATCCGCGCGGCCGTCGCGGCACTGCGCCAATCGGGCAAACCGGAAGTGGTGATCTGCTTCAACGATGCTCCCTACCGGCCCAAGGACGTGGCGGAGTCGAAGCAAGCCACCCGGGTTTTGGAGTTTCGCGAAGAAATCCGCGGCCTCGAACTGGCATACGACGGGGCGAACGATTTTCGCGACAAGATTCGCGACTATCTGGAGAAATACCTGGTAGCCAAGCATAAGGTCGTACCCGGAAAGGCGACGCCCGCCATCGCCGGCGACCCCACGCGCTACATCAAAGGCCTGCGCGAGGAAACCTCGCACTTCGACGTGCAAGGCCTCAAATTCGGCGACAACCGCGCCTACCGTTTCCCGATCGATGAGTTCTACATTCCGCTGACCACCTCGTCGAGCGCCGGCGCGGACGCGGCGAAGCGCGGCGAGATGCGCGCCGGACCGATTCCGCTGCAGGAGGCGCTGCTGGCGCATCCAAAGCTGCTGGTGGTTGGGGACCCCGGCTCCGGCAAAACCACATTTCTGAAGCGCGTCGCGTTTCAGTTGTGCAAGGACTGGACGGAAGGCGCGCCGCTGCCGGTGCGCATCGAGGCGGCGGTGCTTTCCACCTACATCGCGCAGCAGCACACGAAAACGGGGCCGGCGGATGCCTCGTCGCCGGACTGGATACCGGTGTTCCTGGGGGCGCAGTGCGAAGAGAAGAATCGCGGGCTGCCCGCGGATTACTTCCGCGCGAAACTGAAGGCGGGCGGCTGCCACGTGCTGATCGACGGGCTGGACGAAACGCCGGACGAGCTTTCGCGCGAGCGGCTGGTGAAGCTGATTCGCGGAGCGGCGGGCCGCGTTCGATGGCTGCCGGTTCGTGGTGACGTCGCGACCGGAAGGGAAGATCCCGATCCCAGGCTTTGAAGAAGCGCTGATCGGCGACCTGGAGCCGGAGGCGATCCGCTGGTTCCTGGAAAAGCTGGCGAAGCAGTTGTACGCGACCGATGAGACGCGGGAGCGGCTGTTCCGGGAAGAACTGGAGGCGGCGGTGAACGGGCGCCGCGAAATCCGCAAGATGACGCGGAATCCGGTGATGCTGACGGCGCTGGCGGTGTTGCAGCACAACAATGTGAAGCTGCCGGAGAAGCGCGTGGACCTGTACGGGTCGATCCTGGAGTGGTTGGCGAAGCAGCGGGCGAAACCGGGGCGCATGTCCGCGGTCGATTGCCTGCTGCGGCTGCGGGAGTTGGCGCTGGAGATGCAGAACCACGAAGAAGGCCGGCAAAAGCAAGTGACGCTGGCGTGGGCCGGAGAGAAACTGGCGGCACGGTTTGCGAACCGCGAGGCAGCAGAGCGGTTCCTGCGCGCGGAGCAGGCCGATAGCGGGATTGTGGTGAGCCGGGGGCGGGAGATCGCCTATTGGCACCTGACGTTTCAGGAATATCTGGCGGCGCTGGAGATTGCGGGGTGGGAGGACGCCGATCAATACAAGCTGTTGCTGGGTGGAGAACCGAAGATCTACAGGCCGGAGTGGCGGGAGACGGTGCTGCTGTATGGCGGCTTGTTGCACATCATGGGTCCGCGCAAAGTGGACGCGCTGCTGCGGAAGGTGCTGGACAAAATGGGCAAGCAGCCGTCCTTAGCGGATCGCGCGAAGTGCGTTGGGCTGATCGGTGCGCTGTTGCCGGATTTAGTGGGATACACGGTAGCGGACGAGCGCTACGCCGAATCGTTGCGGCTGGTGATGGATATCTTCGACGCGGAGAAGTCGAAGAGCGTGCCGTTTCCGGATCGGCTGGCGGCGGCGGAAGCTTTGGGGCAGGCGGGCGATCCGCGGTTGGGGAAACACGCGTGGGTTAGTATCCCTTCTGCAAAGGACTATTGGATCGGGGCGCAGGGAAGGGACCCGATGGGCCGGAACTACGACAGGGAGGCGGACCGTGGCGAGACGCCCCGCAGAGTGGACCTGGCGCCGTTCCGGATCGGGAAGTACCCGGTGACGGTGGCGGACTATCTGACTTTTGTGGAGGAGGGGACCGCGCCGGACCGGGAACCGAAGAATTGGGACGAGCAGCAGGAGCATCCGAATTGGCCCGTGGTGAATGTGACGTGGCATCAAGCCACAGCGTACTGCGAGTGGGCGGGCGGGAGGCTGCCCACCGAGGAGGAGTGGGAGCGCGCCGCCCGCGGCCCGAATGGCACGAAGTACCCATGGGGAAACGGCGGTATCAATCCTTCGCGCGCGAACTATGACGAGGGCGGGATCGGACACCCGACGCCGGTGGGGCTGTATCCATCTGGCGCGAGCGTGGAGGGTGCCTGCGATTTGGTCGGGAATGTGTTCGAGTGGACGTCGTCGAGATGGTTCGTGGGCAGCGGGACCTACGTGTGGCGCGGCGGTTGCTTCATCTATAGTCGAAGGGACGCGCGCTCGTCGTTTCGCCCCCACAGTCGGCCGGCTGGTCAGTTCCCTTATTTGGGGTTCCGGCTGGCCGGGGGAATCACTTGATGTTTTTCCCTTTTAACTTGACGAAGCACGGAGAAAGCGGCGTGGGGGAGCCCGAGGGGGCAGGCTTCCTTGGGGGAGGGTTTAGCCAAAACATATTTGACAAATCAATTTCGGATGCCTTAAACTTAAATCATGGCGCCCGAGCCCCGCAGCCTTCAAGACGGCGTGAAGTATTTTGCGGACCCTGCGAACTGCCGGAACTACGTAGCGATTCGCCGGTGGCCGAATGGCGTTACCTGCTCCACCTGCGGTAGCGATAACGTGGTGTTTCTGGAAAAGTACAATCGGTGGCAGTGCAGCCACAGCATGACCGTCGCCAGTTCACCGTGAAGACCGGGACCATCTTTGAGGATTCCCCCCTTCCGTTGGAAAAGTGGCTCATGGCGATGTGGTTGGCCACGAACTGCAAAAACGGCGTGTCCTCCTGGGAGATCCACCGGGCGATTGGCGTCACCCAAAAAACAGCGTGGTTTATGCTCCACCGGGTCCGGTACGCCATGCGGGACGAACACAGCGGCGGAAAGATCGGCGGGGAAATCGAAGTGGACGAAACTTTCATCGGTGGCAAGGCGCGGAGCATGCACAAGGACCGGAAAGCTAGGGCGCAAGCCGTAGGCCGGAACGTGGGCGGTAAGAGCGTGGTGCTTGGCATCCTGGAACGCGGCAAGACCGTCCGCGCCACTGTCGTGGAGGACCGCACCAAGAGCAGCGTTCAGCCGGTTGTGAAAGAGCATGTGGACGCGGGGGCGGCAACATCTATTCCGATGAGCACGGCGACTCTTGGCGCATGGATGGCCTCTACAACCACGAAGTAGTGAACCACATGGAAGCCCATGTCAATGGCAACGTCCACGCCAACGGCGTCGAGAATTCTGGTCCTGCCTCAAGCGGACCATCGACGGCACCTACGTGAGCATGGAACCCTTCCACCTGTTCCGCTATGTTGACGAGCAAGCATTTCGGTATAATAGCCGGAAGCCGATGGATGACAGCGACCGGTTCAGCTACCTTGTGCGCAAGATCGTAGGCAAGCGGCTGACGTATGACGAAGTGACGGGCAAGCAGGGCGGTGCGGAGGAAACCGGTTCTCGACCGTCGGTCACCAGCTAATAAAAACAGGAAGCGACAGGGACGAGGCAGGCAAAAAAGGGGATCATGAGTAAGACAAAAAGACCACGGACAGACAGCACGTTGGCCCGAGACGTCAGCAAACCGCTCAAGCACCCGCCACTATCGGAAGTCGCGTTTGAGGTAAATTTTCACAATCTTTTCGCCGTCGAAACCGGTATTGCCGAGTACCAACGTCGGGTGGAGTCCGTATACCCAACTTCCGTCGGGGAATATGTGGTTCGCCTTCCACCGTCCGTCGCGTTCGGCAAGCCCACAAGGCAGGAAAATACGAGTCTGAAACCGTTAAGGAGCTTCGTATTTCAGAATCCCACAGCCGCCAGGACCATACGTGTCTCAGTTGTTAACTTTACGCTTCTGGTCACCGACTATCTACACTTTGAAGACTACAAGCGCTCGCTGATCGCGGCCTTGTCCCCGGCAATCGAAATCTTTCAATTGCAGCGCGTCGAACGCATGGGGCTAAGGTATGTGAACCTAATCCCGATTCCAAAGGAACAGGCGGAAGTCCGGTATAGGGAGCGGGTCCGCTCGCCAATCGGCGCAAGTGCATTCTCAAGACGCGTCCCAAGCAGTTTCTTGGCGGAGGTTTCCATCGACCTAGATGACGCAAAGAAGCTTACTATTCGTAGCGGGCTTCTTCCCCCGCAAGATCACGCGCTCCCCACGCGGAATTACCTCCTTGATCTCGATTGTTACAGTTTTGGAGATGTTCCGCTGACCACCGCCGGTCTGCCAAAATTGCTCGATGAATACCATGGCGCAATTGAAGCTGAGTTCATGCGGGCCGTGACCGACGAATACTGGAAGGATATGGAAGGAGCGGCGTCCAGATGAGTCCTGCCGGAGACCTCACCACTTCTGCCGACTTTGCGCTGCATTGCTACGGAACAGGTGAAAAGCTTCCCATTAGGATGCCCGTTCTCAACCCATGTGATAATCCTACGGAACAATATCGCATGGTTTCCGGGTTCTACAGCACTGGCGACAGTATGGCGTGGACCATTTCCGATGATCAATTCGGACAATTTCTCCAGATTCAGGCCATCGGACAGTTTTCACCGGGCTTGCTCCAGATGCTTAGCGCGCAAGGCGCGGTGGGACGAGAGCACGAAGGCTTGTCTCCCAAGAAACTACTCCTTAAGCGAATCGTCGCGTTGAGGGATTCGATCCAAGCCGAAAAAGGAATCTTGTCGGAGAGCTACCTGCTGATCCGAGAGGCTCGTGAAAAGTAGCCCATGAGGCATGTCGTCGATGCGAGCGTCTCAGCAAAGTGGTTTATTCCAGAACTGCACAGCGAGAACGCGCTTCGATTGCTCACTGATTTCTTGGAAGAGAAACTAGAGCTGATGGCGCCCGATCTGATGGTTGTCGAACTCGCCAACCTCCTATGGACTCGCAGTGCACGGGGAGATATATCACAAGCTAAGGCCGCACAGGGCCTTGCGGAGTTCTTGGCTCTTGGCCTCGACCTTCGGGCGTCCAGCGCCCTTTCGGCGACAGCGTTAAAACTGGCGACTACCGAGAAACACCCCGTTTATGACATGATGTATGTGAGTTTGGCGCAACAGGAAGGTTGCGAACTAGTCACCGCAGACCAAAAAATGATTAATAAGTTGGGCAAGAAACTCCCGCTCCTACGCTGGATAGGAGACTTCTAGCTATGAAGGCCGAGAAGGGGGTAACAATTCCCCCCGACATCGCCGCGAACTGCGATGCTCCGAACCAGGGCGCGAACTTCGACCGGGTGTTTCGCCGGGTGCTCGCCGTGCCGAAGACTGAAGTCGAGCGGCGGGAGCAGGAGCACCAGAATGGCACCCGGAAGCGCGGAGGGCCGAAGGGCGAAGGCGACAGTCTGAAGCTGAGGCCGTAGCGCCCGTCACCTAGCGTAGACCGCCGCTTATATCGTCCGCGCCACCCAACAGTCGTCTGCGTTCCGCCGCTGAACTTCTTGATGCCCGCGTCAATCGATTCCAATAGCACACGGATCTTGCGCATTTCCTGCATGTGCTCAATGAGCACGTTTTCAATGAACTTCGGATTGATGCCGGGGAGTACGTGTCTGCCGTGAATCCAGCGTACCGCCGTCCATCTGATTTGGCAAGTATGTTTTCACCGGGATTTTCTGGCACATCCAACCGCCGGACAATCATAGGATATTCATGGCAGGAACGCGCGGTACGCACGCGGGCATCCGCTTCGCGGCTGAGGGTTGCGCCGACGCATGCGCTGGCGGACTTGCTGCTACACCTTAGCGTAAGAGGGGGAAAACGCTGGAGCTGCTCAGACCCCGGGCTCTCGCTTCGATGGCGCTTGTGACGGCACGCGTAAGCTCCGTCGCTGTGTTTGATGCGCGGTAGCCCGTGGCTCCGGCGGCGGCCACCTGGCCGTCCTCTTCAGGATTGGCCGTTAGGACAAAGATCGTGCACTGCGCCGAAGCCGCGCGGCGCATCCGTCTGATCAGGTCCATGCCTCCGATGCTCGGCATCTTCAAGTCGCAAATCACGACGTCGGGAAAGGTTCGGCCGATTATTTGGATGGCTTCTTCCGGCGCGCCGGGCGTCTCGATTTCCAGCTTGGCACCGAGCAACCCCGTGAGGGCCTGTCGATACTCCTCGTCTTCAACAAGGATACTCCTCGTCTTCAACAGGAATGACGGCGCGTTTGCGAGTTTGCGCCTGCTGGCTCACCAGCAGCTCTCGGGCGGCGTCCAGTGTTCCCGAGGCCCGCGAGAGCGCCGATTCGAGCTTGCCGGTGGTGCGCTCCAGCGCCGCCTCATCCATCGCGGCTACCCCGCGCTCGTAGAGCTCACGCTGCCTCTGCGAAAGCGGAAGCGCTCTCAATATGTTCTGCGCGCGCGTCTTTGCGTCGGCCATGTCCCTTAAACAATTGTCTCACGGCGCTCAGGGCGAAGGCTAAGATGCGGCGGGGCCGATTGGCAATCGGCCTGCAGGATACCATCCTGCCCCACAAGGGAGCTTCACCAGACTACAGGTTGGCGCCGAAAGCCAGCAGACGGCCGTCGCAATCCTTCACCACGAACTCGCGCGAGTGCCATGGCATGTTGGCAACCGCCCGCGTGAATTCTACGCCTTGGGCGGCGTACTCGGCATACAGTGCGTCGGCATCTTCGATGAACAGGTACGCGTCTAGCAGTTCGTCCGGGTATTTGTTCGGATTGGGTGTGGGCGGCTCGGCGCAGCGGAAGTGAATCACTTGCCCGTCGCGCGCCACGATGGCGTAGACCGGCGGGTCGTGCCACGTCCCCAGGCATTCGAAGCCAAGCTTTTCTTTGTAATAGGCGAGCGTAGCGGGAATGTCCATGGTGAAGAACAGGGGCGCAATCTGACGGACCATGTGCTCAGTCTAGCGCAGACGCGATGTGCGGCTCTCTTACATGTCGTGCGGAGATCATAGAAGACACGAATGAGGAAGCTGCGGCGGGGCCGATTGGCAATCGGCCCGCAGGATACCATCCTGCCCCACAAGGGCAACCCTGCCTTTGGTACACATACGCTCGACGGCGGAATTTCCATTGAGGAAGCCCTCGTTTACGGTATACTGTCTGGTAATCTGGGACGCTGTCCGCTCCGCTGCGCCGTGCGTTATTTATGCAGATTTTGCGCTTGGTGGCTGCACAAGAATGAAACACCTTTGGCTCCTGCTATTTCCGTGGCTGTTGCCCGCCCAAAACGCGAGCTATACCCTTAGTGCGCCATCTGTGGTGATAGGAGCCACACCCGGCAGCGCTTCGGTGCAACTGGCCGTCTCGCCCCCTACCGCAACATGGACCGCCAGCAGCAATGCTGCTTGGCTGCAACTATCGCCGGCCAATTCGAGCGGCACAGGCAGCGCGCTGGTGCAGTTCAGCTACGGCGCCAATCCTAATACCGCAGCGCAGGTCGGCACCCTGACCATCGCGGGACTGACCCTTACCGTTACGCAGGCCGGTACCAGCTTCGTGCCCACCAGCGTGCTGACCACGCTGATATCCCAGGGACTGAATCTACCCTACGCCGTAGCGCTCGATAGCGGCGGCAACCTCTACATTGCCGATACCGGCCACAACGCCGTTGAGGAGTGGGTCGCGGCCACGCAGCAAATGACCACCTTGGTCTCCACCGGGCTGGCCTTTCCGCATGGAGTTGCCGTGGACAGCCAGGGCAATGTCTATATCGCGGACGCTTACCACAACGCGATCAAGGAATGGAGCCCGCTAACCCAGCAAGTAACTACGCTGGTTTCGTCCGGGCTGAATTTCCCATTGGGGGTGGCGGTGGACGGGCAGGGCAACGTCTACATCGCGGATTTCAATAACAACGCGGTCGAGCAGTGGAGTCCGTCGACGCAGGAATTGGTCACACTGGTGGGATCGGGTTTGAATCATCCCACGGGCGTGGCGGTCGACGCGCTGGGCAACGTGTATATCGCGGATTTCCGCAACAACGCCATCGAGCAGTGGAACGCGACCACGCAGCAACTGACGACGCTGGTATCGGAGGGTCTCAGCTTTCCAAATGCAGTCGCGGTGGACGGCCAGGGCAATGTTTACTTCGCCGACGGCAACAACAACGCGCTCAAGGAATGGAGCGCGGCCGGCCAGGCGGTTAGCACGCTGGTCTCCTCGGGAATCAATGGGTCGTTTGGCGTAGCCACGGACGGGCAAGGCAACTTCTACCTCGCGAACACGAGTACGAGCACCATCCTGAAGTATTCTTCCGGTTATATCGGATGGGGCGCCACCAACCTGAACGAAGGGCCTCAGGCGGGCACGGACTCGGTCTCCGTGCAGGTGTTAGGCGCCGGCACAACCATTACGGCCACCAGCGACCAACCCTGGCTCACGATCACTAGCACGGCGGGCTGGCTGGTTAGCTTCACATTTCAGGCCAATGCCTCGGCGGCCAGCCGCGTCGCGCATATCATCGCGATGGGTCAGCAGGTCACGGTGACGCAAAGCGGGGATGTGGCCGCGACCCTGACCAAATCGGGCGGTGACGGCCAGACTACTTCGGTGGGTCAGGCGTTTCCGGCGCTGCTGCAAGTGACTCTGACGGATTCGAGCGGCAGTCCGGTGCAAGGCGCGCTGGTCGCGTTCACGGTCGTGCCGGGCGCCAACGGAGCCGGCGGGACGTTCAGCGCGGCGCCGCCCATGCCGATTGCGACCGATCAAAATGGCGATGCCGTGGCGCCGCCACTGACGGCCAACGGCATCGCCGGACAGTTCACGGTAACCGCCAGCGTCAATGCACTGACCGTGACCTTCTCGTTGACCAGCACCGGCTACTCACTAACCGGCAGTTCGGCTCTGGTAGGGAGTGCGGCAGGCAATGGTACGGTTTTCTTGATAACCGCCGGACCGTGGACAGCCGCCAGCAATGCGTCATGGTTAACGGTAGCGCCGGGAAGCGCGAGCGGCGTGGGCAGCGCGTCGATTCAATTCAGTTATAGCGCCAATTCCAATCCCGGCGCACAGACGGGAACACTTACTATTGCCGGTTTGACATTCACGGTGACGCAAGCCGGCACCAGCTATGTGCCGGTGACCGTGGTGACTCCGCTGGTATCTTCCGGATTGACGGCTCCACAGGGCGTGGCGGTGGACAGTCAGGGGAACGTATACATCGCGGATACGGGCAACAACGCAATCAAGGAGTGGAACGCAAGCACCCAACAGATAGCCACGCTCTTTTCCGGCCTGAACGGCCCTCAAGCGGTGGCCGTGGACGTGCGCGGAAACGTGTATACCGCGGACACCGGCAATAACGCCATCGAGGAGTCCGGTGGGGTCAACGCGCCGCTGATCTCGGGTCTGAGCAGCCCGTCCGGCGTGGCGGTAGACGCACAAGGCAACGTCTATTTCTCGAATACTGGGAACAATGCGCTTGACCAGTGGAATGCCGCGACCCAGGCGGTCGCTACGCTGGCCGGCTCGGGTTTGATCGATCCCATTGGAGTCGCAGTAGACGGCCTGGGGAATGTCTACTTTGCGGACTCCGGCAATAATGCCGTCAAGGAATGGACGGCGGCCAACGGGCAAGTCGCAACGCTGGTGCCTTCGGGATTGAACGATCCCACCGGCGTAGCGGTGGACGGGCAGGGCAACGTGTATTTGACAGATACAGGCGACAGCGCCGTCAAAGAGTGGAATGCCGGGAGCCAGCAGGTGTCCACGCTGGTATCCACCGGACTGAACGGCCCGACCGGCATAGCGGTGGATGGGCAGGGCAATCTTTACGTCGCGGACACCAACAATGGCGCCATCAAGAAGCTCACGCCGGCGTGGCTGGCGTTGAGCGCCGCGAGCGTTAATGAAGCTTCCGCGGCGGGGTCCGACGCAGTGACCGCGCTAGTGCTGCCCGCCAGCGTCTCGTTAACCGCCGCCAGCGACCAATCCTGGTTGACGATTACCGGAATCGCCGGCGGAGTCATCGGGTTTTCGTTCCAATCCAATACTGCGGCGTCCAGCCGGACCGCGCATATCACGGTGATAGGTCTGCAGGTTACTGTGACGCAGTCGGGCGATAATCCGGCCAGCTTGGCTAAGTGCGCCGGCGACGGCCAGAGCACGGCGTTGGGGCAGTTTTTCGCGACTGCCTTGCAAGTGTGCATCGCCGATGCGGGCGGCAATCCGGTGTCGGGTGTGCCCGTTCTGTTCAGCGCGACGCCGGGTGCGACCGGCGCCAGCGGCACGTTCAGCGCGAGCCCGTCCATGCCGATTCTCGCAAACACGAACGGAATAGCCACCGCGCCCGCACTGACGGCTAACTTCGCCGGGGGAACGTTCACCGTAACCGCCAGCGTGAACGCTCTAAGTGTGACATTCGCGCTGACAAACGCGGTTTATGCCTTGGCGGCCTCATCGGCGATCGTAGGGAATACGGCGGGCAGCGGTAGCGTGATGTTGTTAGCCGGGGGGGCCTGGACGGCCGCCAGCAACACACCGTGGTTGCAGATATCCGCGGGCAGCGGCGCAGGCACCGGGAATGCTTTGATCCAATTCACCTACGGCGCGAATCAGAACGCGGGCGCGCAGACCGGAACGCTGACGATATCCGGTTTGACCTTCACAGTGACGCAAGCTGGCGCCGGCTTTACGCCCGTCGGCGTGGTGAGTACGCTGGTTTCATCGGGTCTGAAGGCTCCGCATGGCGTGGCAGTGGACGAGTTTGGAAATGTATATATCGCGGACACCAGCGACAATGCCGTCAAGGAGTGGAACGCCGGTACGCAGCAGGTGACCGCCTTGGTCTCCTCCGGGCTAAGTGCTCCCAGCGCCGTGGCGGTGGATGCGCATGGCAACGTGTACATCGCCGATAAAAAGAACAACGCCATCAAGGAATGGAACATAACCACAGGGCAGGTAACGCCGCTGGTGGCGACCGGGCTGAGGGGACCGGCCGGAGTGGCGGTGGATGCCCAGGGGAACATCTATTTTTCGAACACGGGGGACGACCAGATCAAAGTGTGGGAAGCCGCGACGCAGCAGGTGTCGACATTGCTCTCGGGGGGCCTCCACGCGCCCAGGGGCGTGGCCGTCGACGCGCAGGCCAACATCTACGTTGCCGACAGCGGTGACAATGCCATCAAAGAGCTGACCGGGGCCGCGAGGCCGATTTCGCTGGTATCTAGCGGGTTGAACGACCCTTCCGGCGTGGCGGTGGATGGCGATGGGAACGTCTACATCGCGGATTCCGGCAACAATGCGATCGAGAAATGGAACCCCGCGGGACCCACCATTACGACTTTGCTTTCAACCGGGTTGAACGGGCCAGCCGCGGTCGCCGTGGACGGGCAAGGGAACGTTTATATCGCGGACACCGGTAACAACGCCATCAAGAAACTCAGCCCCGTTTACCTGTGGTTGGGCGCCACCAGCCGGAATGAGAGCGCCACCGCCGGGACCGATTCGATCGGTGTTGAGGCCCTGCCGGGCAGCACGCTTGTGACGGCCACCAGTAACCAGTCGTGGCTCACCATAACGGGCACCGGCGGCGGAGCGATCGGCTTCTCTTTTCTGGCCAATACCTCTGCGATCGGCCGCACGGCGCAAATCACCGTGCTGGGGCAGCAAGTAGTCACGGTGACCCAGAGCGGCGACGTTCCGGCCAGCATCGCCATGACTGCTGGAAACAGCCAAAAAGCGCGCGCCGGCCATGCCTTCGCTAGGGCCTTGCAGGTGCGAGTCACTGACGCCGCCGGCAACTCCGTGAAGAACGCCGCCGTGACATTTACAGCCGTGCCGGGCGTGAACGGCGCAAGCGGCACGTTCAGCTCGTCGGCGCCGGTCATGACCAATGCCAACGGTTACGCCACCGCCTCCACTTTGACGGCCAATGGCGTTGCCGGCGCATTCACGGTGACGGCCACCGCCGGAGCCATAACCACCACCTTCAACCTAACGGTAACCGCGCCATGAATGAAAACGTGAACCGCCGCGAATTCTTGCAACGCATCGGCGCAGCCGCGCTTCTTGGGGCAACCGGCGCTTCGAACACGCCCGCTCAATCCAACTCCGGACCTGGGGCATGGACACCGCCGCCGGTCCTGAAGAATCCCAACATACTAGTCGTCATGGTGGATCAGATGCGCCCCCCCATGTGGATGAGCGCCAGTCAGTCGGCGGCCTATGGTCAGACGGTGCTGCCGAACATCATGGGGCAAATTCAGGGCAACGCCTACAATTTCGACCAGTTTTTCGTGGCGGCCACCGATTGCACGGCGTCCCGGGCGGCGCTCCTCACCGGTCTCTATGCGCCCCAAACCGCCATGTATACCGATGGGTCTCCAAGCCTGAATCCGGCTTTCCCGACTTGGGGCGAGGCCGTCGCGACGCTCAACCCCGCGTATCAGGGTAACGTCTGGTGGTTCGGCAAGTGGCATCTTTCCGTATGCAAGGACGCCACCCCTCTGTTGCCTTATGGCTTCAACACCAGAACTTATCCGGGAGGACCGCCGCCCTACAACCCCTCCCCCAACGGATCGCCCAACGAGGGGACTAACGGCGGATCTTTCAATGGCAAAACGAATGCCAGCGATGCGGACATAGCCGGCGATTTCGCCGGTTGGCTCCAGGGCCAGGCGCCGACCGCTGGGCAAGCTTCCTCTCCGTGGTGCGCCACGGTGAGCTTCGTGAACCCGCACGATATTACTTATTCGCCCGGCTGGTTCCAGAGCGGCCCTTTTCCGCCCCCCGGACTGCCACTGGAGTGTTCCTATTTCCCGCCCCCAAGCGGGGGTCCTCAATCGTTTTACGGCAGCCAGCCAAATCCGTGGAACTGGGAGAATCTGCCACAGGTAGCCAATAAGCCGATCCTGCAGACCGAGTTCCAGAGCAGCCTCAACGGGCGGGACGGAGTGGTAAACGATTGGGTCCTCTTTCTGAACCAATACATGTGGCTACAGAATTTGGTGGATCAACAAGTCGGGGTGGTGTTGAATGCGCTCGGCGGTTCTGCGTTCGCCAACAATACGATCGTTGTTTTCCTGTCCGACCACGGAGAATACGCGGGATCTCACGGTATGCATGCCAAAGGCAACGGGGTCTACGACGAATCCATGCGCGCGCCGCTCTCCGTCCGGTTTCCAGGACAAACCGGCTCGATTTCGATGGACCAGATGTGCTCGGGCGTGGACTTTTTCGGCTTAATGTGCGACTTGGCGGCCGGCGGCAGCGGGCAATGGCGGCTGGCATATCCGGACTTGGCCAACCGGCAATCCCTATGGAGCTTTTTGTATAACAACAGCGCCGAAACCCGTGTGGCGCCGGCTCCCGTGGGAATCCCTTACATTTTTCACACATTCGATAACGCCACTACGAGTTCGCTGTCCCACGTTGTGTGCCTGCGCACGAAACTGGACGTGAGCAACGGAGTCATCGGCGCCAAGCTGGCATTCTATTCGGACTGGGGTCCCTCTACCACGTACCCGAATGCGACACCTCCGGACCTGGAGTTCTACGACTACAATCCCCAGACCACCAACAACACCAGCGAGACAGGCAACGATTACTACAGCGCCAATCCTACTACGCAGAACACTATCGCGGTATATACGCAGATGATGGGCAGCCTGATTCCACCGGCGACCGGATTGATTGGGCGTGAGTTGAATCCGCCGCTGGTGGGCACCGGTCAGGATGGACTTCCGCTCAGCCATGCGCAAGCCGTGGCAAAAGAAGTGTACTTTGTGTCCGTTAACGGCTCCGGCTCCGGTTCCTGTTCGGGATCGTGATGCAGCTTCACCTGAAGCAAGTCCATCGCGGCGGGGTCGGCAATTGGCCGTCTCTCAAACGGGTAGTGGCGCTCCCGATCCGGTCCACCGCGGGTAACCAAATGCGAGGCGACATGCCGTGCAAAGAGGCGATTCGACATTTTTGGCATGAATAGCTGAAGCGATTTGCCGGTGTTCGTCACTAAGGGAGGAGTTCGATTGGCCCCTGCCCGCGCCGCCGGAACCGCCGGGATGAAAAGAAAAGAAATAAACGGCTCCAATGGAAGCGGTTGGGTGTCTAGTCGTCTCAACCTGGGATCGCCAAAATGGAAATTCCAGAGATTTTCCGAAGGAGGAACAAAATGTCAGACGAAAAGAAGTCTTTCGGCGAGTTGTTGAACGAGTCGCCTTTGGCAGCCGGAGAGAACACGATCAGTTTGGTGGGGGCGCTCGCGCGCTCGCACCATCCGGGGAAGTTCGTTCTGGTGCTAGCGGGGAACCAGAGCGTGACGCTCGATATCGACGCCGTCAAGGAATATACGGTGCTTAGCGGAATGATCGGGCAACTGATCGTGCAGGTGGAGATCGATCGCGACCGTGTGCCGGGTTCGCTGGCGCAACCGCAAGCGAGCCAAGCGGCCATCCCTGGGTTCAAGAACCCGTTGCACGAGGTGTCCACCACCTTTGTCACCGATCATACGTACACGAGCCCGTGGCTCGATCAGACCGGCTTTTACGGCGATATTCTAGGGCACAAGGACCCTATCACCGATTTTCCGGGCACTTACCCGGCCCTCAGTCCTGGCGATCCTTGGCAGTTAGCCGGCGGCCATGCGGGGCTAGCGGCGCCGTTCGCGTTGGCCACGCCGCATCAGGCCCCGCCCAGTGCCCTGGCCGCCATGGGGGGAGGGCCGTTCGGAGGCGCGGTTCCCTTATTCCGCACGGTCGGCTGGTTCGATAATCGCGTACTCCCTTGGCACACAGGGGGTTTTCCCCATCCGGACTAGAGTTCCTGAGACGGACGGCTCGAAAAGTCGACCCTTAGCACAGCGGAGTGATGCGGATGACGGTCCTGATTATCTCCTCGATTGAGGATGTACATGCGCGCGCCGTGACGGAGGCGCTGTTGGCGGGCGGCGCGGCGGTGGAGTTGCTGGACCTGTCGGAGTTCCCGGTGCGGCTGGCGCTCTCGATTGCGTTCGAGGACGGCGCGCACCGGTTCATTCTAAGACGCGAAGGCGGAGGCCAGCTTGACCTCTCGACCATTGGCGCGGTTTGGTGGCGCAGGCCGCAGCCATTCGGGCTGTCCGCCGCCCTGACCGACCCGGCGCATCGCCGCTTCGCTACGTCGGAAGCGGCGACGGCGTTCGCGGGGCTGTGTCAGTCGTTGAATGCCTTCTGGGTGAACGATCCGGTGCGCGACGGCCCCGCTCATCATAAGCCATGGCAGCTTGCCCTGGCCCAAGAGATCGGGCTCCCAATCCCGCCCACGCTTATGACTAACGACCCCGAGGAGGCGCGCGACTTCTGGCGGCGGCATGACGGCAATGTGATCTACAAGGTTTTCCGCGCCTCCCCCGACGGCTGGCGGGAGACGCGCCGGCTGCGTCCGGAGGATGCGGCGCTGGCCGACACGATAAGGCTGAGTCCCGTCATCTTCCAGGGCTTCGTGGAGGCTGAGGCCGACATACGCGTCACTGTTATCGGGGATGAAATCTATGCGGCGTCGGCGGATGCGCGCAAGGGCGAATATCCGGTCGATTTCCGTTTCAATCCGAATTTGACCTGGGAACGGCACGCCCTGCCGTCATCGGTCGAGAATGCTCTGCGCCGCTTGATGCGGCGTATGGGATTGGAATACGGGGCGGTTGATTTGCGATTGACAGCCGGCGGTGACTACGTGTTCCTTGAGATCAATCCCGCCGGCCAGTTCCTATGGGTCGAAATGGCGACCGGACAGAAGATCGCTGCCGCGCTCGCGGCGCACCTGGCGGCTGGGCGTCGGATCACGGCGGCTGGCGGCGGACCCTAACAAGAGTGGTACTCTCGTCCGAGGGGTCCATCCTCCGGGGAGGGGCCGACTACAGTGCCTATTCTGGTAAACGGCGAGGTTATTTCCACGGACCTGATCCGAGAGGAAGGGCGGTGCCTGGCCCAACTCCCCGAATGGCGGGCCGTCCCGGAGGGGCTCGACAAAGAAATGCGCCTGCGGGAGGCGGCCGAGTGGTACGTGATCGATCGCGTCCTGCTGCGGCAGGAGGCGGACAAGGATGCGCGCCCCATCGATCCGGCGCTGGTCTCCGCCCAGGTCCAACGCTTGAGTGCCGCGCAAAGCTGCCGCGTGTTGTTCGACGATAGCGGCCTTTCGCGGCAGATTGAAGCGCAACTGCGGCTCCATCGCACCATGCGCGACTTGATGGATCCGCTGGCGCAACCCACCGAGGAAGAAATCGCCGCCGTCTACAAGACGCATCGCCAGAATTTTCAACTGCCGGAGACCGTGCATGCCGCGCACATCGTCAAGCACGTGGACGAGCTTCACCCGGAACCGGAAGCGCGCGCCGGGATCGAAATCGCTCTCGCTGCGCTCGAAAGCGGAGAGCCGTTCGCCGCGGTGGCCGACCGCTATTCGGATTGCAAAGGCAGCGGCGGCGATCTGGGCGCCTTCGCGCGCGGCGTTATGGTGGAGGAGTTCGACAACGTCGTGTTCGCCATGAAATCCGGAGAGCGCAGCCCCATCTTCCGCACGCCGTTCGGCTTTCATATTGCCGAGGTGCTTTCCCGGACGCCCGGCGGCATTGCCGAACTGCGCGAGGCGAGGGAATCCATCCGGCACGCCATGGTTGGCGCGCGCGAACGGGACGCCGCACGCAGGGCCGCCGACCGGCTGCGCGCGCAGGCGAAAATCCGCCGGATTTCGACGCGCGAAGCCGCCCGCCTGGCCTCCGAACGGAGTGCCGGCTGATGTCTTTGCCTCCGCCGCCATGCTGCGTGCCCGCGCGCGCCCGGCTGCTGCAACTGAACGAATCGCGGCGCAGTTCCGCGGAGCGCCGCCGCGCCACGGCCGGGTCTACGGAGAATATGGTGCGGCTCGACGGCGGCCGTTTTCTCATGGGGAGCGAAGCGCCGGAGGCTTTCGCGGTGGACGGAGAGGGTCCGGTGCGCGAGGTGATCGTGGACCCGTTCCATATCTCGAAATTTCCGGTGACAAACGGGCAATTCGCCGCATTCGTGGCGCGCACCGGGTATGTCACGGAGGCGCAGCGTTGGGGCTGGTCGTTCGTGTTCCGCAACCACGTGCCGGAGGCGCGGCGCGGGCCCGCATTGTCCGCCGCGCCCTGGTGGGTTCGCGTGGATGGCGCGGACTGGGCCCATCCGCATGGCCCGGATCAATCGGCCGAAGACCGCGCGAATTATCCCGCCGTTCAGGTTTCCTGGAACGACGCCCAAGCCTATTGCGATTGGGCCGGCGTGCGCCTGCCGACGGAAGCCGAATGGGAGTTCGCCGCCCGCGGCGGCCTCGAGCAGCAGACCTACCCGTGGGGCGACGAATTCATGCCCGGCGGCCGGCACATGTGCAACATCTGGCAAGGCACGTTTCCGGATATCGATCTGGCCGAGGACGGCTTCCGCGCGCCCGCGCCGGTGGAGAGCTTCGCCCCTAACGGCTACGGTCTGCACACTGTAGCGGGAAACGTGTGGGAGTGGTGCGCCGATTACTTCGATGCGCGATGGCATCAGACCGCCACGCGCATGAATCCCGCGGGTCCGCCATCCGGAACCGCGCGGGTGATTAAAGGCGGGTCATACCTATGCCACCGGTCGGTCTGTTTTCGGTACCGGAACGCTGCGCGCACCGCGAACACGGCTAACAGCGCGACGGGTAATATCGGATTCCGCGTGGTGCGCGATGTGTAGCGCCGTCAGCTAGACCCCGGCCCAGGCCTGCCGATTTGGACGAGATCCGTCGTTGGCGCGGCAGCCGCCGCCGGCGGACGCAGCAGCTTTCCCGGCAGCTTCGAAAAATAAATCAGCCGCTCGATCGCCGGCAGCATCCGGCGCACCGTCCGGCCATGGAACAGCAAACTGCCCGCCACCAGCGCCGGATGCGGAATCGTGGTGCAGCAGCGCGCGCAAATGTCGATCTCCCGAGCCCGTCCGCTCAAGTGCGCGCGGCGCATCCGCTGCATTTCCTCCCCGTTCCAAAGGCTCTCCAGCGGCTCGACCGCGATGTTGCCCAGCGGCGCGCCATCCAGCATATAACTCTGGCAGCAAGGATAAATATCGCCGTTCTGCTTCACATACATCGGCCCGCGCCACAGGTAATGGCAAGGATGCTTCCAATCCTCCGCCGCGTGGCCCGCCTCCGGGCGCATCATGTTGGTTTCGTCTTCTTTGATGCGCACCTGGTCCACGCCCTTCACGCCGCGCCAGAATTGCAGGAACTCCGCCACTTCGCCCGCGTTGCGCTCCATGCGCACCATCTGCACCACCACTTGCATGGTCGATCCGCGCGCATGCTTCATCTCCGCGAACCGCACGAAGTTGGCGCGCACCTTCTCGAACTTCGCGCCCTTGCGATAGAATTCGAAACTCTCCTTGCTGGCGCCGTCGAAACTCAGCGTGATCTGTTCCAGCGGCGATGCGAGCACGCGCTCCGCCACGCGCTCGTCCAGGAAAGTCCCATTCGTCGAAAGCAGCGTGGAGATGCTATGCCGGTGGCAAAACTCGATCCGCTCGAATATCAGCGGGTCCATGAACGGCTCGCCCAGCCCGATCAGCATCATGTGCTCGGCCGTCTGGCCCGCTTCGCGCACCACCCGCTCGAACACTTCGCCGGACATGTCGGCCTTGGGTTGCTTGTGCGTCTCGCGCGGACACATCGGGCAATACAGGTTGCACTTCGCGGTGGTCTCCACGATGTACTCCACCGGCAGCGCCGCCAGCTTGGCACGCCGCGCCATGTAGCCCCACAAAAGTTTCGCCCGATTCCACGCTCGCATCGATCCTTTCATTGTACCGGAGGGCGGGCTTTAGCCCGCGCGGGGCTTCAGCCCCGCCCTTAACTCATTCTTCCGCACCTTTCCCGTCACCGTCCGCGGCAACGCCCCGAACTCCACCAGCTTCGGACACTTGAAGTGCGCCAGACGCGCCCGGCAAAAGTCGATCAGTTCTTCCGCCGTGGCCGTCTGCCCCGGCTTCAGTCCGACATACGCCTTCGGCACTTCGCCCCACTTCTCATCCGGCGCCGCCACCACCGCCGCTTCCAGCACCGCCGGATGCTCCGCCAGCACCTTCTCCACCTCGATCGACGAAATGTTCTCGCCGCCCGAAATCACGATGTCCTTCTGCCGGTCGCGCACCTCGAGGTATCCATCCGCATGCATCACCGCCAGATCGCCCGAGTGGAACCATCCGCCGCGAAACGCCTCCGCGGTGGCTTGCGGATTCTTGTAATAGCCGAGCATCACATTGTTGCCGCGCATCAGCACTTCGCCCATGGTCTGGCCGTCCGCAGGCACGTCGCGCATCTCTATGTCGACCACGCGCAGGTCCGTGCCCGCCACCGTGTACGGCACGCCCTGCCGCGCCCGAAGCTGCGCGCGTTCCGCCGCGGGCAGCGCGTCCCACTCCGGATGCCAAGCGCAAATCGTGTGGGGCCCGTAGGTCTCAGTCAGACCGTAGGCGTGCGCCAGGCTGGCGCCCATTTCTTCGGCCGCGCGGATGACGGCCGGCGTAGGCGGCGCACCCGCAGTCACGATCTTCAGGCCGCGTTCGAACCGGATGCCCTGCGCCGCGCAGTATTGCGTCAGCGTGCTGACGACCACCGGCGCGCCGGACAAATGCGTCACTCCTTCCGCGCGGATCAGTTCCACCATCTTTTGCGGATCCACCTGCCGCAAGCATACGTGCCGCGCGCCCGCCGCCGTGACGGCCCACGGAAAGCACCAGCCGTTGCAGTGAAACATCGGCAGGGTCCACAGGTACACCGAAGCGCTGGTCAGCCCGTGTTCCACGACCTCGCCGAGCGCGTTCAGATAAGCGCCGCGATGGGTATACATTACGCCCTTCGGAAACCCCGTGGTTCCGCTGGTGTAGTTGATGGCGATGAAGCCGTCTTCCTCGGGATCCGGGAAACCGGCCGCCGGATACTCGCCCGTTTCGAGCCATCCTTCGTAATCGGTGATCGTGTGGACCGACTGGGGCAGCCCTGCCGCATGCTGCGGATCGGCAATCACGACGCGCGCCTCGCAATGGTTCAGGATCCACGCCAACTCACTGGCTGTAAGCCGCGTATTCAACATGACCAGCACCGCGCCCGCCATCAGCACGCCGAAGTGCGCCTCCAGCGCGGCAGCGCTATTGGGCGCGAGGACCGCTACCCGATCGCCGGGGGCAACGCCCATCTCCCGCAGAGAGCTCGCCTGCTGGTGTACCCGCTCGTTCAATTCGGCGTAGGTGAAGCGGCGGTCTCCATCGACGACGGCGATGCGGTCACGGTACACCCAAGCGCTGCGCGCGAGGAAGTCCAACGGGGTCAAAACCGACTTCATATCGACCGCATTGTACAGCATCTCAGTGCGCTATTCTGCAGAACGATGCCGAGAAGGGACGAGAATCGCTGCGACGTCACAGGCCGCACGAGACCGCACGGATGGTCGAACTGGAAGGCCTCGAACTCGCTTCATTCTCTTCCAGGGCTTGCGCCCGCTGGTCGACTTCCATAACTGGTATAGCGTCGCCTATTTGGTTCTGTTCTTTGGCCTGTCCGTCTACATTGGCAATGGAAAGACGGTCGGCAAGCGACTCCTCCACATTCGAGTCGTTTCTCTCGTGCGTCGTCGAATGTCTTTCTGGCACTCGGTCGAACGCGCGCTTGGATATGGCGCGTCCGCCCGCGGAACTGGGGTTCGGATTCTTGCAGTATTTCATTCTCACCCCAACCGCCGCACGGTTCACGACCGCATTGCGGAGACGATTGTGGTGCGCGACTTTGTGCCGGCCTCTGGACCCGCTGGGCAAAGCGCGAGACAATAGTCTTATGCCCCGGGTAGCTCAGATCACCGTCAACGGGACCCCGCGCCCCATCGACGCCGACCCCGACATCCCCCTGCTTACGGTCCTGCGCGACCACCTCTCGCTCACCGGCGCCAAATACGGATGCGGCGAAGGCCAGTGCGGCGCTTGCACCGTGCTGCTCGATGGCCAGTCAGTTCGCTCCTGCATCACGTCGGTGCGCGCCGCCGCGGGCAAACAGATCACCACCATCGAAGGCATCCACCATCCGCTCCAGGACGCCTTCATCGAAGAGGGCGCCATGCAGTGCGGCTACTGCACTTCCGGCATGATCGTCTCCGGCGTGGCGTTGCTGAACAAAACTCCGCACCCCAGCCGCGATGAAATCGTGCACCATATGAACGGCAATATCTGCCGCTGCGGCACGTACCCGCGCATCGTGGCAGCCATCCAAAAGGCGGCCCAATCGCATGCCTGACGCACCCGTGCAAATCGAACCGGAACGCTACGAACTTACCGCGCCGCCGGCCTATCGTTTCGCCGTCGATCGCCGCGATTTCATCGGGCTGCTTGGCGGCGGCCTGCTGATCGCCTTCTCCGCCGGCGCGCAGGAATCCGGCCGCCGCGGGCGCGGCCAAGCGCTGCCCGCCGATCTGGACGCCTGGCTGCACATCGCCGAAGACGGCGCAGTCACCATCTGCACCGGCAAAACCGAAGTCGGCCAGAACATCCGCACCTCTCTCAGCCAGGCCGCCGCCGAGGAACTGCACTGCCCCATCGCGGCCATTAAACTGGTGATGGCCGACACCGCGCTGGTGCCCTACGATATGGGCACGTTCGGCAGCCGCACCACCCCCACCATGGCCCCGCAGGTCCGCCGCGCCGCGGCTACCGCGCGCGAAGCGTTGCTCGATCTGGCCGCCGAGAAGTTGCAGGTCGACCGCGCCAAGTTATCCATCGCGGATGGCAAGATTGCCGGCGCGGGTGCGGCCCCGATGGGCTTCGGCGAATTGACCAAGGGGCAGAAGATCTCGAAGACTATCGCGCGCGATGTGTCTGTGGCGCGCCCGCTCGGCCAATCCGCATCCAAGCTCGAAGCGCGCGACATCGTCACCGGCAATCACAAGTACACGCCCGACCTGACCCGCCCCGGCATGCTCCACGGCCGCGTGTTGCGTCCGCCCGCATTCGGCGCGACCCTGGCAAACTTCGAAGCGCCCGACGCGTCCAGCTTGTCCGGCGTCACGGTGGTTCATGAGAAGAACTTCGTGGGAGTAGCCGCGCCTACCGCGCAAACCGCCGCCGATGCCCTCAGCAAACTCAAAGCCGAATGGAAGCGCGAACCCGTTCCGCCCGGCGCTGCCTCCGGCCCCGGCCTTTACGAATATCTGAAGCAGACCGCATCGCCCGGCGAACGCGACATTCAAGGTTCCGTCGAAGACGGTATGGCCGCCGCGGATATCAAGCTGCAGGGCGCCTACACCGTCGCCTACATCGCGCACGCTCCGCTCGAACCGCGCGCCGCGCTGGCCGAATGGGATGACGGCAAGCTCACCGTTTGGACCGGCACGCAAGTGCCCTTCGGCGTGCGCTCCGAGTTGGCTTCCGCTTTCGGCGTTGCCGAAGATCGCGTCCGCGTGATCGTGCCGGATACCGGCTCGGCATACGGCGGCAAGCACTCCGGCGAATGCGCCGTGGAAGCCGCGCGTCTGGCGAAATCCGCCGGCAAGCCGGTGAAGCTCGTCTGGACCCGCGAGGAAGAATTCACCTGGTCCTACTTCCGCCCCGCCGGTCTTATTGAAATTTCAAGCGGCGTCCGTCATGATGGCGCTGTAACCGCGTGGGAGTGCCATAACTACAACTCCGGCGGCTCGGGCCTACTGAGCAAGTACGACTTCGCCGGGCAGCGGAACACCTTCCACCCTGCCAAATCGCCGCTGCGCCAGGGATCTTATCGCGGCTTGGCTGCCACGGCCAACCATTTCGCGCGCGAAGTACATATGGATGAGCTAGCCCGCGCGGTGAAAATGGACCCACTCGAGTTCCGGCTCAAGAACGTGAAGGACGAGCGCTTGCGCGCGGTGCTGCAGGCCGCCGCAGACCGCTTCGGATGGGGCCCTGGCAAGAGCAAAGCCGAAGGCATCGGCATCGCCGGCGGATTCGAAAAGGGCGGCTACATCGCCACCTGCGCACAGGTAGCCGTCGAAAACAGCCGCATCCGCATCCTGCGCGTGGTGGAAGCCTTCGACTGCGGCGCGGTGGTCAACCCCGATCAATTGAAGAACCAGATCCAGGGCGCTATTTCCATGGCTATCGGCGGCGCGCTGTTCGAACAAATCCGCTTCGGCGATGGGCAAGTTCTGAATCCGCGCTTCTCGCAGTACCGCGTGCCCCGCTTCAGCGACATGCCCGAGATCGAAGTAGTACTGGTGGATCGCCCAGATCTGCCCTCGGCCGGCGCCGGCGAAACACCCATCGTGGGACTCGCGCCCGCGGTCTCGAATGCCATCTTCCACTTGAACGGAACGCGCCTGCGATCCCTGCCAATGGCTCTGTAGGACGATCTTCCCGGCCTGTCTTAACCCGTCTCCATTGGAGATGCTGCTGCAAGCGGGGCTTAAGCCCGCGCCGGCTAAAGCTCGCCCTCCAAAACACTCGAGGGACGGGCCTACGGGCCTGTCCTGTACCGTTACCGATCCCCTATGTACCGGTACAGCTCTCCCCTTCATTTACCCGGTTTTCCACTCTAGAATTAACTCATAAGTTATGAAAACGCTTATATACCGACTCTTACTCCCCGCGCTTCTGTTAGCCGCAATGGCGCCGGCAAAGGCCTCCCTGATCGAAGTGACAAACACCGACCTGGTGACTCTAGGCACCAACGACAGCCTGATCTTCTATATCTCACAAGATCTCTCCTCCGTGGGCCACGAATCCGCCTATCCCGGCGAGATCGAGATGATCCTCGGAGGGCTGCCGCTCGGCGGACCCGTGGCGCCCATACCCGGAACTTCCGGCGTCTCTATGCCAGGCTTTCTTTTCACCGCTACGGTCGAATCCGAGAATGGCGCGATCTCGATTCCCCTGACGGATCCGGATGCCGCGCGCCTGGGCCTGCCCGCCGGCGATCTGCTGCTGACCCCCGGATCGCGCAGCGGGGGATCCTACTCCGGTCCGATCGACCTGATCTCCGCCGATTTGACTATAAGCTCGGCCGAAGCCGCCGCGCTATTCGGCGCCGGCGAAGTCGAGATCGACATCCATAACATCGGCGCCCCCATCACTTTCGGCTTTTCCGGCTCGTCTATCGCCAGCGACTTCACCTCTTCCTTCATCAGCCCCGACGGTTCGCAGAGCGTGGAAGGCCGAGTCACACAAGTACAATGCGCCAACACACCCGAGCCCGGCACGCTCGGTCTGCTCCTCACCGGCCTGACGATTCTCTTGTGGGGCGGGCGTCTACGCCTGCAGCGGGTCTCCAGACACGCCCCCGTCGCCGTGCTTGACACCGCCCCATCCAAGCGATAGGCTAGTCTCCCTATGCGTTGGAATGCGATCAACTACCTTGCGATCCTCGCCGCGGGAATCGCCAGCATACTGGTGGGATTCGCGTGGTATTCGCGCGCCCTCTTCGGCCCGGTCTGGGCTAAGTGCCGCGGCATCGATATGAGCGATCCGAAACAGCGTCAGGACTTGCAAAAGGGCATGGGCGGAATCTACGCCGCTACCTTTGCGGCCACGATGCTGAGCGCTTTGGCCCTCTGTTTGCTGGTGGTCCGCATCCAGTCCGGCGGCGTGCTGGGCGGACTGAAGCTCGGCTTCCTGGTGTGGCTGGGATTCACCATGACGGTGCAATTGACCGCCGCTCTGTTCAGCCACAAGAACCGCACCTTGTTCTTTATCGACACCGGTTATCAACTGGTCTGCTACGTGGCGATGGGCGCTATCCTCGGCGGCTGGCAATAAGGGGCGGCGGTTGTCCAGCTTGCCGGAGCGCTGAGCCGTGTGATACCTTTCGTTCGCATGAAATCCTGGCAAGTTCACGCGTTCTGCGAGCCGGAGCAGATGACGCTCGATGAGATTCCCCTACCGGAGCCGGGCGCGCAAGAAGTGCGCATCCGCAACCGCGCGGCGGCGCTGAACTTTTTCGACATCCTCCAGATTCAAGGCAAATACCAGATCCGGCCGCCTTTTCCGTTCACTCCCGGCGCGGAAGTCTCGGGCATCGTGGATGCCGTGGGGGCCGAAGTGAAACACGTGTTCCCGGGCGACCCGGTGATCGCCATGACCCACAATGGGGCATTCGCCGAATACTCCCTGGCCGCAGCCAGCCGCACGTTTCACTCGATTGCCGGAATGGATTTCCCGGAAGCCGCGGCCATGCCGGTGGTGTATCACACGTCCTACTTCGCGCTGCACCGGCGCGCCGCGCTGGCGCACCGCGAATGGCTGCTGGTGCATGCGGGCGCGAGCGGCGTGGGCATGTCCGCGATTCAGATCGGCAAGGCGTACGGGGCGCAGGTGATCGCTACGGCCGGCAGCCCATCCAAGCTGGACTTTTGCCGGGCGCAAGGCGCGGACCACGCCTTGACCTACACCGATCCGGGATGGGTCGAGCATGTCAAGGAGATCACCGGCGGGCGCGGCGTGGACGTGGTCTACGATCCGGTGGGCGGCGACGTGTTCGACCTGTCCACGCGCTGCATCGCCGGCGAAGGCCGCATGCTGGTGATTGGTTTCGCCAGCGGGCGCATTCCCAGCGTGCCGGCGAACCGTATCCTGCTGAAGGATATTTCCATCGTGGGCGTGCATTGGGGCCAATATGTCCAGCGACACCCGGAGTTCCTTGGGCAAGCGCACGAAGTGCTGACCGCCATGTATTTGGGCGGACAGATCAACCCGGTGGTGGGCAAGACCTTCAGCCTCGACGAAGTGCCTGCGGGCTTGCGCGAACTGGCCGACCGCAAGATCCTGGGGAAGGCCGTCGTAGTCATGAACTAACTACGCAAGGCTGCGCCTTGATCCGATGCGGATGGAAGTCAGGAGACAGAAGTCAGAAGTCAGAATGGCAGCGCCCCGAGGCGCGGCTGGGTGGTGACCCAGCAGACATGATCGATGACGAGAACGAAATTCTCTATTCGGCGGGCATAACGGGCCAAGGCCGCGTGCCCTGGTGGGGCGGGGCTCCAGGCCTGTCAGGATGGGCCTGCGGCCCACGAATAGCGATGAAAACCGGTGCAAGCCATTTGGAGGGCGGGCTTTAGCCGGCGCGGGGATTTATCCCCGCCCGCAGCAGTTACCTGGGTTTCGACCGTGCGCGGGTTCTCCAGAACCCGCTCTCAGCTCCTTACCGGAATTGCCAGGTGGTAGCGCGCGTGACGAAGCTCTCCGTCGCGAACGAGTGCGCCGGCGGCGACCATTTCGCTAAGATCGCGCGTGGCAGTCGCGGGCGATGCGCCGGTGATACCGGCATACTTGCCGGCGCTTAGACCGCCCGTAAACCCTTCCGGACCCTCCCGCAGCATCCGCAGCAGCGCCTTTTCCTGGCGATCGTTGAGCTGGCCGCGCACGCGGTCGAGCAGCCGCGTCTTGTCGATCATGAACTCGACACGCGCGGTGCTGCGCCGCTGGGCTTCGATCGCGGTGGCCGCGAACCAGCCCAGCCATGCCGTGATCTCGTTCTTCTTATTCGCGGCTTGCAGCGCTTCGTAATACGCCTTCCGCCTGGCCAGGATGGTGGCCGCCAGCGCGATCGGCAGAGGATCGCGCCGGCCTTGCGCCAGCGCCTTTTCGGCGATGGCCCGGCCCAGCCGGCCATTCCCGTCCTCGAACGGATGAATGGAGACGAAGTAAAGATGCGCGATCCCCGCCCTGGTGAGGTTGGGAAGCGGCTCACGGCCGCCTGGACCCGTGCCATTAAACCACTTGACGAAGGCTTTCATTTCCCGCCGCATAGCCGATGAAGGCGGCGCCTCATAGTGTACCTTGGGCGCGTAAATGGCCCCCGAGACAACCTGCATCGGCTGGTCTCCGGTGCGATAACGGCCCACGTCGCTGAGATCCCGCCGGCCGCGAACCACCATGCGGTGCCATGCGAACAGCATTTCATCCGAGAGCGGCTCTTGGAATCGCCGGTACAAATCGACCATCATCTCCGCCACGCCTTCCTCCGCCGGCCGCGCCCGCCGCTTATCCACGGCCAGGCCAAGGTGCTTGCGGATGGAGGAGTGCACGCTCGCCCGGTCCAGAATTTCGCCTTCGATCGCCGAAGTCGTGAGGGCTTCCGTGCTCATGGACTCCACCGTAACCTGTTCGCGGTCGTCCGGCCCGAGATGTTTGATGGCGCCCGCGAATACGCCGGTTTCCAGCAGGAATTGCTCCTCGGCCTTCGCCAGGCGGGTCTTGTCCCAGGAGAAATCGGGCCAGTCGGGCTTTTGCCAGTTCCAGGGCATGAGCGATAGGGTTGCCTTCTATCGCTCATTTTACCCCACATTTGTGAGCGATAGAGATGCTTTCTATCGCTCATCAACGATTGCCCTGGCCGCGTACCATTTCCTGTACAATTAAAATTATCTTATGATCACCCGTTCCATATCCGAAGCGCGCCGCGAGCTCGGCCGCCTGATCGAACAGGCCCGCCAGGGCCAGGATGTCGTCATCATCAAGGATTCGCGGCCGGTGGCGGCCCTGCGGCCGATCGACGACGCCGACCTGGATCTGGCGCCGGAGATCACCGACGCGCAGGCCCAGGCCCTCTGGAAATGGTCCGAGGCGCAACCCTCAAAAACATTCAATTCACCCGAGTCGGCCGTGAAGTATCTCAAGAAAGAGTTCGAGAAAATCGATGAAGATCGTTCTGGAGGACGGGTTCCTGCGACGCTGCCGCAGCGCAAGCGCGGAGGAACGGTCCGCCGTCCTTGATATTTGCGCGAATCTGAGGGCGACTCTCGCCAACGCGCAGCAGCATACCGGCTTGGGGCTCAGAAAGCTGAACCCGTTCGAGCTTTGGGAGGTGCGCGTCGGCCTGAAGCTGCGCGCGCTCTTCTTCCACAGGAACAATTCGGCGGTGTTCGTTTTCCTGGGCACCCACGACGAAGTACAGGCCTTCCTACGACACTACAAACGCCCGGCCACGCACTGACGGCTACGGCGCCGCCATCCCGATAAACTTCGCCAGGTCCGCCTTCAACTTCTCCAGCGACGGCTTGTAGGTATACATCATGTGGCCGGCCTCGAAGAAGTCCATGCTCACGTGATTGCGCAGCGTGGGATCGAGCGACAGGTGGTCGAACGTGTACTCGGTGGCGAAGAACGGCGTCGCCAGATCGTAATGCCCGTTCGCCACGAACACCTTTAGGTCGCGGTTCTGGGTCATGGCCGCGCGCAGGCTATCCGACACGTTGACGTAGCGATTGTCGTAGTCTCCCCAGCTCCATGGATGCACCTTCCCCGTGAGTATCTCGTATGGCAGGTCGCTTTCCCACTTCAATTCGGCGCGCACATATTGGTTCCACGCGGCGGTGAACGGCGCATACACGCTGGCATAGCTCGGATCGTAGTCGGGGGAAGCGCTGGTGGGGTCCAGGTCGATGCCTTCCAGACGGCTGTCGTAACGGCCCACCGTGCGCCGCTCTTCGCGCAGCAGTTCTTTCGTGAAGCGGAAAATCGGCACGCGCAGATTGCTTTCGTCGATGAATTTGGCGGATAGGCCCGTCAGGCGCGCCAGCTTCTGCGCGGTCTGGGCGCGTTCTTCGGCGGAGATCGTATCGCCCTTCATCAGCGCCAGGCTGTACTCGTGCGAAGCGAACTGGGCGCTCTCCTCCAGCGCCTTGCTTTGGTCGGCCAACAAGTCCGGCGGCAGCTTCTTGTGATACCAGGCGGTAGCCGAGTAAGTGGGCAGGAACAGAATGTACGGCAGATCGTTGCCCCTGTCGAAGCTGATGGTCCCGAAATTCAGCACCGCGGAGATCAGGATGACGCCGTTCAGCGCGTAGCCCATCTGTTGCTGCAGATATCCGGAAAGATTCGCGGCGCGCGTGGTGCCGTAGCTTTCGCCCGCCAGGAATTTGGGCGACGTCCAGCGGCTGTTGCGCGTGGTATACAGCCGGATGAAGTCGGCCACCGATTCCAGGTCGCCATTAATCCCGTGGAAGTTCTTGGCATCTTGTTCCGGGATCGCGCGGCTGAATCCGGTCGAGACCGGATCGATGAACACCAAGTCCGTGAGGTCCAGGATGGAATACTCGTTGTCGACCAGTTTGTAAGGCGGCGGCAGCGCGTTCCCCTCGGGGTCCATCGCCACGCGCTTGGGTCCCAGCGCACCCATCTGCAGCCACACGGAAGACGATCCTGGGCCGCCGTTGAAGGCGAACGTCAGCGGACGTTTCGTCGAGTCCGCCACGTCGTCCTTGATGTACGCAATATAGAAGAAGCTGGCCGTTGCGGTGCCGTCTTCCTTCTTCAGCAGCATAGTTCCGGTGGTGGCCGTGTATTTCACGTCTTTGCCGCCGATCTGAATCGTGTGCTTGGTCTGCGAAACTTTTTCTTCGGGCGGCTTCTTGTCTTCCTTGGCTTTTTCGTCCTTGGCGGGGGCGGAGGCCGGAGCTTGGGGCGGTTGGGCGAATGCCGCCGCCGCGCAAATCAGAACGGCCGCTCCGCATAACATGTTTCGATGCATAAGCGACGATTGTCGCACACGGGCGGCGCCATAAAGACGGAACCACAGATGCACGCAGATGCACACGGATAAGGAATCTGCTTGTGCGGGCGTGCGGGGCCACTCACTGCAGTCTCAAGTGCGCAGTCGTATCTGTGTGAATCTGTGTGCATCGGTGGTTCCGGTTTCGGCGCGAGCGCCAGCCACCACCCGCCCGCACGAGAAGCAAAACTCCTTCGCAACCGCCCTCCATGAGGGTTTCTGGCGGCGGTTTGCGCATCCTAATATGCGGCGTTTGGCGTATAATCTTACCCAGGCGCCCATCGCCAAGAATAAGTTTCAGGTGATCTCCCGATGCAACGTTTCGTTCGCCATTCTCTGTATGCCGTGTGCCTGGTTTCGGCCGGCCTGTCCTTCCTCGCCGTAGCGCAGGCCCAGGACAGAGATCCGCCCAAGGATTTCGAAAAGGGCGAGGACGGGAGCTTTCAGAAGGCCCGGATCGCCTGGTTCTACGACCAGCGCGCCTATCCGCACGCGACCGTGCCGCCCGGCGCCCGGTTGAAAGGTTTCCAACAACTGCAGGCCCGCATCGCGGCCGAGCAGGCGGCCCTGGCGCGCGGCGCGAAGCACGACACCGATGTGGGAAGCTGGGTGCTCGTCGGCCCGTCCACCATGAACGGGTTTTGGGGAACCAATTCGGGCCGGATCACCGCCATAGCGGTGGACCCCACCAACAACCAAATCGTTTATGCCGGCGCCGCCCAAGGCGGCATATGGAAAACGACCAATGGGGGCAGCACGTGGACCCCTTTGACTGACGCGCAGGCTTCTCTGGCGGTCGGCTCGATCGCGATCGACCCGCAGAATCATCTGACGATCTATGTAGGCACCGGGGAGGAGAACAACGCAATCGATAGCTATTACGGCGAAGGAGTATTGAAGTCCACCGACGGCGGCAACACCTGGACCAATATTCCGGGTCCGTTCGCGGGCGGCGGCGGCGGCGGCGCGCGCATCGGGGGAATGGCGGTGCAGCCGAATAACTCATCGGTGGTGCTGGCGGCGGCGGGCTGTTGCTCGCCGGGACCCTCGGGCGTCTACCGGTCGGCGGATGGCGGCAACACCTGGACGCAGGTGTTGAACGTGAACGGCAACGAAGCCTACAACGTGATCTTCGATCCGAACACGCCCACTACGGCCTACGCATCGTTTGACTCCAAAGGGGTGTATAAGTCGACTAACAGCGGCGTGACGTGGACGGCGGCAAACGGTTCGGGCGGCTCGGCGCTGCCGTTATCGGGGAATGGACGATTTGCCCTGGTGATGGACCCCAATACGACGACTACTCTATGGGTGGCCATCGCCAGCAATACGAACAACAATCTGGCGGGGCTGTATAAGACTACGGACGGAGGCAACACCTGGACCAATCTGCCGAACACGCCGAGCTTTTGCGGCGGCCAATGTTGGTACGACCTCGCGCTGGCTGTGCAGCCCGGAAACTCCAGCGTGATTTTCGCGGGCGGGCAGGCGAGCTACGCACCTCCTTCCGGCGGAGCCGTGGTGCAGTCCCTGGACGGCGGCAACACCTGGACTATCTACTCCAACATCCATCCCGACACACACGCGTTCGCCTTCAGCGCGGACGGAACCATATTGTATAGCGGCAACGATGGCGGCATGTGGAGCACAAATCAGATCAACAGCGCCAATATTACCTGGACGGCTCTTAACACCGGCCTGGCGACCCAGCAGTTTTATCCCGGCCTGTCGATCGCCGGCAACAACGTCAATATAGGATTCGGCGGCACGCAGGATAATTCGATGGAAGGGTACTCCGGCACCACCACCTGGAGCAGCGTGACCTGCGGCGATGGCGGCGCGAGCCTGATCGACGACACCACCAACCCCGTCACGGTGTATGCAAACTGTATCGGGAACAGCTTCGAAAAATCGACGGACGGCGGGGTAACCTTCAACACCACGCAAAACGGCATCAACAGCAGCGACCGCACGAATTGGACTCCGCCGGCCGCGTTGGACCCCTCAAATCCGCAGCGTCTGTATTTCGGCACGAGCAACGTTTACCAGACCGTCAACGGCGCGGGATTGTGGACGGAGATCTCTCCGGATTTGACGGAAGGCGGCACGCTTTCGGCGTTGGCCGTCTCGCCCGTGAATCCGAATACGGTGTGGGCCGGGTCCACCGACAGCCAGGTGAGCGTGACGCAAAACGCGCTGGCGGGAGTGTCGGCGGCCTGGAGCAACGTCACTGGAAGCAATATGCTGCCGCCACGATATATCACGGCGCTGGCGGCCGACCCGCAACAAGCGGGCACCGCGTACGCGACCTTCTCCGGTTTCACCGGCTATGGCGACAATCTGGGCCATGTTTTCATGACCACTAACACGGGCGCCACGTGGACCGACATCAGCGGCAATCTGCCCAACATCCCGGCGGACGACATCGTGGTGGATCCGCTGCAAGCGGGCACTATCTATGTCGCCACGGATTTCGGCGTTTTCTATACAACCAACGGCGGCACCGCTTGGGCGACCTTGGTGAACGGTCTGCCGCGGGTCGCGGTCCTGAGTTTGAAGCTGCACCCCAGCCGCAATCTGTTCGCCGCCACGCACGGGCGCAGCGTGTGGGAAACGAACGTATCCAGCGTGACCGCGATTCCGTCGATCGTCGGCCTTTCGCCTGGGTCCGCGATCGCCGGCGCAGCCGGTTTCACGCTCACGGTGAACGGCGGCGCCTTTACGAATACGGCCATCGTGCAATGGAACGGCGCCGACTTAGCGACTACTTACGGGAGCGCCACGCAGTTGACGGCGACGGTGCCCGCTGGCGATCTGACTCTGGCGGGCACGGCGGAAGTGACTGTGATTATCCCCGGCGGCAATGTATCCAACCCGTTCACGTTCACGATCGATAACCCGGTGCCGGCCGCCGCCAGCCTTTCGCCGACCAGCGCCATTGTGGGCGGCGCGGGCTTCACGCTGACCGTGAACGGCTCGAACTTCGTAAATACTTCCACGGTGCAATGGAAGAGTTCCGCGCTGACTACCACGTTCGTCAGCGCCATCAAGCTTACGGCGACTGTTCCCGCCAGTGACATCGCATCTACGGGCACTGCCGCGGTTACTGTCGCGAATCCCGCGCCGGGCGGCGGAACGTCTTCTCCATCTCTGGCCTTTGCCATTAACAATCCGGTGCCGAGCGCGACTTCTCTATCGCCATCGACTGTTATCGCGGGCAGTGCTAAGTTCACGTTGACGGTGAACGGCGGCAGCTTCGTGAGCGGCGCGACGGTGTTGTGGAACGGTACCGGCCTGACGACCGCTTTCGTCAGTAGCTCGAAACTGACCGCCACTGTAACTGCGGCTGATGTTACGACTCCCGGCACGGCCAGCGTCACGGTATCGAATCCTTCGCCGGGCGGTGGCGCTTCCGGCGCGCTTACGTTCACCATCGGCAATCCCGCGCCCACGGCGACCCGCACTGCGCCGACCAACGAAGATGCGGGCGGACCGGCCTTCACGTTAACGGTAATTGGAACGAAGTTCCAGACCAGCTCCGTGGTGTTATGGAACGGATCGAGCCGGTCCACGACTTATGGCAGCGCCACGTCCCTGACGGCGGCGATCACGGCGGCGGACATTGCGACGCCGGGTACGGCCAACGTCTCGGTGAGGACTCCATCACCCGGAGGCGGGACCTCCAACGCGGTTACATTCACCATTGGCAATCCCGTGCCGGTGGCGGGGTCGCTCGCGCCATCGACGGCGATCGCGGGCAGCGGGGCATTCACGTTGACGGTGAATGGCAGCAGTTTTGTGAACGGCGCGGTGGTGCAATGGGGTGGGAGCAATCGGAGCACGGCATTCGTCAACAGCACCAAAGTGACCGCATCCATCCTGGCGTCGGATGTGGCCACGGCGGGCAATGTGCAAGTGAAGGTGATGAATCCAACGCCGGGTGGCGGAACCTCGGCGGGACTGACCTTTACCGTCGACAACCCGGTGCCGGTGGCCGGTGCCTTGTCGCCTCCCAGCGTGACAGTCGGATCGGCGGGTTTCACATTAACGGTGACCGGCAGCAGCTTCGTGAACGGGGCGTCGGTGAAGTGGAAGCAGACCGCGTTGACGACGGCCTTTGTCAACAGCGGCAAGCTGACGGCTACGGTGCCGGCGTCGGACGTAGCCACCGCTGGCACGGACAGCGTCACGGTGTCGAATCCCGCGCCGGGGGGCGGCGCGTCGAACGCGTTGACGTTCACGGTGGATAATCCCGTGCCTACGGCGGGTACGCTGTCGCCTTCGAGCGCGGTGGCGGGCGGGGCGGCGTTTACGCTGACCGTGACCGGATCGAGTTTCGTTAGCGGCGCGCACATCGTTTGGAACGGCGCGAACCTGGTGACTACGTTCGTGAGCGCGGTGAAGCTGACGGCTACGGTGTCGGCGCCGGATATCGCGGCGGGCGGCACGGCCAGCGTGACGGTATCGAATCCGACGCCGGGGGGCGGCGCGTCGAATGCGCTGACGTTCACCATCGATAACCCGGTGCCCGCGATCACATCGTTAGTGCCGGCCAGCGCCACGCACGGCGGCGCGGCGTTCACGCTGACGGTGCACGGTACGGGATTCCAAAGCAGCTCGACGGTCCTATGGAACGGATCGCCGCGGACGACGACTTATGTACATGCCACGGAGGTAACGGCGGCGATCACGGCGGCGGATATCGCGACGGCGGGCACGGCCAGCGTTACGGTGACGACGCCCGCGCCCGGCGGCGGCACGTCGGCGCCCGCGACGTTTACAATACATTAAAGAGTCCTCGTGGGGCAGACCTCCAGGTCTGCGCGGGTCCTCCAGGACCCGC
>Ga0302324_100002131_pt1 | contig 46700 bp, 35 predicted proteins | sample Palsa_T0_1_FD_201949 | JGI IMG/M metagenome (GOLD analysis project Ga0302324, IMG submission 201949) | Peat permafrost microbial communities from Stordalen Mire near Abisko, Sweden - Palsa_T0_1 | ecosystem: Environmental > Terrestrial > Soil > Palsa > Peat permafrost | place: Sweden: Abisko... | reverse complement strand
GGCGACGCTGTTACCGTCTCCGCGGCAATCTTTGGCGATGGTCACGACCACGTCTCCGCGTGTTTGCTGTATCGGCCCGCAGGCGAAGGCGATTGGCGTCGTATACCGCTAACGCCCCTGACAAACGACCTTTGGTCTGCTACCTTCATCGTCGATCAGCTCGGTGATTGGTGCTACACCATTGAAGCTTGGATCGATCACTTCGAAACCTGGTGCGACGATCTGCGCAAGCGTCTCTCGGCCCAATCAGATGCAGAACGACAGGGGATCCTTGTGAAATCGCAGGACATCCCTCTCGCGCTGCGTACCGGGGCGCTGCTCTTGGAGGAGGCTGCGCAGCGCGCCAAAAATTCTGACGGCAAGCTGTTCGCGGACACGGCGACGCATCTACTACGACTCGCCAGAAGCGGCGCTACCGCATACGATTACCCGTTGAGTGGAGATATCACTGTACTGGCCGCACAATATCCCAATGTCGCCTTGGTAACGCGCTACCCGCAGGAGCTGCATCTGTGGGTTGATCGCGAACGCGCCCGCTACTCAACTTGGTACGAACTTTTTCCACGGTCAGCATCTCCCGATCCCGCTCGGCACGGTACTTTTGCTGATGTAAAGCTCCTATTGCCCAGCATCGCCGCGATGGGCTTCGATGTACTATACCTGCCGCCAATCCATCCAATCGGGACTGCATTCCGAAAGGGTCGGAATAATAGCGTTACCTCAACGCAAGATGACCCAGGCAGCCCCTGGGCGATTGGGACCGCGGAAGGCGGCCACAAATCCATCCACGCTCCATTGGGTACCCTGCGCGACTTTAAAGGTCTGGTATCGAGCGCTCGTGAACTCGGCATGGAATTGGCACTAGATATCGCTTTTCAGTGCTCACCCAATCATCCCTGGGTCACAGAGCACCCGGAGTGGTTTAGCCATCGGCCTGATGGCACCATTCAGTACGCGGAGAATCCCCCGAAGAAATACCAGGACATCTACCCTCTCAATTTCGAATCGGCCGACTGGCGCGGTTTATGGGAAGGACTTCGCGATGTCTTTACTTACTGGGTTGGCCAGGACGTTCGTATATTTCGTGTTGATAATCCGCACACCAAAGCGCTTTCGTTTTGGGAGTGGTGCATTGCCGAGATTCACAAGAAGCATCCAGACGTGATCTTTCTGGCGGAGGCTTTTACTCGTCCTCACGTGATGTACTCTCTCGCGAAGGCTGGTTTTACGCAGTCCTATACCTACTTCACCTGGCGCAACACGAAAGATGAGTTGCAGCAATATTTTGAAGAAATCTCCAAGCCGCCAGTGACCGACTTCTTTCATCCGAATCTCTGGCCTAATACGCCTGACATTCTTCATGCTGCCCTCCAGACAGGCGGTCGGCCAGCCTTTATGCAGCGCCTCATTCTTGCTGCGACGCTTGGAGCCAACTATGGCATCTATGGGCCAGCCTTTGAACTTTGCGAAAATGCTCCCGTCAAGCCTGAGAGTGAAGAGTATTTAAACAGTGAAAAATATGAGATTCGTCACTGGGACCTATCTGCGAGTCACAGCCTTGCTCAATTGATCACCCAGATCAACGGAATCCGTCGCAACAATCCCGCCCTCCACAGTGACGGTTCACTTCACTTCCATCCTGTCGATAATCCGAACATCCTCTGTTACAGCAAATCGAGCGGCCACAACCAAATACTCGTTGCCATCAACCTCGATCCCACACACGAGCAAGCCGGGTGGATCGATCTCAATCTCAAACAACTTGCCGTTGCTCACAACGAAAACTTTGAGATAGAGGATCTACTGACAGGTGTTCATTATCAATGGCACGACCGCAGCAATTACGTTGCGCTGCGTCCAGATGTGATGCCAGCGCATATCTTACGCTTCGTTCGACCGACGAGCGACGAGATTACACTAAACGCAGCCGTCATAGAAACAACAGCACGCGCGACTAAGACCGAGGACAACGAGTGAAAAAAGCCGGTAGTGCCGCCGATCCGCTTTGGTACAAAGACGCGATTATTTACGAACTTCACGTCCGCGCTTTTATGGACTCAAATGCAGATGGGATCGGTGACTTCCCCGGTTTGCTGTCCAAGCTCGACTATCTGCAAGACCTGGGCGTCACCTGCATCTGGCTACTTCCATTCTTCCCTTCACCCCTGCGTGATGACGGCTACGACATTGCCAACTATGTCGATGTCAATCCCAGCTACGGCACTCTAAGTGACTTCAGAGACGTTCTCAATGCCGCTCACCTTCGCGGGATGCAAGTGATGATCGAGCTCGTCATCAACCATACCAGCGATCAGCACCCCTGGTTTCAGGCTGCCCGCAATGCCCCACCCGGCTCACCTGAACGCGATTTTTACGTTTGGTCGCAGACCGACCAGCTCTTCAAAGACGCTCGCATCATCTTCACTGACACGGAAAAGTCGAACTGGACCTGGGACGAGGTCGCTAAGTCTTACTATTGGCATCGCTTCTTCTCCCACCAGCCTGACCTGAACTTCGATAATCCTGTCGTTATCGAAGAGGTGATCAAGGCCATGCGATTCTGGCTAGATATGGGTGTCGACGCGCTTCGTATGGATGCAATCCCCTATCTCGTCGAGCGCGATGGCACGACCTGCGAGAACCTTCCTGAGACCCACGTCGCCATCAAAAAGATCCGAGCCGCCATTGACGCAGAGTATGACAATCGCCTCGTTCTTGCCGAAGCCAACCAGTGGCCGACGGACGTCCGTCCGTACTTTGGCGATGGCGATGAGTGCCATATGGCATTCCACTTTCCCCTGATGCCGCGCATCTATATGGCCCTTCGTCAGGAAGACCGTCTTCCCATTACCGACATTATGGCGCAAACCCCAACCATTCCAGACAACTGCCAATGGGGTCTCTTCCTACGTAATCATGACGAACTGACGCTTGAGATGGTCACCGCCGATGAGCGCGATTACATGTATCTGGCCTACTCAGCAGACCCGCGCATGCGCATCAACGTTGGCATTCGCCGCCGTCTTGCACCCTTGGTCGACAATAACCGTCGCCGCATCGAGCTGCTCAACTCGTTGCTCCTCAGCTTCCCTGGTACGCCGATCATGTACTACGGCGACGAGATCGGCATGGGGGATAATATTTATCTCGGAGATCGCAACGGCGTTCGCACTCCCATGCAGTGGAACTCTGATCGTAATGCCGGCTTCTCAACCGCGGTTCCGGCTCGACTTTATTTCCCCGTTATCACCGATCCCATCTGGGGCTATCAGTCGATCAATGTCGAGGCGCAGCAGTCGGATCAGTCCTCTCTCCTGCATTGGACCCGCAATATGATCGCGTTGCGCAAGCTGTTCCATGTCTTCGGTCGCGGCACGCAGGAGTTTCTCAATCCGGACAACAGAAAGATCCTCGCCTACGTCCGTCAGTATGATGACAAATCAGGCGGCAGCAGCGAAACGGTTCTCTGTGTTGCAAACCTTTCTCGTTTCTCCCAACCAGTCTCGCTTGACCTCGCGCATTTTTCTGGCATGATACCGGTCGAGATGCTGGGGTACGTGACTTTTCCTTCCATCACAACTCAGCCTTATCCGCTAACCCTCGCACCATACTCATTTCTCTGGCTTGAGCTTCAGCCGGCGCCCGAGGTGCCAGAACCTGTTCAAATTGCTGAGGATAAACTTGCTCTCAGCCTGCTTAGCGATGGCATTGAAGGGCTTCTAGTCACACCTGGTCTTGAGGTTCTTGAGCAACTGCTGAGCACATACCTGCCGCGTCAGCGCTGGTTCGGCGCGAAATCGCGCACTATCAAGGCTGTTGAGATCGTCGACTCCGCGCCGCTTCCCGATCTCAACATTGCGCTCGTCTTCCTTCAACTTACCTACAATGACAACAGTACCAGCGTCTATCAGCTCCCCCTCGCTATCAGCGTTGGCGAGTTGGCAGAGACGATTCGTGCTAGTGATCCTGCCACTATCGTCGCCGCTGTTACAACTCCGGCGGGTCCAGCGATCGTGCACGATGCACTGGCGCGCGAAGATGTGCGACAGGCCATACTCAATCTCATCGAAGGCAACCACGAGCTTTTCACGCACAACGGCACTCTACGCGGACATCGCAGCGACGCCTTCGCGGAGGTTCGCGGCGCTGCACCCCTACCTTCCCGAACAGGCTCTGCCGAGCAATCGAACACCTCCATTCTTTACGACGCCAAGCTCATCATGAAGCTGTTCCGCCGCCTTGAGCCTGGAGAAAATCCTGATACCGAAATAGGTCGTTTCCTCACTGAAACCGCGCACTTCGACCGTATCGCTCTGTTTCTGGGTGACATTACGTTGAAGTCGAGGCATGGAGAATCTACTACAGTTGCCATGCTGCAGAGCCTGGTGGAAAACGAAGGCGACGGCTGGCAATGGACCCTCGACGAGCTCTCACACTATTACGATAGCGTCGCTACTCTGGCTCCCCCGCAAGATCTTGGAGTATCTACTGCTTTTCTTTCAGAGAAGGACTCTCTGCCCTTAGCTCGTGAGCACGCAGGCTTGTACCTTGACGCCGCTGCGCTACTTGGCCGCCGCACCGCGGAGATGCATCTTGCTCTCGCCACACCAACGGATAACCCAGCTTTTACGACCGAACCCTTCACTGTCGAGAATCTCATCGCGGACGCTACTCGCATTGAAGGACAGATTTCTCTTTCGCTTGAAGCGTTGAAGCGTGGCATGTCCCAGCTCACCGAGGTAGTTGCCGATAATGCGGCGCTCGTTCTTAGTCGACGCATTGAGCTCTTTGCTCGTGCCCGTGCCATCACCTTAGCCGCGACCGACGAAGTTGGTCATCGTATTCGTATCCACGGGGATTATCATCTTGGACAGGTTCTGCGCTCGCGGGGCGATTATGTCATTCTCGATTTCGAAGGCGAGCCCGCCAGATCCCTCGTTGCGCGCCGAACCAAGCAATCTCCGCTGAAAGATGTGGCAGGCATGCTTCGTTCCTTCAGCTATGCCGCCTACGCCGGCTTGAGCGCCTTTGCCCAGCGCCGTCCTGACGACGCGAAAAATCTGGAACCTTGGACGCGCCTCTGGCAGAACGCAATATCGACAGAGTTCATTTGCGCTTATCGAACTGTCATCGACGAGACAAATCCGAAGCTTATTCCCGAGCCCGCGCAGGCTCAACTACTGCTCAACGCTTACCTGCTGGAGAAGGCACTGTACGAGCTACTCTACGAACTCGACAATCGCCCAGCATGGGTCCGCATCCCGCTCGCAGGGATACTCGCTCTTCCGCAATAGCTGAGGGGCCACTGAAAGCGTTCCTATCTAAGACAAACGTGTGTCTCGTATACACGAGGACGTTAAATGCTTGACAGCGAGTTCCTTGACCGAGCCTAATAACTTTGTTGCGAATAGCCAGATATTGCGTTGATAGAGATGACGCTGATCCTTGATGCAAGCTCGGGAAGATCGTAGGCCGCTTGCCGGGATAGGGTCAATGCTAGAACTGTCTACGAAAAATCTGGTAAGCAACGCCGCACTACCATCCCTTCGAGTGCGTATCTCGCTTGCGACGTTAGGAAAAGGAAACTCTCGCATGAAATTCAAGCTCCACCGCACCGCAGTAGCTCTGTTTGTGGTCAGTTCATCTTTTTTGATGGCTCAGTCTTACTATCCGGTACGGCTGGAGGACAAAAGTAGTGTTTACGTTACTCGTGGCAGCAACGGCGCACGAGGTGACGGGATTGCCGATGATACTGATGTGCTGCAACAAGCCATCGATCAAGTAGAGCAAACGACTCAACAGGGAGTGGTCTTTCTGCCGGAGGGCCGTTATCGCATCTCACATACACTGTACGTCTGGCCAGGAGTGCGGCTCATTGGGTTTGGCGCTCATCGTCCTGTGCTTCTGCTCGGCGACAATACGCCAGGCTATGGCGATGGGCTGGCCTACATGATGTTCTTTACCGGCGGCCGACCCGAGCAACCAGGAGCTCCTACGCGCAATGGCCGTACAAACCGCGGTCGTGCAGGTAGTGACAGCATATTTCCTGGCACTGTTCCGGCCGTACGCAACATCATCGACGCTAGCCCCGGCACCTTCTACTCAGCCATTAGCAACATAGATTTCGACATGGGAGAAGGCAATTCGGGTGCCGTTGGCATTCGATTCCATGTCGCACAGCATTGCTTTATGACGCACATGGAGTTTCGCATTCGCTCTGGCATGGCTGCTCTCAACGATGTAGGTAACGAATCAGAAGACCTGCACTTCATCGGTGGTCGCTATGGCATCATCACGTCGAAGCCTTCACCTGGCTGGCAGTTCACGTTGCTCGACTCCACCTTTGAAGGACAACGCGAGGCTGCGATCAAGGAGCACGAGGCAGGTCTGACGCTGGTACGCGACAGCTTCCGCAACGTTCCAGCTGCCGTATCGATTGACCCAGGCTATGCGGAGGAACTCTGGATAAAAGACTCCCGCTTCGAACGGATCAGCGGGCCAGCCATTATTGTCAGCAACGAACACAACGCACGCACCGAGATCAACACGGACAACGTGCTCTGCGAAGGAGTGCCTGTCTTCGCGCACATGCGAGAGAGCGGCGAGGACATTACAGCGCCGGCAGCGATGTATCGTGTCCAGAGCTTCTCTCATGGCCTTTCCATTGACCACATCGGCGATGTTGGTGCGATTCGCACATCGTTCAACGCCGCGAAGATGGACGCGGTACCTCCTACATTACCCCCTGCCATCCGCGATCTTCCATCTCACGAGGGCTGGGCGAATCTGCGCGATCTCGGTGCCAAGGGCGATGGCGTCACAGACGACACTCAGGCAATCCGCCAAGCAATTGCGGCCAACCGCATCCTCTACGTACCGTCCGGTCACTATCGTGTCAGCGACACCATCATTCTCAGGCCTGACACAGTCCTCATCGGTCTACATCCCAGCACTACGCAGATATTCCTCTCCGATAGCACGCCAGGCTTCGATGGCCCGGGTGCACCGAAAGCACTTCTCGAAACCCCGGCAGGCGGCGAAACAATTGTAACGGGAATAGGTCTCTATACTGGAGGCATCAACAGTCGTGCGGTCGGCGCTCTCTGGCAGGCGGGTAAAGACTCGCTGATGGACGATGTTCGCTTCCTCGGGGGCCACGGAACGAACAATGCTGATGGCTCGCGTATGAGTCCTTACAATGCAAACCATACTGGAGACCCGGATCCAAAGAAGCGGTGGGACAGCCAGTTCCCTAGCCTCTGGGTCACCAATGGGGGTGGGGGCACCTTCGCCGATATATGGACGCCAAGCACATTCGCTGATGCAGGCATGTATGTTTCAAGCACCAGCACCGAAGGGCACGTCTACGAGCTATCAAGCGAACACCATGTGCGCATGGAGGTCAAGCTCGACCACGTTGCCAACTGGGAGATCGTCGCGCTGCAAACTGAAGAGGAGCATGGCGAAGGGGGTCACGCGCTTCCGCTTGAGCTTGCAAACTGTGACCATATTCTGATCGCGAATCTTCACTCCTACCGCGTTGTCGGAAGTCACGAGACCTTTCCTTTCGGCATCGCCATCAGCCACTCTACTGACGTCCGTTTCCGAAATCTCCATATGGACAGCGATAGCAAAGTCTCCTTCAACGACGCTATCCTGAACCGAGATACAGGAATGTCAGTCCGCTTTCGTGAGTTTGCCTCGCTTACTCTTTCATCAACTTCTGCCCCAGTGCCTGCACCGGCCACAACTAAGACTGTTGTACGCAAACTGGCAGGAGGCTTCTACAACATCTCCGGTGCTGCGCTGGATCCGCAAGGGCGCCTGTACTTCGTCGATACCCACGAGCAGAAGATCTATCGTTGGGCTCCCGGTCCCGAGGGGCTCACAACTATCTGTGACGCGCCGCTCGACGCGGCTAACCTGCTGATCGACCACGCAGGCAACCTTATGATCGTTTCCTATGCTGGCAATGGAACGGTGTATTCCCTTAAGGCTGGAGCACTGTCCACGGAACTGTCGTTATTGCAGCCTAAGCCCGCAGAACCTCGGCCGGGAATGACTGCTGTCTTGGCTAGCGATCGGTGGAAGCTTCGAGGTGACCTGCTCGACCCTGCCCCCATACGCCGCGGCTTCCAGTATCTCTCTGCCGATCACACAATCTTCCTTCCTACTGGGGAAGACTTCACTTCTGGCGCACTCTACTACGGAACGAAGATGGCCAATGTACTGCGCACCTTTGGGCTGCAGCCGGCAGTCTCGGGTGTGCCCTTCTATGTTACGGATGAAGAAGAACAGAAGACATATGCCGCCCACGTCGAGCCCGACGGAACGCTAACAGGTCTGAAACTGTTCGCGGAGCGCGGAGGCGAAGGGGTCGCTTCGGATGCCTCCGGTAATGTGTATCTCGCTGCCGGGGAGATCTTCGTCTATCAGCCGGATGGAAAAGAAGTTTCTACGGTGATGGTACCTGAGCGCCCAGTTAACCTTGTGGTCTCGCACACAGGGAGCCGTAACATCCTCTACATCCTTGCCCGAACATCGCTCTATGCACTGGATATACCGCAACACTAAATCGACTTGTTCTACAGTTACAACACGCTCGCGAATATCCTCCCACGAATCCACAAGAGTCCCATCCACTCAAGTACGTGATGCAATAGTACAAAGCTATTTTGCAGTAGCCATCCGAAAGGAGACGTAGTTGCGACCAGCGTATAGCCGATAGTCACCCTCCGCGCCGGGTGACACCATGATTTGTAAGGGTGTCGGTCGTCGCAAGTCGGGGTCGTGCGTCGAGTGAGCCGTGAAGAGATCATGTCCGCCAATGTCCATCACAATAAAGTTGTCGCTGTCCAGAAATCCACAGCCGTATGCACCAGGAGGCAGACGATGTCCCTCGATATCTACTGCGGATTCGGTGATCAGGTAGGCTTGATACTTTGCCTGTACCTGGCTGGAGTAACCTGAAGTATCGATCAGCGAAACGAGCAGCAGGCTCTTGTCTCCAAAGCGAACTCCCCCCGAGTTCCTGCCCTGGACCGAGGCACTCAGGCCTTGGAAGAAAACGGACGAAGGCAAAATCTTCGTCGCTGCCTCTGCATTGAGCACGGAAGCTCGGGCGGAACTAGAAGAGGTTACAGCGGATTGCCCTTCGGTTGTCGGTGCAAGGAGTGCAATAAGAAAAACAAGTACGGAGTATTTTATTAGACAAACGATTGTCTTGGTATTAGGAAGGTAAGTTCTCATAGGATATTTCCATTATTAGAGTGCATCAACGGATATCATGCTCATTGCAAGTGTGTCAATTCGAATTAGTACTCCGGTATTCGCCATAAAAGTCGTTCTCTCGAGCAGTCGCTTGAGCGTGGAACAACATGCCAAAGTTTGCAAATAGCTGTTGGGACTTACTGCTATTCTTGAAAAAGTAAGTCTTCGAAGGCTCTAGCGTCAACATGACAAAGTCAAAGTCTGTGTCAACCGACTCGCGACGTACCAGCCTCAAGACGTTGGCCGAGTACCTAGACCTCAGCCCATCTACCATCTCCTATGTTCTGAACGATTCGCCGGGCCGCTCCATTCCAGATGCGACCCGTGCCCGCGTCAAAGCGGCCGCCAAAGAGTTCAATTACCAGCCCAGCATGATCGCCCGTACGCTGCAGGGCAAGCGCATGCAGACAGTCGGTGTTCTCCTCCCAGAACTCGGCGAGGGGTATCACTCTCAAGTTCTCAGCGGCGTTGGAGACCTTCTGATGCGTGAGGGTTTCTTTTATTTTACCGTCCACCACCGCCATCGAAGGGACCTGGTATCAGCCTATCCTGAACTTCTCCGATCGCGTGGAGTAGACGGCATCTTAGCGATCGACACGCATCTGGAAGAAGACAGCTCGCTTCCGTTGCCTACCGTGCTCGTCGCAGGACATACGCATCTGCCTGGAGTAACGAATGTTGTTCTCAATCATGATCGTGCAGCCGAACTGGCTGTGGGACATCTACATCATCTTGGTCACCGCGAGATAGCATTTATGCAGGGACAACCCTTCAGTTCCGACTCGGACACACGCTGGAAGGCAACACTCAAAGCAGCTCGTGCTCTTGGTCTCAAAGTAAGCGAAGAACTGATGGTTCATCTGGAGAAGGATTCTCACTCCCCCGCGATCAGTTATCCAAGCATTCGCCGTCTTATCCAGAGCCGTCGGCCGTTTACTGCTGTTCTCTGCTTCAATGATGTTTCGGCTATGGGCAGCATCCGCGCCCTGCATGAAGCTGGCCTCCGTGTGCCTCAAGACGTATCAATTCTGGGATTTGACGATATCCAGTCGGCTGAGTTTCAGGTTCCCAGCTTGACGACTATCCGGCAGCCACTGCAAGAGATGGGTAGTACTGCTGCTCGAATGCTATTGAAGAAATTGTACGGCGAGACGACTCCCAATCTCATCCACGTTGATCCAGAACTAATTGTTCGCGAATCTACAGCACGCGCTCGAGCCAAACCATCAAAGGGACGAATGTAGACAGATTAAAGGCCAGAAGACATCGGAACCACTGAGGATTACTGGTTGCTTCTACCGAGGGGCTAGTAGAAATCAGTGCCCTGGCGGCTGCGTCACATGTGCCAGAGTAAGTACTCCACCTTGCTTGAGGTGGTAAAAGCAATTCGCAGGGACGTCCTGAAATACCTGCGATATTCCATTTGGCCAGAGAACCTCAACCTTATCAATACGCTTAGTATCCCCGAGACCGAAGTGTAGACGAAGATCGCTCTGTGACAGGTAACTGCCACCGCTTCTGACTTCGCCCATCTGTTGCGCTTTTCCTGCGGTGAGTCTAACGCGGGCATTCAAAGCCAGCTTATTTGATGGGCTGCCTTCGAGCTCGAAGCTGACCCAGTGGTTGGCTGGATTGCTCTTCGCTTCGAGGATCATTGGTCCCCCCGTGAGATTTTCGACAACAATATCGAGGCGCCCGCGGTTGAAGAGATCGCCCACAGCCAATCCACGGCTCACCTGCGGGATCAGAACAGCTGACCCTGTTTGCGCACCAACCTCGTGGAAGCTCCCGTTACGCTGGTTCTGAAAGACGAGCTTCGGCTCCTTGTAGGTCGCGCCAATCTTGACGCTATCAACCTGCGGATATACATGCCCATTCACCAAAACCAAGTCGAGCCATCCTGAGTTGTTGAGGTCCAGGAAGGCATCGCCCCAACCCACAAACGGTGCACTCTCATTTGATATTCCTGCTGTCCGTGATACATCCGTGAAGCTCATTCCGCCATCATTGCGATACATCGCAGCATACTCATCGCTGAAGTGTGTGACCACGACGCTCATCCGGCCCACATTCATATAGTCTCCCAGCGCCAATCCCATGTTGGCCTGTTCCACTCCATCCTCGCTTACCGCAACCCCGGCGTCGTAGGCCATCTCTTTGAACCGACCATTGCCCTCATTGCGATATAGGTAGTTAGGCTCTCCGTCATTTGCAACGAACAGATCCAGCTTGCCATCGTTGTCGAAGTCTGACCATACCGCACCGAGCCCGAAGTAGTGATTGGCATCGTCAACGCCTGCCTCTTTCGCTACCTCCGTAAAAGTTCCGTCCCCGTTGTTGTGGTACAGAGTGTCAGGTGAACCTTTCAATCCACGTGGTCCGCACTGCACTGCGATCTCATGATACTGGCAGGTCTTACGAGAACCAAAGGTAGGTAGGTCCATTATGTTCAAATCTACATAATGCGCAACGAAGAGATCGGAGTTGCCATCTCCGTCATAGTCGCCAAACGTCACACCAGTTGCCCAGCCCGTATCCTTATCCAGGTGGGCCTCCTTAGTGACATCGGTAAAGGTTCCATCGCCATTGTTGCGGTAGAGAACTATGCCGCCGAAGCAACTTACAATCAGGTCCGGTCGCCCATCGTTGTTATAGTCTCCCACCGCCGCGCCCATCGCCCAGCAGGGAGTACCGACTCCGGCCTTTTCTGTAACATCGGTGAAGGTCCCATCGTGATTGTTGCGGTAGAGCGCGCTCCGCGCCTTCTTTCCCTCTAGTTCCATTGCGACGCTGGGCGCCCCAGTGAAGTAGATGTCCAGCCAGCCATCTCCGTCATAGTCAATCAGTGCGACGCCACCGCTCATTGATTCGACGATGTATTTCTGCTCGGGGCTGGATAGGTGTTCGAAGCGAATTCCGGTGGACGCAGTAATATCCACAAGTTGAGGAACCTGAAGTGGGGCAGATGGGGAAGCGCTCGCGACGTTGGTGCGCCCTGGTTTCGTTTGAGCTTGAAGGAGATCCCAACCCGTCAAAAAAACATTGACACAAAAAAGGCCAACAAGAAATAGCGCAAGGTATGACCTATCGAGACCCGGTAGTCGCATCCTGATCTCCATCTACTTTTTCACTTCGTCCAGCGGAACATCCGACCGCAAATCTTTATAGATAATCCGGAGTTTTTCCTTGATGTCTTTGTATTTTTGATATGCCTCAATCTCGCGTTTTGCATCTGCGGGTCGGTTCATCCCACGATAGACACTACTCAACCGATAATGAGCCAGAACATTGGATGGGTCTGCAGCGATGACCGCCTGCAGCAATTGCTCCGCAGGCTGTAGTGATCCCTTTTCGGTATAGACGTGCGCTAAGCCAATCGATGCATCGGCGTCATTTGGCGCTAAAGCGAGAGCCTGCTTGTAATAGCTTGTAGCTCCATCCAGGTCATTTTTGTCGAACGCGAGATCTCCCAGTCGCTCGACCGGTTTCTCATCTTGGCTATTGGCTGATACCGCCAGCTTATATTCCCGATCCGCTTCTTCCCTCAGCTTCGGGTCAGGCGAGCTATGTAGAGCCTCTGCCAATTCATAATGAATTCCCGGCAGATTCGGGTCGGCATCCACTGCCTTTCGAAAGTTTGCAATAGTCCCAGGCAGATCTCTTTCGCGATACAACTCGTGCGCCATTGCCTGGTGCATCTGGCCTGATTCAGGTGCTGCGACAGAAAGATCGAGCATCGCTTCTCCGGCCAAGTCGGAGTAAATCCGATATGCCGTATAAAGAAGATTCGGATCCGTAGGCTCAATCTTTAGGAGCGTCGATACGATTGTCGCGGCCTTCTCCAAGTCGCTACTCGCTGAATAGATGTCGATCAGCTCTCTTCCTACGTCAACCTTAAGCTTGGCATCCTCCAAGCGAGGAAACGCAGCTTCGAGGTCTGCGCGTCCAGCGCTTTCATCGCCCAACCTTCGTTCTGCCAGACCGAGTAGAGATTGAACACGCCAAAGATCTGGTTTCAGCTTGACTGCTGCACGGAGTTGCGGAACGGCATTGCTATAGTCAGCTTGAAAAAACAAGAGTACGCCCAAATTGCCTCGAGCTTCGACGTTGTTCGGCTCAAGTGCAACCACTGCTCTAAATTCTCGCGCAGCGAGTTTGGTCTGATGTGCTTTGAGATATTCTTGGGCTTGCCGTAAGTGCGTATCCAGCTGAGCCTGCTTGCTCAATTCGGGCTGAGGCAAAGATGGAAGGACAATCAGAAATGGCAGCAGCGATGCTGAAAGAATATTTGTTAGACGCATAGCAATCAAATCATACTGGTAAATGCCAGATCGTTATTTAAGAAGAAAGGGACGGCGATCTCCGCCGTCCCTTCAGTTGAAATGCGTTGAAGTTAGAACTCCAGGCGAACACCAAGTTGAACGTTACGTCCACCCACCGTCGTTCCTGTGATGTTCGTTGCTGAGCCTATGTAATTGTTAGTGCCAGGATTGGCGTTTAGGTATTGTTGCGGTATGTAAAAACTGGGATGATTGAAGGCGTTGGCAGCGTCGATACGGATCTGCAATTTGACCTGCTCATAAATAGCAAATCTCTTGCCAGCGGAGATATTGACAACGTCCAATCCAGGTCCAGTTACAGAGTTTCTTCCCGCATTGCCGTAGGTTCCGTTATCCGGCAGCGAGAAAGCAGCAGGGTTATACCACTCGTTGATATTTCTCCCGCCCACTGGCTTTGTACTGACACCAGTGAGATTCGGGTACTGAGTTCCCGCTTGCGCGAACGTGTTGCCATCGGAAAACACAGTAAAGGGATTACCTGTCGATAGAACAAGCGTACCGGAGGCCTGCCAGCCACCGACAATTTCATCCAGTATCCAATTGTTGTTGATGAACCGTCTACCGTGCCCGAAGGGAAGATCGTAGATGATGTTTCCCTTGAAAGCATTACGCACATCGAAGTTAGAATTAGCGTAGTTCTCTGACGGCGCATATGCATTCTGGTAGTTCTGTTGTCCTGCACGGCTGCCCCAACCAGATGAATCCTGATCATCCAAGAAGTGCGACCACACGTAGTTGAAGTTGAACGCAAGGCCTGAACTCAAACGCCTACTAATGGAAGCTTGCAAGGAGTTGTAGTTCGAGATTGCATTGTTTGTGCTTCCACCTAGACCTTGAAATTGCGGGTACGGACGATCCGCCGGGCTATCGTTTGGTCCAAGCTTGTTCTCAGGTACCTGGTTGATATCCACTGGGAAATTGAGGTTATAACCGTGACTTGCCACATAAGCAAGCTCAGCCACCATATTGGCCCCCAACTCATGTTGCAAAGCCAGATTCCACTGGTAGATCTCTGGGATGGGGGTGTGATATTGGTTGTAGCTCAAGTTGCCAGTGCCGTTGTATGCCGCAGGATTGGTCGAAGCCGGTATATAGGCCAGATTAGCACCGGTTCCCGAGAGAGTAGTGATGGGAGTAATACCGTTCGTTTGGTCGGATTGATTTCCCGATGACCCGAAGGCATTACCCACTCCGTTTCCGTAGGTGTCCAGACTCCAGTTATAGGCGTAAATTCCGAAGCCGCCACGCACGGTGGTGTTGGGGTCAGGCTGCCAGGCGAAGCCTACGCGTGGAAGGAAGGTGTTATAAACGTCCGCCTGAAGAGAGCTACGCCCATTCGCCTTTGTGCTCCCAAACCACGCCGCACCGAGAGTTGCAGTGGCTGGGTTCAGAACGGTTGGGTCGAAGACAAGCTCGTTACCGCGAATCTCATTCCAGCCGTGGCGGATCTGGTAACGAAGACCCAGATTCACCGTTAGGTTAGGACGCAGCTTGTAATCGTCTTGAATGAAGACCTGGGGGCCCTTCAAGCGCGCGCCATATTCAGGTTGTACTTTTGCACTCCAGGACTGTGCATCGCCAAGCAGGAAGTCCGCGTAGTTCAAACCTGTTGTCGTATCTGGCGAAGCGATACCTTTAGCATTCAGACTCCAGTGCTGGGTGTACTGTCCTGAGAAATTGAATGATCCTGCGTTCGTGTTGCCCCAAGCAGTTGAGTCATCACGATACAGTAGCAACTCTCCACCAAAGTGAAGAATATGTTTGCCGCGGACCAGGGTAACGACGTCTGATGGATCGAAGACATGCTCTTTATAAACCGCATTGCTGGCCGGCCCAATGCCATTGTACGGACCTACAGAGATTCCCGGAAAGGAGTCTGCTTTGGCATACTGCCAGCCCAGTTTTGCGGGCAGCCCCTGACCAAGTGTTAAGTCTGCGAAGAAGTTACCTTGATACGTGTAACCCATTCGTGCTTCATTGATCAGATGGTCGCTGATCGTCCAAACATCGGTGATCTGTGCGTTGTTGTTATCGACGTCACCGGATTGCCAGCCTACAGGCGATGCAAACACTGAACTGGGATAGACAACAGGGGTATCGCTTTGCGTATCCGACATGGTCAGTCGTTGTGTTGTGTGATGTCGTAGTCCAGCCGCCCGAAATATTTACGATATGGTGTGGACTGCGGAAGGCTGGAGAAGAAATTATTTTGTAGCACGCCAACTGAATTTAAGTTGCCGGCAACGAAATTTCCTCCAGAGATATGGCTGGAAGGCGTTGGATAGAACTGCTGAATAGCCGAAGCCACTGGGTCAATCGTAGGAACCGCGTTCTTTCCAGTTTCGCTCAGGAAAGACTTTCTGACAGGGTAAGGGTTCCCTGCTGAATCTTTCGCGATGACCTGAGTTGTAGGGTCATAGATGATTTGCTGGCCAGTGAAGTCGCCGCTCAATACAGATGTGGTGGGAACAGTGCTTGTATTATTACTGGCCGAACCATGATTGACGGTCTGGTCGTAGTTGAAGTAGAAAAACATCTTTTTCTTCAGAACGGGACCGCCGATTGATCCACCAAAGTTGTTGTACCGAAGGAACGGGACTGGAACGCTATTGCCAAAGCCATATTGGGCAGCGTCGAGAGCGTCATTTTGCAGGTAATCATAAGCAGACCCGTGAAAGCTGCTGGTGCCGCCCTTGCTGATCTGGTTGAAAACGATACCGCCGATACCATATTGAGCGGAGAATCCTGATCCGGAGACCTGCAGCTCTGACACGGTTTCAAAAATGGCAGGATTTGCATTCGAGCTATGAGAGAGGGTGGTGGAAGCACCATCCTGCAGGATGTTGCTGTAGGGCAGATTGCCGTTGACAGACACTTCCTGTCCAGGATTGCTGGAACCTTGGCTTCCCGCCGGTGTTCCCGCCGTTCCGGGAAGCAGAATAGTGAAGTTTTCCCAGTCCTGACCAACGTTTGGTAGTGCGGCCATTTGGCGCGCTCCAAGAGTTGTCGATTGCTCTGCGTTTTCTGTTTTCAGCAGAGGTGCGTCCGTATCCACTACGACCTCTGAAGTGACCGAACCAACCTTCAGCTGAGCGTTGATTTTTACCTCTCCAACCTCTACTGTGATCGACGACCGCTCAAGTTTTGTGAAGCCTTCCTTCTCAAATGTGACGCGGTAGTTGCCAATGACAATGGAGTTTGTGTCATATACACCGTCTCGGTTCGTGACCAGATTCTTGGCTATGCCGGTTTCGTTGTTGACTACTGTGACCATTACGCCCGGGAGCAAAGCTCCGGAACTATCCGTCACCGTTCCGTTTATGTCTCCGGAGTTAGTGTTTTGTGCGAAGGTTGCTGGGGCGCACACCACACAGAGGATGGCTGTAAGCAACAATGCAGCTTTCTTGAATTTCATAGTATTTTGCCTCCCAAAGTAATTCTGTTTGTTGCAGTTTTCCGCCTGATGAGCACAAATCGGGTCTATTTTCATTGAGACGAGCATTTCGTTAGCCGAGACAAACGTTTGTCTCAAATGGTAAAATGCAGCCGATACATTTAGCCTTATCAGACTAGCCATAGTCAAGCTTTTTATTGAGCAAACTGTACTGCCATATTTCGAGCGAAGCGATGTGGAGCTAAAGTCAGATTTGATAGAGAAGGTCTCCATATCTTCATACCGCAGGTAAGCTCCTCCAATTCGCACTCGATGACTATCATTTTCCCCCTCTCATTGTGAGTATCATCTGTTACTGCATTAGGGACGGGGTAGGGAGGATGGGTTTAGTCGATAAGTCATTACTAAAGAGTGCTTTACGTTTGTATTTTTCTGGCAACAGCTCTTCAAGGTGCCATTGGAGATGGCTCTGAGCTTAACGCGGCAATGGATCGCGATAAGTTGCAAGCGCATTAGGTAAGTTTCAAACGCGTCCGTTTGATCTCTCTGCGTTAATGGCACTCACTAATGTTGCTCTAGGGTAAATAAGCAGAAGATAGGAGTGGCCGCTTCCGTTTCGATAGAGCAGCATTCAAGTAAAAGAGAAGGATGACAAACATGCGAAGCCTTACAAAGGGGGTCCTGACGTTGGTAGCGACGATGCCCGTCCTATTTGCGCAGGTTGAGCCGAAAGTTACTGCGGCTTCGCCCTCGTCTGAGATAGCGATTCGCGTGGATGCGAAGGCGCAGACCACGCCGTTTCCTCATTTCTGGGAGCAAACCTTCGGCTCCGGCCGCGCTATTCTCTCCTTGCGAGAGAGCTATCGCGACGACCTTCGCGCAGTGAAGAAAGTGACAGATTTTACGGCGGTCCGGTTCCATGGGATATTTATGGACGATGTAGGTCTCTATAACCCGGACGCTCATACGCAAAATCCAGGTCAGGCCGCTGAATCTGTCGAGCCTGGACAATCTGTCTACAATTTCTCTTATATCGACCAGATCTATGATGGTTTGCTCGCCAATCACGTGCGTCCGTTCGTTGAGCTGAGTTTCATGCCAAAGAAGCTGGCATCAGACCTCTCAGCATTGCAGCCCTTCTGGTACAAACCGAACGTTTCTCCTCCCAAGGACTACAAACTCTGGGACGCTATGATCACTGCCTTTACCCGGCATTTGATCGACCGCTACGGTATTGACGAAGTCGCAAAGTGGGATTTCGAGGTATGGAACGAACCCAATCTCGACTTCTGGGCAGGCAAACCAGCGCAAACCACATACTTTGAGTTTTATGACCATACTGCTCTAGCAGTAAAAAAAGTTAGCAATCGCATTCATATCGGTGGTCCGTCCACGGCCCAGGCCGCTTGGATTGCGGCTTTTCTTCAGCATTGCAAACAGAACAACATCCCCGTAGATTTCGTCTCTACGCACGTCTACGCAAACGACACAGCTAAAGATGTCATGGGCACAAACGAGCAAATCCCGCGTGACCGCATGGTTTGCCGCAGCGTCAGCAAGGTGCATGATGAGATAGCGAAGTCTCCATTCCCCGACACCCCCCTTATCTTCAGCGAATATAACGCCAGCTATGCCAACGAACCCGACGTTACCGATTCAATCTACATGGGACCTTGGCTCGCAAGCACAATTAGCCAGTGCGATGGTCTTACGGAATCAATGAGCTATTGGAGCTTTTCCGATGTCTTTGAGGAGCAGGGGGTCGTAAGAACACCTTTCTATGGAGGATTCGGCCTATTGGCTGAAGACGAAATACCCAAGCCTGCCCTGAACGCCTTCGCCATGTTGCATCGCCTCGGAGACCGCCGCATTGCTGTCGATTCCGATGCCGCACTCGTGACTACGCAAGCGGATGGCTCCATCGTGGTTGCGCTCTGGAACTACGCTCCGCCGTACGGAACCGGTGCAACCTATACTCCACCTCCCGCGAATGCCGGTCCTGTCAAAACGGTCTTCCTCAAGGTGGATTCAATAGCGCCGAACGGGTCTGCTCTTATCTGGCGTCTGGACGCTGACCACGGCAACGTGATTAAAACCTTCGATGCAATGGGACGTCCTGCTTTCCCTTCGCGCGATCAGATTGCCAGACTCCGCCTCGCCGGACAGCCGTCGCCACCGCAGGCAATCACGCTCAGGGACGGCGCTCTGAAGCTCACTATTCCTCCTCAAGGTCTCGTTGTTATCAAGATTGAGTGCGACCGTGGTACCCATTGAACCATCTAAAGATTAGTCAGTTCTGGAAGTGGGCACTGATCTTTGCGTACGATATAGCTTAATGAGCTTTAGTTCCTCTCGATCAGACAACATCACGCGACGTAGCGCAGTAAAGCTTCTTGGCGGCGCTGTTGTTTCTAGCGTCGCCGGCTCGGCATTCGCGCTGGCTCAGACAAGTCCAGTAGTGCATGCGCCTTCATCGAGGTTGCTGAGCGAACTTGATCTCGACTTCCTTGAGGATATGCAACACGCTGCCTGCCTGTATTTCATTGAACAGGCAGACCCTTCGACAGGACAAGTGCTCGATCGCGCTACGAATAAGAACTCCACTGGCAAACTCGATAGCCAGTTCGTCGCAAGCATCGCGGCCACTGGCTTTGGTCTTACTGCTCTTTGCATTGCCGACCGTCGCAACTATGCACCGACAGACCGCCTCAAGAAACAGGTCACTGCAACGCTGCAGTTTCACCTCGACAAGATGCCGAACGAGCATGGTTTCTTTTACCACTTCAACGACGTTAAGACCGGCCAACCGTTGATCAATAGTGAGGTGTCTTCGATCGATACAGCGATCCTGCTATGCGGCGTCCTGAGTTGTCGCGCCTATTTTAAAGATCCCAAGATCACCGATCTTGCAACCCAGCTCTACAATCGCGTCGACTGGCCGTGGATGCTCAATGGGGGCAAGACATTCTCTATGGGATGGAGACCGTCCTCTGGCTTTATCGCAACTCGCTGGGACCACTACTGCGAACTTATGATGCTCTATCTTCTGGCCATCGGATCGCCTACTCACCCCGTCTCGCCAGAGTCCTGGAGCGCCTTCACCCGTCCCGCTTTGAAGTTCGGAAACTTCAATTACATTAGCGGAAGAGATCCTCTTTTCGTGCATCAATACTCTCACGCTTGGTTCGATTTTGCACGCAAGCGTGATGCCTACGCCGACTACTTTGCCAATTCGATCGTCGCAACACGCGCCCACAAGGCTTTCTGCCTAAGCCTGAATCGAGGCTACAACGATGACTACTGGGGCGTCAGCGCCTCCGATTGGGAGCACGGCTACACCGCCTGGGGTGGCCCCCCGCTTATGGGCCCGGTCGATGGATCTGTCGTCCCTTGCGCCACGGCCGGGTCACTTCCATTCCTTCCCAGAGACTGCGTCCGCGTCCTCCGTTCGCTGAAAGATACCTACGGCAATGATGCCTGGGGGCGCTACGGTTTCTGCGACGCATTCCACCCTGACCTGCATTGGTATGACCCCGACGTCCTGGGTATCGACCTTGGTATCGGTCTGCTCATGGCGGAAAATCTTCGCACAGCTTTCGTTTGGGAGACCTTTATGGAGAACCCAGAGCCTGTCGCTGCCATGAAGGCATGTGGCTTCCGGCAGGTTTAGGGTTTTCTCCGTTGCGAGGATTGAATGCAGAATCCGTTCGATTTGAAACAGCCTTGGATGAGGGTTCGGCCGCCAAATGAGTGCGTCGAATGGTAATTATTTTCGGTGCTGGTGGGACCCCGTTTTTGCAGGGGGTTTTGGAGAAAAACGGGTGCAAGACGTGGTGTTTTTGTGGTGAAGTTGTGGTGGAATGCGTGGTAAACGTGGTCAAGTGACAGGCGGTTTTCCTGGCTGAAAAATACGCCACTTTTTTCAACTATTTTTTTGTCCGGGACGAACTCCTCTCCGGTGCAGGTTGATGCTTGTCATGTAAAGGGAAGTAACAATGATTTAAGCAATCAACAATGGACCGCGGCAACTCATTTCTCAGAGGTATGCTACGCATTTGTAGTACCACGTGGTCAGGCGCCCCTCTCTCTCCGATGCTCCAAATCTTAGCCGATGAATATGTGGGCGATAATATCTCTGTGCCAGGTCCCAGTCCGTCATCACCATCCGAGGAGTACAGGCAGCGCCAGCAGGTTCGCGAAGCGAGGGTCGCGCACTTTGAAAGAGTCCATGTTCGGCTTGGCAATATTCGTCTACTACTCGTCGCTGCAGGATTGGCCGCTGTCTGGTGGCGCTTTGAACGAGATGCTTTTTCAGCGTGGTGGTTGATCCTTCCCGTTCTTTTGTTCGTTGCGCTAGCTGTCTTCCACGCCAGTACTCTGCGCGCACGCTCGTACGCGGAGCGGGCTGTTAATGTCTATCGCAAGGGGTTGGCGCGCATCGAAGATCGTTGGATCGGGGGCGGCAATCACGGAGAACGTATTGATCTGTCTTCCAGTCTTTATGCTAGCGACCTGGATCTCTTTGGACATGGAAGCCTCTTCGAACTTCTCTCTCAAGCTCGCACCAGGATGGGCGAAGATACTCTGGCAGGATGGCTTTTGAATCCCTCCTCTCTTGAGGAGATTGCGGAACGTCATGTAGCTATCGCTGAATTGCGTAGTCGATTGGATCTTCGTGAAGACATGGCGATCCTTGGCGAAAAGCTAAAGATCGCGGTGCATCCTGAAGCGCTGATAAAGTGGGCTGAGACTCCCAATCGGCTCGTGCGGCAGGGGTTGCGGTGGTTCGCCCTGCTGTTAGCTGTTATGGCCGTTGGGACGGCCATCGTCTGGGCTGAGTTAGGAACAAAGGCACCGTTCTTCGCGGTCGTTCTCGTCGAGGCAATTATCCTCGCTGCACTTCGCAGGTCAACAAAAGAAGTGCTCGAATCGACTCCGCAAGCACTTGAGGATGTACAACTGCTCGCATCGTTACTGGTCCGGCTGGAAGGAGAACGGTTCGAGGCTTCTGGCCTGCAGGCCATCAAGCGCAAGCTCTGCTCCCATCATCTCGTGGCCTCGCAGGCCATCGCTCGGTTGGGCACGATCGTGCAGTGTATCTACTCGCTGAACAATCCGATCATGCGACTCGTCAACCTGCCTCTACTTTTTTCTGTGCAGGTTGCGTACGCTGCTGAGGCCTGGCGGCGCAATCATGGTGGCGCCGTTCGTTCCTGGCTCGATGCGATCGGTGAGTTCGAAGCGCTTCTGTCCATCGCTGCTTACAGCTACGAGCATCCTGCCGATCCGTTCCCAGAGTTCGTCGAAGGAGAGCCAACCTTCAAGGCGGCACAGCTCGGGCATCCTCTGATCGCCGCCCTGAAGTGTGTCCGCAACGATGTGAACATCTGCGATGAGACTCGAGTTCTGCTCGTTAGCGGCTCCAACATGTCGGGAAAGAGCACCCTTATGCGCGCAGTCGGGATTAATACTGTTCTTGCGATGGCCGGCGCGCCGGTACGTGCGGAACACATGCAACTGACACCACTGCGAATAGGCGCCAGCATCCTGGTCAACGATTCGCTTCTTGAGGGCAGCTCCCGCTTTTATGCCGAGATTACCCGCCTTCGCCAGATCTGTGTTCTAGCTGAAGAGAGACCGCCGGTTCTATTCCTTCTGGACGAACTTCTGCAAGGCACAAACTCGCACGACCGCCAGATTGGAGCCGAAGGGGTGATAGGCAGCCTGGTCAACAGTGGCGCTATTGGTCTGGTCAGCACGCACGATCTGGCTTTGACAAACATCGCTGCGCTTGCGGAGGGACGACTGCATAATGTGCATCTTCAGGACGCGATCGTTGACGGCAAGATGAGCTTCGATTTTCTGCTGCGGGATGGGGTTGTGCCGAAGAGCAATGGGGTTGAACTGATGCGTCTGATAGGGCTCGATGTCTAGATCGAACTGAGGCGTAAAGGAGTTGGCCTGAGGACACGAAGTGGTCGCGTTGACTTACTGAACGCCTATTCAGTATTCTTTCGTGAGCGAAGCGCGGCCATTTTTGTTGTTGTTGGGCGGTACGATTTCTTGATGGAACCGCAGTAGGTGGAGTGGTCGCATCCGCAACTATTCGGAGCGATGAAGATGCGGATGCTCTACTGATCTTTGGCAGTGGTCTTTCAGTAAACAACGAGATGGTTTAAGAGGATGGAGTGAATACATGCGCATACTGACGTTCATTCGCCAGGTTCTCGATGCAGAGGAGAGCGTGCGTGTCAGCGATGGCAGTGTCGCTTTGGAGAATAGCAAGCTGGTGATGGATACTATGGACGAGTATGGCGTGGAGGAGGCTCTGCGTCTTCGCGAAGGTGGCATCGATGCTGAGATTGTGGCTCTTTCGGTTGGACCCTCCCGCGCGCAGGATGCATTGCGCACTGCCCTTGCAATGGGTGTAGACCGCGCGATCCATGTAGAGACTGATGTGAAGCTGGATGCGATTGCTCTGAGTAAGATCGTCGCTCAGGTCGCGCAGCAGGAAGAAGCAAGCTTGATTCTGTCTGGTGGCCAGCAGGCAGATTGGGACAGTCACGCACTGGGCGCGGCGACGGCGGAGCGCTTGAACTGGCCGCAAGTAACCTGGACGAGTGCGCTTGAATTGAAGGGCAATACGCTGAGCGGCAAGCACGATGTGGATGAGGGTAGCGAGACCTTTACGCTGGAGCTGCCTGCGGTGGTTACGACACAGCAGGGGTTGAACGAGCCGCGTTATCCAACGTTGCCGAACATCATGAAGGCGAAGAAGAAAGAGCTGCGAAAAGAAGGCCTGGAGCAGTTCAACGTGACGCCGAATTTGAAGTTCGCCGGTGCGGAGATTCAGGTGAAGAATCGCCTGAATAAAATACTGGACGGTAAAGATGTGCAGGCGGCTGCATCGCAGTTGGTAGATCTGCTGCGCAATGAAGCGCGGGTGATCGCATGATTCTGCTGGTTGTCGAGCACGCGCATGGAAAGGTAAGCAAGAGCAGCTATGAGATGATCACGGCCGCTCGTGAACTTGGCGGTGAAGGAGCTGTCACAGCTCTGGTTTTAGGTAGCGCCGTCGCATCTGTTGCGACTGAGGTTGCCCTGGCGGTCGACCAGGTACTCGTCGCGGATCTTCCTGAGTTGGCGCAGTACGATTCTGAGATGTGGGCTGCGGCGGTTGCCCAGATTGCGACCGAAGGGGAAGCGAAGGTCGTCCTCATTGGAGGAAGCCGTAGTGGACGCGAGTATAGCCCGCGCGTTGCCATCAAACTTAATAGTCCTTTGCTTGAAGATGTCATCAGCTTAAAGACCAATGGGGAAGCTCTGGTTGCGGAGCACTACACGTATCTTGCTCGGGTGACAGAGACCGTTGAAGCAACCGGGCCTGTTGTCGTCGTGAGTGTGAAGCCTGGAGTGTTTGCGGTTGCCGCGCCGCGCACCGTGGCTGCGGAGCAGTTTGATGTAGATCTGAATCTTCCTGCTCGTCGTTTGCAGGTGACTGGAAAGACGGCGGAGAGTAGCTCGCGCATTTCGCTGAGCGAGGCGGAGATTGTTGTTTCCGGTGGTCGTGGCGTTGGCAGCGCCGAAGGTTTTACGCAGCATGTCGAAGGACTTGCTGATCGTCTGGGAGCGGCGGTGGGCGCAACGCGTGCGATTGTGGATGCGGGCTGGCGGCCTTACTCCGAGCAGGTTGGGCAGACGGGCAAGACGGTGCAGCCGAAGGTTTATATCGCCGTCGGTATCTCTGGAGCGGTGCAGCATCTCTCCGGGATGAACAAGAGTAAGGTCATCGTAGCGATCAACCGAGATGCCGAGGCTCCGATCTTCAAGATCGCTGATTACGGAATCGTCGGCGACGTCAACCAACTTGTCCCTGCGATTATCGAAGAGTTGAGAAAATAGCGAAGCGGTGCTGTTCCGATGTTGCCATTGCCCCAGAAGATCGCATTCGTTGTCTTCGCTCTGCTGACACTTGCGCTGGGGGCGCAGGGCTTTTATCGGCTCTACCTGCGCATTCGAAGAGGCAGGCCGGACTCCGAGTTGCGATTCAATAGACTTCTCCGGCGGAGTTGGTATGCCGTTGTTACTACATTGACGCAGCGGCGCACCTTTAAGAAGCGTCCGACTATCGGCATCTTTCACTCCTTCATTTTTTACGGCTTCGTCTTCTATGGGCTGGTGAATCTGGTGGATGCGGTTGGAGGATTTTTGCCGTGGTCTATCTCGTCGGGAACCCCTGCGGGCGCGACCTATAACGTGCTGACCGATGGCTTCAGCTTTCTTGTGCTGCTTGGCGTGGTTGCGCTGGTGATTCGGCGATTCGCTTTGCCGAGCCGTCGCGACTTCCGGTTCAATGAAAGAACGCTCTTACATAAAGACATCCAGTTGTCGAAGATCTCGCGAGACTCGCTTCTTGTTTCAGCCTTCATTTTGTTTCACGTAGGTAGCAGGGCTATTGGTGCTGGGGCGCGAATCGCTGCTGAGGGGCCGGATCGGTTCCAGCCGTTTGCTACAGCGTTGTCGCATCTTTTTACTTCATCGAACGTTGAGTTCTGGCGCGTCTTTGGGTATTGGGGGGCGTTGGGTAGCGTGCTTGCGTTCCTTGTTTACTTCCCTTACTCCAAGCATGTTCATATCTTCATGGCACCGGCGAAGTATCTCGTTGAGCGTGAGGTTGGGTCGGGCGTCTTGCCGCCGATGACGCTTGATCTTGAGTCTGAGGCTGAAGAGCAGGTTATTGGGGCGAGCCGGATGGAAGATCTTGCGTGGCCCCGTTTGCTGGATGCGTATGCCTGTATCCAATGCAATCGGTGCCAGGAGGTTTGTCCGGCGACGGCTACTGGCAAGTCGCTTAGCCCGGCTGCGCTTGAGATCAACAAACGGATGGAGTTGAACGACCTGGCTGGGCAGCAGAGCATCTTCGCGATGACGAAGACGGGATTCGAAGGCGGCGGTGAGAGCCCGCGCCCTCTGCTGCAGTTTGCGCTTTCGCCAGAGGCGGCGTGGGCGTGCACGACCTGCGGGGCCTGCATGGAGGTTTGTCCGGTGCAGGATGAGCAGATGCTGGACATCATCGACATCCGCCGCAACCAGGTGATGATCGAGGGCGAGTTTCCGGCGCAGTTGCAGAGCGCATTTCGCGGCATGGAGCGGGCGCAGAATCCGTGGGGGATCAACCATGAGCAGCGGCTGGCGTGGGCCGATGGATTAGCGGTGAAGACGACGGAAGAGAATCCGACACCTGACGTTTTGTACTGGGTTGGCTGCGCGGCGAGCTACGATCCACAGGCGCAGAAGACGGCGCGTGCCTTCGTTGAGCTGCTCAACCATGCGGAGGTGAACTTCGCCGTTCTGGGTAAGAGGGAGTGCTGCACGGGAGACAGCGCTCGGCGGGCCGGGAATGAGTATCTGTATCGCCAGCTTGCGGACAAGAATGTTGTGACGCTCAACGAGGTGAAGCCTAAGTTGATCGTCGCGAGTTGTCCGCATTGCATGAACTCCATTGGCAACGAGTACAAGCAGATTGGCGGCGACTATAAGGTGATGCACCATACCGAGTATCTGGAGACGCTGGTTTCGCAGAGGAGGCTTGAGTCTACACCGTCGGAGGCGACGATCACTTATCACGATCCTTGCTATCTGGGTCGGCATAACGGTGTTTACGATGCTCCGCGCAACCTGCTCCACATTCTTGGCAACGAGATGGTCGAGCTTGACCGCACGCGGGAGAATGCCTTCTGCTGCGGGGCTGGCGGCGCGCAGTTCTGGAAGGAGGAGGAGGAGGGCGACGAGCGCATCTCCGATAATCGCTTCCGTGAGGTGCAGCATACCCTTGAATCTGCTGAGGGGGACAAGGTGCTTGCGGTTGGCTGTCCGTTCTGCAAGAGCATGCTGGGGAGTACGCCGCTCAAGGGTGAGTCCGACATTGTTATCAAGGATGTCGCGGAGTTGCTGCTTGAGGGTGTTCGTCGGAAGAAAGGTCTTGGCGGCCTGGCATTGCAGAGTGAAGGAACGACATCCACTGCGACACCTGTCGCGGAGCTCATGCCTGTCGCAGCCATCGTTGCTGAACCTGCGTCCAGTGCGACTCTTTCGGCTGAGGCGTTGCCGGTTGCGCCACCGATCTCGGCTGCTCCGGTTGAACGGAAGAAGTGGCAGCCGAAGACCTCGGAATCGACCAGGGGTGAACAGACTTTATTGTCAGAGGCTCCTGCGATTGCAACGGCTGCTGCCGTGACCTCGATAGCGCAACCAGCGGAGCGGAAGAGATGGCAGCCCAAAGCAGCGGAGCCAAAGGTACAAGATGGAGCCCCGGAGCTTTTCGCTGCGGAGACTAGCTCTGCGGAGCTACCCACCGGCGCGACTGGTTCCAACGCACCATCGAGCGTTGCACCAGCTGAACGAAAGAAGTGGCAGCCGAAGGCCGCCGGATCCGGTGAGCCGCGCCCTTCTCCGGCAGGTGCGACGGAACAGGCTCAAGGCATTCCTATCGCCCCAGCTGTGCCTTCCGACGCCGCTGTCCTCGTTACACCAGAGCCAAGTCCCGCGCCCGTTCGCAAGAAGTGGGCTCCGAAAAAGTCCTCTGAGTCGAACTGACGTTCTGATGCCCGTATAACTGGCAGGACTAGCGCCATCGTTTCTCTTGTATTGTCCTTCTCCGGTGGGTCACTGAGTCGCATTACTTCGCTTCTCAAGAGTCTGAAGCCAAGGAGGGGCGTCGTCAGGTAATTTGCCGAAGCAGTTACTGCTGGCTAGTACCTGGCCCGTTGCTACGTCAGCGAGAATGCACTGCATTGAAAAATGCGGAGGACCATCTTCATAGGCGACCTGGCGACCATTCGCCCAGTATATCCAGTTCCAGATGTAGTGTTGGCTGACAAATCGATGCAGGATGCGCCCGTTCTGGCTGAGGACAAGCGTTCGAGGGTAGCGGTCTTCCGGTCGGCCTGGGAATGGATAGTTAAGTGTCCATCCCTCTAACTCGTTCGGGCCGCGACGGTGCTCCGACTCAGTTGGTTGTTCGGCTGTTCGGGCAGACTGTGGTTGGAGCTGAGGCGCGAGGAAAAGAGCCGTCAACCCCAAGAAACAATTGGCAAATTTCATCGCTGTTGGAACCTCGGCGAAGCATAACGGCTTTGATTTATTGCTGGATTGCGGTGATCCAGTCGGCGAGGGCGCGGAGGACGGTGTGGGCCTGGTCGAGGTAGGGGAACTCTCTTGCGGAGGCGGCGAAGGCGTGGTTCATGCCTTTGACGTAGAGGTGGGTCACTTCTATGCCGGCTTCGTTGAGGCGTTTGGCGTAGGCGTTGCCCTCATCGCGCAGGACATCGTACTCTGCGGTGACGACGAATGCAGGGGGTAGCTTGCTGAGATCGGGTGCGAGGAGGGGGGCGACCAGAGGGTTGGTGGCTTCGCTGCGGTCGTTGAGGTAGTGATCCCAGAACCAGATCATGGCGTTGCGGGTCAGGCCGAAGCCTTCACTGTTTTCCAGGTAGGAGGGAGTCGGGGGATCGTAGTAGGCGGTTACGGGGTAGATGAGGATCTGGCCTAGCAGGCGGGGAAGGTCCTTGTGATCGCGTAGCTGGAAAGTGACTGCGGTGGCGAGGGTTCCGCCGGCACTGTCTCCGCCGACCAAGACCTGCTGCGGGGCGCCATTCAGCTCCTCTGCATGAGCGAGCACCCACAGGGTTGCGTCCCGGCAGTCGTCCAGTCCCGCTGGAAAGCGGTGCTCCGGCGCGAGACGGTAGTCTACCGATACCACGACCGCTTTTGCCTCGGTGGCGAGCGCCCGGCAGTAGGGTTCGTGGGCGTCCAGCGAGCCGAAGACCCAGCCGCCGCCGTGGAACAGAACTGCGATGGGGAAGGGCGGTTCGCCGGGTGGGGTATAGATCCGGACTGGAATGGAGCGTCCGTTTTGAACGATGAGGCGAGCTTCCACGGACACGCCGGTGTACTCGGGCATGGGCTGGAATTTGGCCATGAACTGGGCCAGCCCGCTGCGAACCTGTTTGGGAGTCAGTTGTTCGATAGGAGGGAGGCCTAAGGCCCTTTCGGCGTCGAGGATGGCCTTAAGCTTTGAGTCGAGGGGCATGGTAGACCCATAGTATTCCAACTTGAGGCGGGAGAGAGGTTTAGAGGCGATGTCCTGCCGGACGGGCCCACTGCGCGTGGGGCGGCCACTTCGTGGCTTGTGTACCTTTCTTGCAACTACGATCTTCTGTGGTCCTCCCGTTGGTCGGAAAATGATGATCCCGACCAACGGGAGGACCCATATCGCTTATCCTGCCCAGACCGGTATACACGCCACGAAGTGGCCGCCCCACGCGCAGTGGGCCCGTCCGGCATGGGGCTAGTTCTGGTAGGTGAGGAGCTCTAATCGGACAGGATCGAGACCTTTGTTGACCATTTGGAGCTGTTGGGCGGCCCCGAGGGATAGGTCGATCTCCCGGCCCGGACGCAAGGTGCCTCGGTCGTTGATGGTAACGATGACGGAGCGCCGGTTGCGTAGGTCGGTGACCTTGACCCTGGTGCCGAAGGGCAAGGTTCGATGGGCGGCGGTCATGGCGTACATGTCGAAGGGACGGCCGCTAGCGGTGAAGTGTCCCTGGAGCATGGTGCCGTACCAGCTGGCGAGGCCACTCTTGATACGGGTGAGGACCGGGGTACGGGTACGGATCCGGGTAGGGGCAGGGAGGGTGGTGACGATCTCGGAGGAGGTGACATCGTGAATCACAGGGGCGTCCGCCGGTCGCGCGGCTGCCGGGGCGGTGTCTGTCGCAAAAGCCGACATGACGACCAAGGCCGCTACAGTGAGAGCGGTCTTGTACCTTCCTGGCAGGGGTGCAGTACGTTCGATTCCAAGTGAATTAACCATGCCTTAAGTATAAGAAAATTGACCCATAAATAGGGTATTTTCAAGCATTTAGTTGGGTGCAGCGCCACCATAGCGGGGGTGGTTTGTCAACCCTGCCGGGAGGGGTTTTGGGGCGGATCTGGGAGGGGCGATTTTGGGAAGGAGGAGCTAAAGCTGTGTTACAGAAGGGCTTCGGCTACAACTTTTGGGGGATCTGGGGTCAGGAGAGGGGCCGCAGATTTTCTGCTTTTATTTTGCCAAAAGGGCCAAGAGAGACTTGGCCGCGGAAAAGCCTGAGAGAGGGGAGTTTGGGGATCGCCTGAAACGGCTTCTTGGGGCAAAAGTGAGCCGTTGGCGAGGGGACCGCCGGGAGGCTGGAATGGACCACTTCCAGCCTCGATTTTGGTCCTCTGGGGAGACACGCGAGCTTGCTTCCTGGGCTCTATGAAAAGACCAGACATTGCGGTTTGGCGAGGGGGAAGGTCTTTGTGGAGGGTGTGAGTTGGCCGGAGCGCGGGTCTCGGGCCAGTACGGAGATGGTGTCGGAGACCTGATTGGCCACCAGGAGCCAGCGGCCGGTGGGATCGAGAGCGAGGTGGCGAGGTACTTTGCCGCCGCAGGGTGTGCGGCTGAGGAGAGTGAGCTTGCCGTCTTTGGGAGAGATTGCGAAGGTGACGATGATGTCGTCGAAGCGGTCGGCTACGTAGGCGAAGTGGCCGTGGGGGTCGAGGACGATGTCGCAGCCAGCGGTTTCGCTCTGGAAGCCTTCGGGCTTGAGGGAGATCTCCTGGGTTGTTTCGAGAGTGCCGTGTTTGCTGTCCCAGCGGAGGGCTGCGACGGTCGAGAGCATCTCGGTGACGCAGTAGGCCCATTTGCCGTTGGGATGAAATTTGAGGGCGCGAGGTCCTGCTCCGGCGGTGGATTTCCATGCTGGGGGGTCGTTGGGGGTGAGCTTTGCGGTGGCTGCATCCAGATGGTAGATGTGGATCTCGTCGAGGCCGAGGTCGTTGACCAAGAGGAAGCGGTTGTCGGGCGAGACGGTGACGCGGTGCGCGTGAGGGGAGGCCTGATGCTCGTGGTTCGGTCCGTGGCCGGTGTACTGCTCGAAGGAGACGGCGGGGCTGAGATGGCCGTCGTCACTTACCAGAAATGATGCGGCGCTGCCGCTGTCGTAGTTCGCGGCGAAGACTGAGCGGCCGGTGTGGTCGACAGAGACGTGGCAGGTGCCGGTGCCGATGGCGGAGACTTCACTGACCTTGGTCAGCTTTGCCGCCTTTCTATCGAGGGTGTAGCTGGAGACGGCGCCACTGTCCTTGCCTTCGTAGTGATCGAGTTCGTTGGCGACGAAGAGCATGTCTCCCTTGGGACTGAGCGCGAGAAAGGTGGGATTGTCGGCTTCGGCGGCCAGGCCGATCTGCTTCAGATCGCCAGTGGCGGCGTCGAAGGTGTAGGCGTAGATGCCTTTGCTGGCTCCTGAAGTTTGGGTGCCGACCAGCAGCAGACCGCTGCCGTGGAACGGCTTCGCTTGGGCAAACCATGGGCGGGTTGCAACCGACAGCGCGGCTGAACCATAGATGAATCCACGTCTTGAAATCTGTCGCACGAATTGATCCTCTGTGACATCATCCACGATTGAGCGGGTTAAGTCATTTTGCAGATAAGCTTGTCTACATTATGTGGCGCGGGCAGGCGGCTGTGCTTGGTATGGTCGTTCCTCAATTTGCCTTCAGGAGCAATCGCAGGTGATTCAGCGTCTTCAGACTTCAGGGAGAGAGATCTTTCAACTGCTGCGCGGTCGGCTGATTGTGTCGTGTCAGGCGTCGGCGGGCGACCCAATGGACGATATAGACACGCTTACGCGAGTGGCAGCTGCTGTTTTGCGAGGCGGGGCCGGCGGGCTCAGGGCGGAGGGGGTTGAGCGCATCCGCGCGTTTAGGAAGATGACCGAAGTGCCTTTGATTGGGCTGATCAAAACGTATGACGCAAACGGTGATGTGTACATTACGCCGAATTTTGCGTCGGCGCGTGCGGTGAGCGAGGCAGGTGCGGATATTATCGCGCTGGATTGCACCGGGCGTCGCCTGCAGGAGGCGGAGCCCTGGCCGGAGTTGATCGGTCGGATTCATGAGGAGCTGGGGCGGCCTGTCTGCGCGGACATCGCGACGATTGACGACGCCGTTGCCGCCGAGAGTGCGGGGGCCGATGCGGTTGCGAGCACACTGTACGGCTACACCAGCGACACGGCAGAGAGCAGAACGGTATCGTGGGAGTTGATTGAAGCGCTGGTTGTGCGGATGGGTATTCCGGTTATCGTCGAAGGGCACATCACAAGGCCGGAGGAGGTGCGCAAGGCGCTGGAGATGGGAGCGAACTGTGTTGTGGTGGGCTCGGCGATTACGCGCCCGGAGAGCATTACTGCTCGTTTTGTGCAGGCTATCGAAGGGTTGAGTGGATGACGGGTGGCTAAAGTATTTCTGTTTGGCTAGGGGATAGCAGTATAGTCAGCTATACGTAACGCAGGGTAGAAGACGGACAGGGGATCGGGATGGCTATTGGAGTTGCTGGAGAAGGCGCAGTCACCGGGGTGGATGCTGGGAAGAAAAACTACACCATACCGCTCATGCTGATGGTGTCGCTTTATTTTGGTATCGGTTTTATTACCGCGCTGAACGACATTCTGGTACCTCACTTTAAAGACCTGTTCCACCTGACGAATGTGACTGCGCTGCTGGTGCAGTTTTGCTTCTTCGGCGCTTACTTTGTGATGTCTGTTCCGTCAGGCTGGATCGTCGGCAGGATTGGATATAAAACCGGGATTGTCGTCGCGCTTATGGTGATGGGGCTGGGACTTTTGCTGTTTCTGCCAGCGTCGATGATTATCTTTTATCCGCTGTTCCTGTTTGCCTTGTTTGTGGTCGGGAGCGGACTGGCGCTTCTGCAGGTGGCGATCAATCCTTATGTAGGGGCCCTGGGCAAGCCGGAGACGGCGGCTTCGCGACTGAATCTGGCTGGGTTTGCCAACTCGTTTGCAGGCTGGAGGGCGCCGAAGCTGGGGGCGACGTTCATCTTTGTGGCAGCGGGTGCAAGTGCGGCGCAGCTGGCCTATTCGGTGCGGACTCCGTACATGATTCTCGCTGGGTTGGCATTTCTGATGGCGATTGTGACTCGGTTTGTGCATCTGCCGGACTTGATTGAGAAGCCCGCGGACAAAAACAATTCGGACGGGAGCGCTTGGCAGTTTCGGCACCTGCGGTTGGGGGCGGTGGGGATCTTTGTCTATGTCGGGGCGGAGGTGGCGATTGGCAGTTTGATGATCAGCTTTCTGGGGCAGCCGTCGATGGGTGGAATGAGCCACGCGGCCGCGGCGCAGTATGTCTCGCTCTATTGGGGCGGCGCGATGGTAGGGCGCCTGATTGGTTTTTTTGCTCTGCAGTATGTCAGTACGCCTCGGGCGTTGGCGTTGGTGACTGTGCTGGCTTCCGGGTTGGTGGGGACGGCGATGCTGGGACACGGTGCGGTGGCGATGTGGGCGATCGTTTCGTGCGGACTATGCAACTCGGTGATGTGGCCTTGTATCTTTCCGCTGTCGTTGGCGGGGCTAGGCAAATTCACCAGCCAGGGTTCGGGGATTCTGGTGACGATGGTGGTGGGAGGCGCAGTGATTCCGGAGATACAGGGCTTCCTGGCGGATTCGTTCGGCTATCAACGCAGCTTTGTGATCGTGCTGCTCTGCTATTTGTATCTTCTTTACTTTGCGTTGAGAGGCTATCGCAATGTCAACGCGATCGACTCAACGAACTCGCTTCAACCGGGGATCATTCAATAGTGGTGGTTGGGATGCGGATCGAGGCGCGGTAACGGTCGCCGCGGTAGCGGGAGCAGGCGACCTCGATGGGTGTCTCGTCGGTCGTCATGATGATGCGCGAGATAGAGAGGATGCTGGCCTTTTTAGGCATGGTGAGGAGTTCGGACTCCTCTCGGGTGGCGGGCAAGGCCTCGATGACTTCATCGGCGTAAGCCACACGTACACCGAAGCTCTCGCGTAGAACGAAATAGAGCGACTGCCTGGCAAAGCTGATCTTTTCCAGGCCTGGAAACTGTCTGAGCGGAATGTGTGATTCTTCGAGCGCCATTGGGATGCCGTCGGCCAGCCTTAGCCGGCGGAGCCGCATTACGGCTTCGTCGGCTTCCACCTTCAGTTTGTCGGCGAGATCAGCGGTCGCCTTCACAACTGTCTGCTCCAGCAGCTTGGAGCTTGGAACCATGCCCAGGTGTTTCATGTCTTCGGTGAAGCCGTGCAGGTGCATGATGTTCTTTTCCAGTTTGGGCCGTGTCACGAAGGTGCCGCGCCCCTTCTGGCTAAAGGCGTAGCCACTGATTTTGAGACCATGCAAGGCTTGACGAGCGGTCATACGGCTTACCTGGTAGGTACGCGCCAGCTCTTCCTCGGAGGCGAGAAGATCGCCGACGGAGAGTTCGCCGGTGCGAATCTTTTCCATGAGTGCCTGCTGGATTTGGAAGTAGAGCGGGATGAAGCCACTCTTATCTAAAGGACGGACTTTCGGGGCCGCTTGGATCTGAGGGTTTGACACTCTATCTCCTTAATCGATTCGTTCCATCGCAATTGTCTTACGAAACGCCAGACTTACGTGTCGGAACGGGCAGTCGAACACTGAACGCGGCTTGTGGATGCTCGATGCGAATACCTATTGTTTCTAATCGCATCATAGTGCAGATGTCTACATACGCTTCTTACGGCGGGTTTACAGACAGATATCAGGGCTCTTCGCGCACCTTGAAGTGTACGGACCCTGTGGCATGAATGAAGATACAAGTGCGGCGGGAGTTCTAACCGATCGTCGGATGCCCAGCTAGAAATGTTTGGATCACCTGAGACTCAGGGGACAGCACCGTGATATTTGCCGTTCGTCCGGCGTCGAGGGCACCCCAGGTGTCGTCAATTCCCATCAACTGGGCGGGGTTGCGCGAGGTTGCAGCGACCGCTGTTTTGAGGCCTGCTCCGGTGAACTCCATGAAGTTCCGGGCGGCTCGGTCGAGCGTGAGAACGCTTCCGGCCAGGGTGTCGCCGGAGGTGCAACGTCCATCGTGGACCTCGACCTCCATGTCTCCAAGCATGTAGGTTCCGTCGGGCATGCCGGTTGCGCTCATGCCATCGGTGACCAGAATGATCCGATCTTCGCCCTTTGCTTTGAAGTAGAGGCGCACCATCATGGGGTCGACGTGAATACCGTCGCAGATGATCTCGGCAAAGAGTTCAGCCTGGTCGAGGACATACGCAGCAACTCCAGGTTGGCGGTGGTCCAATGCACGCATTGCATTGAAGGTGTGTGTGGCTGAGCGCGCTCCGGCGCTGAATCCTGCCTGAGCTTGACAGACTTCGGCGTCGCTATGGCCCATGCTGCAGCGCACGCCTAATCTCGTTGCGTGCGCGATCAAGTCTTCTGCGCCGGGCAGTTCGGGTGCGATCGTCATCAGTTGGATACGGCCTTCGGAAGCCTGCCAGAAGCGCTCGAACAGCGGGATGGATGGTGCTTCGAGCAGCGCTTCGGTGTGGACTCCCCGCTTGCTATGCGAGAGAAACGGCCCTTCGAGGTGGATTCCCAGTGCCGTTGCACCGGATGGCGCGACGTGCTGCTGTCGTTTGATCTCGGTTGCCAGGCCAGCCAGCGAGCGCAGCGTCTCGTCTCGTGTGGAGGTGACGGTAGTGGGCAAGTACGCGCCTACGCCGCGGCTCGCAAGGAAGGCGCCAATTGTGGTGAGGGCCTCTGGGGTAGCCTCCATCACGTCGTGTCCTGCGCAGCCATGGATGTGAATGTCGATGTAGGAGGGAACCAAGGTCGCGTCGGGGAAGCGGTGTGTTGCCTGCACTTGCTCGTAATCCGACTGCTGGAGAGCTTCGATGCTGCTGATGCGGCCGTCTTCCAAATGCAGCAGCGGATAATCCACTACCATGCCAGCACTGATGAGCCGGCGCGCTGCTATCGTACTAATCATTACTGCCCTTCCTTCGTTTCGTGACTTCGCGCAATTCTTAGTTGATCACGTTCTGGAATTTCTGCGTTGGTATGGGATGAGTAATCTTCTTAGTCTGTACCCTTTTACTGTACGTATGCTTTGTTGCCGTGAACAGCTGTGACCGATTACGAGGTCATACGTTACGAAGTGCTTTTTGGTTCTCCAGTTGGCTCAATTCTCGGCCAGCGTATTCCTAAAAGCTAACAAATTCAGTATAGTCGTACATACAGGTTTAAGGATAAAAGAGATAATTACGATCATTCTCTACCATGTTCGAAAGCCTTACATTGAGCAAGCTATGCGACGGAAGATTGGATACTGCAGCACATGACTGAACCCAAGTTCGACACGATAGAGACCGCCGCCCCCTCGTACGCCATGTTGCGCGAGATCTATGAGCAGCCGCAGGCGCTGGCGGCCACGATTGAACACTATATTCCAGGTGGGGCTTCCACGGCAGAGATCTTCCAGCCGGTTGCTGAAGCGTTTGGGAGGCGGGAGCGGCTCGTGATCGCGGCCAGCGGCTCCAGTCGCCATGCAGGTCTGGCGGGGGAGATCATGATCGAGGACCTGGCTGGAATTCCGGTTGATGTCGAATATGCAAGCGAATACACCTACCGGTCGACCCATGCTCTGCTCAATCCCGGGGTGTTGGTGATTTCGCAGTCTGGAGAGACGGCAGACACGCTTGCGGCCCTCCGTGAGGCCAACGCGCGCGGACTTGCTACCGTAGCAGTTACAAATAATGCACATTCCACAATGGCCGTCGAGGCAAGCGCTTCGCTGCCGACCTTTGCCGGAGTTGAGAAGGCCATTCCAGCGACCAAAAGTTTTACGACGCAGATGGCTGTGCTGTATTCGCTTGCGCTGCATCTTGCACGCTTCCGCGGCCGGATGACGATGCAAACCGCAGAGGCGCATGGGCGGCAGTTGCAGGAGATTCCTGGTCTGATGCAGGTGGCGTTACCCGTGTGGCAGAAGCAGGTAGAGGCTTTGGCGCCGCAGCTTGTGAATTCAAGTGCGCTGCTCTATCTCGGCCGCGGCGCGCATTATGCGATTGCTCGGGAGGGCGCTCTGAAGCTGAAGGAGTCAGCCTATCTCAATGCCGAAGGTTACCCATCGGGTGAGCTGAAACATGGCCCGAACGCGCTCGTCAGCAAGGATTCGCCGTTGATCATGATTGCCACGGCTGATGCGGATGATCCCGATTCGCTGCTGCGTTATTCGAAGGTGCTTCAACTGATGAAAGACATGCAGGCCCAAGGAGCGAAGATCATTGCTCTTGCAACGGAGGGCGACCAGGAGGTTCCGCGATACAGCGATTCCTGTCTGTTTGTTCCGCCGAGCAACGACCTGCTCTCAACGCTTCTCGAAGTTGTACCGCTGCAGCTGCTTGCTTACACGCTGGCGATCAGTCGTGGTATCGATGTCGACCGGCCAAGAAATCTGGTCAAGGCCGTCATCGAAGAATAGAGTCGCGGCGACAGCGTTGAAAGCCACTTGAGTGTGGGAATCGGCTAGCCCTTGTAGCCCATTCCGGCCAGGACTCCACGCATGTAAGCAAAGCTTTGGAGCACCCCGGGCAAAGGGTCGTCTGGGAAGATCTCGTACTCCAGATCGACGCAGCCGGCGTAGTGCATGTCGATCAGTGCTCGAAAGATCTCGCGCACTGGCATTAGTCCCTCGCCTACGGCCACCTGGCTCTCTTTCAATTTGCTATCGGCAAGATCCTTCATGTGGATATCAAAGAGCCGCGGGCCGGCCTTGCGAATTGCGGCGACTACATCGGTTCCTGCCCGCATCGCGTGACCCAAGTCAATGCAGCAGCCCATTCGTGGATCCATGTTCTTTACCGCAGCTAGAACATCAAGGGGCGAAGGGAACTCTTTGTCCTCGGGGCCGTGATTGTGGATGCCAACTCGAATGTTGTACAGCTTCGCAAATTTCTCCACTCGTGCCAGTGTCGCGTGGGTGGGCGCGGCGACGATCAGTGAGATTCCGGCTACCTTACAGTAGTCAAATTTGGCACGGATGTCTTCGTCTTCGTCCTTCGAGAAGGTGATGGTGCCAGCCGCTGTGAGGATTAGGTCTGCAGCTCTGTACTCCGCTGCGCGTGGTGCAATTTGGTCGAGGGGAGTCATCGGCAGATGGACATCCTTGAGGTTCAAATAAGGAGTCTTCAACTGCTTCATGAAGTCGATGAGATGTGGCTGATCGAATTTTCTAAAGGTGTAGCTGGCAATTCCAAGTCGGATTGGCGAGAGAGCAGAAGATGGAAGGCCGGCTCCGAATGCGGTCGCGAATTTCGGAATAAGGGCTGAGGCTGTAAGCATCGAGCCTCCGCGCAGGAGATTGCGACGGGTCGTTGAAAGATTCATTCTGCGCATCCTATCGTTGCATGTAGTTGCATGTCCAGGCTCATGTCGTAGAGAGTTGGCATCGTGGCGCTAGCTCTCTTTAGATCGATTGCTTGCGCGCGCTGTGCGGATCGCGTAGACCATGGCTCCCGCGAGCAAGATGAACGCTGCGGTTCGCATCTCTTTGATGAAATGTGGTCGTGAGAACAGGATAAAGAGGAAGCCGCTGAGCGCAAGAATGACTGGGAGCGGATAGAGCGGCATGCGGAAGCCGCGCTCTTTGCGTTGACGACGATGTTTTGGCAATAGCGTCGCCGTCCCCTGCAGCAGAAATTGAAAGAGGATGCGAACGACGACCAAGGTCGTGATCACCTCCTGCAGCCGGAAGATGCAGCACAGCAGCGTGACGCCGCCAAGCGTCAATAGAGAATGCTGCGGAATACGATGCTTGCGATGCAGCACTCCGAACCATGCTGGAAAGTTCCCGTCGCGGGCTGCGGCGAAGGGAATGCGGGAGTAGCCGAGAAGGAGCGCGAAGACAGAAGCGAGGGCGGCGAGGGCGATCAGCACGACGATGACCGCTGCGGCGGTGTGGCCGTAGAGTCGCTCCATCAGGACGGCCATGGTGAACATGCGGGCGTGGGTGTCGCTGTATTGCGCCATCTCCTGCCAGGGCAAGACCCCCAGGACGCTGATGTTCATGAGTATGTAAAGAGTTGCGACGATGCCGATTGAACCAAGGATCGCGCGCGGAATCGTGCGTTGTGGGTCACGGACCTCGGCTCCGAGGAAGCACACGTTGTAGTAGCCCCAATAGTCATAGGAAGAGATCAGCATGCCTGCTCCCAGGCCAATGAAGAAGGCGCTGTCGAGATGAAAGGCGTTCGGAGGGAAGTCGAAGGCACGATGCGCGTTGAAGTGAGAGAAGCCGGCGACGATAACGACGACGAGTGTGAGGCCAACGACAAGACCGAGCCAGCGCACGATTCGATGGATCGCGAAGATGCTGCGGTAAAGGACTACGACTGCGATGGCGCAGGCTGACATGGCGATCAGTGTTTGGCCGTTCAGCACTACGGGAACTCCCAGCAGCGAGGTGGAGACGAAGGGACGGCTTGCATTCGGAAAGAAAAAGGAGAGGTATTGCGAGAAGCCGATGCAGCCAGAGGCGATGGATAACGGTGCGCTGAAGAGGAGTTGCCAGGCGTAGAGGAAGGAGAAGGCGCGACCGAGCTTTTTTTCTCCGTAGAGATGCTTCAGGTAAGCGTAGGAGCCGCCGGCCTCGGGGTAGGCGGTGCCTAGTTCACTCCAGATGAGGCCATCGCAGAGCGAGAGGAGAGCGCCGAGGAGCCAGCCTAGTATCGCCTGTGGGCCGCCCATCACTCCTACGATGAGGGGCAGAGTGACAAAGGGTCCGATGCCGACCATGTCGATGACGTTCAGGCCCAGAGCAGAGCTTGTGGAGAGTCCGCGCCGCAGCTCTGTCTGGCTTTGGTCGTTCATTGTGGGCTCGGCGGTGTTCGCTTGCCGAAGAGCGCGGTGCCGACGCGGACGCAGGTGCTGCCCTCTTCGATGGCTACTGCGAAGTCGTTCGACATGCCCATGGAGAGTTGGATCAGCTTGGGGTGAAGCTTTTGCGATTGGTCGCGGAGGCGGCGCAGCTCGCGGAAGTATGGGCGTGCGGGTTCGGGGTCGAGCGACCAGGGTGGAACCGTCATCAGGCCGACTGCTTCGATGGATTGGAGCTCTTCGATTGCAGCTAGCAGGGCAGGGAGGTCGGTGGGCTCCACGCCGTGCTTTGACTCTTCGTGGCTCAGCTTTACTTCGATGAAGATGGGCAGCCTTTTTCCCAGAGCCGCGGCTGCGGTGTTGAGGCGCTGGGCGATCTTCAGGGAATCGACTGCGTCGATGGAGTGGAAGAGCTCTGCGGCGCGGGCGGTTTTGTTCGACTGGAGGGGGCCGATCAGGTGAAACTCGGCCTCGCTGAGTGCAGTTACATGCTGCGACTTCTCCTGGAACTCCTGGACGCGGTTTTCGCCGAAGAGGCGTTGACCGGCGGCGTAGGCCTCGAGGATGACCTCGACCGGATGGACCTTGCTGACGGCCATGAGCGCGACCTCATGCTCGGAGCGGTTGGCTCGGCGGCAGGCTTCGGCGATCTGTTCGTGCAGGTGGGCGAGGTTCTCGGCGATGGACATGCTCTTTGCATCTTATCTTCCTGACTGGCTACCGTTTGACAACTACCTGGAGGCGACACCTGCGATGTGGACCATTCTGCTGCTGATCGGCTCGAACATCTTTATGACCTTTGCGTGGTACGGGCACCTGAAGTTTCGCGAGGTGCCGCTGTGGAAGGTGATTCTGGTGAGCTGGGGCATCGCCTTCTTTGAGTACTGCCTGCAGGTGCCAGCGAACCGGATCGGCGCGAAGAGCTTTTCGCCGGACCAGCTGAAGGTGATTCAGGAGGTCATTACGCTGACAGTCTTCGGTGTCTTCTCGACGTTTTACTTTGGCGAAGAGCTGCATTGGAACCACTTTGCCGCTTTTGGCTGTCTGGTGGCTGGCGCCTTCTTTATGTTCCACAAGTTCTAATTGTGCTGCATACTCCATCCCACGTTAATTGCGCAAAGTCTTCAAAGCAGGTCACTTAGCTTCGGACTTGGGTTGTGTCCTAATTTGGATTTTGGGATTTTTTATCCTTGCCGGTTCCGCGGTCGTTGTATCTGGGCAGGAAACCAAGGCCGTCCGGTCCTACCCAGTATCCGAAATTCGCATACCTGTCGTCTGCAGTAAAGATATCGCGGTACATAACCTTGATTCGAATACATACCCTCCTCTGGAGTTTACGAATTTGGGTTTTCTCATCTTCCCCAAGGGGCCGATTGAGGGGACAGTTGAGTATCACAGGGCTCTGGGAAGGATATACAGACATGGGATAGGGGCACCTCCAATAGCTGGCATTTGGAGTGAAATCATCGTTTTCAGATGGGAGGACTTCCGTCCATACCTCATAAGTAACATCGTCCGCAGTTGTGGGGCCCTTGTTGAACATCTCCATCTGCACTCGCGAGGTGCTATCCAGTACGTCTTTAGTAGGGTTTCCATGGCCTGTGAGCCAAATCTGCGGGCCCTGGGAGGATACGAAGGCGCTCACATTATCCTCGGTAGCCTTGGCGCTCTTCAGGCTAGCCTCCGCAGCTCTTCGCGTGTAATAGGTCTGGGAGCTGATAGCGACCAGCGTAAGCAGGAGCAGCAAGGCCGTTATTCCTTCGGGCCATGCGAAGAATACGTGCCACCACATAGGGTCATACTCGCCGCTCTCTGCCTTTTGGCTATGTTCGGCTGTGCATACCAGATTGTTCATAGTAGCGGCTGGGTCGTCAGGCTGTGTGCATTTTATGTTGTAGCCCTTGCCTTCTGTATCGTGGAGCTTGTCGTATCTGGCCACCAATACGACTGCCACTATCAGGGCGGTGCTTACTATTATGGTCAGCCATCTCAACATGATGCAAAAAATGTATCACATAAATACATGGACTTTATCCCTAATCCGGTGGGAGGATTAGGGATATGGCAACTCCTATGCAAGAAGACACTAAACGAAGCATATACATCACTTGGGGGCTGTCATTGGTCATGTTAGCCCTAAGTTTTATATTTGGCGGCCCTTATTGGGGAATTCCCGTTCTGCTCGTGGGAATTCTGCTAATTCTTCATGGTCATTTTCCTAAGCTATTCGCTTTGAGAATGGTAAAGATCGCAGCGGCCACATTGCTCCTTGTCGTGGTTGCTGGAGCTATCTTTTTGAGTCCGATTGGGAGTCGATTTAGAAGACATAAAAAGACACCGGAGCAACCACCAGCCTCTGCTGGACCACCCCCAACCAAACCTGTAGCAACCTCACACGCCATCGACAAGATTCCCGCTGCACACCATCCTTCGAAAGCAGATCACCCCCATTCTCCTACTCCGGCCCTACCTTCGATAAAAATCGAAGCTCCCGTAATTCAGGTAGCAACCGGCCCTTGTGCAATCAATAATATTGGCGGAAACGTTTCGGGAAACCAATGCACAGTAACGGGTCCAGTACCGCGTAATCTATCCGCTTCTGAAATTACTAGCTTCGCAGGCTGTCTGTCGGCACATCCGGGTAGCGTAGACATTCAAGCATTCGATGGAGATCAAGATGCGTTTCAGTATGCGGAACAATGGCGAAATGTATTCAAGGCCGCCCGCTGGACAATTGAGAACGATGGAGTAATTCGTTCGTTCGAAATTCACAACGGAATGTGGTCGGGCACGCACGTCAACGTAAAAGGCACATTGTCTATAGACAATACGCATGTTCTATTAGCATCCGAATCTCCAGAGGAGACATTAGTCGAGTGCCTCAATGGAAAAACCATGCCGGGTGGGGGAAGAATTATTCCTTACGAAGATCACGCACCGAATAACGCCTCGTTTTTCATAGGGCCCGCCCCCAATAAGTAACGAAAGAACTTGACATACAATAATTATTGTAATACGGTAATTGTAGTGAGGAAGTCAATGGCAAACGTACTCAGAACGGACAAGAAAATCGCAATCATCTCCGCTCTCACCGAAGGTTCTTCGATTCGCTCCGTAGAGCGCATGACGGGCGTTCACCGCGATACGATCATGCGGTTGGGCGTGAAGATCGGTCAGGGCTGCACGGCTTTGATGAATGAGAAGATGGTCGGATTGCCATGCACCCGCTTGGAGGTCGATGAAATCTGGGGGTTCGTCGGCAAGAAGGAGCGCAACGTAAAGATGGGCGAAGGTCACGAGATCGGTTCTGTCTGGACTTGGTGCGCCATCGACGCAGACACGAAGCTAGTCCCTGCGTTCAAAGTCGGCCAGCGCAATCGCGAAACTGCTACTGCTTTCCTGCAAGACGTTTCGAGCCGCATGGCGACACGCATTCAGTTGACCAGTGACGGATTTCACGGATATGAGAAGGCGGTACAAGCCTCGTTCGGTAAGGACGTAGATTACGGTCAGATCGTAAAGGTATATGGGACGATGGCCTTCGGTGAACGTAAATACAGCACAAACGGCGTTCTGTCGTCCTATAAGAACGTGATGATTGGATCGCCCGATGTAGACCTAATCTCTACCAGCTACGTCGAACGCCTGAATGCAACGACCCGTCTCCACATGCGCCGTCTCACCCGCCTAACGCTGGCATTCAGCAAAAAGATGGAGAACTTTGAGGCTGCTGTGGGTCTACACTTCGCGTTCTATAACTTCGTGAAGCGTCACAACACGCTCAAGGCGACACCGGCGACGGCTGCGGGTGTCACAGATCGCCAGTGGACTGTCGGTGAGCTTGTGGAGGCTACGGCATGAGCCATATCGAAGAACTCCAAAGCGTGATCCACAAGCTGCACGGCGGCGAAGCGACGCACCGTGAGTCCGTGCCTGTAAGGGAGATTTGGCAGGGCAAGACAATTTGGGATGGTGTTGTCGAAGTCTTCCACCTGAAAGGACACCCCAAGACGGATACCGTGTACGCATGGCTGCACGATACCGGCGAACCTGGGGCCGATCCCAAGCATGTAACCGTTCTCCACATTCACCCGGCGTTGACTCCCCTAGATGCCGTACGCGCATTCATCATGCAGGAGATTCAAAGTGCCAGAGCCTAAATCGAAGCCGAAGAAGGTAGGACGCCCCACGCTTCCGAAAGGTGAAGCAAAAGGAAAAATTGTTCCTATCCGCTTCAACGCTGAAGACCTCAAGAAAGTAACGTCTGCGGCTAAGGCTAACCAGCAGACAGTCTCAGAATGGGTAAGGAGCACGTTGAATGCCAGTCTCTGAGGGTGTAGATTCCAAATTAGGACACCACCCGGACTTGATGTGTAAAGTCTTCATAATACGAGGCTTAGCCGCAAAGTATTCTTTCTAAATGAGTTAGCCGCGGAGGGTGTCCTGGGCTTGCTTCTTTTTGTCCTATATTCAGTATAGCGAGTTGGAGATAACTCATGAGTCATGCGGATGTTGTTGTCTCGTAATGGGTTAGGTCGTGTTGGGGCTTGACAGGTGCTTTGGCTGGAAGCGGCAAAGACGAATACGGCAAAGGCAATTAGATACGTCGCGCTACCCTTCGGACTTTGCTCAGGCATTCGTGCAGCGTAGCACTATTCCCCTTGCTGCGCGTTCAGACCTTTCTTGGTTTGAGGCTTAGGCTGACCCGGCACCGAGGGTTTGATGGTGCCGGTTAGTCGGGAGATCTGGAAGCCAGTGACCATGCCGACCGCACCTGCGCCAAGCATAGTGCCTGCAACCCAGTCATGACCATTCATGGCGAGATAGATTGATCCACCTATCACGCCAAGGGCCAGTAAAAAGCCATAGGTACCTTGACTAAAGGCGAACCAAAACTCACGCCGATTGACCGCGACGGCCGCTTTGATCAAGATAGCGGGAAGTTCGGGGTCGATCTCAGAGTAAAGCTGAAGCTGTTGTGGGTTTAAAACGACAGAGATCTGCGAGCGCTCATCGGTCAATCTGCTCTACCTCCGTCCGGAGACGGTTTCGGAGCCATTGAGCACGCCAACATGAGCGTTGGCAGCTCTCTCTTTGAACCCCTCACGATACGCGGCTTCGAGGCTATGAGTCGGCTTATTAGAGGGCGAGATACGGATCTCGAACTCAGGATGCGTGGTCACATAATCAGGCTGCTTGGGACGCGCCGGGACATATGCGCGATAGAGAGCAACCGTGCGATCGAATTCCCCGCTCTCGAGATATTCCTCGACTGTACGCGAGTCGATAAACTCAGTCGGCGCACCGGGCCGACGCAGCTTGCCGAATAAGCCAGCTCCTGTGAAGCCCTGCATGAACGTGACGAAACTATTGCTTGCCATAGTCGTATTCTCTATCCATAAGACGTTCGAGAGTACCGTCTTGAAGCAGCCTGAGGATGAAAAAATCTTATCACACGATCTCGTCGGCGGAACCTAAGTCTTTATTTCAGAACAACTCCAGTTGATCTGCAGCCGGTCCAATAATGTACGGAATGTTTTAAACGCGACGATTTCTGCTGTGCCAATTTTCGGCTGTTAACTCCCAGATTTCAGTCGGGAGTCGGCCGGAGACGTAGTCGTCTTCGGTTTCGCTGATGCAGCGCATGCCTTCGTGCAGGGAGATGGCGCGGGATGCGGCGTTGTCTCGCGCCTTCTTCACGCAAAGAACGGGCTGCTTGAGCTCTTCAAACCAGAAGCGAGTGACTGCGGCTGCGGCCTCGGTCATGAGGCCGCGTCCCTGCCACTGCTGCGCGATCCAGAAGCCGCGATTGACGTCGCCCTGCAGCTTGAGGCATATCGAACCGATGATCTTTGCTTCGGGGTCGTCTTTGAGGCGGAGCATCCAGTGCCACTCGTCTCCACGCTCGATGGCGGGGAGGGCGGCGTCGCGGTAGAAGATGTGTACGCCGTCCTCGGGAAAAGGCCATGGGACGCGGGCGTTGAGTTGTTTGACGATCTCCCACTGCGCGAAGAGTGGTTGCACCTCGGCTGCGTCGGATAGCTGCAGGGGATGCAGCGTCAGGCGCGGAGTTTGGAGCAACGGCGTGGGCAACGCTTACCGGCCGTGTTCTTCGAGGTACTTTTCTACTTCGAGGGCGGCCATGCAGCCGGAGCCAGCGGCGGTGATGGCCTGGCGGTAGCGGCGGTCCTGGATGTCTCCGCAGGCGAAGACGCCGGGGATGATCTCTCCGTTGAGGGTAGGGAAGACGTTGCTGCGGGTGAGGATGTAGCCGTCGGGGTCGAGGTCGAGCATGCCCTTGAAGGCTTTGGCGTTGGGGGTGTGGCCGATGCCGAGGAACATGAAGCTGACGGGAAGAACGTACTCTTCGCTGGAGGCGAGGTTTTTGAGGCGCAGGCCCTTGACATCTTTTTCTTCGACGCCGAGTACCTCTTCCACGGTGGTGTTGGTGAGGAACTTGATGTTGGGATGGGCCACGGCGCGGTCGAGCATGATCTTCGAGGCACGGAACTTTTCGGTGCGGTTGATGAGGGTGACCTTGGTAGCAAAACGCGTGAGGAAGATGGCCTCTTCCATGGCGGAGTCGCCGCCGCCGATGACGGCGATCTCTTTGCCGGAGGCGAAGAAGCCGTCGCAGGTGGCGCAGGAGGAGACGCCGTGGCCGATGAGGGCTTGCTCGGAGGGCAGGTTGAGCCAGCGGGCGCTTGCTCCGGAGGCGATGATGAGGGTGCGGGTGTGGATGGTCTCGTTGCCGATGTTGAGAGCCAAGGGACGCTTGGTGAGGTCGATGGAGCTGAGGTGAGCCATGCGCAGCTCGGCGCCGAAGCGGACGGCCTGCTTCTTCATGTTCTCGATGAGCTCGGGCCCCTGGATGCCTTCGGGCCAGCCGGGAAAGTTTTCGACCAGCGTGGTGATGGAGAGCTGGCCGCCGGGCTCGTGGC
>Ga0302324_100002130_pt1 | contig 46700 bp, 37 predicted proteins | sample Palsa_T0_1_FD_201949 | JGI IMG/M metagenome (GOLD analysis project Ga0302324, IMG submission 201949) | Peat permafrost microbial communities from Stordalen Mire near Abisko, Sweden - Palsa_T0_1 | ecosystem: Environmental > Terrestrial > Soil > Palsa > Peat permafrost | place: Sweden: Abisko... | reverse complement strand
ATGGCCGGCGGCGTCCTGGCCGTGGCTGGGCCGGCCATCTTCGCGATGTTCGCGCGCGGCAAGCTCCACGAAGAGTTCAAGAAGCGGGCGAAGGAGATGGCTCCCGAGGTGATGCGCGAGACGGCCAAGAAGGTCGCTCCCAAGCTCGACGCGATGATCGAGGACTTCGCGCAGAAGCTCGACACCTGGGTGGTCAACGCCGGCGAAGAGCTCCACCGGGAGATGGTCGAGGTGCTTCAGGCCACCAAGTCCGCGCGGGAAGCCGGCCAGGGTGGCGAGCCGGAGGCCAACGCGGCGGTCGAAGGACAGGCTGCGGCGCTGGCCAAGGTGAGGGAGCGCATCCAGAAGCTCCGGGGGGAGCTCTGGGCGCCGCCGGAGCGCGTGCGCGTGGGGTCCGAGGCCTCGCTGTCGTCATGAAGTGACGCGCCTTACGGCGTTGACATCGTGGGGAACAAGTAGCCCGCGTCACGGGGCGACGGAGCTCCGTCCTCGCACTCTCCGGTTTCAGCACCCCAGCAAGGCGCGAACTCCGGCGTCACCCAGCGCCTGCAACTTCTCGAAGCGCTTCCTGAAGCGAGTCCAGTCCTTGACCACCCGCGGGCCCGTCGTCCCCGTCCGCATGGCGTAGTCGGTGATGCGGGTGATGGCGAAGCGCAGGGCGGCAAAGGACCCCTCGACGCAAAGGGACCGGCGCTCGGCTTCGCTCAGCGGACGGACGCCCTCGTAGCCCGCACGGAGGGCCGAAGCGAGTCCGGGATCGAAGTCGTCGCCGAAGCACCACGAGAGGACGGTCACCATCACGTCGTAGGCGTAGCTGCCCTGGCAGGCGCTCTCGAAATCCAGCAAAGCGGCGACTTCCCCGTGGGCGTCCCAGAGCACGTTGTCGCGAAACAGATCACCGTGCAAAAGGCCACCCGGGAGGCCCCCGTCCCGCACGCCGTGCAGGCGCTCCAGCGACGCACGAAGGGCCGGGACGAGCGGCACGAAGCGCGGGTCTCCGCTCGCGGCGATGCCCTCCAACCGCCGGAGCAAGTCGCCGAACCGGAATCTGCCGGCGGGCGCCTCCTCGCCGGCTCCGGCCAGGTGCATCTGCGCCAGCGCCGCGCCCAGACGCCGCGCGTCGTCGGCGGTCACTCCCGCCTGACAGCGCATCTGTCCCTCTCGCCACGGAAAAAGCGCGGCCGGCTTCCCGCGCACCTGGGAGACGAAGTCCCCGTCGAGGCGCCGAAGCGGGGACGGAGTCGGCACCCCGGCCGCCGCCAACCGCTCCAGCATGGCCGTCTCGCGCTCGGCGCCCGCCCGATCTTGCTCCTCGTACAGACGAAGGAAGAAGCGGCCTTGCGGGACCTCGAGGGCAAAGTTGGAGTTGACGCTGCCCCCCGCGATTCCCGCGAGGAGGCGCAGCGGTCCCAGGCCGTGCGCTGCGAGAAGCCCCTCCGCGTCCCCTTCGTCGACGGCGGTCAGGACAGCCATGGGCAGCGCCGCCGATGATAGCGCGACGAGCTCGACCGAACGCACGTCGCATGTCGACGCATTCGCGTGTAGACGCATGCCTCTCGACTCTGGTAATTGGCCCGGAGCGTTTCGCCCGAATCGTCCCCCGGCCCGTCGAAGCATGTCAGGGGGCGCACGGGCGCAAAGCTCAAGCATTTTCGGGCTTTGCACCGAATCGAGAGTGACATGGCCAAGACGAAGAAGGCTGCTGCGGTGACGAAGGCGTCGACGAAGCCAGCGGCGGCCTCCAAGCCCGCAGCGGCGAAAGGCGGCGCGGCGGCAAAGGATGAAGGACCCCTGAAGCGAAAGCTCGGCTTGCGCGGTGCGGCCCCCTGGGCGGCTCGCCACGCGGCGAAACACGCCGCGGAGGCCCGCGCTCGGGCGGCCGAGCCGCCGTTGCCGGGAAGCGCCCGCGCCACCATCCGGACGCCGGAGAACGCCGAGGACATCAAGCAGAAGGTCCGCGACCTTCACGGGGCGCTCTCGCAGATCAAGACCCTCCGCAAGAACCTCGGAAAGTCGTTCTACGACATCGGCGTGGTCCTCAAGGACATCCAGACGCGCCGGCTCTACGAGGCCAAGCGCTTCCCCTCGTTCGAGTCGTTCGTCGAGCGAGAGATCGACCTCGGGAAGACCACGGCCATGCGGCTGGTGCGGGTGGTCGCGCTCTTTCTCAGGGAAGGGGCGCTCGACGTCGGCATGGACCGCGCTTTCGCCGCCATTGCGGCCATCGACTCGGCCGGCGAACCAGAGGTGGCGCGCATCCCGCCCGCCCCCGTTTCCGCGACGGCGCTCCCGCTTCGACCGCCGGGACGGTGAAGAGCCGCGAGATCAGGCAGGCATACAGATCGGGGGCCCCCGCCCTTAGCGGACCCGTGCGTGGTTCAACGCCCTCGCGGCAAGGTCACGATGACGCGCGTCCCCGCCTGCGGCTCGCTTTCCAGGCGCACCTCGCCGGCGTGCTGGTCGACGATCTTGCGCACGATGGACAGCCCGAGGCCCGTCCCCGCCTCCTTCGTGGTGAAGAAGGGGTCGAACACCTGCGAGAGCGCGGACGGGCCGATGCCGATCCCGGAGTCTTTGACCATCAGACGCACCGTCTCGGGCCCGGAATCCACGCGCACCCGAAGCGTCCCGCCGTCCTTCATCGCCTCCAGCGCGTTCATGACCAGGTTGAGCACCACCTGCTTCAGCTTCTCGGGGTCCCCGACCAGCACGCAGTCGCTGGCCACCTCGCGTTCGACGGTCACTCCCCGGTCAGCCGCGGATCCCTGCTCGAGGTCGAGGACGCCATCGACCAGCTTTCCGAAGTGCACCAGCTCACGCACCGCGCCGCGCGGGCGGGCCAGCTCGAGGAACTCGGTCAGCAGGCGATTGAGTCGTCCGATCTCGTCGCCGACGATGCGCGCCTTGGCGTTGAGTCCGCGGCGGGTCTCGTCGTCGACGGCCAGCTTGTCGACGTGTCGACCGAGCAGGTGCAGCTGCAGGACCGCGGCGTTCAGGGGGTTGCGGATCTCGTGCGCCAGGTTGAGCGCCAGCGTACCCATCGCCGAGAGGGCCTCGGCGTCCGCGGCGCGCTTCTCCAGGGCGCGCCGCTCGCTCACGTCGATGCCGATGCCGTAGACGAGCGCCGCGTCGTCGCCGGCGTCCCGCGCCATCGACATGTGCCAGCGCACGCGGCGCGCGGCGGTCTCCCTCAGCTCGCGCGACGACACGTGCGCCGGCCCGCCGGCGCCGGGGAGCTCCACGAAACCCGTCTCCACTTCGGGGGTGCGCCCGGCGCGCGCGAGGGCGATGGCCTCCCGCATACGGGCCCGGTCCTCGTCCGGGATCCAGCTCTGGATGAAGGACCTTCCGAGGGCGCCCCCCGGCTCGATCCTGGCGAAGATCGACGCCTTGCGGTTGAAGAGCGCAACGCGATCGTGGCCGTCGAGGCCGATGACCACGACGTCGGTCAGCTCCACCAGGGCGCGATACCGTCGCTCGAGCTCGTCGCGGTCACGGGCCAGGCGCACCTTGGTGAGGGCCTGCTCGACCGTCGAGATGAGCTCTTCCGGTCGGAACGATTTCGGCACGAAGGCAAACGCGCCCGAGCGCAGCGCGCCGATGGCGGTATCCATCGAGGCGAAGCCAGTGATGAGCACCACCTCGCCGAACGGTGAGGCCTGGCGCAGTCGAGGGATGAGGTCCACGCCACTCGCGTCCGGCAGCTTCACGTCCACGATGGCCACGTCGAACCCGCGCGCGCGCGCCATGGCCAGCCCCTCGTCCCCACGCGAGGCGGTGACCACCTCGATGGCCTGCGACGCCGCCGTTCCGTCGGACAGCTCCGCGGTCATCAGCACCGCGTGCAGCGTCCCCACCAGCTCCACGTTGTCGTCGACGATGAGAACGCGCGCGCGCGGCGGCGGGGGCCCCTCGTCGGGAGGCGGGGGGGCCGAGAACGCCGGCGTCACGAGCCGTTGCGGCCCGGCCCAGCACCGGCTCCCAGCAGGCTCCGTAGAACGTCGTTGACGACCTTGGGGTTCGCGCTCCCACCCATCGCCTTCATCACCTGGCCCACGAAGAAACCCATCAAGCTGCTCTTGCCGGCGCGGAGCTCGGCCGCCTGCCTGGGGTGCGATAGGACGACGCGCTGGCACACCTCTTCGATGGTCCCGGCGTCGCTCACCTGCTTCAGTCCGAGATCGGCCACCACGTCCTCGGGGGCGCGGTCGGTCCCGGCGATCTTCGCGTAGACCTCCTTGGCCTGCTTGCCGCTGAGGGTCCCGGCGTCGACCAGCCCGAGGAGCTGCGCCACCTGGCGAGGGGTCACCGGAATGGTCGCGCCGAGACCGTGGGTGGTCACGTCGCGCAGCACTTCGCTTTGCACGAAGTTGGCCACCCGCGTCGGGTCGCCGTGCAACGTCGCCGCCTCTTCGAAGAAGGCCGCGATACGCGGGTGACCGGTCAACACCTGCGCTGCGTACGGGGTCAGCCCCATGCTGCCCACGAAGCGCTCGCACTTGGCGCGCGGGAGCTCGGGAAGCGTCGCCTCCACCTCGGCCACGAACGCGTCGTCGAGCACCAGCGGCGGCAGGTCCGGATCGGGGAAGTAGCGATAGTCCTGGGCCTCTTCCTTGCTGCGCATGCTGAAGGTCCTGGCCTGGTCCTCGTTCCAGCCGCGCGTCTCCTGAACGACCCGCCCGCCCCCGTCGAGCACCGCCGCCTGACGCACGATCTCGTGCGCGATGGCCCGCTCGACGAAGCGAAACGAGTTGATGTTCTTCAGCTCTACGCGCTTGCCGAGCGCGGCCTCCCCCACAGGGCGCAGGCTCACGTTGGCGTCGCAGCGGAAGCTGCCCTCCTCGAGGTTGCCGTCGTTCACGCCGATGAACACGAGGACGTCGCGAAGAACGCGGAGGTACTCCGCCGCCTCGGCGGCGCTGCGCAGATCGGGTTCCCCCACGATCTCGACCAGCGGCGTCCCCGCGCGGTTGAGATCGACCACGCTGGAGCTCGCGTGGTGTGTGCTCTTGCCCGCGTCCTCTTCCATGTGCACGCGCGTGATGCCGATGCGCCGCGCCGCGCCGTTCACCTCGATGTCGAGGTGCCCGCGCTCGCTGAAGGGCTCATCGAACTGGCTGATCTGGTAGCCCTTCGGCAGGTCGGGATAGAAGTAATTCTTGCGGGCAAAGCGGCTCTTTTTCACCAGCGTGCAGGAAAGCGCCAGGGCGGTCCGAACCGCCATTCGCACCGCTTCGCCGTTCAGCACCGGCAGGGCACCGGGCAACCCCAGGCACACCGGACAGACGTGGGTGTTGGGTGGTGCTCCGAAGGACGTCGGGCACCCGCAGAAGGCCTTGGTGCGCGTGAGAAGCTGCGCGTGCACCTCCAGGCCGATGACCGCCTCGTATGCCATGGCGGAGAAGGTTTAGCCCGGCTGGTATTCTTTCCGCCACCCCATCATTTCCCGAACTGGAAGACCACCTCGCTCTTTCGGACCATCCCCAGCTCGTCCCGCGCGATACGCTCGACGGCCGCAGGATCGTCGCGGAGCTGCTGGACCTCCACGCGCAGGCGGGTGACCTCCCTCTTGAGCTCGTCGTTCTCCTTGTCGACCTGGTCGAGCTCCTTCTGCAGCCCGCGCAGGCGCGGCAGTCCCTCGGGCTGGAGGACCAGCACCGGGACGGCCACCAGCGCGAGCGAGAGCATCGCGATGGGGAGGGTGCGCTGCAGCAAGTCCGCCGGTCGCGACACCGGGCCACGATGCCACACCCCCTCACCGACGGACCACTTCTCGATCCCGCGACCATTCGAGCACCTCCCTCCCGGTGGTAGCCTGGGCTCCCGGATGACGTTTGCCCTCGCGCGCTCGCTTCTGCTCGCCGACGCGGTGACACCGGAGGCGCTGGGCCATGCCTTGCTACTGGCAGCCACGCGGGGCACGTCGCTGGTGCGTGCCCTTCTGGAGACACGAGCCATCGACCCGCTGCGTCTGGAGCAGCAGCTCGAGCACGGCGACGCGCCCTACATGCGCCACGTGGCCCCGGTGATGGTGCTGGTGCAGCACTTGCCGCCGGGACTGTGCGAGCGCCTCCTGGCCCTCCCCGTTCGGCGCGACGTACGCACCGGCACCGTCGACGTCGCCGTGGTCGACGCGCGAGACCCTCACCCCGTCGAAGAGGTCGCGCACTGGCTGGCCGCCCCGGTGCGGATGGTGCGCACCTCCCTCGCGTCGATGGATGCGGCGCTGCGGCGCGTCCACGGCGAGCCCGAGCCGGAGCGCGCCCTGCGAACCCCGGTCCCGCCGATCGGGATGGGTTCACCTTCGGAGCGGCTGCAAGAGGCCACGTTGACCTCGGCCTTCGGCCTGGACGACTTCGACGAGCGCCGGCTGGGCAATCCCCTGGGCGATTGGGGGGACACCGAATTCCTGGACTTTCCCGTCGCCGACCCCAATATCCCCTTCGCCCTCACGCGAAAGAGCGTCGACCCCGTGGAGCTCCTGCGGCGCTTCGACCCGGGACCCGACCCGGCAGTCCCCGAGACCGAGCCGGTGCTCGACCTCCGGCGTCGCAAATCGGCTGCGCCAAGTGCGCAGGCGCCCCCCTTGGCGGCGGTGGCCACCACCCTCGAAGCGATCCGCGAGGCACACGACCGCGACTCCATCCTGGAGCTGGTGGTGGCGGGTACGCGCACCGTGGCGCGGAAGGTCGCCGTTCTCGCCGTGCGACGGGACGCGTTGGTGGGCTGGACGTGCTCCCCGGAGCTGGGCGAAAGGAACGCCATCCGAGCCGCCCGCGTGTCGCCGGGAATGAGCGACGTCTTCACCGGAGCCCTGGCCACCGACACCGCCCGCCTCGCGCGCATCCCCAAGGACGCCGCCCATGCCCCCCTGCTGTCGGCGATGCGCGCTGCCCCTTCGGCGGAGGTCGCCCTCGTCGCCGTACGGGTCGAGGGTAAGGCCGTGGCGCTCGTCCTCGCCGACGAGCTGGGCGACCCCCCGTTCGCCACGCGACGCATGGAGGAGCTGGCTCGGGCGGCCGGCGAAGCGCTGGGGCGGCTGCTGCGCGAGCGGCGGAAGGAGTGAGCCGCATGTTCGACCAGGGAAAGCCGCCGTGAGCGACTACGGGAAACTCCGTCGCGACTGGGTCGAGACGACCCTCTCTCCACACGAGAAGAAAGAGGCGCCTCGGAAGCGCGTCCCCGGCCTCTCCGGCCACGTGGACGCAGCGCCACTCTACGGCCCAGACGATCTGGAGGCGTTGGGCTTCGATCCCACCCGGGACCTGGGCGTTCCCGGCAGACCGCCGTTCACGCGGGGGGTGCAGCCCAACATGCACCGGGGACGGCTGTGGACGATGCGCCAGTACGCCGGCTTCGGCACGGCGCAGGAGTCCAACCAGCGGTACCACTACCTCCTTTCCCAGGGGCAGACGGGGCTCAGCGTCGCCTTCGACCTTCCGACGCAGATGGGACGCGACTCCGACGACACGCGCGCGCAGGGTGAAGTCGGACGCGTGGGGGTGGCCGTTGATTCCATCGAGGACATGCGCGCACTTCTGGCGGGGCTTCCCCTGGGGGAAATCTCCACGTCGATGACCATCAACGCCACGGCGGCCATTCTCTTGTGCCTCTACGTGGCAGTGGCCGACGAGCAGGGCGTGCCCAGAGCATCGCTCCGCGGGACCATCCAGAACGACATCCTGAAGGAATACATCGCGCGCGGCACGTACATCTATCCGCCGCGACCGTCACTGCGCCTCATCACGGACACCTTCGCGTGGTGCGCCCGCGAGGTCCCCCGGTGGAACACCATCTCGATCAGTGGCTATCACATCCGAGAGGCCGGCTCGGACGCCGCGCAGGAGCTGGCCTTCACCCTGGCCGACGGCATGGCTTACGTGAAGGCCGCCGTCGATGCGGGCCTGGACGTGGACTCGTTCGGCGCGAAGCTCTCCTTCTTCTTCAACGTGCACAACAACCTGGTCGAGGAGATCGCCAAGTTTCGCGCGGCGCGGCGCATGTGGCAGGCCATCATGGGCGAACGGTTCGGCGCGAAGACCGATCGGGCGCGCGCGCTGCGCTTTCACTGTCAGACCGCGGGGATGACGCTCACCGCGCAGCAGCCCCTGGTCAACATGGCACGCGTCACCGTGCAGACGCTCGCCGCCGTGCTGGGGGGATGCCAGTCGCTGCACACGAACTCGTTCGACGAGGCGCTGGGGCTCCCGACCAGCGAGGCGGCCACGCTGGCCCTTCGCACCCAGCAAGTCGTGGCCTACGAGAGCGGCGTGGCCGACTTCGTCGACGCGCTGGCGGGCAGTTACGCGGTCGAGGCGCTGACGACGCGACTGGAGAAGCTGGCCGGGCAGTACATCGCCCGCATCGAGGCGATGGGGGGCATGGTGGCGGCCATCGAAACGGGTTACCCCCAGCGCGAGATCCAGCGGACGGCCTACGAGTACCAGCTGGAGATCGAGCGCAAGGAGCGCCTCATCGTCGGCGTGAACGCCTTCGCGCAGGCCGCGGCGCCGGTCCCGGTGATGAAGGTGGACCCGCGAACCGAGGCCGAGCAGGTGGAGCGGCTGAGGGCCGTGAGGGCGCGACGAGACCCTCAGGCGCACGCCATCGCGCTGGCCAAGGTGGACGCGGCGGCGCGAGGGGACGGGCGCGCCAACGTGCTGCCGGAGATCCTGGAGGCGGTGAAGGCTCACGCGACGGTGGGAGAGATCGCCGATGTGCTGAGGCGATGCTGGGGGGAGCACGTCGAGACGCTCGTGTAGAAGCATGGCTCGCGAGTCCGCGCAGGCTATCCTCTGCAGCGTGCGCGAACCCGTGCTCGTCCCGGCCTTCGCCTTGGTTCTCGTCGCGTGCGGGAACAATCCGCCGGCGGAGCTCATCTCGCGTGTCGACGGCGGCTCGGACGCCACGAGCGACGTCGCCGTGGTCGATGCCGCGGGGGGCTTCGCGGAGGCGAGCCCTTACCTGGGCGGCCCTTGCGTCGACGACGGGCAATGCGACGACGGTCTGGCCTGCACCTACGACTCCTGCGATACGAGCGCCGGCCGCTGCCTGAACGTGCCCGACGACACCCAGTGCCAGGACGGCGTCTACTGCGACGGGCAAGAAGTCTGCGTGCCGGGCCACGGGTGCGAGGCGGGCCCGGTGGTCTCCTGCGACAACGGCAACGAGTGCCAGATCGCGACGTGTGTCGAGGCCACCCGCTCCTGCCAGTACGCCGAGCGCGACGTGGACCAGGACGGCGACCCCGACGCGCATTGCGAGCCGGGGCACGATTGCGACGATCTGAATCCCAACGTCTCGAGCCTGCACGCCGAGGTGTGCTCCAACGGCATCGACGACAACTGCAACGGGCTGATCGACGAGTCTCCCTGCGTCGTCCCCGAAGGCGATACCTGCGCCCAGGCGGTTCCCATCGCCGGGCCGGGCAACTACCTCGTCTCGACCCTCGGAGCGAACGAGACCTTCTCCACGTCGTGCAGTGTGAGCGCTCCGTCTGCCGGGCAAGACGTGGTCGCCGCCATCACCGTCCCCCCCGGCGCAAACGTCGACCTCGAGGTGTGGGCCTCCACCTCGTCCACCGAGGTGGCGATTGCGCTCGACGCGACCTGCGGCGACGCGACGAGCGAGCTCGCCTGCGGATCGGGCAGCGGGGCCACCGACGTTCGCGCGCGCGCGCGAAATGTGGCGCCGGGGACCTATTTCGCGGTCGTCACCACGCAGAGCGCCAGCTCGGTCGAGCTGATGGTGGGGTTGCTCCCGCCCACCTCGCCGGCGACGAACGTCGACTGCGCCAGCGCCACCGCCGTCCAGACCGGCACGTCGACGCCGGTGTCCGTCATCGACCCGCCCACCGATCTCCCGAGCGCATGCATGTCCGGCGACGGGGAGCTCACCTACTCGTTCACGCTGACGCAGCCCGAGGACGTGCGGGTGTACGCGTCCACCGTCGAGGGAAGCGGCGTGGCGGTGGTCGGCCTGCGGGGCCCTCCGTGCACCGACGCCGCCGACGAGCTCGAGTGCGCCAAGGCCGGTCCGGTTCCGCTGTACGAGCGAAACCTGGCGGCCGGCACCTACGTGGTCACCATCGGGTCGACCTCGCCGATCGACGCGACGTTCCAGGTGGCGCTGTCGCCGCCGACGGCAGTTCCCCCCGACCAGACCTGCGCCTCGCCACCGGTCATCACGCCCGACGAGACGCTGGACTACGATCTGTCGAATCACGAGAACGCCATCAAGGACGGGTGTGCCGCGAGCGGCCCCGACGCGGCCTACGATCTCTCGCTCGCAGGGGCGTCTGACGTCCTTCTCATCGATCGTTTTCCGGAGACGGAGACCGGCGCGGTGTCGCTCGACCAGCCCACCTGCGACGTCGCCGGCAACATCGCCTGCGATGCCGAAGGAACCCCCGCGCGCGTAGGCAAGCGAAACGTGGCCGCCGGCGACTACCGCGTGGTCGTGGCCGACCAGCTCGGGTTGCAGGGCGCTGTGCAGGCCCTGGTGCGTCCCACGGTGCCGCCCACCATCCTCCCGGCCGGCGCCGCGGACACCTGCTCGGAGGCCGTCGACGCATCGAGCGGTGGTTTCTTCACGGGCAATACGTCCACGGCGAATGCCGACTACAGCGAGGGATGCGACGCGCCCAACCAGCCGGCGGGGAGCGCGCGGGACCAGGTGCTGGCGCTGAACCTCACGCAACCGGCACGGGTGGTCCTGGACATGGAAGGGTCGTCTTACACCACAATCCTCGAGGTCACCCAGGGCCCCGCCTGCCCGGGAGAGCCCGTGGCCAACGCTTGTTACGTCGGCTTCGGGGCGGAGAGTAGCTTTCTCGATCTCGAGCTCGAGGGCGGGCAGTACTGGATCGTGGTGGATGGCTACGCCGGCGCCGCGGGCGCCTGGAACCTCGACGTCCGCGTTCTCCCGCCGTGACGCATGATAGAGCAGACAGACTCCATGGCTCGCCCGATGACCTTCGCCATTGCCCACCGTGTCGCCATCCGCGCTCCGCAGAGTCACCTGGTCGAGGTGGAGACGATTCTGACCGGGAACCTCCCGGACGAGCTCGTTCTCTTCATGCCGGTGTGGTCGCCCGGGTCGTACCTGATTCGTGAGTACGCCCGTCACGTCGAAGGTCTCACCGCCGAGTCGCCCGCGCGGACGACCAAGGTGAGAAAGAACGCGTGGCGACTGGACACGATGGGGGGAGATAAGGCCATCGTGCGGTACCGCGTCTATGCGAACGAGCTCACGGTGCGCACCAGTCATGTGGACGAGACGCACGCGTTCCTGGTGGGGGCCGGGATCTTCCTCGGCGTGGAGGGATACCTCGACGCGAGCCTCCGCGTGGACATCGAGGCCCCGGCGGGCTGGCGAATCGCGACTTCTCTCGAGACGGTGCACGACGGCGTCCGGTCTTTCGGCCTCCAGGCTCCGGTGCAGATAGCACCGGAGCACGTCCGGTCTTTCGTCCTCCAGGCTCCGGTGCAAATAGCACCGGAGCACGTCCGGTCTTTCGGCCTCCAGGCTCCGGACTTCGATACGTTGGTGGACTCGCCGATCGAGCTTGGCACGCACCGCGAGGAGCGCTTCGTCGTTCTCGGCGTACCCCATCGATACTCGATCTGGCCGGCCGACGGCGTGCCGGAACGGAGGATTCCCAAGCTCCTCGAAGACACCGCGACCATCCTCGAGAAGGAGGCCAGTCTCTTCGGCGGCGCGCTACCCTACGACTCCTACGAGCTACTCCTGCACGTGGCGCCGCGCGCCCGCGGCGGGCTGGAGCACGCCGCCAGCGCCGCCCTCATCGCCACGCCGGCGAGCTTCGGGTCACGCAGCGGCTATCTGGAAGTGCTCTCGCTCGTCGCGCACGAGGCGTTCCACGCCTGGAACGTCAAGCGCATTCGGCCCGCAGGTCTCACCCCGTATCGCTATGGCGAGGAGTGCTACACGCGCCTGCTCTGGTGGTTCGAGGGGGCGACCAGTTACTACGACTGGAGGGTGCTCGCGCTGGCGGGCATCTGCACCGTGGACGAGTACCTGGAGCACCTGGCCGGTGAGATCGCCTACCTCGACGCGACGCCGGGCCGGCTGGTGCACGCCCTGGAGGAGACCAGCTTCGATGCGTGGATCAAGCTCTATCGGCCGGACGAGAACTCGATCAACAGCACGGTCAGCTACTACCGGAAAGGCGAGGTGGTGTGCGCGCTCCTCGACCTGGAGATCCGCGCTCGCTCGCACGGGCGCGCCGGGCTCGACGCCGTGCTCGCGCACCTCTGGCGAGAATATGGCGTGCGCCGGCGCCCGGTCCCCGAGGACGCCATGCAGTCAGTGTTCGAGCGCGCCTCCGGTGTGGCCCTGGGGGACCTATTCGACGCATGGATCCGCTCTCCAGGAGAGGTCGACCCGACGACGGCGCTCGCGCACGTGGGCCTGGGACTGGAGCGCTCGTCGCATGCCGAAGCGCCGCCCTGCTCGCTGGGGATGCGCGTGAGGAACGAGGCGGGTCGGGTCCTCGTCGCGTCGGTGATGCGCGACGCTGCCGCGGCGCGGGCGGGGATCGCACCCGGTGACGAGCTCCTCGGCGTCGGGGGGATGCGCGTCGAGAACGCGAACCTCGATGCGGTACTGCGCGGACGCACGCAGGACGAAGCGGTCGACCTGGTCCTCTCGCGCGAAGGGCGCATCCTCACCCGGCGAGCCAACCTCGACGCCGCGCGAGCGGACGTGGTCAAGCTGGTGGCCAGACGCGACGCATCCCCCGCCGCGCGCGCGGCTTTCCAGGCCTGGCTCGGCGCGCAGCATCCCGTCTGGGGGCTCGCTCTACCGTGAGCCATCTCCTCCCCAAGCCCAGCACGGCGTCGGTGACCGACATGGTCGAGTACGTCTTGCCGCAGCACGCGAACTTCGGCGGGACGGTCTTCGGCGGGCAGATCATGGCCTGGGTGGATCTCTGCGGGGCCATCTGCGCGCAGCGCCACGCGGCCAGGCCCTGCGTCACCGCCTTCGTGGACGATCTCCTCTTCAAGCGGCCGGTGTTCGTCGGCCAGGTGGTGCGGCTGCACGCCCAGCTCATCGCCACGTTCAACACCTCGATGGAGATCGACGTCAGCGTGTTCGGGGAGGATACCATCACCGGCGAAGAGTGGCCGACCGTGGAGTGCCGCATCGTCTTCGTGGCCATGGACGAGGCGCGCAGGCCGACTCCCGTCCCTCCCCTTCTTCTCCTGTCCGACGCCGATCGCGGCGCGCAGGCGGCAGCCGAGGAGCGACGCCGCGCGCGACTGGCCAAGAGGTGATAAAAATGCCGCCCATGGGCGCAGTGCGCATCGAAGACCTTCGCAAGCACCTCGGCGAGACCGTCACCCTGCAGGGCTGGCTCTATCACCGGCGGTCGAGCGGCAAGCTGCACTTCCTCGAGGTGCGCGACGGCACGGGGATCGTTCAATGCGTAGTCTTCAAGGGAAACGTCTCCCCGGAGACGTTCCAGCAGGCCGATCACATTCTGCAAGAGTCCTCGGTCGAGGTGGTCGGTAACGTCAAATCTCACGGCAAGCTGGAGGGACAGTTCGAGCTCGACGTCAAAGACTTGAAGGTCCTGGGGGCACCCTCGCAGGAGTATCCCATCGGCCCGAAGGAACACGGGACGGACTTCTTGATGGATCACCGCCACCTCTGGCTGCGCTCCAGGCGCCAGCACGCCATCGTGCGCGTGCGTCACACCATCATCAAGGCGGTGCGGGATTTCTTCGACGGGCGCGGCTTCACCCTGGTCGACGCCCCCATCTTCACGCCGAGCGCCTGCGAGGGGACGACCAATCTGTTCGAAACCGACTACCACGGCGACAAGGCATATCTGACCCAGTCGGGCCAGCTCTACATGGAGGCCGCGGCTGCCGCGTTCGGGAGCGTCTACTGCTTCGGCCCCACCTTCCGCGCCGAGAAGAGCAAGACGCGGCGGCACCTCGCCGAGTTCTGGATGGTCGAGCCGGAGGTGGCTTTTCTCGATCTCGAGGGCGACATGCGCCTGGCGGAAGATTTCATCTCCTTCGTGGTCGGACGCGCGCTGGAGGCGCGCCGCGAGGAGCTGAAGGTGCTGGAACGCGACACGGCCGCGCTGGAGCGCGTGGTACCCCCGTTTCCACGCATCACCTACGCAGAGGCGATCGACCTTCTCCGGAAGAACGGACACCCCGAGGCGAAGGGCGGTGACGATTTCGGCGGCGATGAGGAGACGGTGATCAGCGCGCAGTTCGACCGGCCGGTCATCGTCCATCGCTACCCGATGGAGCTGAAAGCCTTCTACTTCAAGCACGACGACGAGGACACCGGCCTCGCCCTCAACATGGACGTGCTTGCGCCCGAGGGCTACGGCGAGATCGTGGGAGGCGGTCAGCGCGAGGACGATCTCGCGAAGCTCGAGCAGGCGCTCGTCCAGCACCATCTGCCGCGCGCGCCTTTCGAGTGGTACCTCGACGTGCGCCGCTACGGGACGTTCCCGCACGCCGGCTTCGGCCTGGGCATCGAGCGAACCGTGGCGTGGGTCTGTGGGCTGCCCCACGTGCGGGAGACCATTCCCTTCCCGCGCATGCTCAACCGGTTGACGCCGTAGGAGACTGTCGGTCAAAGCACCGACAGACTCCGTCGTGACGGTCTCGTTCGAGGGGAGCGCCGCTCCCCTCGAGCTCCCCCGCAAAGGGGGTGGTCAGCTCGCGGCGCGTACGGGGCGAATCGCCACCACCCGGTCGCCGATGAGGACGCCGACGAGAGTCAGCAGCACGACGGGCAGCACGTGCCCGAGCACGATGTGGCCGACCGAAGTGTGGACGCAATGCAGCTCGATGAAGAGAGCCCCCCATGCTCCCGAGGCAGCACCCAGGGCGGCTCCAGTGAGGCGCGGCGCCACGGGATCACTGCTGCGGCGCACCGCGGCGAAGGCGGCGAGAGGTCCGAGCGCGCAGATCATGCCGACGGCGACGCACACCACGTGGGCCAGGGCACCCGCCTCGTCGTCACGTGTGCTGGGCCAGGCCAGCGCAGCGGCGAGGGCGGTGGCGAAAAGCGCCGCCGGGGTGAGCGCCGCGACCAGCAAGCGCCATGCGGCGCGGCGGCCGAGCATGGACCGCCCACGAGACACCCCCGCCCAGGTCGCCGCCAGCCCGACTCCGAGCCATGAGGCAGCGAGCGTGGCCACGTACGCCGCGGGGCGTCCCCCTGCGCGCGGGAAGCCGAGCGCGAGCGAGATCGCCAAAGGTACGGCGAATCCGGCCGCCAGGGCCACCGCCCGGCGTCGCACGCCCTCGGTTCGCGGCGCCACCGGCGAGGCCATAGCCGCGGCCAGAACGCGGCTGCGCAGGTCAGGATGCGGCGGATCCACGCTCGCTCTCACGACTTGCGTCCTTCCATGCCATCGAGGACGTCGCCCAGCGCGCCGCGAAGCGCCTCGTAGGCGCGGTGCGCCCGCAGCTTCACCGCCGCGACGGTGGTCCCCAGCACCTCCGCGGCTTCGGCCACGCTCAGCCCCTCGTTCTTGATGAGCTCGAAGGCAGTTCGTTGCGACTGCGGCAGCTTTGCCAGCACGCGCTCGACGCGAATGGCGAGTTCGCGCGCCTGCGCGACCTCGTCCGCCATGGGACCTCGGTCCGGGCCTGCGTCGACCTCTCCGTCGTCCGACAGCACTTCCCGGCTCCCGCGACGCAGGCTGTCCACAAGGAGCCTCCGCGCGATGGCGAAGGCCCACGGCGCCACGTCGGCCCCCGGGATGAACGTCGAACGGGCGCGATGAATGTGCAGCATGGTCTGCTGAAGGAGATCGTCGGCACGAGCCCGCTGGCGCGTCTGTCGGAGAAGGTATCCGTAGAGCCTGGGAGCCAGCGCATCGTAGACCATGCCGAAGGAGGCATCGTCCCCGCGGGCATAGCGTTCCATCGCAACGTCGGCTTCCGCTCGGGGCGGCACGCCCACGCTTGTACCATGGCGCACGGGCACGACGACGGGCGAGGGCACCGGCGGCGCGCGCAAGACGTAGAAGCCCGGCGCCTGCGCGGCCACATGCATGAACTGTGTACGCGCCGCCCGCTGGCTGGTTTCAGAGCGCGTTTCAGAGCACGCGCGACCGCCGCTGCATGCACGGTGAATGGAACGGTGCGCGTGAGGGGCGCCACCCTCAGGGATGTAGAGGCGGAACCGCACCTCCCCGGGGCAGGCTGCCACGCTCGCGCCGCGAAATGCGGGTAATAGCACGATGCCGGGCGAGGCACGGGCGTTGCTCTTGAGTGGATGATTGCCTCATGATGGAGCGACCCACGCGACGGATTGGCCCGCCCAAGGTTCTTGCCTTCATCATCGCTATCGCCCTGGCGACCGCGTTGCCCACCCGGGCCATGGCCGATGACGCGCTGCGGAGCGCAGTCGCCTGGAGCCAGTTGAGCGTCGCACTTCACCTGGGTGCATTCTCCTTCGCGCCCCACGAGTCCTGGCGCTCCGCGGAGCTTTTGGCGAGCGCCCCAGCGGAGCTGCAGTGGCTGGGGACGACCCCGCACGTGTCGTTCGTGGCGCGCGACTGGGGCGTGTCCCAGGTCCTCTGGGGCCACCTCACCGTGGCCGATCAGCTGCGCCTGAGTCGCTCGAGCCGTATGGTGGTGACCCGTCTGCGATTCGCAGGCGGACGCCTCGCCCCTTTTGCGCAGGTCGGCGTCGGGCAATGGCGGGTCGACACCAGCGTGATCGCCGCCCTCCCCACCGACGTGGAGCTCGCCGGTCAGCTCGGGGGCGGCTTCGAGCTGGAGATCGCGCCCTCCGCCGCCGTCGTCCTCCAGGCCGACTGCACGTTCATATTCCCGGAGGGGCGGGAGCCCCAGATGCTCTCCAGCGGTCACCTCTGGGGGACGCTGCTGGCGGCGAGGGCGCGGTTCTAGCCCGGACGGCCTCCGAGGCGGATGCTACGCTTTGGCGACGCACCGATGACGGCGCCGGCCCAATCCTCCAACGCAGACCCGGCGATCCCGGACGATCGCGTCGTCTGCGAGCATGCCGACCGATGCGGTGGCTGCCCCGTCATCGGACTGCCCTACGCGGAGCAACTCGCCTTGAAGCGCGGTCGGGTGGTCCAGTCGGTGGCCCGCTACCCGGCGCTCGAGCTCGTATACACCGAGCCCGTGACCCCGGCCGAGACGCGCGTCGGATACCGCACGCGAGCAAAGCTGATCGTCGGACAGGGCGGCAGGCTGGGTCTCTTCGGAAAGGGGGGAGGGCATCAGGTGGTGGACATCCCCGGCTGCCGCGTCCTCGCGCCGGTCCTCGCGCGCGTGGCGGCGCTGCTCCGGAACCGCATCGTGAACGCGCAGACCGACGGCGGCCCGCTGGCGCCCCACGAAGCATCGGCCCATGGCTGTCTGCGCGCCGTGGATCTCCGGGAGGTGCGCGAGGGCGAGGTCTCGAACGTACTCGTCACCCTGGTGGTGCAGCGCGATCGTCTCGCCTCCCTCGAGTCGCTGCAGCGCACCGCACGAGAGCTCATGCACGTCGCTCCGGAGGTGCTGGGCGTCGCCGCCAATTACCACGAGGGCGATGCGCCGCAGATCCTGGGGAGCGAGACGCAGCTGCTGGCCGGCGCCGCGTCGGTACCGGACCGGGTCGGGATCTCCCTGCATCTGGCCACCTTCGGGTCGTTCGTGCAGTCCCATCGCGGGCAGGCAAGCCGCGTGCACGCGGCCCTCGCCGAGGCGATGGGAATGGCGTGCGCCAGGGGGGACGGACGCCGGCCGCGGGTACTCGACCTTTACGGCGGCTCGGGCGCCATCGCGCTCGGCCTCGCCGCCGCGGGAGCCAGCGTGCGCCTGGTGGAGTCGTTCGCCCCCGCGGTGGCCCAGGCCCGCGCCGCGGCCACCGCGCAGGGCCTCGACGTTCACGCCGAGTGCGCCGATGTGGCCGGGGCCCTGCGCGGGCTGGTAGACCTCCGGCCGCGGTTCGACGCAGTGGTGGTGAACCCGCCTCGACGCGGGATGAGCCCCATGGCCCGGGAGTGGCTGGCGCGACTGGAGTCGCCGCTGGTGACCTACGTGTCGTGCGATCCCGAGACCCTGGCGCGGGATCTCGATCACCTGGCGCGACTCGGGTATGCGACCACCTCGCTACGACCCCTCGACATGATCCCGCTGAGCGACGAGGTGGAGACCATCGCGCTTCTTCGCCGGGCGGGGGTCCTCACGCCACGCGTCGTCCACGAAGACCCGGAGATCATCGTGGTGGAGAAGGGACCGCACGAGCCCACGCTGCCGCAGGGCGAGTATGCCGGGTCGCTTCTCGCTCGGGTCCGCTGCCTCTCCGGCGCCGAGGGAGCCGTGCCGGTGCAGCGCCTCGACGTCGGGACCAGCGGTCTGGTCACCTTCGCGCGCCATCCCGACCTCGTGTCGAAGTGGGAGCGGGCCCTGTCCCTGGCGTCGACACGCGCCATCTACGTCGCCGCGGTGCGCGGGGTGACTCCCACCAAGGGAGCCATCACGCGCGACCTGCGGGAGGACGGCAAGGTCTACGCCGCGCGCACGCGCTACCGCCGGCTGGCCGTGGCCGCGGGTCACAGCGTGCTTCGCGTGGTCCCGGAGCAGGGTCGATCCCATCAGATCCGGCGTCATCTCGCCGCCATCGGTCATCCGGTGCTGGGCGACGACCGCTACGGGCACGCCACCACGAACCGCTACTTCGAGGAGAAGAACGGCCTCGACCGCGCCTTCTTGCACTGCGTGCGGCTCGAGTTCGATCATCCGGACACCGGCGCGCGCCACGTCGTCGAGGCGCCGCTCCCGGGCGATCTGCGGGCAGCGCTGGAGCGGGCCGCCGGGCCGGGGACGCTGCGCTTTCTGGACCAGAAGAACGCGCTCGGCACGACCGGCACGTCCCATCTGCCGCCGGGCCCGGACGAGGTGCAGGACGAGCGGGGAAGCGCGCTGGAGATCGACGCGAGCAGGCCGTCGGTGCACCTCGAGCTCACCAGCGACGACGACGACAGTCGAGGCAGCGGCGCCTACTGAACGGGCGGCCGCTCGCCGGCCCACGGGCGCGGTCTCAGGCTCAGCGCGAGCCGGGCCACCAGTCGCGCCTTCGTGCTCCAGGCCAGGCGCTCACCGGCGTACCAAAGGGCCGCGGAATCGAGAGCAAGGTCGTCTCGCGCGAGAAACGATCGCCACATCGGACCGCGACTTCCGTAGACGCGCCGGGCGAGCCAGGCGCTCTGCAGCAAGTGACGCCCCACCGCGGAGCCCATGACCTCGGCCTGGTAGGCGTCGAGTCGATCCTCTCCCAGTCGCAGCGCGCGCGCCAGGTGCTTGGCCGCGACGCGGCCCATCAGGATGGCCTGCGCGATGCCTTCGCCGGTCGTCGCGTCGATGCCCGCCGCCTCGCCGACCAGCGCCAGGGCGGACAGGGCCAGCAAGGCTCCGCGCACCAGCGGGCGCGTGCTGAAGGGCTTGAGCTTCACCCGGGCCATGTCGAGGCCCCGGGCGGCGAAGCAGCGGGCCAGGTGGTGCTTCAGATCGGGGCGCGGCGTGAGGTTCGCGTGATAGATGCCGCGGCTGACGGCGCGCGCACCGTCCATCACCGTGGGGAAATCCCAGTAGTACCCCTCGACGCCGGCGTCGGCGACGCGCAGATCGAAATCGCAGAACCCCGCGCGCGGACCCTCGTCTCCCGGCCCGACCGGTGTCTCGGCGACGTAGAGGTGACCCTTGCGCGCGCTCTCACGAAGACCCACGAGCCTGCGAACGGCGCTCCCCGCGCCATCGCAGGCCGCGACGAGGCGCGCGGTGACCGTGCGACCTCGTGTGGTCAGGCGCCAGCCGCCGGGGATGCGCGCGAGGTCCACCAGCGGCTCGCCGTCCCGAGCCACGACGCCATCGGCCAGGGCCTTGCGCCACAGGCTGGCGTCGAACTCGCAGCGGCGCACGACCACGCCGAGAGACGCTTCGTGCAACCCCACGTGCTCCTCGGCCAGCACGCGCATGCCGCGCATGCGCACGTGGGGCACCTCCAGCGGAACGCCGATCGCCCCGAGCGCCTCCAGGCCCCAGGCGCTCAGCGCTCCGGCGCACGGCTTTTCGCGCGGATGGCGCGCCTTCTCGAGCACCAGGATCCGCGCGGCGGAGATCCTCTCGCGACGCACCAGGTGAAGCGCGGTGCTAGTCCCCGCTGGCCCCCCTCCCACGACTGCCACATCGAAGTCCCAGATCATGCTCGCACCCGCACGCCACCCAGCTCGGCGCACAGAACGTCGAGGAGCGCGTCGAGCTCGCGCGCGCGGTCGGACGGCGCCGCCACCGAGAGATCCCCGCCGCTCTCCGCGAAGACCGCCGCCAGGCCCTCGCTGGCTTCGATCACTCCCTTGAAAAAGACCACTTCGCGGGACGGCAGGACGACCTTGTGCACCACCATCCCGGGACCCACGCAGGGCGCGCTCGCTCTTCTAGCCAAGGGGGTCCTCGATCTCGAGGTCCGCGTCCCGCATGGCGCGCCACGTCCTCCTCATTGCGCGGGGCCGCAGTAGAACTGCCCGACCACCGAGAGCCAATCGCCAAACCCCTGGATCGGCGCGCAGAAGCTGCCGGCACCGAGGAACGCGCCCGCGACGCACTGCGCGTCGGCGAGGTAGGGCGCGCACGCGCCGACCAGGACCTGACCCTGGCATTGCTGGAGCGCGACCGGGTCGGTGCACTGCGCGCACGATTGGTCGGCGCAGTCCACGACGCATGCCGTGACGTGGTCGCACGCCGCGTCGGTGAAAGGCGCGACGCACGCGGCCAGTCCGGTCAGCTCCGTGAAGTCGAAATCGAAGGCTCCCAGGCAGGCCGCGCAGCCGGGGTCGTTGGCCTTTTCGAAGGCGAAGAACGAGTCGCACGCGGTCGAATGCGCGCCCCCCTCGCATGCCGCCGCCGCGTTCTGCAGCTCGGACGACGTGCAGACGATCTGCTTCGTCGGCGCAGGGGTCTCCAGGCCGGGCGGGCAACCCACGTAGGCGGCAGGGCACTGCATCGGCTGGCTCTGACAGGTTCGTGGCGAGACACCGAGATCACAGGTCGATGCGGGTGCGAGCTGCGTACAGTCCGTGCACGACGCGCCGCCCTGACCGCACAGGGTGTCGATGAATCCGGGCTGGCAAGTGTCGGCGAGATCGCAGCACCCGGGGCAGCTCGTCGCGTTGCACGACGCCACGTTCACGCAGGTGCCGCCGGAGCCGAGCTGGGCCGCGCACGACTGGCCGGCCGCCACGCAGTTGTCGCAGGCCTCGCCCTGATCGCCGCAGGCCGTCTGATCCGTCCCCGTCACGCACTCTTCGCCGAAGCAGCAACCGCTGCAGGTGCCCGGCCCGCATCCCGCCTGCACGCACTGCTCGCCCACGCAGGCGAGGCCGGAGCCGGCGCAGTGAAGGCAGGCCTGGCCTCCGAGCCCGCACTCGTTCGGATCGATCCCGGCGAAGCAAACGTTCCCCTCGCAACAACCGCTGCAGTTCGCGGGATCGCAAGACGCCACGGCGTTGCCGCAGGCATGGCGCGTGGGATCACAGAACTGAAATCCCTCGAGCAGGCAGCTCGCACAGGCCTGGCCGAGCGTCCCGCACGCCGCGCCGTCAGAGCCCGGGGCGCACTGACCGCTCGAATCACAGCAGCCGGTGGGACAGGTCGTCGCGTCGCACGCAGCGTTGTCGGACGCCTGAACGTCGGGGACGTCGGGGACGTCGGAGCCCGAGTCGGTCATCACGCCGCCGCCATCGCCGACCAGGTAGTCGTCGAGGTCGGAGCGACCGCATGCCCACAGGCCGGCGAACGCGAAAAGCAACCAGACGATGGCGACTGGGCGAAGGGCAAAGAAAGATGAGCGAGCGAACACGGCGACCTCTCTCGGGTGCGCGAGCGCTTGCCAAGCCTACTCCGAGTCGCCGGCGCGAGCACGCTTACCGTTTACAGAAGGAGGGTCAGGGCGCGCAATGAAGGCCGCCACGCGAGTTGTCGCACTTGGCGAAGCCCGTCGGTTTGCAGAAATACGAGCGGGATCTTCCCGCAAGGCAGTACTTGATGCTCGCGCCGTCGCAGCGCGCTGTCTCACGCGAATCGCAGCCGCCCGCCGAGGGCGAAGGCGACACGCAAGCGCCGACCGGTGTCCCCCCCGGCGTCAGCGCGCACTCGAGCTTGGCTGCGGCGCAGTCGACGCGAACCTCGCGGCCGTTGAAGCAGCCGATGGAGGTGTTGCCTTCACAACGTGTGCCGCTTCCGGTGCACACGGGACCCTGCGTGGCGCACCCGGAAGCCCCGTCGGAGCCCGTCAGGCATTGCAGGCCGAAGGCCGCGCAGTCGAGACTCACCAGCTTCCCTTTTTCGCAATGCAGTAAGTGGGTCCCCGACCCCGAACAACGCGGGCGGTCCCCCTCCTGGATGTCGGCGCTGCACGGACCAAGGGTGCACGTCGCCTGCGCGTCGCGCACCAGGCACTGCTCCTTCCCCCGCGGACAGTCACGCACCGCCACGATCTGCCCCTGCCAGCAGGTGAGGGCGCGCCCGTCCACGTCGCAAAACCCGACCACCCCCTGCTGACCACGTCCGGCGCAGGCGTCCGGGCTGGCCCCGCGCAGCGCGCACGACCGGAGGGCAGCACACGAGTTTGCCACGAGACCACACTCCCGCATGGTCAGCGAAAACTCGATACCGCCCACCCCGGTCATCTCGTCGGTGAAACGCTTCACGCAGGCGGGAAAATCCGTCGGGATGAGGTTGGGAGGAAGGGGAAGCGTGCCGCACCCCGTCAAGAGAGCGCACATGTGCTCGACCTCGTCGAGGTCGGGGGGGACGTACTCGCCGCGCAAGGCGTGGGTGACGAAGGTCGTGAGCGCGCCGCCGTCCGGGCCCGTCGGCGGGGCGCCGTTGGCCGTGCCTTCTGCAGAGCTCACGCACGCCAAGGCCAGCAAGGTGCCGGCGCCGACCCCGCCGGCAGCCCCCACGATGCGCCGGATCATCGCCAATCGAGCTCCCTCCAGACCCTTCGAGCCTCGGCGTTCGAGCGGGGCCGTTCGTTTTCGCTCTCGCGCCATTCTGCCTCGTCGCGCGCGTGGCTCGCAATCACGGGAGGAGGCATCTTGGGGCTTTCATGGGGCAGCGGGCGGCGCTAAGGTTCGCGCGTCTCGGGGTCCCCGCGCGGGACTTGCGACGGATCGTTTCCCATGAGCATGATCGCCGACGTCCAGAAGGAGCTGCTCGGCTCCATTTCGAAAGCGCACGATGCGCTCAAGCGCGAGCTCATCAAGCTCCGAGCCGGGCGGGCGAGCGCCAGCTTGCTCGATGGCATCCGCGCCGACTATTACGGCACGCCGACCGCCCTCACACAGATGGCTCACGTCAACGTGCCCGAGCCGCGCCTCATCACCGTCAAGCCGTGGGACAAGACGCAGATCAAGGGGGTCGAGAAGGCGCTACGCGAGAGCGATCTCGGGCTCAACCCCATGGTCGATGGCGACCTCGTCCGCATTCCGCTTCCGCCGCTGACCGAGGAGCGCCGCAAGGATTTCGTGAAGATCGCCCGCAAATACGGCGAGGAATGCAAGGTCGGCATCCGCAAGGCGCGTCACGATGCGCTCGACTTGCTCACCGATCTCGAGACGGACGGGGACTCCAGCGCGGATGAGGTTGACCGCGCCAAGAAGAAGGTCGAAGACACAGTGGCCGAAGCCGTCAAGCAGGTGGACTCGATGATTTCCCACAAGGAAAAGGACATCCTCGAGGTGTGACTCACCGCTTCCTCGAGCCGCCAGGAGCCGCCGAAAGCCAGCGGGTCCTTGGTGAACCTCGCTTGACACCCTCCGGTGTGGGTGAAACTCTTTTCTCGTTGGAGGATTCGGCGTCTTGATGCGGGCACTCGCGGCCGGGCTGAGCGACGTCGGGCTCCAGCGCGAGCACAACGAAGACTCCTTCGTGGTGCTGAAGGAGTACGATCTATTCGTCGTGGCCGACGGAATGGGCGGCCACCGCGCCGGCGACGTGGCGTCGAAGATCGCGACGGAAACGATTTCCGAGTTCTTCCGGACGACTGCAAACGAGGACGTCACCTGGCCCTTCCATTTCGACACCAACCTGAGCGAGGAGGAAAACCGCCTGCTCACCGGCATCCGTGTCGCCAACCGGCAGATCTTCGAACGGTCCACGCGGTCGCGCGAGTACCACGGGATGGGGACCACGGTCGTGGGGGCCATGTTCAGTCCCAAGAAGCAGCGCATGTACATCGGTCACGTCGGTGACTCGCGCTGCTACCGTGTGCGAGCCGGGGAGATCCAGCAGCTCACACGCGACCACTCGCTCATCAACGATTACCTGCTCGCCATGCCCGACTTGACCGACGAGCAGAAGAGCGAGCTCCCCAAGAACGTCATCACGCGGGCTCTCGGAATGCAGGACCACGTGGTGGTCGACCTGCAGCACGACGATCCCAAACAGGGGGACGTGTACGTGCTCTGCTCGGACGGCCTGTCCGGAATGGCCAGCGACGACGATATCCGCCAAATCGTGACCGGCACCCAGGACATCCGCGAGGCCTGCCGCCGCCTCATCCAGCGGGCCAACGAGCGTGGAGGCGAGGACAACATCACCGCCGTGCTCATCAAGATCGAGAAGCAGGACGAAGCCGCCGGCGATCCGGAGCCCAAGGGCGCCGCCAAGGAAGCGGGGAAGGCGCTCGTCGACGGCACGCCGGTGGACGGCGTGAAGGGCCGCACGGGAACCTGAGCGCAGGCGACCGAGGGGAGGAAAAGACCCCGCCGGTGGTGAGCAGGGAGCGAGCGCTTTGCTTGACCCGGCGCGGCCCAGCAGCTAAGTCGCCGCCGGCATGGTCAAGGCGATCTTCACGTTCCTGGGTGGCTTCTGCGTCTACGTCATGGCGACGCTGTCGTACCCCGGCATCAGCCTGCTGATGGCCATCGAGAGCGCCTGCATCCCGCTGCCCAGCGAGCTGATCATGCCGTACGCCGGTGCGCTGAGCGATCCCTTGGTCAACTCCGCCTTGAGCGAGCAATTCCACGTCACGCTGACCCCATTCAACCTGCTCCTCGCGGCCGTGGCCGGCGCCCTGGGATGCAACCTCGGCTCGGAGGTGGCCTACTGGGTGGGCGCCAAGGGGGGGCGCCCGGCCATCCTCCGATACGGGAGCTTGCTCCTCGTTTCCAAGAGCGAGATCGACCTCGCCGACCGCTGGTTCGAGAAGCGAGGCGACATCATCATCTTCCTCGCGCGCTTGCTGCCGGTCGTCCGCACGTTCATCGCCTTCCCGGCCGGCGTGGCGAGAATGAACCGGACCAAGTTCCATGTCTACACGTTCGCCGGCTCCCTTCCGTGGTGTTACGCGCTTGCGTACGTGGGACAGCGTCTCGGCCTCGAGCTCCTCGACGAGCACTCACCGCTCAAGCATTTCATGCACCGAGCCGACGCCGTCATCGGAGGCGTCATCGTCCTCGCCGCCGCCTACTTCGTGTGGTCACGCATCAAAGTCTGGAAGCAGTACAAGCTCGAGAGGACCGAAGCCCGCCCGTCGGCACCGTAGCCCGAACCGGGCTACCATGGTTTCATGGGCCAGGAAGTCTCCGCGCTCGGCGCCAGCAAGGCGCCGGCCGTCCAGGAGTACACGTCCGACGGCGAGTCCCCGGGGGATCTGGCGGCCATTCGCAAGGCGGCCGCCGAATGGCGCAGCAAGACCGTCGCCCGGTCCCAGGCGCAGATGCCCGCGCGAAAGGCGCGCTTCTCGACCTGGAGCGATCTCGACCTTCCTGACGCGCTGACGCCGGCCGACGTCCCCATCCACTACCTGCGCGACCTGGGGATGCCCGGCGAGTACCCCTTCACCCGCGGCGTTCAGCCGACGATGTACCGCGGGCGCCTGTGGACGATGCGCATGTTTGCGGGGTTCGGCACGCCGGAGCAGACCAACCTCCGCTTCAAGTATCTCCTGGCGCAAGGCCAGACCGGTCTCTCGACCGCCTTCGATTTCCCCACCCTCATGGGCTACGACTCGGACAGCCCGCGCTCGCTCGGGGAGGTCGGAGTGTGCGGCGTGGCCGTGGACACGCTGCGCGACATGGAGGTTCTCTTCGCCGACATTCCGCTCGACGAAGTGACCACCTCGATGACCATCAACGGACCGGCCATCGTCCTCTTGGCCTTTTACGTGGCGCTGGCCGACGTGCGGGGAATCCCGCGCGACGCCATCGGCGGTACGGTGCAGAACGACTGCCTCAAGGAGTTCATCGCCCAGCACGCGTGGCTCGTTCCGCCGCGCCCCGCCATGCGCATCGTCACGGACATGATCGAGTTCTCTACGCAGGAGGTGCCGCGCTGGAACACCGTGAGCATCAGCGGCTACCACATCCGCGAAGCTGGGGCGACGGCGGCGCAGGAGCTCGCCTTCACCCTCGCCGATGGCATCGCCTACGTGCAGTCGTGCATCGAGCGGGGCATGGACGTCGACGACTTCGCGCCTCGCCTCTCCTTCTTCTTCGACGTGCACAACGACTTCTTCGAGGAGATCGCCAAGCTCCGCGCCGCGCGCCGCATGTGGGCGCGCATCGTCAAGGAGCGCTTCGGCGCGAAGAAAGCCGAGAGCATGAAGCTCCGCACGCACGCGCAGACCGCGGGGGTGAGCCTCACCGCTCAGCAGCCCTACAACAACGTGGTGCGTGTGGCCCTGCAAGCGCTGGCGGCCATCCTCGGGGGCACCCAGTCGCTTCACACCAACTCGCTCGACGAGACCTACGCGCTGCCGACCGAGGACGCCGTCACCATCGCGCTGCGGACGCAGCAGATCATCGCCGAGGAGAGCGGCGTGGCCGGGACCATCGACCCGCTGGGGGGCGCCTGGTTCGTGGAAGACCTGACCAACCGCATGGAGGCCGAGGCCACGGGCACCATCCGACGCATCGACGAGATGGGGGGCATGGTGAGCGCCATCGAGAAGGGGTACCCGCAGCGCGAGATCGCGGCGAGCTCGTACCGCTTCCAGCGCCAGCTCGAGGCGCGCGAGCGGGTGATGGTCGGCGTCAACAAGTTCGCCGAGGGCGAAGGGAAGGATCCCAACATCCCGCTGCTGAAGGTCGACGACGAAGTGTACGCGACGCAGGTGGCGAACTTGAAGCGGGTGAAGGAGTCGCGCGACGGGGAGCGCGTGAAGGCATGCCTGGCCGCCGTGCGTGTGGCGGCGCAGCGCAAGGGGGGGGAGAGTGGCGCCAACCTGATGCCGCCCATCATCGAGGCGGCAAAAGCCTACTGCACGCAGCAGGAGATCTGCGACGTATTGCGCGAGGTCCTGGGGACTTACACCGACCCGGCGGAGTTTTAGACGGCCTCCTTCAGGTTTAGTGGAAACGAATTGACCGTTGTTGTTCGAGGACGGACACGTGGTTCGAGGTACGTGCACGTGCGGGAGCACGAGGACGAGCGCGTCCTGTCGAGCACGGTCACGAGAACGAGGGCGAGCACGGTGCAGCGTCAGCGGCACGTCGAGGTGCTGGCTCGCGAGGAGCGGGTCGCGCACGCGGCTCAGAGGAGCGCGTCGACCAGCGCGCGCCCAGCTTCCTCGCCCTGGCGGATGCAATCGGGGATGCCAACGCCGTCGTAGCCGCCGCCCGCGACGCGCAGTGCGGGGAAGCGGCCCGTGAGGCGCTGGTGAATGGAGCGCATTCGCGCGAGATGCCCGACGCGCATCTGGGCGCTGGATGAGTGGAAGCGAAAGACACGGGCCAGGCGGGGCTCCGCGTCGATCGCCATCAGCGAACGGAGCGAACGTCGCGCTAGACCCACCAGGGCGTCGTCGCTTCCCGAGAGGGCGGCCTCGCCGGATGGCCCTCCCACGAACAAGCGAAGGAGCACGTGGCCCGCCGGAGCGCGGCCCTCCCATTTGCTGGAGACCCACGTGGCCGCGAGGATGGGCCGTCCGGCCGCGCGAGGGACGAGGAAGCCCACGCCGGCGAGGGGGTGAGCCACCTCGTCCCGGCGGTAGCCCAGGAAGACCGTCGCCGTCGAGCCGTAGACGATTCCAGCCAGCAGGCCGGCCACCTCGGCGTCCAGGGGCTCTACCAGGCTTGCCGCGGCGTGTCCGGGAATGGCCAGAAGAAGCGCCTCCGCCTCGATGTGGCTACCGCCGGCCAGCGCGAGCCGGTAACCCGCTTCTCGCCGGGTGATGGCCTCGACGGCGACCGACGGCTGGAGGCTCACGCCGTCGGCGGCGACGCGCTCGGTGAGAGCGCGCGCGAGCTGGCCCACCCCTCCCTCGAGCGAGACGAAGGCGCTGCCCTCGGTGCGCTTGCCTCCCGCTTCGGCCTGGGCTTTCGCGCGCTCCCGCCGCGCGGCCCGCATCCCGCGCACGAGGGAGCCGTGCTCGCGCTCCATCGCCACGAGCTGAGGAAACGAGGCTCGCACCGAGATGTCGCCGGCATCGCCGGCGGAGATGCCCCCCAGCAGGGGCGCCACCAGTCGCTCCGCGGCTTCGCTTCCGAGGCGACGCGCGGCAAAGTCGGCGATCGACTCGTCGTCGTCCCCGTCGAAATGGCGGGCGCGCACGAAGGGCTCCAGCGCCATGCGCGCTTTCCCGGGCCACGAGAAGAGCCGCGTCCGCAACAGCGGCCCCAGGCGGGTCGGCACGCCGAGCACAAGGCCTTCGGGGACAGCGTGCAAGCGGTCCCCCCAGGCAACGTAGTAGCGACGGTTGGCGGAGTTGGTCCCGACCATCGAGCGGGCCAGGCCGAGAGCACGGGCGAGCGCCGTCGCCTGCGGCTTGGTGACCACCCAGGAGTCCGCGCCCCCGTCGAGCAGGTAGCCGTCGACGCGTTCGCTGACGAGGTTGCCGCCGAAGCGCGCCGCCCGCTCGAGGACGGTGATGCTCACCTCCCGCCCGCGCTCCCGGCTCCAGGCCAGCGCGGCCCTTCCCGCGGCCAGCCCGGTGATTCCGCCCCCGACAACGACGAGGCGCGGTGTGTCAGACATGCGCGAGCGCGCCGAGAAGGGGCCGAGCCACGGCGGCGAGCACCTCGATGAGGTCGTCGTCGTCGTTGAGCGACGCGGCCCGCACCCAGGCGAGCCCGCGCTCGCCGGCCATCCCGGCGGCCTCGATGTCGAGGTCGTAGAGGATCTCCACGTGGTCGGCGAGAAAGCCGATGGGCGCGAAGACGACGCGGCGATCCCCGCGCTTCGCGGCGTCGTCGAGCGCGGCGCGCAGGTCGGGGCCGAGCCATTCCCCAGCTGCGCCGAGCCCCTGGCTCTGGAAGGCGACGGCGGTGCGCACGTCGCCGCCGAGGCGCTGGGAGATGGCGGCCGCAGAAGCTCGCACCTCGCGCTCGTAAGGATCGCCGCGGTCGAGGGCGACGCGCGGCAGGCTGTGGGCCGTGAGGAGCACCGTCGTCCCCGTGGGATCGCCGAGCACGCGGCGGATGCGATCGGCGAACGCCGCGTGGAGCTCCGGCGTCTGCCCCCAGCCCGGCGCGCAGGCCAGCCGGACGCCCGTCCCCTCGGCGTTGCGTCGGGCGTCCTCTTCGTAGACGTGCGCCGAATGCTGCGCCAGCGGCACCAGGGCCACGCCCGCCACGCCGTCGGCCGCGAGATGGGTCAGGACGTCGCGGACGTAGGGCTTCCACAGGCGATTGGACCATGCCACGCGAATGTCGAGCCGGGCCGCGAGCTTGGCTGCCACGCGGGCGTTCACCGCGTTGAGCGGCGATTGGCCCCCGATGGCCTGGTATCGGCGCCGGAGTTCGGCGAGCAGCTCGGCGCTCGGCGGGTGCCCGCGACGGACGTTGGTGACGAAGGCGGGAAGGTCGTCCAGATCGTCCACGGTGCCGTGCGACACCAGGAGCACCGCCGACTTCATCGCGCGGTAGCCTCGTGAACGTAGTCCGTCACCGCCTTCACGTTGTCGACCGGCGTCTCCGGCGTGATGCCGTGCCCCAGGTTGAAGATGTGCCCCGGGCGTCCCGCGGCGGCGTCGAGCGCCCGCTGGGCGTGCTTCACCGCGACCTCCCGCGAGGCCAGGAGCGCGCAGGAGTCCATGTTTCCCTGCACCGCCCGGTCGTGGCCCACCCTCGCCCAGGCGAGGTCGAGCGGCGTGCACCAGTCGATGCCGATCACCGTACCGCCCGCGTCGCGCATCGCCTCCAGGAGCATCGCCGTTCCCACGCCGAAATGGATGACCGGAACGCCGGCCTTGGCGACGTCGGCCAGGATGTGACGCACGTGCGGCTGGACGTGCTCGACGTAATCCTCGGGGGCGAGATCGCCTACCCACGAGTCGAAGAGCTGCACCGCGTCCGCTCCGGCAACGATCTGCGCGCGCAGGTAGCGCCGCACCACCTCGGCCAGCTTCTCCATCAGAGCCTTGAAGTCGGCCGGCGCGCCGAACATCATCTTCTTCGTCTTGGCGAAGTTCGCGCTCTTGCCGCCTTCCACGAGGTAGCTCGCGAGCGTGAAGGGCGCCCCGGCGAAGCCGATGAGCGGGACCTTCAGTTCCCCCTTCTTGAGGATGCGGATGGCCGACAGCACGTAGGGCAGCCCCTCCTCCGGCTCGATGACGCGCAGGCGATCGATCTGCGCGCGCGACGCGATGGGCTGGTGTACGACGGGGCCCTCGCCCTTGGCGAACTCGAACGAGGCGCCCATCGGCTCGAGCGGAAGCAGAATGTCGGCGAAGAGGATGGCCGCGTCGACCCCGTGCACGAGCGGCTGCTTGGTGACCTCGACCGCCAGGTCCGGCGTCTTACAGATCTCGAGGAGGGTGTGTTTCTCGCGGAGCTTGCGATACTCGGGCATGTAGCGCCCGGCCTGACGCATGAACCATACGGGCGTCGCGTCGACGGGCTCGCGCCGGCAGGCGCGGAGGAAGCGGTCGTTCACCGGGGTGACGTTAGCATCCGGGGCGTGTTAGGTCCTACCAGGGCCCTTGGAGGGCAAACCCCGTGACGCCCTTCCCCATGAGCGGCACCACCGCCAGGCCGTCCCCCTCCACCGCCTTTCCGTTCAGCCGGCGACGGAAGGCCCGGCCCGTGCCGTAGCCGATGGCCTGTCCGATGAGCCCTCCGGCGAGGACGTCCGACGTCCAGTGTCGATCGCCGTCGATCAGCCCGAAGCCGATGGCGAGCGCCACCGGATAGCCGACCAGCGGGACCCACAGCTCGTCGGGATAATACCCGGTCAGCGCAGCGACCACCGAGGTGGTCAGCACGGTGTGTCCGGACGGCCACGCCGGACCCCCAGGCAATGGAAGATAGTGAAACGGACGAAACTGGTGCGCGGAATCGGGCTGCCCGACAGCCCCGCTCGACGGATACACCCGTCCCACGCTGATCTTGAAAACGGCGGTGGTCAGAATCGCCACGAGGAGAGACTGAACCGCCGCGCTTCCAGCGCCGACCGAGGTCGGGTCTTCGAGCGCGAGGGCGGCCAGGTACAGGGTCGGCGCAAGGGCCAAGGGGACCAGGTATCCGGCGTACTCCGAGAAATCGCCGTAGGCGGAGGACGCGATGTTCTGCTGGACGCCGCGCTGGATCGCATGGTCGGCACCGCCGAATGCCATGATGCCGGTGCCGGCCACGGCGACGCCGTAGAGGACCAGATTGTATCCGCTGAATGCCTCGGCCAGATCGACCCCGACACCATCGACGGGAGTCGGCATCCGTACGGTGGTGGTCACGGGGTCCGCTCGAGCGGTCCCTTCGCCCGAAAAGAACGCGAGGCCAAGCAGCGCGGTGCTGACGCGAACGAGAGACATCGAAGAGAGCTTACGTGGCGCCGTAACGAAGGCGAGATGACTCCTCGGATGGGTTCGTACGAGGCGTCACGCCACCCTGCACCGAGCTGTTCGGGAGATGCGACGGCCTCAGCCCTTCTGATTGTAGTTGGTATTCTCCAGCAGGATGACGTTCGTCTTGCTCCGTGTCTCACCCACGCTGGTGACGTAGACCGCCGGCTGGTCCTGCACGGGGCAGACCTTCTCGCATGCCCCGCACCCCACGCAAAGCCCGGGATCCACGTGCGGTCGCTGCAGATGCACCGTCCTCATGGCGGGCGGAGCGCCGTCGGCGCCGGGCTTGCTGTCGCGGACGGTCGCGTCCACCTCTTCGACCCAGATGGCCTTCGGCGAAGTCGGGCAGAACTCCTCGCACACGATGCACGGCGTCTGCATCGACCAGGGAAGGCACCGCCCATGATCGTAGAACGCCGTGCCGATCTTGATGGGCGGTTGCCCGATGCCCATCTTTTCCTTTTCGCTGATCTTCTGGATGGCGCCGGTAGGACACACCTGCCCGCAGAGCACGCAGGAAAACTCGCAATAGCCGATCCTGGCAATGAGGATGGGCGTCCACAACCCCTCCACTCCGGCTTCGAAGAACGACGGGTGCAGCGCATTGTTCGGGCAGACCTTCATGCACTCCGCGCAGCGAATGCAGCGCTCGAGAAAGGCCCGCTCCTCGACCGCGCCGGGGGGGCGAATCACCTTGGCCTGGTAGTTGACGTCCAGGGAGTCGGCGACGCGGGCCGCGGGCAGGAACATCGCCCCGGCGCCCATGGCCGCGAGGGCCGTTCGCCGCTCGGTGTCGGGAACGGTCACGGTGCTGCGCCGGTTGGGAAGGAACGTGAACTTGATGACGTCCTCGGGGCAGGCGTTCTCGCAGTTCATGCACATGTGGCACTCGTCCTGCCGCCACTTGACGCCGCCCTGGGGGCTATCGGCGCCCTGACAGTGGACCAGGCACAGGTTGCAGTCGGTGCACTTTGCGTGGTCCTTGGTCATCCCGAAGAGCGCGAAGCGCGCAAAGACGCCCAGGAAGGCGCCGAGCGGGCAAAGGACACGGCACCAGAAACGCGGGATGAATCGATTCGCGAAAAGGACGGCGACGAGGAGAAAGACGATGAACCAGGTCTGGTGAAAGTAGAATTGCTTGCTCTGCCAGACGGTGCTCGCGAGAAAGTCCTGCGCGTGGTCGGCGGCTGCCTGGACGGGGCGGGAGGGCAGATCCTGCGCGGCGCCGAGGCCGCGGTGCGAGAGGTACTGCACGGCGGGGATGACGCCGAGGCCGATGGATCGAACCGCGATGCAGATGGGGTCGAAGAGACCGCCGATGGCGCTTCCGCCCACGCCCGCGACGAGGAAGGCGTAGAGGAGGTAGTACTTCACCCGCTGGTAGCCGTGCGTCTTGTTGGCCAGGACCCGCGGTCCACCGCGTCCCCTCTTGCTCGGGAGCAGCCAGGCGAAGAAGTGGTGCAGGGTGCCGAAGGGGCAGATCCAGCCGCAGAAGACGCGCCCGAACACCATGGTGAGCGCGAGCAGGCCCACGCTCCAGAGTAGGCCGCGATAGACGGTATGCGTCGAGAGGACGGTCATGGCCCCCACGAAGGGGTCGGCGAGCAGGAACGCCTCGACGGGGAGCGGCAGGCGCACCGGCGCGTCGGCGCGCGCGGCAAACGAGCCACGGAATCCAGTCTGGAAGAGGAAGTACATGAAGAGGGCGAAGCAAAACACCTGCGTGAAGCGGCGCGCCCACTTGAGGACCACGGCGACAGGACGCGGTGCGATGCCGCTGCCGGGGAGCCCGGATTTCGCCCTCTTCGTCCCGCCCGGCCGGCCGGGCGCCGCGCTCGCGATGGGAGTCGCCGCCGCGGTCGCGGTCACCGTCGCCGTATCGGTCGTGCCCGGAGGCAAGCGCGTGGTCACCAGCGCCGGCAAGGGCGCCGCGTCCAGCGCCGTGACGGGGCCCGCCTTGCCGGTGAGCCAGGGGATGGGATCCGGGTGGGAGGGCTGCGTCATCAGACCTCCTTCACGCGGAGGTTCTCCCAGCGGGTCGTGCCGAGGCCGCGCGATTCGCCCATCGCGAGGTAGGGCATGTTCTCGCGCTTCTGTCCGATGAGGGTGCACCCGAAGGAGTCGGCGGCGACCTGGTCGACCGTCGCGATGACGGTGTGCATGTCGCGTGCGTCGTCGATGTTGCCGCCCTGCGGGCCGTTTCGCATGAGCACGCGCCAGGCGTCGACGACGACCAGCGTCGGGCGCATGAAGGTGGCCAGGTCGGCGATGGACGTGTCGATGTTCTGGTGCAACCTATTTCGCCGGCCGCCGAGGACGCCGTACCAGTTTTTCATGGCCGCGGTGTACTTGGCGAGGTTGTGGTGTTTCGCCACCGGCACGTTGATGACCTTGTCTGCGTCGACCAGCGTCGTGAAGATGGGCCACTCGTCGAGCACATCGCCCTTCAGGCGCATGGTCCGGAAGCGATGCTCCTGCGGGAGCACCACCTCGGCTCCTGCGTCGTATGCGGCGCGCCAGATACCCGAGCGCTGAAAGCAACGGTTCGGGTCGTTGCACGAGCCGTCGGCGACGACGACCTTCTTCGCACCCGCGTCGAAGGCGAGACGGATGACCGCTGCGACGACGTCGGGGTTGGTGTTGGCGGCGTGGATGGGCATGCGGTCCCAACCGATGTTCGGCTTGACCACCACCACGTCGCCCCGCGAGACGAACTTCTTCATCCCGCCCAGCGCCTCGACGGCGCGCTTCACCAGCTCCTCGGGGCTCGCCGTTGGATCGGGGGAGTCGTCGCCGGCTTGCCTGGGGGCCGCTCGCGCGATGGCCATCTCGGCGTGTTCGATGTCGCGCTCCGCCATGCGATAATCGCGAACCTGGCGCGCGGCGTTCGACCTCACCACATCGAAGCCGCCGTGGTCCCAGGCCAGGCGCGTCCCGGCCGCCGCCGCGCCCAGCACGCCCGTCATCGCTCCCAGGCGCACCAGCGCGTCACGACGGGAGGGCCGCGCCACGTCGGCGTTCACCGGCGGCGGGGGCGCCTGGCGGTCGCTGGGGGGGGGCACGGTCATTTCATACCCCGCATCCGGACGGGTCGGCAACTTCGGGCGCCGGGGCCAGCAAGGCTACTCTGCCCTGCAGCATCGCGCCATGAGGCCCAGCTCCTCACCTACCTACTGGGGCCGCCCGTGGCCGGGGCCGAGGATGTCCTTCATCTTGGCCAGCGCGTCGAAGCCTTCGACGTGGGGCGGATGGTGGCAGTCCAGGCATCGCGATGCGTCGGGCCTGGCGATGATGCGCGTCCGGTCAGCCGGATTGAGCACGTGCCTCGAGCCCGGGCCGTGGCACACTTCGCACTGCACGTTCTCCAGCTTGGCGGCGTGGGTGACGGTGCTCCCGCCGGGTTGGTCGTAGCCCGTCACGTGGCACCCCACGCATTCGAGGTTGAACTCCTTGAACTGGGACGACAGGGTCGCGTACGCGTGCGCGTGGGTCGTCCGGTCCCACACCTGGCGCGGGCCGGAGTGACAGACCGTGCAGGCGTCGACCCCCAGGTAAGAAGCCTGGTCCGGTCGGGCCGGGGGCGGGAGACGGTCGGCAAAGGCCACGCGGTTGTGGTCGTCCACCGCCTTGTAGTAGCCCAGCATGTCGGACTCGATGTCGGCGTCGGTGCCCAGCGAGTCTCTCATCTCTTTCAGCGCGTAACGAAAGAAGCTCCCCTTGGCGGGAGCCGGCCTGAGGTCGAGCGCGTCACGCTGCATCTCTAGCGACGCCAGCTCCCCGCGGCGGGCGGCCAAGTCCGTCGAAGCCACGCTCTTGTCGCGCTCCCAGGCGGCGATCTTCACGTGCAGCTCGTCGATCCGACGTGCGAGATCCTCCCGCTTTCGCGAAAGCTCGAGCCCGGTCGCGTCGGCGAACTTCACGATCTGGCCGCGGACCAGTGGTTCCCGCACGAAGAGATCCAGAACCGCCACGCTCTGAAGGTGGTTGGCCGCCTGCACGACCAGGACGTCGCCCACCTGTTCGCCCTGCGGCGCGTCGGTGTTCGTATCGCCATTCGACCTGGCCGCGCCCACGACCACGGCGGTCAGCTCCGGCACCGCGTCGGCGATGCGCTTGGCTTCGCCCCGCCCGACCGCGACCAGGGCGATGAGCGCCTCGGCCCCTTGCCTCTTCGCATCCTCCACTCCCCGCTTCACTATGTCCTCGGGGCTCGCCGCCGGCGCCTGACCCGCCGTCTGCCCGGATCCCACGAAGCCGACCACGAGACCCCCTACCTCGCGCATCACCGCCTTTCCGGACGCGAGCAGCATGGCGCCGCCCGACGCCTCGGCCAGCTTGGTGAGCCCCTCCGGTCCGTCGTCCCAGTCGTTGGCTCCGGGGGCGAACGCCGCGAAGTCGAGGCCGTGAAACACGCGCGCGATGGTCTGGGCCTTGATGCGGTCCTGGTCGGCGCGGTCTCCCTCCAGGTGGTCGTCCATGAAGAAGAGGGGTCCCGACGACGCGACCGCGGCCTGTGCGGCGTGCCCCCCCTCGTGCTTCACCCAGGCGCCAAAATGGTTCAGTCCCCCGAGCTGGTCCTTGGTGCAACCGCACGGCTCGAGAGCACCGGCCAGGTCCGTCACCAGGTAGAGGCGCGCGGTCGGCGACGCGGCGTTGGACGCCGGGCCGGCGGACGGGACCGCGGCCGTGGACGCCCCCGGTGTGCGACATCCCTCGCAGGCGGCGAGCCCGAGCACGGGCCAGGCGAGCGCGAATGCGATGTGCCTGAGCGCGTGGCGAGTCATTTCGTGATCCGCGAGCTTGTGGATAGATACACTCTCGGTCGATGTCGTCGGGCGAAAACCGGTCGCGAGGCATCCCGCGTCCGCTGTCGGGAGGACCCGTCAAGTTCGGCCCCTACTGGCTGGACTCGCGGCTGGCCGTGGGGGGGACGGCAGAGGTGTACGTCGCGCGGCCGATCGACGCCAAGGCGGCCAAAGCGCTCGGTCGGCCCGCGCGCCTCATCGTCAAGCGCCTCCTGCCGCACTTCGTAACCGACCCCGAGGGACGCACCATGTTCGAGCGCGAAGCTGCGCTGCATGCGGCGGTGCATCACGCGAACGTGGTTCAGGTGTACGGCTCGGGGGTGGACGCCGACGAGCCGTGGCTGGCCATGGAGCTCGTCGACGGGTGCGATCTCTACCGCCTGCTGCGGCGGCTGGGGAGTGAGACGCGCACCCTGGAGTTCACCGTGTCCGCCTACATCGGGCGCGAGGTCCTCAGCGCGCTGGAGAGCGTGCATGCCGCACGCGACGCGGCCGGGCAACCGCTCGGCATCATCCACCGCGACGTGACCCCCTCCAATCTCTACCTCTCCGTCGACGGCCAGGTGAAGCTCGGCGACTTCGGCATCGCGCGCTCGTCGAGCCGCGCGACCATCCGATCGGCCGGAAGCGCCATGTTGAAGGGTAAGTTCGCCTATCTGTCGCCCGAGCAGGTGGCGGGCGAGGCGTTCGACCAGCGCGCCGATCTCTTCTCGCTGGCGGTGGTGATAAGCGAGATGCTCCTCGGCAAGCCCCTCTTCGCCGGGAGCGGACAGCTCGCCGTGCTGCTCGCCATTCGCGACTGCCGCATCGACCCGCTGCGCGAAGCGCGCGGCCAGCTCCCCCCCGGCCTGTTCGAGGTCCTCGAGCGCGCGCTGGCGCGCGACCCGGCTCAGCGCTTTCCCAGCGCCTCGGCTTTCTCCGAGGCGCTCGCGCCGTTCGATCCGACCCCGGAAAGGTCCCGCGCGGAGCTGGCGGCCCTCGTGCGCTGGGTCCAGTCGGCCCCATCCACTGCTAGCCTGAAGGCCGTACGCGAGAGCGCCGGCAAAGTCCGCGCGGTGGTGGCCGCGCGCGAGGCGGCTTCGGGCGGCGCCGACGGCGAGCGATCGACCGAGGCGTACGATCCCATCCCGTCGTACGTGCGGACGCAAGGGGGGGACTCGCACGGGCCCTGGGCCTTCGCGCGGCTGGTGGAGGCGATCGCCACCGGGCGAGTCGGGCGCGGCGATCAGGTGGACTACATGGGGCGTGGGCTCGCGCCGATCGAGTCGATCGAAGAGCTCTCGCGCTTCCTCCCGCCCCTCACCGCGACCACGAATCGTCTGGGAGGGGTGGGCTCGCCGGATTTCGTCGACGCAGTGTCGACCGAGGCGCTGGTGACGGTGCTTCTGCGCGTCATCGAGTCGGAGGCGAGCGGCGTGCTCTTCGCCGAGGGCCCCACCGAGTCCCGCAGCACGCCGCGGGCGGACGGCGAGGGCGGTCGCAAGGAGCTCTACTTCGTGTCCGGCAAGCTCCACCACGTGGCGTCGAACAACGCGAGCGAGCTCCTCGGCGAGTACCTGGTGCGCCGCGAGGTCATCTCGCGCGAGGAGCTCGACTTCGCTCTCGCCGTCCTCCCTCGCTATGGCGGTCGGATGGGCGACACGCTCATCTCTCTGGGCCTGGTGGCCTCGCTCGATATCTTTCGCGCCATCCGCGATCAGGGGCGCGACCGCCTGGTGGACCTCTTCCAGTGGCGCACCGGCCAGCTCACCTTCTACGCTGACCAGAAGCCCCCGCACGTGGAGTTTCCGCTCGACCTCGATCTGCCGCCCCTGGTCATGGCCGGCGTCGAGGCGGCGCAACCCGGCGACGCTCCGCTGAGGGCCTGGCGCGCGCGCTTCGACGTCGTGATTGGTCCGTCGCCCGCGCGCGGTCCCCAGCCCAAGCTCCGCTCCGCCTCGTGGCCACCGGTGGTCAAGCGCGTCCTCGACGCCAGCGACCCGCCGAAGCGCGTGCGCGACGTCCTCGCCACGGTGGCGCAGGCCGGAGGCGCAACGGCCAACGACGCGCTTCGTGCGCTGGACGTGCTCCTCATCGCGGGCCTCGTCGCGACGAGCTGATCTCCACTGCTGCGAGAGGTAGGCTCCTTATTTGGCCGCCGCCGCCCCGCCCGCAAACGGCAGGATGGTCTTCAGATCCTCGTCGTTGAACCGCAGCTGGAGGCCGATGAAATAGTCGCGCAAGCTCGGCTCGAAGAGGTAATCGACGCCGCCGTCGATCCAGAGGCGCTTGAGAAACTCGTAAGAGATGTAGACGCGGTAGCGCGGCTGCACCTCTTCGCTGAAGCCGAAGAGGTCGCTCACGATCTCGAAGCGGTCCTGCAGGAGATGGACGTCGAGGCCGATGCCTCCGGTCGACTCTTTGATGCCGAAGCGCCCGGTGAACGGCCCCATGCGCTTGGCGAACTGCAGCGTGAAACGAAAGGCGTCCGTCGTGGTCGTGGTGATGGTGCGGAAGTGCGCCGGCTCGTCGGGATTGGTGGTGTCGGTCTGCGTGTCGGTGATCGAGGTGAGCCCGCGCGGATCGTTGACCAGCTCGATCTCGTAGTATTTGTCCTCGCTGGGCTGGAGGCGCAGGGACACGTAGCTCTTGATGGTGTTGGCCAGGAAATTGTAGTCGGCGCGGAGGCCGACGATGGTCTGCAGGCGGACGATGCTTTGCACGTAGTCGTTCACCCCCTCCGCCACGCCTTGCACCTCGTTGATGAGCGCCTCGTCCTTGGTCAGCCGGCCGATGGTCCCCTCGCCCCGATCGATGCGACCGGCGACGCTGTCGGCGTGCTCGAGCGTGCTCTGGAGGTCCTTGCTCGACTGATCGATGTGCTCGATGGTGTCCCGCACCGCTCCCTTCTGGCCGTCCTTGGCCTCGTTGGCGGCCGCCAGGAGCTGGCGCACGTCTTCGGTGACCACCCGCACGTTCTCCAGGATCTTCGCGATCTGGGGGTTCGCGTTCCCGGTGATCTCGTCGACGTTGACCAGGGTGCTGTGGATGAGCTCGCGATTCTCGCGCACCGTCTTGTTCAATGCGTCGGTCGCGTCGGCCACGTTCTGCAGGATGGACTTGATGTTCTGACCCCCCTGGTCGGTGCCGATGGACGCCGCGAGCTGCTGCGCGACGAGCTTGATGCTGTCGGCGATCTCCTTCACCTCTTGCATGATGTCGCCCGGAGTGGCCTCCGTGGCGATGACGTGGATCTCGTCGCCGTCGTGCAAACGCGGGCGGTCCGGCGTGCCGGGCGTCAGGACGATGACCGACTCACCGAGAAGCGAGGTGCTCTTCTTGCCGAGGGTCGCGTTCTCGTAGAGGTCGAGATCCTTCTTCACCTTCACGTCGAGGCGGGCCTGCCCGTTCTCGAGCTTGATGGCGTCGAGTGTGCCCACCGGGATGCCGGCGATGGTCACGCGGGAGCGAGAGGCGAGCCCCGTGGCATCCGGGATGAAGGCATGGACGGTGTAACCGCTGCCGCCGCTCACCTCGGGGCTGACGTACCGGTAAATGCCGTACGTAGCCGCTCCCGACAGCGCGACGAAGATCCCCACCTTCGCCACCTGGGTGCCTCTCGCCGCCATGGAATCGCCGGGGCTACGCTAACAGCCTCACGTTAACTCGTGGGAAGGAACTACCAACGCGTGAGGCTCAGGCCGCCTCGCCCGAAGCCGTCATGGCACTTCTTCGAAGAACGTCTCGCCGTCGGCGGGCTCCGGCGGGGTGGGCGCACCGGGCGCAGGGAGCGGGATGGAGTCGAGCTCCCCGTCGAGGGTCGCGCGCAGGCGATCGAACTCCTCGCGCCTCCCTCGGGGGACAACGCGCACGCCGTCGAGCCGCAGCGTCATCGGGTCGATGAAGACGCCGTTCTTCTTGATGCCGAAGTGAAGGTGAGGCCCGGTCACCCGTCCCGTCTGGCCGACGTAGGCGATGAGCTGCCGGCTCTCGACGCGCTGTCCTGGATGAAGGCCCGCCGCAAAACGCGAGAGGTGGCAGTAGACGCTGGTGATACCGCCAGGGTGGGCGATCTCCACCATGTTCCCGCAGGGTCCGCCGTTGCCCGCGCTCTGCACCACCCCGGCCGCCGTGGCGTACACCGGGGTTCCGACGGGGGAAGCGAAATCGACGCCATTGTGCGGCCGGATTACGTGTAGGACCGGGTGCATGCGATGCGGATCGAAGCGCGACGCGATTCGCGCCAGCGGCACCGGCGAGCGCCAACCGCCGTGGTATGGCTGCCGCCCCCTGGCGTCGAACCATCCGCGGCGATCGCGGGGACGATCATCGTCACCGCCGAGCAGGTAGACGCGCACCGTCGGCGCGCCGGCGGTCGCGGGGAAATACTCCACGGCGTCGAGCGACGCCCAGCGCGCGAAGGCACCGTCGACCCGCTCCTGGGTGGCCACCAGGCGCAGGCGCGCTCCCGCGCGGATGTCCGCCAGCTCGGCGTGGCCTTCCAGCGCGTCGTCGAGCATGGAAAGGACGTCGTCGATGGGGGTCAGCCCAGCGTCCGTGAACGAGGCGCGCAGATCGCTACCCACGACGATCGCTCTCTTCACGCGCACGCGCTCCGAAGGAAGTTCCAGCTTGCGCGCGACGAGTTCGCTCCTCCCGTCCGGGAGGGCCTCCTCGCGGCCCTGCCAGACGTTCGACGGGGAGCCGGCAATCTCGTAAGCGACCACGTGTCCGTCCGCCTTGTCGCGCGCCACCGTGAAGGTGTCCTTGGGGCCGAAGCGCTCGATATCGCGCACGCCTTCCAGCGACCGGGCAACGCGCTGCGCCTCGGCGTGCGGCATTCCGGCCGAACCCAGCGCAGCGAGTAAGGGGCGTCGCGCGAGGACGCCTTCGACCAGCATCACCGTCGTGTCGTCAGCGAGGCTTGCCACGCGCCATCTGCCGGGCCGAACGGGGGGCGCCTCATCTGCGGCGTCGGGTGCGCCATCCGCCCCGGCGTCCTCGTGGCCGGCCTCGACTTCCGCCGCGGCTTCCACCCCCGCGACCGCTCCAGCCACCGCGGCCGCCTTGGCCACGCTTGGGGGGGACCGCGTCGAGCCGACAACGAGCGGCACGGCGATGGCCGCGACGAGCGCCGCCCCTCCCGCCAGGGCCAGGGCCACCCGCTTGCGCGGCGAGAGGCGCCCCTTGCGCGGCGGAGTGGAGCACTCGGGACCGTCCACTGGCCCTGGGCCTTACCGGGAGACGAGCCCGGCTGCAACCAAAGGCTTCCAATGTGGCGAAAGGGGATCCCCGAAGGGAGCGTTTCGGCGTACGCTCGCACGGGGCCTCGGCGAAGAGATCGCAAGAAGAGCCATGGACGAGCACACCAAGCAAATCTTGCTTCTCGGCCGTGAGCACTACAGCAAGCGCGAGTTCGACAAGGCCGAGCTGATGCTGCGTCAGACGCTCGAGGGCGACGATCGCCTGGCCGACGTGCACGACATGCTCGGCGTCATCTGCCACTCGCGCGGCAACTTCGCGCAGGCCGAGTTTCATTTCGAGCGCGCCCTGTCCATCAACCCGAGCTACACCGAGGCCGCGCTGAACCTGGCGGTGACCTACAACGACCGGGGGAAGTACGAGGCGGCCCGCCAGGTCTACGCGCGTATCAAGGGGACGCCGGGCGGCACCCTGGCCGGGCTCGACCCATTTGCGCGCGGGAAGATCGCCAACATGCACGCCGAGGTCGGGCAGGCCTACGCCGACTCCGGCCTGCCACGCGAGGCCATCGTCGAGTACGAAAAGGCGGTGGGCCTGTGCCCTCAGTTCGCCGACCTTCGCACGCGACTCGGCACCCTGCTCCGCGAGATCAACGATCTACCGCGGGCTCGTGAGCAGTACGAGGCCGCGGTGAGCGCCCGTCCGAGCTACGTCCCGGCGCGCATTCAACTCGGCGTGACGCTGCTGTCGCTCGGCGAGAGCGACGCCGCGGCCGAGGAGTGGCGCAAGGCCCTGGAAATCGAGCCGGAGAACGTCCGCGCCAAGATGTACCTGCGCATGATCGCGGCGGCGCTGAGCTCGCCGCCGCCCCCCGTCCAGGCCAAGAGCGAGTAGCCCTCAGGGTGCGCGTCGGTCGGTGAGCGCCAGCGTCTCTGCCTCGCCGGCCATCCTTCCCTCGGCCGCAAACACGTCTTCGAAGCACTCCAGGCTTTTGATCGCGACCTCCTGCAGCCCGGGCGCTCGCCGCCCTTCACCTTCCAGCGCATCGAGAGAGGTCACCCCGTAGCGCGTGAGCCCGCACGGTACGATGAGGCCGAACCCCGCGAGGTCGGTGGACACGTTGAAGGCGAAGCCGTGCATCGTCACCCACCGCGACAGTTTCACCCCGATGGCGCCGAGCTTTGCCGGCCTCGTGGCGCCGCCGTCCTCTCGCGGATCGCCCGGCCAGCTCGCAGGGCTGGCCTCGTCTACCCACACGCCGACCAGCTTGGCGTCGCCTTCCAGAAAGCTCGCCTCCACCCGGTACGCGCGCGCGAGGGCGATCATCACCCGGGCCAGGTCGCGCACGTAGCGGCGCACGTCGAGGCGATCGGGGTGGAGATCGAAGATCGGGTAGGCCACGAGCTGGCCGGGCCCGTGGTAGGTAACGTCCCCTCCTCGTCCTGTCTCGACCAGGTCGAGACCCCGTCGCTCCAGCTCGGCGCGCGAAACTAGGACGTTCTCGACGCGCGCGCCCCGGCCGAGCGTGACGACGGGCGGATGCTCCAGCAGCAGCAGCGTGTCGCCTACCTTGCGGGCGATGCGCGACGCGACGAGCCGCTCCTGCAAAGCGTGGGCTTCGGCATATCCGATACGGCCGAGCCAGTGGGCGGTGAAGGAGCGCATCGCTTTCCGCCCTCGCCGGCTAGCCCGGGCTACGATCGGAAGTAGTTGGGAGCCTCTTCGGTGATGATGACGTCGTGCACGTGGCTCTCGCGAAGGCCCTGGGAGGTGATGCGAACGAACCGCGCGCGGGTGCGTAGCTCCTGGATGCTCTTGTTGCCGGTGTATCCCATGCCGCTACGGAGACCGCCGACGAGCTGGTAGAGGATGGAGGCCAGCGAGCCGCGGTGGGGAACGCGCCCCTCGATTCCCTCGGGGACGAGCTTCTCGTCGGCCGTGCCGGACTGGGCATAGCGATCGCGGCTCCCCTTCTTCATGGCGCCGATGCTGCCCATGCCGCGGTACACCTTGTAGCTGCGACCCTGGTAGAGGACGAGGTCCCCCGGCGACTCGTCGGTGCCGGCGAAGAGCGAGCCGATCATCACGCTGCTGGCCCCTGCGGCGACCGCCTTGGTCAGATCGCCGGAGTGTTTCAGGCCGCCGTCGGCGATGACCGGAATGTCGAAGCGGTCGGCCACGCGCGCGCAGTCGCTGACTGCGCTGATCTGGGGAACGCCGACGCCGGCCACCACGCGCGTGGTGCAGATGCTCCCCGGGCCGATGCCGACCTTCACCGCGTCGACCCCGGCGTCGATGAGAGCCTCGGTTCCTTCCGCCGTCGCCACGTTGCCGGCGATGACGCGCAGTCCCGGAAACTCCTTCTTGGTCGCCCGCACGGCGTCGAGAACGCCCTTGGAGTGACCATGCGCAGTGTCGATGACCACCACGTCGACCCCGGCAGCCACCAGCGCCGCCGTCCGCTCGTGGCGATCCGGGCCCGGGCCGATGGCCGCCCCGACGCGGAGGCGCCGCTGCCCGTCCTTGTTGGCCTGCGGGTACTTGTCGGCCTGGAGAATGTCCTTGATGGTGATGAGCCCGGCCAACTTGCCCTCGCCGTCGACCACCAGAAGCTTCTCGATGCGGTGCTTGTGGAGCAGGCGCTTGGCCTCGTCGGCACTCACGCCGGGTGGAACTGTGACCAGCTCTCGCGTCATCAGCGCGCTGACTGGCTGGTCGAGGTTCTGCTCGAAGCGGATGTCGCGCGCGGTGAGGATGCCGACCGGGCGTTCGCCCTCGACCACCGGCACGCCGCTGATGTCGTGCTCGCGCATGACCTCCAGCGCGGCGCGGAGCGACTGCGAGGGGCGCGCGGTGACCGGCCCCAGGATCATCCCGCTCTCGGCGCGCTTCACCCGTTCGACTTCGCGAGCCTGTGCGGCGATGGGGAGGTTCTTGTGGAGGATGCCGATCCCTCCCTCGCGCGCCATGATGATGGCGGTGCGGCTCTCGGTGACCGAGTCCATCGCCGCGCTTACGATGGGCATTTCCAGATCCAGGCCGCGGCAGAGTCGCGTCTTCACGTCGACGTCCTTGGGCAGCACCTCGGTGTACGCCGGGGCGAGCAGGACGTCGTCGAACGTCAGGCACTCGCGGAGTTTGTCGTCGAGCATGCCCCTCTATAGCGCCCGTCCGGGGAGGCCGGTAGAGCCCCCCGGGGAAAGACCTTCGCCCCCCCGCGTCCACGGCTCGGCCACCCTCGCGTCAGTCGGGGACGCGGTGGCCCTTGGTGGACTGCTCCTCGCGAAACTCGTCGAGGCCCACGGTGAAGGAGTAGGCGAGGTCGGGATCGAACTGCGTGGCGCTGCAGCGCTCGATCTCGCCCACCGCCACCTCGTGGGGAAGCGCGCGGCGATAGGCGCGGTCGCTGGTCATCGCGTCGTAGGTGTCGGCAACGGCGATGATGCGGGCGATGAGCGGAACGCCGTTGCCCTTCAGGCCGAGCGGGTAGCCGCGCCCGTCCCACCGTTCGTGGTGGAGGTGCACGCCTGGGACGAGCGGGTGCAGGAACTTGATGGGATCGAGGATGTCCTTGCCGTAGACCGGGTGGCGCTTGAACATCTCGTATTCGTCCTGCGTGAGCTTGCCCGGCTTGTTCAGGTTCATCACGCAGCCGATCTTGCCGATGTCGTGCATCAGGGCGCTCTGGCGGACGATCTCGATGGCCTCCGGCGGCAGCCCCAGGCGAACGGCCAGGTAGGTGGCGTAGGTGGCCACACGCTCGGAGTGGCCGGCGGTATAGCGGTCCATCTTGTCGATGGCGCGCGCCAGACCCTGGATGGTCTGCTGGAAGGTGGCGCGCAGGTCCTCGTAGAGGCGCGCGTTCTCGATGGCCGCCGCAGCGCGCGAGCCCACGATGGAGAGGAGCTTGCGGTGCCCCTCGTTGAAGCGTTTCTGCTTGGTGAAGCTGGCGACGGCGATCCACCCGAGGAGGCGGGTCTTCATGCGCAGCGGCACCGAGACCAGCGATCCCAGCGGCGCGACCGGCGGCGTCGCGAAGAAGCGTGCGCCCTTGCCTGCCTGCTCGAGGAGCGTCGAGTGGGCGGCGTAGTGATCGATGAACGCCCGGGGCGCGAGGACGCCGTACTCGGCGCCGATGCGCGGCTCGCCCAGGGAGTCGGCCAGGGGAAGGGCCTGCCGCTCCCCGGCCACCGGCAGCTCCGACACGCGCAACGTCGGCGGGGGCATGAGCGACTCCAGCCCCCGCGGCTGAACCAGGCGCTGGCGCTCGAAGTATCCGCCTTCTCCGTCGTCCAGCCAGGTGGAAACCAGGTCCCCCTTGAGCTCGTGGATGGCGGTGTCGCCCACCGTAGCCAGGACCTCCTCCAGCGACAGGCTGGCGGCGATGGCCTCGCTCACCGTATAGAGCGAGACCGCCTCGCGGAGGCGCAGGTTCTCGGCCGAGAGCCGCTGCTTCTCCAGACCGCGCTGCACGACGCGGATGACTTCCTCGACCTTGAAGGGCTTGAGAATGTAGTCGTAGGCGCCCCGTTTCATGGCATCGATGGCGGTCTCGACGGTGCCGAAGCCCGTCATGATGACAGTGAGCGCGTTGGGCGCGGCCGTGCCGATGGCGTCGAGGAGCTCGATGCCTCCCATGCGGGGCATCTTGAGGTCGCTGATGATGAGGTCGTAGTGCGCGTTGCCGAGCTCCGTCAGAGCGGCCGTGCCGTCCTCCGCGGTGCGCACGATGTACCCTTCCATTCCCAGGAAGTCGGCCAGGATGTCGCGGATGAACTTCTCGTCGTCGACGATGAGAACCCGCGGTCGTTCGTCGGGGGCTGAGGACATCGACGTCGTCATGTTCGTGCGAGGCGCGAGAGAGGAAGCCTACCAGATCCCCTCCAATGTAAACCCTTGCATCGTCTCCGC
>Ga0302324_100002129_pt1 | contig 46705 bp, 46 predicted proteins | sample Palsa_T0_1_FD_201949 | JGI IMG/M metagenome (GOLD analysis project Ga0302324, IMG submission 201949) | Peat permafrost microbial communities from Stordalen Mire near Abisko, Sweden - Palsa_T0_1 | ecosystem: Environmental > Terrestrial > Soil > Palsa > Peat permafrost | place: Sweden: Abisko... | reverse complement strand
GCCGTCGATCCGGCGCAGGATCGCTACGATCTGCTCCGGCGTGTGCTTCTTTCCTTTTGGCATCTGGGTTCCTTTCTTGGAGCCCAGACCCTCATTCGCAATGGCTCAGTTCTGGTACGTCAGGTCATATCCCCCTCGTCGCCCCGAAGGGGACCTGGGAGCTCTGCGCCACGGTCAATGACTCGTGGGGCTACCAGGCCAGGGACCACAACTTCAAGAGCGTCCGGATGGTGGTGCGCATGCTCGCGGAATGCGCCGGCATGGGCGGGAACCTGCTCCTCGACATCGGGCCGAGGAGCGACGGAACGATCCCGGACGAGGACGTCGCCGTCCTGCGCGGCCTCGGCCGCTGGACGAACAAGAACGCCGAGGCCCTCTACGGCTCCGTGGCGGGGCTTCCGCCGGGCTACTTCTACGGGGCGACGACGCTCAACAAGGCGACGGATATCCTCTACATCTTCTGCTTTGACCGGCCGAACGGCCAGGTCGCCGTGAAGGGGATCAGGAACGAGATCACCCGGGTGAGCGTCGTCGGGGGCCCGCAGCTCACGTCGAAGAAGATCGGCGGAGCCAAGTGGCTGAATATGCCCGGCGTCCTCTGGATCGACGTGCCGGAGGCGGCCCTGGATCCGGACGCGACCGTGATCAAGATTGAGATGAAGGGCGCACTGGACCTGGCGACCGAGCCGAAGAAGCAGGACTAGGTCGGGCCGACCGTTTCGATACTTACGGCTCCCGGAACAGGAGCGGCGCAAAGCGGTTCAGGCACTCATGCCAGACCTTCCAGGTGTGCATCCCGGGGAGGGGCACTTCCTCGACCGCGAAGCCGCGCGAGCGCAGCATCGCCTCTACCTTGCGGTTGTCAGCCAGGTTGTCTGCCTCCTTGTCGCCCTCCTTGTAGATTTCCTGGGTGCCGCAGCCGATCCAGAGGAGGCGGTAGTCCGCGGACTTGGGCGTGAGGGCCGCGGCGAACGGCGTGTCATGGTATTCCGCGGCGGCGGCGCTGAAGCCGCCGACATAGGCGAAGAGGTCCGGGTGGTTGAAGCCGATCTCGAGGCTCTGGAGGCCGCCCATCGAGAGGCCGGCTATGGCGCGGCTGCGGCGGTCGCTTGAGACGTGGTACGTGGACTCGACCGCGGGAATCACCTCCTCGGTCAGGACCCGGCCGAACAGGCGGTCGTTTTCGGCGATCTTCGCGTCCCAGTTGTTGGGCAGCACGGACATGTCGCCGTAGCCGAAGGGCATCACGACGATCATGGGCCGGGCCCTTCCCTCGGAAAGCAGGTTGTCGAGGATCGCGTTGGCGTGGCCCTCGAACGTCCAGCTTGCGGCCGTCTCCCCGTAGCCGTGGAGGAGATAGAGCACGGGGTAGGGCGCCGCATGGGGGTCGTAGCCCGGGGGCGTGTAGACCAGGAACTCGCTGTTGCCGCCGGGAAGGCCCCTCACGATCTTCGACGTGTAGAAGTGGTGGTGAACCGTGCCGTGGGGGACGTCGCGCTCGACCCAGGGCAGCGGCCCCTTGCCGGTGACGGCCACGAAGCTGTTCAGGTAGGCGAGGTTCGGGTAGACCTCCGGATTGACGGGGTCGAGCTGGGTCCGGCCGTCCACGATGAAATTGTACCAGTAGAGCGAGGGGTCGAGCGGGGGCGTCGTGACGCTCCAGGTCCCGTCCCTCAGCGCCAGGGGGAGGTTGTCCGGGATGTTGGCGACGTGGACCTCGACCTTCTTGGCGTTGGGGTCCCGGAGGCGGAACGTGATGCTGCCGTCGGCGTGGACCTCGCGGGAGTTTAAGGGGGCGGCGTCGGCGGCGAGGGCGCGCCCGCAGGCGACAAGGAGGCAGAGGCGCAACGCGGCATGGAGGCGGAAGGCCGTCATGATCGGAACTTTCTAGGGGCCGCCCCGCCCATGTCCACTCCCGGGTGCCAGCGGACTACCAGGGCCACGCGGCGATGATCCGCTTGGCGTCCGCGGTCCATGCCAGCGCTGCGCGCGGTCAACCGGCGGCGCCGGGCAGGGGTGTGCGGGCGCGCGGGTAGTTCCGGGCGTACACCGCCAGCCCGCAGGAGATCGCCGCCATCGCGAAGCCGCAGACGCCCCACCAGCCGAGGAGCTGCCAGCCGAGGGCGCCGAGGAAGGTCCCGAGCGCGCCCCCGACGAAGTAGCAGGTCATGTAGACCGAGTTGAGGCGGCTGCGCATGGCGGGGGCGAGGCTGTAGATCCACGCCTGGTTGGCCACGTGGCCCGACTGGACGCCGAGGTCCATGAGGAGGACGCCGAGGATGAGGCCCGGCAGGCTCCGGCCGGAGGCGCCGAGGACGGCGAAGGAGCCGAGAGCCAGCGCCAGGGCGAAGCCCACGGCCTTTCTCGAGCCCACGCGGTCGGTCATTCGGCCGATGAGGGGGGCGAAGGCCGCCCCCGCCGCCCCCACGAGCCCGAAGAGCCCGGCCGCCCTGCTCCCGTAGTGGAAGGGCGGGGTCTCCAGGAGGAAGATGAGCGACGTCCAGAAGGCCGAGAAGGCGCAGAAGAGCGTGGCGCCGTAGAAGGAGGACTCGCGGAGCGTGGGGTGGTCGCGGATCATGGCGACCATCGAGTGCAGGAGGCCCGCGTAGCTCATGTGCTTTTCCGGGGGGCTCTTCGGCAGGAGCGCGGCAAGGAGCGCCGAGAGCACCACCATCATGCCGGCAGCGATCGCGAAGACCGCCCGCCAGCCGAGGAGGGCGCCGAGGAAGCCGCTCGCCGTGCGCGCGAGGAGGATCCCCATGAGGAGGGCCCCGATCACGGTCCCCACCACGTGGCCCCGCTGCGCGGGAGGGGCCAGGCTGGCCGCGAAGGGCAGGATGAGGTGCACGGCCGAGCCCGAGGCCCCGACCAGGATGCCGGCCAGCGCGAGGCAGGCGTAATTCGGGGCGAGGGCGACCCCGGCCAGCCCGAAGGCGAGGACGAGCACCATCGAGGAGATGAGGGAGCGGCGCTCCCGGATGTCGCCCAGCGGCACGACCAGCAGCATGCAGGAGGTCGTCCCCACCTGCATGAGCGTCGCCACGGAGCCGGCCCTGGCCGGGCTCAGGTGGAAGGTCCGCGCGATGTCGGCCAGGAGGGGCTGGATGTAGTAGATGTTGGCGACGATCGTCGCGACCGCCGCGGCCATGAGCCAGAGGAGGCTCCGCTTCATCGGATCGGTGGGGGCGGGTTCTTCAACACGGCGACCCAACGTCCCCACTTCGGCGTGCCTGTCACGCGTTTTCTTCGCGGGGCGCCCAAAAGCGCGCGCGGGCCCACATGGGTGCGGAAAATGCTACGGCGTTCCCCATGAGACGCCGCCTCGCCCTCTCCCTCATCCTCATCGGCCTTTCGGGCGCGGCCGCGCGCGCCGAGGCCCCCGTCAAGGTCAGGGTCGTCGTCGTCGCCATGTTCGAGGCGGGCGAGGACACGGGCGACACCCCCGGGGAGTTCCAGTACTGGGTGGAGCGGGAGAAGCTCGTGCGCACGTGGGACTTCCCGCAGGGCGAGCGCAGACTGCGCTCGAACGGGGACGGGAGCATCCTCGGGGTCGTGACGGGCGTCGGGACGATCCACAGCGCGGCCACCATCATGGCGCTGGGGCTCGACCCCCGCTTCGACCTGACGCACGCCTACTGGGTCGTGGCGGGGATAGCGGGGGCCAATCCCGACGTCATGTCGCTCGGCTGCGCGGCCTGGGCCGAGTGGGTGGTCGACGGGGACCTGGGCCACGAGATCGACCCGCGCGAGGCGCCCGCGGGATGGCCGACGGGGCACGTCCCGCTGCGCAAGAAGGCGCCCTACGAGCAGCCGATGGTGGCGACGGAGGGGCAGGTGTTCCACCTCGACCCGGCGCTCGTCGACTGGGCCTACCGGCTGACGCGGGACACGCCGCTGCCGGACAGCGAGCCCCTGAGGAGGCACCGCGCGCTCTACGCCGGCTTTCCCAACGCGCTGAGGCCCCCGTTCGTCCTGAAGGGCGACAACCTGGCCTCCATGGACTACTGGCACGGCAAGCTCATGAACGCCTGGGCCGAGGCGTGGGTGAGCTACTTCACCGGGGGCAGGGGAACCTTCGCCACGACCGCCATGGAGGACTCGGGCACGCTCCAGGCGCTGACGTGGCTCTCCCGGGCCGGCCGGGTCGACGTCCGCCGGGCGCTTGTCCTTCGGACCTCGTCCAACTTCGACATGCAATGGCCGGGCGCCACCGCCGCGCACAGCCTCTCCGGGGAGAGCCTCGACGACATGGGGTACTCGGCGTACCTGCCGTCGCTCGAGGCGGCGTACCGGGTGGGTAGCCGCGTGGTCCACGAGATCGCGGGAAACTGGGGCGAGTATGAGGCGACGCCGCCAAGGTAGCGGCCCCGGGCCCGCGGCCCTGCTTGCCGCCGGGGCACTCGCCCTGGCCCCGCTCGCCGGCGCCCAGGACGCCGGGCCGTCGGATCCCCAGGCCCGGAAATGGGTCGCCGACCTCGGGATGCATGTCCTTGCCGGGGAGTCGGGCTACCTGAGCCTCATCGCCACGTCGGACCAGAAGGTCTCGGTTCACGGGCGGATGCTCGCCGCCCAGAGCCAGGTCTTCTACATGCTGACCCGGGAGCTCCCGGTCAACTACCTGCACTGGCTCGCGCCGGACGACACGCACATCCTGCTGGACGGCGGGCCGGTCGACTACTTCGTCTTCCACCCGGACGGCCGCGCCGAGATGTTCACGCTCGGGCGCGACGTCGCCGCGGGCCAGCGGCTCGTGGTGCCGGTCCCCGGGGGCTGCTGGAAGGCGCTAAGGCTGCACCCCGGAGCGGGATTCGCGCTCATGGCGAACGCGCTGTCGCCGGAGTTCACGCCGGACCGGGTCAGGATCGGCGCGGGCGCCGCGTGGATCGCCAGGTACAGGGGGGCCGCGCCCTGGGCCACGGAGGCCTTCCTGCGGGAGCTCATCGGCCCGAACTTCCGGCCGTAGGCGGCCGGGGATATTCCGGTTGCGTCCCCGTTTCCCGCGGGCTCAATTCCCGGCTCCCCGTCCCGCGCCATGAAGAAAGCCTCGATCGTCCGCAACTACTTCGTCCTGCCGTGCTGCCTGCTGCTGCTGAACCTCTGCATCGGCCTCGTGGGCTACAAGGCCAAGATGATCGAGGATCCCTACCTGCAGACCGGGGCGGTCATGGCCATGGTGCTCTTCGGGGGCTCGCTCGTCGCATTCGTCCTGGCTCCGTCGATCGAGACCCTTGTCGGCACGCTCAGGCGCGGAAGCCGGAAGATGGGCGAGCTGGGCGAGGTCGTGTTCCTGCTTCTCCTTGGGATCGGCGTCTTCTGGCTCTACTACCGCATGTACATCATGGGGCCGGAGTACCTGCTGCCGCCGGAGTGGCGCAACCACCACCGCTTCTAGACGGGAGCCATCTCGTCCGCCCCGTCGGCGACGTGGGCGCGGCTGCGCTCGGCATACTTGATCCAGCGGCGCTTCTTCCAGCGCCAGTACATGAGGAGGCCCCTCAGCCACTCGTCCGTCATCATGGCGATCCAGACTCCGACGAGTCCCAGGCCGAGCTTGAGGCCTAGGAACCAGGCCAGCGGCACCCAGACGCACCACATCGAGAGCACCGCCATCTGTATGGGGAAGCCCACGTCGCCGGTCGCCCGCAGCGAGCTGATCACGATCACGTTGAAGACGCGCCCGGGCTCGAGGATGATCGCCAGGCGAAGGAGCACCGCGCCGGTCGCGATGATGGTGGCGTCGTGCGTGAAGGCCCCGAGGAGCCGCGGCCCGGCCAGCGCGACGCAGGTGATGACGATCGTCACCAGGATGAGGCCCGTGCGCACGCTGCGCAGCAGCTTGCGGTAGGCCTCCTCGAACTGCCCGGCGCCGACCAGGTGCCCGATCAGGATCTCCGTGCCGAGGCCTATCGAGAAGCTGAACAGCATCGCGAAGCGCTGGATAGTGAGCACGTAGGACTGCACCGCGAGCATCTCTGGGCCCATCCGCGCGATGAAGGTCGTGACGACTATGAAGGCGGACCAGTAGCACATCTGCTCGCCGGCCGCCGGCAGCCCGATGTGCAGGATGCGGCGCACGCGGCTCCACTGGATCGAGACGAAGTCCGCGGCCCGCAGCCTGAGGTGGGTGTGGTGGTCGAGGAGCACCCAGAGCGCCACGCAGGAGGCCGCCCGGCTGACGACGCCGGAGAGCGCGACGCCGAGGACGCCCAGCTTCGGGCAGCCGAAGAGCCCGAAGAGCGTGATGCAGTTTCCGGCGACGTTGAGGATGTTCTGGCCGAGCGTGACCAGCATGGCGTCGCGGGTGTGGCGGTGGGCCCGCAGCACGGCCGCGATGGAGATGTTCATCGACTCCATGAACAGCGTGCCGCCCATGAGCCCGAGGAAGGGGAGCGCGTACTCCATCAGGCTGCCGGGCAGCTGCATCAGGCGCAGCATGGGAAACGCGAGGAAGTAGACGACCGCGCTGAACGCCGCGCCGAGCCAGGTGTTGACCGCGATCGCGTTCGTGGCGATCCGGTCGGCGCCCGCGCGGTCCCTGGCGCCCAGGTGGTGCGTGATCACCACGCTCGTCCCGATCCCGATGAAGTTGAAGGCGATCAGGAAGAAGACGATGACCTGGTTCGCGACGCCGAGCGCCGCCACGGCGCCGTCGGACACGTGGCTCACCATGAAGGTGTCCACCGTGCCGATCAGCATGCGCAGCGTCTGCTCGACGAAGATCGGCCAGGCGATCCCGAGCAGTCCCATGCTGGGCGTGGAGGTCTTGGTCGTCGTCAAGGGCCCGGGAGCATACGCGAACGCCGCCGTGTAAAGTCAACCGCCCTCGGGGTTGTGCTTGCGGGGATTCCGGCCTAGGCTGCGGCATGACTCGCCCCAACATGACCCCCCCGGGCTGGAGCCGCGCGCTGCGCGCCGCCGCCCTTCTCGGCGCCTGCGTCGCATGTGCCTCGGCGCAGAATCCTCCCGCCGCGAAGGCCGCCGCAACCCCCGCTGCGCCTCCCGCCGCAGCTCCCGCAGCCGCCAAGCCGCCTCCCGCCGTCGTCTCCCCAGATGTGGCCTCCGATGGCAAAGTGACCTTCCGCATCCTCGCGCCGAACGCCCGGGCCGTGAGCGTGAACGGCATCCGGCACCTGCCGGACCAGCCCATGTCCAAGGACGACGACGGCCTCTGGAGCGCGACCGTCGGGCCGCTCGGTCCCGACATCTACTCGTACGTCTTCTCCATCGACGGCGCGATCGTCACCGACCCGCACGACCGCGACATCAAGAAGTACTTCCAGTCCGAGAGCCTCTTCGAGGTGCCAGGCAAGCCTCCAATCCTGGCCGCGATGCAGCCGGTGCCCCACGGGGTGGTCCACCACGAGTTCTACGCATCCAAGGCCCGCGGGGGCGAGGCGGGCGTCGAGGTCTACACGCCGCCCGGTTACGACCCGCGCGCCGCGACCCTCTATCCCGTCGTCTACCTCCTGCACGGGTTCGGGGACCGCGAGGAGGCCTGGCTCGACGCGGGCCACGCAAACTGGATCGCCGACAACCTGATCGCGCAGGGCCGGATCGAGCCCATAATCATAGTCATGCCCTACGGGCACGCGGTGCCGGTGGAGAAGAGGGCAGCGATGAAGGACTACTCTGCGAAGAACGACGCCGCGATGGAGAAGGACCTGACCGGGGAGCTGATCCCGCTCATTGAGCGCGGCTACCGCGCGAACCCGGCGGCGAAGGCGCGCGCGATCGTCGGGCTCTCCATGGGCGGCGGCCAGTCGATCGCGATCGGCCTCGGCCATCCCGAGCTCTTCGGCTGGGTGGGCGCCTTCAGCGCCGCGGCCCCCGAGAAGGACCTGGACAAGACCTTTGCCGCGATCGTGAAGGACCCGTCCCTGCGCCCGAGCCTTCTCTGGATAGGCGTGGGCAAGGAGGACGGGCTCCTCAAGCGCAACCAGGCGTTCCACGATTGGCTGGGACTGAAGGGCATCAGGCACACCTGGGTCGTGAGCGAGGGCGGCCACGAGTGGCCCGTCTGGCGGGCCTACCTGCCCCAATTCCTGGAGCTGGCCTTCAGGTGATGCCCCCGGCAGCATAGGCTCCCCCAAATGAAAATATCCCAGTTGCTGGTCATCGCCGCGCTCGCCGCGCCCGTCTGCCGGGCCGACGACAGCCTCAACCTCGCCGAGAAGTTCCTGGACGTCTCGGGGACCGAGTCGTTCATGCAGCAGTCCTTCGAGTCGGGCCTCAAGCCCTCCCTCGACCAGATGAGGGCGAAGGGCGCGCCGGGCGACCTCGTCGAGAGCATCCACGCGGAGGCCAGGAACTTCTTCCAGGAGAACTTCAAGTGGGAGGAGATGAGGCCGCAGCTCGCGAAGCTCTACACCGAGGCCTTCACGCAGGCGGAGCTGACCGACCTGGTCGCCTTCTACCAGTCCCCCACGGGGCAGAAGACCCTCTCCAAGATGCCGGCCCTCACCCAGCAGAGCATGATGATGGCGATGAGCGGCGTGCAGGCGAACATGCCGGAGTTCCAGCGCCGTGTGGGCGTCCTGATCGACGACTACAAGAAGAAGGCGGCGCAGGGGGCCGCGCAGGCGGCCCCGGCCCCGGCGACGATCACGATGCCCACGCAGGCGCCGAAGTAGGCAGCCCTACTTCAGCAGCATGTCCTTCACGGTCTTCCCGGCCGGGATCATCGGAAGGACGTGCTCGGTGTACGGGACGATGACGTCGAGGACGAACGGCCCGTCGCAGTCGAGCATCTCCTGGATCGCCTCGCGCAGCTCGCTCTTCCTGATCACTCGCCGGCCGCGGACCCCGAAGCCCTCGGCGATCTTCACAAAGTCGGGATAGAGGGCGTCGGGGTTGTCCGGGCTCCCCACGTTGCTCTCGTCGCCGAGGATCGTGTTGCCCCGGACGCTGCCGTAGAAGCGGTCCTCCCACTGCACGACCATGCCCAGGTGCTGGTTGTTGAGTATCATCGCCTTGGCGGCGATCTTCTCGATGTGCGCGGTCGCGAGCTCCTGGATGTTCATCGCGAACGAGCCGTCGCCGTCGATGTCGATCACCTGCCGATCCGGGCACGCGACCTTGGCGCCGAGCGCCGCCGGGTAGCCGAAGCCCATGGCCCCGAGGCCGAGCGAGCTGATGTAGCGGCGGGGCTCGTCGAATCGGTAGAACTGGGCCGCCCACATCTGGTGCTGGCCGACCCCCGTCGTGATGATGGCGTCGCCCTTCGTGAGCTCGTAGAGCACCTTCACGGCCTCCTGCGGCTGGATGTGCTTGCTCGGCTCGAAGCTGAAGGGGTGGTCCCTCTTCCACTTGGCGATCTGGGCGTGCCACGGCGCAGTGTCGGGCGGCGAGAACCGGGACGCGGCGATGAGCTCGTTGAGGCGCCCGAGGGCGTACTTGATGTCGGAGACGACCGGGAGGCTCACGCGTTTGTTCTTGTTGTGCTCGGACGCGTCGACGTCCACGTGGACGATCGTCGCGGTGGCCGCGAACTTGCGGGTGTCGCCGGTGATCCGGTCGTCAAAGCGGGCGCCGAGGACGAGGAGCAGGTCGGACTCGTCGACCGCCCAGTTGCCGTAGGCGGCGCCGTGCATGCCGAACCATTGCATCGACAGCTCGCTCGTCTCCGGGAACACGCCGACGCCCATCAGCGTCGTGGCCACCGGGATGTTCGTCGCCTCCGCGAATTTCCTGAGCTCGGCGTGGGCGTCCGATGACACGATCCCGCCGCCGGCATAGATGACCGGCCTCTTCGCGCCGGCCACGAGCGCCAGCACCCTCCTCAGGGTGTCGTCGTCCGCGCGGTGCTCCTCGGAGAGGATCGGGTTGCGAAACTGCGTCGCCGCGGGGAACACCGGCTGGAACTTCGCCTGCTGGATGTCCTTCGGGATGTCGATGACGATGGGCCCCGGCCTGCCGCTGCGCGCGAGGTGGAACGCCTCCATCATGATCCGCGGGATCTCCTGCACGTCCATGACGAGGTACGAGTGCTTCACGATCGGGAGCGTCATCCCGAAGAAGTCGGTCTCCTGGAAGGCCATCTTGCCGATGAACTCCTTCTTCACCTGGCCCGTTATCGCCACGAGCGGGATGGAGTCCATGTACGCGTCGGCGATCGCCGAGACGAGGTTCGTGGCGCCCGGGCCGCTGGTCGCCATGCAGACCCCCACCTTGCCGGTCGCCCGCGCGTACCCCTCGGCGGCGAACGAGCCGCCCTGCTCGTGCCGGGGCAGGATGACGCGGATCTTGTCTGTGCGCGCCAGGGACTGGTGCAGCTCCTGCGACGCCCCGCCCGGGTAGGCGAAGATCACGTCGACACCCTCGCGGATCAGGCACGCGACAACGGCGTCCGAGCCGTTCATTTCGGGGCCGATCTCGGCCTTGGGAAAGGGGGTGGGTGAGGTGCGCGGTTTCATGGCGGATGGCTTTGTAAAAAGCCGTCCATCTGAATACGTCCCGGCGGGCGAGGCAAGCCTCGGAAATAGGCTGGCGCGCCCGGCCGCTCGGGCGCTTTCTAGGGGCGTGCTCAAGCTCCTCTTCATAGGCGACATAGTGGGAAAGCCCGGGCGGGAGATCGTCGAGGAAAGGGTGCCGCGGATGAGGCGCGAGGGCGGCCTGGACTTCGTGATCGCGAACGCCGAGAACGCCGCGGCCGGGGCCGGGATCACGGGCGCGATCGCCCGCTCGCTCCTGGAATCGGGCGTCGACGCGATCACACTCGGGGACCACGTCTGGGACCAGCGCGGATGGGAGAACGAGATCGGGCAGCTCGACCGGGTGTGCCGTCCCGCGAACCTGCCGGCGTCCTGCCCGGGGTGGGACCACGTGGTCGTCGCCGCCCGCGGCTTCAGGGTCGCTGTCTTCACGGTGCTCGGCCGCCAGTTCATGAACATGAAGGCAGAGGACCCCTTCCTCTGCGCGGACAGGATGGTCGAGCGCCTGAGGGGCCAGGCCGACGCGATCGTCGTCGAGATCCACGCAGAGGCCACGTCGGAGAAGCAGGCGCTCGGCTGGCACCTGGACGGGCGCGTGACCGCCGTCCTCGGGACCCACACCCACGTGCCGACGGCCGACGCCTGCGTGCTTCCCAAGGGAACCGCCTTCATGTGCGACGTGGGGATGACGGGCCCCTACGCGAGCGTCCTCGGCCGCGAGATCGCCCCGGTCGTCTCCAAGTTCATGGACGGGATGCCCCGGCGCTTCGAGGTCGCCACCGGGGACGTCCGGATGTCCGCGGCCCAGATAGAGATCGACCCCGCGATGGCCCGCGCGGCCAAGATCGAGCTCCTGACCGTCCGGCGCTGACGCCGGCCCCTCAGGACCTGATGACCCCGCCCTCCACGTAGGTGCCGATGTGCCTGTAGCGCGCGTAGCGCGTCTCGAGCAGCATGTCCAGGTCCAGGGCGCGCAGGTCGTTCAGGTGCTTGTGCAGCGCGTATTTGAGGGCGGCGGCGGCCTTCGGCGGGTCGTTGTGCGCCCCGCCCAATGGCTCGGGTATCACCTCGTCGACGGTCCCGAGCTTTTCGAGGTCGTCCGCGTCCACCTTCAGGGCCTCGGCGGCCATCGGGGCGGCCGCGCCGTCCTTCCACAGGATCGCGGCGCACCCCTCGGGCGTGATCACGGAGTAGTAGCTGTTCTCGAACATGAGGACCCGGTCCGTGACGCCGATCCCGAGGGCACCACCGGAGCCGCCCTCGCCCACGACCACCGAGATGGTCGGGGTCTTCAGCATCGCCATCTCGCGCAGGTTGACGGCGATCGCCTCGGAGACGTGGCGCTCCTCCGAGCCGACCCCGGGGAACGCCCCGGGCGTGTCGATGAACGAGAGGACCGGGATGCGGAATTTCTCGGCCATCTTCATGATCCTAAGGGCTTTCCGGTAGCCCTCGGGCTGCGGCATGCCGAAGTTGCGGCTGATCCTCTCCTTGGGATCCCGCCCCTTCTGCTGGGCGACGATCATGACCGCATGCCCGTCGAAGAAGGCCGTGCCGCCCACGAGGGCGCGGTCGTCGTTGAACTGGCGGTCCCCGTGAAGCTCCTGGAACCCCGTGCAGATCAAGGATACGTAATCGAGCGCGTAGGGGCGCTTCGGATGGCGGGCAAGGAGGACCTTCTGCCAGGGCGTGAGGCTCGAGTAGACCTGCTTCTCCAGCGCCTCGATCTTCCTCTCGAGCGCGCGGGCCTCCTTCGCCCTGTCCACCTTGGTCTCGATCGACTGCTGCCGGAGCTCGTCAAGCTCGCGCGTCAGGTCGCGGAGCGGCTTCTCGAACTCCAACGAATAGGCGGGGGTTTCCATTACTTGGGCTGACTGCTCCAAAAATACCGGGCCTCCATTCGCCGTGTCAACGGGGTGCGCAGGCCTCAACGCAACCCGCCTGCATCGGGCTGGGGAGGCGCGCTCAATTCGTCCTTCCAGCCCTGGACGCGCGCCAAGGCGCCGTAGTGCTCGGCGCGGCCCTTGTCTCCCTTTTCCATCCACGTCCGGGAGAGCGTGGCGATCACGAGCGGATCGGACTTCCGCAGGGCGTGCGCCCGCTCGGCCGCCGCGAGCGCCTCGTCAAGCCTGCGAAGGCTCAGGTTGATCTCGGCGACTGCGTGCCAGGCCTCAAACGAGTCCGGGTTCTCCGACGTCGCGCGGGCGAGCTTGGCCAGCGCCGCCGGCGAGTCGCCGGAGACGTAGTCAAATGTCGCGTCCTCTACTGTGGCCTGAAGCTCGTCCGGGCTCACTTCGGAGCGTCGGCGTCCTTCTTCAGCTTTGCCTCAACGGTGATCGAGATGGCCACGTCCTTGCCCAGCATTGCGTCCGCCGGCGGGGGTCCCGTCACTCCAAAGTCCGCCCTCTTGATCGTGGTTGACGCATCCCATCCCGAAAGCTGGGCGCCCTGCATGCCGGGCCCAAATCCGAGGGAGTCCACCTTGAGCACGACCTCCTTGGTGATGCCGTGGATCGTCAGGTCGCCCGTCACGTCAAACGTGCCGTCGCCCGTTTTCTTCCACGACGTGCTCTTGAACGTCATCGTCGCGAACTTCATGGCGTCAAAGTAGCTCGGCGACTTCAGGTCCTTGTCGCGGTAGTCGTTGAACGTGTTGATGCTCCCCACGTCTATGGTGGCCTCGACGCTGCTATTCTCGAGGTTGTCGCGGTCCACGATGATCGTGCCGCTAAACTTCGTGAAGGCGCCGGGCACCTTGCCGACAACGTGGCGGATCTTGAATTCGACCGAAGAGTGGACGGGGTCGATGACGTAGGTTTCGACGGCGGCCTGGGCCGCGGCCGCGAGGCCGCAGCCGGCGGCGAGGAATGCGAGGATCTTCGAGGGGAATTTCATGGCGTGTTGGATTTCGATGGGGTCGTTACTATTGGCCCCGGATTGGCCCAAACTCAACACAACAAGTCGCTTTTAGAGCACGAGCATGGCGTCCCCGTAGCTGAAGAAGCGGTACCTCCTGGCCACGGCGTCGGCGTAGATGTCCATCAGCCAGCCGATTCCGTCCGAGGAGCCCGGCGCCAGGAAGGCGGCCACGAGGCAGAGGAGGGTGGAGCGCGGCTGGTGGAAGTTCGTGATGAGCGCGTCCACGCCCCTGAAGGAGTAGGGGGGGTGAATGAATAGGGACGCCTCCGCGACGTCGGCCGTCCCGAGCGGCTCGCGGTGACCGGCGAGAAAATCCTCGATGGAGCGCACGGTCGTCGTGCCCACCGCCACGCGGCGGCCGGCGAGAGGGGGGAATAGAGCTCGCTGGGTCTCGGCCGGGATCTCATAGACCTCGCCGTGGATGGGATGGTCCTCGACGTTCTCCGTCGCCATCGGCCGAAAGGTCCCGAGGCCCACGTGTAGCGTGAGGTCGGCGGTCCGCACGCCCCGCGCCTCGATCGAGGCCAGGAGGCCCGGCGTGAAGTGGAGCCCCGCCGTCGGCGCGGCTACCGCGACCCGCCGGGCGGGGTCCGCGTAGACCGTCTGGTATCGCTCGCGGTCCAGGTCGCGCCTCGACGCGTCCGCCCTCACGATGTAGGGCGGCAGCGGGACCTCGCCGGCGCGGTTTGCCACCTCGGCGACCGATTCCCCCTGCCGCGACTCGAAGCGCACGAGGACGGAGCCGTCGCCGACGACAGACTCGACCCTCCCGAGCAGGGCGCCGCCCGCGGCCTCGAACTCCGCGCCGGCGGGAAGCCTGCGGCCCGGGCGCACGAGGCACTGCCACACCTCGCCGTCCGCGCCTGAGCCGGCCTTCCTCAGGAGGAGGCACTCGACCTCCCCCCCGGTGGACTTCCGGCCGCGCAGTCTCGCGGGAAGCACCGAGGCGTTGTTCCTGAAGAGCGTGTCCCCCGGGTGCAGGAAGCCGGGGAGCTCCTCGAACATCCGGTGCTCCAGCGAGTGGGCAGCGCGGTCGACAACGAGGAGGCGCGAGCCGTCGCGCCGCGCGGCGGGCGTCTGCGCGACCAGCTCGTCGGGCAGGTGGTAGTCGAATCGGCTGGTGGGCGTCACCTTTGCTATGTCCCCGCGGCCGAGCGCGCCAGCTGGCGCGCGAACTCGTCGACGAGCGCGGTCGCCTGCTCGCGTTTCAGCACCCGCGGGTCGTAGTGCAGGTACGCGGCGAGGTTCCCGAGGAAGAGGGCGATGTCCATGCAGGCGCACGTGCCCAGCCGGGTCGGCGCGACGGCGCGCAGGTCCTCGAGGACGGCGCCCGGCACCGTCGGCCGGGCGCCTTCGTGCCGGAGCGGCATCCGCGAGAACACCTTCCCGACGAAGGACATGACGAAGGTCGTCCTCACCACCGGGCGCCGGGCGTAGGCGCGGATCCCCCCGGGCCACCAGCGGCGCAGGCGTAGCAGCATCCAGAACGCGTAGCCAAACCTCCATTCCTCCACGAGCGCCATGTCTTCGTGCGCGCGCCGAAGGAGCCTCTCTCGGTTCGCGAGGGACCGCGCCTGCCTGTCGATGATCGAGATCCCGAAAATGTTGGCCGCGGGCCACGAGCCTTTGGTGCGCTGGCGCAGGCTGACGGCCGTGCCCAGCCGGATCCAGTCATCGGGGGCGTCGATTCCCTGGGCGGCGCGCCATGTTCCGATCGCCGCCTGCAGGTCCCTCATGCAGAGCTCCGCCACGCTCACCTTCTCCCTTTTCGCGGCGTCCCGGATCGCGGCCGTCTCCTGCGCGGTCCAGCTGCGGCAGGCGAGCGTCGGCCAGCCGTCCGGGCGCGGCCCGTCCGGGGCCGCCGGGGCGTGGGGAAGCAGGGGGGCGACCGTCCGCCGGAGGAGCCCGCCCTCCGCGATGATCCCGGCCGTCTGGAGGACGGGCAGCCAGCACCGATCCCAGAGCGTGCGCCCGAACCGCCCACGGTCCCGAAGCGCCTCGAAGGTGGCGTCGGGCCTGGGCTCGGCCGGCTCGCCCAGCGCGGCCGCGTACCTCGTGAAGACGTCCACGAGCACGTCGTGCAGGGAAAGCCCGTCGCACACGGCGTGGTGCGCGCACAGGACGGCGTCAGTGCGGCCCTCGTCCTCGACCATGTAGAGGCGGATGCCTGGGCCGCGGCCGAGGTCGAGCGGCTGCCACTGCGGCCATTCCCTCCCGGGATCGGCCCGGCTCCAGTGGACGGGGGGCGTCACCCCGCTTCGAAGCTCCCATCGCAGCCCGCCGAGGGGTCCCCGCCGCACGACGGCGGAGAGGAGCGGCTGGCGCGCCGTCGCGTCCGCCCAGGCCCCCTCGAGCGCCTCCCTCTCGATCCTCCCCCTCCAGGTGAGGCGCAGGACCTGCCAGCAGGGGTGCGCCGGGACGTCGTCGTGGTACAGGTACGACTCGAACGGCGTTAGGGGCAGGGATTTCTTGGGCTCCATTATTGCAGTCTGCGCTCGACCGTCCGGCCGCGCATCCTACGCTCGCCAATAAGAACCGGCGCCCGGGCGCAGCGTCAACCGCGCACCTCGTTCCACCTTACCCCGAATGCGCCAATTCCTCCGCGACAGCATCGGCACCCTGAAGGCGCTCAGCCGTGCGCGCGACAACATGGTGGCGGCGTGGCCGGTCTCCTTCTACCGCAGGGAGTTCATTTCCGAGAACATCCTCGGCCAGCGCCTCTTCATCGTGAACTGCCCGGCCGGCGTGCAGCACGTCTTCGTCACGAACTCCAGGAACTACCGCAAGAGCCCGTCGAATTCGGCGACGCTGACGCCCCTCCTCGGCCGGGGGCTCTTTGTCAGCGAGGGCGAGCTCTGGAACCGCCAGCGCAAGGTGATGACCCCCGCGGTCGCGCACAGCCGGCTCGCCGAGTACGGGAGGATCATCGTCGCGGCGGGAGCCGAGATGCTCGACGGCTGGGCGGCCAGGGGCGCCGCGCCGTTCGAGTTGGACGTCAACGAGCCCTTCACGCTCCTGACCGCGGAGGTGATCTCGCAGATCATGTTCGGCTACAGGCTTGGCCCCCTCGGCGTCACGCTCTACGAGGCCTTCAAGGAGTACCAGGCGTCGGCCGGCCGCGTGCACGTGGCCGAGATCGTCGGGATACCCGACTGGCTGCCGCGGCCGGGGCGCCGCCGGGGCAGGAAGGCCGTCGAGAAGTTCGACTCGGTGCTCCTCGAGATCATCGCGACCGGCCGCGGGCGCGGGGTCGAGGCGCCCGATGACATGCTCAACATGCTCCTCTCCTTCCGCGACGACCAGGGCAACCCGATGGAGCCCGCCCTCGTGCGCGACGAGGTCGCGTCGATCTTCCTCGCCGGCCACGAGACCACCGCGATCACGCTCGCCTGGGCCTTCTACCTCCTGGACCGGCACCCCGCGGTGGAGGCGCGGGTCCACGACGAGGTGGACCGCGTGTTCGGCGACCGGGCGCCGGCCCCGGGCGACACGGAGCACCTTGTCTTCTGCCGGGCCGTCATCGACGAGACCCTGCGCCTATTCCCGCCGGTGCACGTCTTCTCCCGGCAGGCCATCGAGGCGGACGAGGTCTGCGGGCACAAGGTCCCGAAGGGATCCTTCGTCGTGGTGGCCTCGTGGCTTCTCCACCGCCACAAGCTCTTTTGGGAGGATCCGCAGGAATTCAGGCCCGAGCGCTTCCTGCCCGAGAACGCGGACAAGATCGACCGGTTCGCCTACATCCCGTTTGGCACGGGCCCACGCGTCTGCCTCGGAAAACACCTCGGGCTCCTCGAGGCCACGCTCCTCTTTGCCATGACGGCGCGCCGGTTCAGGCTCAGGCTGAAGCCCGGCGCCCAGGTCGAGCCGCTGGGCCGGATGACGCTTCGCCCCCGCTGGGGGATGCCGATGACCGTGGAGCCGCGGGGGGACCAGGGGACGCCGGCCTACCTGCCCGCCGGCTCCGGGAGGAGCGCGTCGGAGTAGTCCTTCACCGTAGGCACGCCGATTTCGACGCGGCCGTCCGGCGTGACCGGCAGGATGACCGTCGCCGGCCGCTTGGTCTCGCGGCCGAAATAGGGGCCGCCCGCCCACGCGAGCGCGTTGAGGGCGTCCGAGAACTGCCCGAGCGCGTCAGAGCTCGCGCTCATCTTGGCCTGCCAGAGAAGGACGACCTTGTGGCTCGCCCGGTAGGCCTCGAAGTCATACGCGCTGACCATCACGAAATAGCGGTCCTGCTCGGCCCGCTGCATGACGGCGTCGCGGTCGAAATCGAGGCCCAGGTCCTTGATCGTGTTGCCGGCGACCAAGCCGAGCATCTGCATCTGGTTGAAGTTGACGCTCGTGATGGGGTCGTTGTTGGTCGAGTCGAAGCTGGCCATCTGCGGGTTCGCATAACCGTATTGAAAGCAGAGGATGAGGCTGGGCACGCCCTTCATGACGGGGCCGTGGATCGGATCGGTCGCCTGCAGCACCTCCATGACGGGGGTCGCTGGTGCCCGGGCTCCGGCGGCGGGCGCGGCGCGGGGTTTCAGGGAATAGGGGCCGCTGGGCCCCTCGAGCATGGCCCGCGTCAGCGGAATCCCGCCGGGAGGGTTCAGCGCGGTGGCCTGTCCCGGGACCGGATCAGCCGGGACCATGACCACCGTCCCGTCCCTGTAGGTGATCTGCCCGGAGGAATTTACATAGGGCGCCGGACTCATCCTTACATAGCCCTGCTTCGCCAGCTCGACGGCCACAACGTGCGCCACGTCCCACTGCCTCGGCGCCTTCTCGCCGGCCTCGCCCGCGCCCAGTTCCTCAAAGCTCCCCATCACCGGGTAGTAATAGGCGGGATTGCCGGGCTCGGGGTGCGAGACCTTGCGGCCCTCGGGCGTGAAATCCACGATGACGTTCACCTCGGTGCTCTTCGCGGATGCCAGCGATGGACAGAGCACGCCCGCGACCAGGAGCATGCGGATCAGTGGCGCGGAATGGCTCGGCATGGGATGGGGGCGGCTGAGGCCTTCAGGGTAGGGCACGGACCCGGGCTTGTAAAATTCGAATTTGGGCCGGCCTGTCTTGCCGTCGCGGGCCGCCCGCTTTCGCCTCCGGCCGCGTTCACTTGACAGCCCCACCGGCCGATGGTGGAGTGACCGTTCTCACGCCGGCTTAGCTCAGTGGTAGAGCATCGGTATCGTAAACCGAGGGTCGTCGGTTCAACCCCGACAGCCGGCTCCATTCCCAGCTTTTTTAGGTGGAGGAGAATCCGGCCCCAACCCGGAGCGCCTTGCTGGTCAGGCGATTACGCGCGAGCCGCGAACAGGCCGGCGAAGGCGGAGCGCTTTCTGGCGAACACGACCGCCCAGAGCAGCGTCGCAACGCAGGCCAACGGCAGGCCCTCGGGCGCCATGAGGCAGTGAAACAGGAGGATATTCACGATGACGGGCGCGAGCAGCGCCAGCGCCAGCGGCACGAAGCGGTTGGCCAAGAGCAGCGCGCCTGCGACCAGCTGAAGTGCGAATATCGGAACCAGGTAGTGCGAGGCGAACAGGACGCCGAAGAACTGACCCGCCAACCCGGTCGGCGGCGGCATGTGGATGAAGTTCAGGAATCCGTTCAATCCGAACGTGGCAAAGAGCAGTCCGAGAAGGACCCGTGCGATCGTCGATGCGATTTTCATAACCGTGGCGTGTTGAGATCTGCTTTGGGCCTGGATCAGGCCGCAAGGGCGCGGACCTGGGCCAGGATGGGGTTGAGGAACGTCTGGCGGTCCACGGCTCCCGTCATCACGCGTGAGGCGCCTCCCGCGGTGACAAACGTCGCGTCGGTCACGCCGATGAATCCGAGCACCGTCTTCAGGTAGGGATCCATGAAGTTCGCCGCCGCGGCCGGCGTGCCCGCGTCATACACGCCGCCGCTGGCTGAGAGGACGGTGGCTCGCTTTCCCTGGAGCAGCCCCTCTGGGCCCTTTTGGCCGTAGGAGAACGTGCGTCCCGCGCGCACGACCTGGTCGATCCACAGCTTGAGGACCGAGGGTATGGCGAGGTTGTGCATGGCCACTCCGATCACGTATTCGTCCGCGCGAAACAGCTCGCCGATGAGCTCCTCGGAGCTCGCCAGAACCGCTTTTTGCTCGGGCGTGCGGGAGGCCTCCGGGGTGTAGCTTGCGAAGACCCATGCGGCGTCGATGGGCTTTGGGGCGCTTGCCGCAAGGTCGCGGTAGATGACCGTCCCGTCCGGGTGGGCGGTCTTCCAGGCGCTGACGTATTCCCGTGTGAGCTCGCGGCTGATGGAGTTCGGGAGCGGGCTTGAATCGAGGTGAAGAATCGTGGGCATGATGTTTTGGATAATTTGACAACAGTTGATGTTCAACCAACAGTTGTCGATTAACTGATCAACGTCAAGTGTCGTTTAACTTTTCCTTTTCTTTTGCCTTAGGCCCATGAGCGAACACCCTCGACCCGTGCCCATCTCCGACTGTGAAGTGCGCGATCCACGCATGCGCCGCACCCGCAAGCTGCTCCAGGATGCCCTGCAGATGCTATTGCACAGCAAGAGTTTCGAAGAGATATCCGTGCAGGACATCACCGATGCGGCAACCGTGAATCGGGCGACCTTCTATGACCACTACGGCGACAAGTTTGCGCTGCTCGACGCCATGGTCGGGGGCGGGTTCCACCGGCTGCTGGAACAGCGAGAGGTCTCCTATGACGGGACCTGCCCGGGCGCCTCGCGGGCCATTATCCTGGCGGCTTGCGACTTCCTCACCCAGTGCGAGACCAGCGGCCCGAGGCGCCAGGACCGGGGCGCGTTCGAGCCGCTGATCGACGCGGCGATTGTCCGGGCGATTCGCCGTGTCTTGTCCGAGGGTGTGCCGAAGGCCTCGAGGGACCGGTGCATTTCGCCGGAGCTGATCGCGGCCAGCGCGAGTTGGGCCATATACGGCGCCGTCAAGGAGTGGTCGGCCACCCCCGGGCGCTCCGCCGCCGAGGAGATTGTGCCGTTGGTCCAGAAGCTGGTCCACCCGATCCTCCAGGCCGCCGACCAGCCGCGCCGGGAGCCGGCGTCGAAGCGCCGCAGCGCCCTGCGGCGCGCCAAGGCGTGACCGGGGACCGCGACGTGAACCGGATCAGGCCCGGGCGTCGGCCAAGTAATTGTCGGACTCGAGCACCAGAGCCCGAAGGTCGCTGAGCGAGACGGGCTTGAAGAGGATGTGATTGATGCCGAGCTTGCGGTAGTCGTCCGCGACGTCCTCGTTCAGCTCCGAGCTCACGATTGCTATCATCCCCTTATACTTGATCTCGCGAAGCTTCATCACGAGCTCGAGCCCGTTCATCACGGTCATGTGGTGGTCGGAGATGACGATGTCGTAGGCGCCCGGGTCGGCGGTGATCATGTCGAGCGCATCCCTGCCGTCCGGAGCGCAGTTGACCTTGTGGCCGCATCTCGAGAGGGCGAGCCGCGCCACCTCGCGCAACTCGCGCATGTCGTCGACGTAAAGGACGCGCCTTGTTTTCTTGGCCGTTTCGCCCTTAGGAGGTGAGGAGATCATGGCTCACAACTGACAGACACATAGCTGGTACAAAGAGACGCCTGGTGCCGACACTTGTTTCGCCGGATTTCGCTAAAAAAAGGCGAATCTAGCCGCCGAAATTTCCTCAGTTGAGCGAGATCTTGTCGTCGGGCAGGCCGCCCTGGAGCTTCATGTTCAGGATCGCGGCGTCGACCTCCGATCGAAGGACCTTCAGCAGAAGGAGTAGGCGCCGGTTCACGTCGAGGGTCTCGAGGAGCTTCTGCTTGACCGGCACGTCGTCGCAGAGGTTGAAGGCCGCGATGTCCGCGAAGATCTCCGGGTCCTCGACGCTCTTGAGGAGGTCAGTCATCCCCTCGGAGCCGCCGGGAGCGAGCTTGAGCTTCAGCTTGATCAGGCGGGAAAGCTCGCGCCTGAGCCTCGCGTTCTCGCCCGGGGCCGCGCCCGGCTCGCTCGATAGGGCCCTGATCCTGATGCGCCGGTAGGGCTCCTCGCCGACGATCGCCTCGATCGAGACCCGGCAGAGCCCCTGCAGCAGCAGGTTGGAGGTCCCGTTCTCGCTCTCCTGGCACGCGCGGACGAGCCCGATGGAGGCGACCCTGTGGGGCGGCTCGAAGCGCCCGCCCGAGGCGGCCGCCTCAGCGTCTAGGCAGGCGACCGCGAAGATCCGGTTCGACTCGAGCACGTCGCGCAGCATCTGGCGGTAGCGGGGCTCGTAGATGTGGAGCGGCAGGAGCGCCTGCGGGAAGAAGGCCAGGTTCGGCAGCGTCATCACCGGCACCTCGTCGGGCACTTGGATCTCCACCTCCATGGGAAAGGGTAGGAGCGAACCCGCGGATAATCAAGAATCTGGTCGAAAATCGCCGATTAACGTCTAATCCCAACGCGAACCCCCGAAACCGCCCCTTTTGAACCTGAAACTCAAGGCAGGCATCCCGCTTCTACTTGCCCTCGTCGTTCCCGCGGCCGCGGAGCCGGTCCACGTCATCTACTGGGAGAAATGGAACGGCTTCGAGGGGCAGGCGGCCCAGGCCGTCGTGGACAGGTTCAACCAGTCGCAGGACAGGATCGTCGTCGAGTACTACGCGACATCCGTCCCCGACCGGAAGACGCTCGTGGCGACCGCGGGGGGCGACCCCCCCGACATCGCCGGCCTCCACGAGCAGAACATCGCGACATTCGCCGACGCCGAGGCCATCCAGCCCCTGGACGGCTTCATCCGCGGCGGGGGGATGACCAACGAGCAGTGGCTGTCGCGCTACTACCCGGTCTACGCCAGGATCTGCCAGCACGGGGGGCACGTCTACGCCGGCATCAGCACCCCGGCCGTGGAGGCGCTGTACTGGAACAAGACCCTGTTCCGCGAGGCCGGCCTGGATCCGGACCGGCCCCCGCGCACGCTCGCCGAGTTCAACGACTACGCCCGCCGGCTGACGAGGCACGACCCCAGGACCGGCCGCCTCACGCAGGTGGGCTTCATGCCGCAGGACCCGGGATGGTGGCCGTGGATCTTCTGTGAATGGTTCGGGGGGAGCCTCTTTGACGGCCGCCGGGTCACGTTCGCGACGAATCCGCGCAACGTCGCCGCGTACGCTTGGATGCAGTCATTCACGCAGTTCTACGGCCTGGACAACGTGAAGGCCCTCTCGTCGGAGTTCGGGCCCTGGGCGTCGCCTTCGGCGCCCTTCTTCACGGGCAAGATCGCCATGGTCTTCCAGGGGGTCTGGTACGACAACTACATCCAGCAGTACAAGCCGGGCCTGGACTACGGCGTCGGCCCCTGGCCCGAGAACGTGCCCGGGGTGAAGGACTTCGCCATGGTGGAGGCTGACACGCTGACGATCCCGGTAGGGGCGAAACACCCGCGCGAGGCGTGGGAATTCATAAAGTACGTTAACTCCTCGAATCCAAACGCCCGCAGCCGGGACGAGCTGCAGGGCGCAGAGCTCATGGACTTCCTGCAGGTCAAGAACTCGCCGCTCAGGGTGTGGAGCCCCTTCTTCACGGACCATCATCCCCATCCCCACATAGCGATGATGCGCCGGCTCTCCGCCAGCCCCGACGCGACCTTCGTCCCGCAGATCGGGATCTGGCAGGAATACTACCGGGAGATCATCGCCTCCTTCGACCGGGTGAGGCTCATGGACGCCACGCCCCAGGAGGCCCTCGGCTATTCCCAGGAGCGCCTCGACACGAGCTGGACCCGGTACAGGCGAAGCCTCGAGCGCCACGGCCAGTGGGCGGCCCTTGGGGAGGTGCCGCCATGACCCGCGGCGAGGGCAAGCGCCTCCGGGCGGGCCTGGGCTTCACGAGTCTCTGGATCGTCGGGCTCGCCGTGTTCACGGCCTATCCCGTGGTCGCCTCGCTGTACTACAGCTTCTGCGACTACTCGATCCTCAAGTCCCCGGTCTGGTGCGGCCTCGAGAACTACGCCCAGCTGGCGCAGGACGGCCTGTTCTGGAAATCGCTTCGCAACACCCTCTTCTACGCGGGCCTCTCGGTTCCCCTCGGGACGGTGGTGGCGCTCGGGCTCGCGGTCCTCCTCAACTGCGAGGTGAGGGGCAAGTCCGCGTACAGGCTCCTCTTCTTCATGCCCTCGATCGTGCCGATCGTGGCCTCCTCGATGCTGTGGCTCTGGATTTTCAACGGCCAGTACGGGCTCATGAACGGGTTCCTGAACCTCTTCCTGAGGCCGCTCGGCCTGAGCGGACCCGCATGGCTCGCGGACCCGGCGTGGTCCAAGCCCGCCCTCGTCATCATGAGCCTGTGGAGCACGGGAAACGCCGTGGTCATCTACCTCGCCGGCCTGCAGAACGTGCCCATGGAGCTCTACGAGGCGGCCGAGATCGACGGAGCCTCCGCCTGGCAGAGGTTCCGCCACATCACGCTCCCGACGATCGCCCCCGTCGTGACCTTCAACGCGATCATGGCGCTCATCGGCGCGATGCAGCTCTTCGCGCAGGCCTACATCATGTCGGAGGGGGCGAACGGCAATGGCACCGCGTCCGACGGCAACCCGGCCCGCTCGACCCTCTTCTACACGATCTACCTGTTCTCGACGGCCTTCCAGGACCTCAGGATGGGGTACGCGAGCGCGATGGCCTACATCCTGTTCCTCGTCACGGCGGCCCTGACGTGGCTGGCGGCGCGTCTGACCCGCGGCGGGGGCCCCGCCTGACATGCGCCCCAAGACAACCTTCTCGAGGACGGTCGTGACGCTGCTCCTGCTGCTCTGCTCGGCCGCGTTCGTCGCGCCCTTCGTCTGGCTCGTCAGCACGTCGCTCAAGCCGATCGAGCAGACCCTGTCGCTCCCGATTTCATTCGTGCCGAGGGCCTACTTCGCCGAGCTCGGGGGCAGGCGGATGGAGGTGACGCTCGACTTCCAGGTCGCGCAGCCTGGCGCCGTCGTCCGGCTCCTTTCCGGCGAAGACACGGGGAGGCTCGGGTTCATGGGGGCGGCGCAGCTCGCGTCCGGGAAGGGCACGTACACGGTGGTGCACCCGGTCGCCGCCGGCTCATGGCACGTGAGCGAGCGGCTGGACCGCGCGGCCGGGGACATGGGCCCGCAGCCGATCTGGGACGTCCTCCCGCGCGACCGGATCGAGTCGCAGGTCAGGTTCCGCTGGGAAAACTACCCGCGCGCCCTCGCCGCCCTGGGCGGCGACGCCGAGGCCGACCGCCACCGGGTCGGGTTCTGGACGTTCCTGGGGAATTCGCTGACGGTGGCCGTCCTCGGCGTGTTCGGGACCGTGTTCTCGAACGCGATCGTCGCCTACGGCTTCGCGCGGCTCAGGTGGAGGGGCAGGGACGCCTTCTTCGCGCTCACGCTCGCGACGATGATGGTGCCCTTTCCCGTGCTCATGGTGCCCCTCTACGGCGTGTTCAGGTCCCTGGGGCTCATCGGAACGCTCATGCCGCTGTGGCTGCCGACCTGGTTCGGCAGCGCGTTCAACATATTCCTGATGCGCCAGTTCTTCATGACCATCCCGGAGGAGCTCAGCGAGGCGGCGCGGATCGACGGGTGCAGCGAGTGGCGCATCTTCTGGCGGATCATCGTCCCCCTCAGCACGCCCGTCCTCGTCGTCGCCGCTCTCTTCCACTTCATCTTCGCATGGAATGATTTTCTCGGGCCGCTCCTCTTCCTGACGCGCAAGAGCACCTACACGCTCGCGATAGCGCTCCAGAGCTACGAGTCCCAGAACGGCGGCGTCCAGTGGCACTACCTCATGGCGGCGAGCGCGGTGACGATCCTGCCCGTGATCATCCTGTTCCTCTTCGCCCAGAGGACCTTCATCCGGGGCATAGCGACGACGGGGACGAAGGGCTAGTGGGAGCGGGAGGCTTCTCCTCCCCGAGGCCCGCTGTGCCAGCGCTCTGTCCCAGCGCCCGGCATATGGGACAGAATGGCCTGATTTGGCTCAATTTTTAGCCGCCCAGAAAAGGCCTTGAAATTGTTTAACCCATTACCCCTGAGGATGTAGGGTGCAGCGCCGGATATGGGGCACACTCATTGCTGACAGCAGGGCATGAGTCGCATTCTGGGCATCGATTTGGGCACCACGAATTCCTGCATGGCCGTCATGGAGGGTGGGGAGCCCGTCGTCATTCCAAACGCCGAGGGCGGTCGCACGACCCCGTCGGTCGTCGCCTTCACGAAATCGGGCGAGCGCGTTGTCGGGCAGGCCGCGAAGCGCCAGGCCGTCACCAACCCGACCAACACCGTCTTCTCGTCGAAGCGGCTGATCGGCCGCAAATTCGCGGAAATCCGCGACGAGGCGAAGAACATGCCGTTCAAGGTGGTCGAGGGGAAGAACGGCGACGCCTACATCGAGGTCAAGGTCGGCGACAAGCTCGAGCAGTTCGCCCCGCAGCAGATCGCCGCGTTCGTCCTCGGCAAGCTCAAGGCAGACGCGGAGGCCTACCTCGGCGAGAAGATCACGCAGGCCGTGATCACGGTTCCGGCATATTTCAACGATTCCCAGCGCCAGGCCACCAAGGACGCCGGGAAGATCGCGGGCCTCGAGGTCCTGCGCATCATCAACGAGCCGACGGCGGCGTCGCTGGCCTACGGCCTCGACAAGAAGAAGGACGAGAAGATCGCGGTGTTCGACCTGGGCGGCGGCACGTTTGACGTGTCCGTGCTCGAGATCGGCGACGGCGTGTTCGAGGTCAAGGCCACCAACGGAGACACCCACCTCGGCGGCGACAACTGGGACGACGCCCTGATCGCCTGGCTCGTGGACAATTTCAAGAAGGACAACGGCATCGACCTGCGCAAGGACCCGATGGCCCTCCAGCGCCTCAAGGAGGAGGCCGAGAAGGCGAAGATCGCCCTCTCGTCGACCGCGTCGGTCGACATCAACCTTCCCTTCATCACGGCGGACGCATCGGGCCCGAAGCACCTGAACGTCCAGCTGACCCGCGCCAAGATGGAGCAGATCTGCGAGAGCCTCTTCGAGCGCTGCATCCAGCCGTTCAAGAACTGCCTCAAGGACGCGTCCCTCACCTCGGCCCAGATCGACGAGCTCGTGCTCGTCGGCGGCATGACGCGCATGCCCAAGGTCGTCGAGATCGCGAAGACCCTCGGCGGCAAGCCGCCCCACCAGGGCGTCAACCCCGACGAGGTCGTGGCGGTCGGCGCCGCGATCCAGGGCGGAGTCCTCAAGGGCGACGTCCGCGACGTCCTCCTGCTCGACGTGACGCCGCTCACGCTCGGCATCATGACCGCGGGCGACGTGTCGACGGCGATGATCCCGCGCAACACGACCATTCCCTCAAAGAAGACCCAGGTCTTCTCGACCTTCAGCGACAACCAGCCCTCGGTCGAGATCGTGGTGCTCCAGGGCGAGCGCCCGATGGCCCGCGACAACAAGACCCTCGGCACGTTCCGGCTCGACGGCATCCCGCCGGCGCCCCGCGGAGCCCCGCAGGTCGAGGTGACCTTCGACATCGACGCGAACGGCATCCTCCACGTCTCCGCCAAGGACCTCGGCACCGGCAAGGACCAGAAGATCACCATCCAGGGCTCCTCGGGACTGTCCAAGGAGGAGGTCGAGAAGATGACCAAGGAGGCCGAGCTCAACGCGGTCGAGGACAAGAAGCGCCGCGACGCCGTCGAGACCCGCAACCAGCTGGACTCGTCCGTCTACCAGCTTGAGAAGACGCTCAAGGAGGCGGGCGACAAGCTGCCCGCCGAGAAGAAGTCCAAGGTGGAGGGCGCCCTCGCCGACGCGAAGAAGGCCCTCGAGTCCAACGACGGCGACAAGATGAAGGCCGCCCTCGACAGCCTCTCAAAGGTCGGAGCCGAGTTCTACGCGGAGGCCCAGGCCGCCGCGCAGGCGGCTCAGTCCGCCCAGAAGCCCGACGGTGAAGCCGACGCGGGCCCCGCCCCCAAGGCCGAGAAGAAGGCCGACGTCGTCGACGCCGACTTCGAGGTCGTCGAGGACGACAAGGGCAAGAAATAACACTTTCCGGAGCCGGGGCGATTCGTCGCCCCGTTCCGACCTTAACCCAAAACATAATCCATATGGCTAAAGTCAAAATCAGACCGATCGGTGATCGCGTCCTCGTGAAGCATCTCGAGGACAAGGAGCAAGTCCGCGGGGGTATCATCATCCCGGACAGCGCCAAAGAGAAGCCCCAGGAGGCCGAAGTCATTGCGCTCGGCACCGGCAAGCGTGACGAGAGCGGCAAGGTCCACCCCTTCGAGGTGAAGGTCGGCGACCGCGTCCTCGTCGGAAAGTACGGCGGCACGGAAGTGAAGCTCGAGGAACAGAAGTACACGCTCGTCCGCGAGGACGACATCCTCGGCGTCATCGCCTGAGGGCCGCACGGAAAAGAACAACCCACTAGACAACCCAAATTACAATGCCTGCCAAACAACTCATCTTCGACGAGTCCGCTCGTCAGAAAATCCTCCGCGGCGTAGAGCTGCTCTCCCGCGCGGTCAAGGTCACCCTTGGACCCAAGGGCCGAAACGTCGTCATCGACAAGAAATTCGGATCGCCGACCGTCACCAAGGACGGCGTCACGGTCGCTAAGGAGATCGAGCTACCCGATCCCTACGAGAACATGGGCGCCCAGATGGTGAAGGAAGTCGCCTCCAAGACCTCCGACGCCGCAGGCGACGGAACCACGACGGCCACCGTGCTCGCCGAGGGTATCTTCCGCGAGGGCCTGAAGAACGTCACCGCCGGGTCGAACCCGATCTTCCTGAAGCGCGGCATCGACAAGGCCGTTGAGGCCGCTGTCTCCGAGCTCGCCCGGGTCTCCAAGAAGGTCTCGGACCGCGAGGAGATCCGCCAGGTCGCTACCGTCTCCGCCAACTGGGACGAGACGATCGGCAACATCATCGCCGACGCCATGGACAAGGTCGGCAAGGACGGAACCATCACGGTCGAGGAGGCCAAGTCCATCGAGACCACGCTGGAGGTCGTCGAGGGAATGCAGTTCGACAAGGGCTATCTCTCGCCCTACTTCGTCACCAACGCCGAGGCCATGGAGGCCGTGATCGAGGACGCCTACGTCCTCATCCACGAGAAGAAGATCAGCGCGCTCAACGACCTGCTCCCGCTCCTGCAGACGATCGCCAAGGGCGGAAAGCCCCTCCTGATCATCGCGGAGGAGGTCGAGGGCGAGGCCCTGGCTGCGCTCGTCGTCAACAAGATCCGCGGGACGCTCAACGTCGTGGCCGTCAAGGCCCCCGGCTTCGGGGACCGCCGCAAGGCGATCCTCGAGGACATCGCCATCCTCACGGGCGGCAAGTGCTTCACCGAGGACCTGGGCATCAAGCTTGAGAACGTCACCATCAGCGACCTCGGCCGCGCAAAGCGGATCGTCGTCGACAAGGAGAACACGACGATCGTGGAGGGCGGCGGCAAGGGCTCCGACATCCAGGGCCGCGTGAAGCAGATCCGCCGCCAGATCGAGGAGACCACCTCCGACTACGACCGCGAGAAGCTCCAGGAGCGCCTCGCCAAGCTGGCCGGCGGCGTCGCCGTCATCAATGTCGGCGCCTCCACGGAGGTCGAGATGAAGGAGAAGAAGGCCCGCGTTGAGGACGCACTTCATGCGACCCGCGCGGCCGTCGAGGAGGGCATCGTCGCCGGCGGCGGCGTGGCGCTCCTTCGCACGGCGAAGGCCATCGACGCCCTCAGCCTCGAGGGCGACGAGAAGATCGGCTCACAGATCGTGCGCCGGGCCATCGAGCACCCGATCCGGATGCTCTGCTCGAACGCGGGCGTTGAGGGCGCGGTTGTCGTCGGCGAGGTTCTCGCCGGCAAGGGCAACTTCGGCTACAACGTCGCGACCGACAAGTACGAGGACCTCGTGAAGGCCGGCGTCGTCGACCCGACCAAGGTCACCCGCACGGCGCTGCAGAACGCGGCCTCGATCGCCGGGCTCCTGCTCACGACCGAGTGCATGATCACCGAGATCCCGGACAAGAAGGACTCGGCCCCCGCCCATCCCCCGGGCGGCGGCGGAATGGACTACTGATCCGAGGAAGAGACTAATTAACAAGCGCCCCGCCCGAAAGGCCGGGGCGCTTTTTTTTGGTGCCATGAAACCGCGATAGCCCAATCGTCCCCGCCTGAGACCATGGAAGTGATCGTCCTAGGAAGCGGCACGTCGCAGGGCGTGCCAATGATCGGCTGCTCCTGCGCCGTCTGCACCTCCGCGGACCCGCGCAACAGGAGGACGAGGACGTCGATCCACGTCGTCATGGACGGCCTCCACGTCCAGGTGGACGCCGCCCCGGAATTCCGGCTGCAGTGCGTGAAGGAGGGCGTGGACAAGCTCGACCTCTTCATCCTCACGCACGGCCACTCCGACCATGTCGCCGGGATGGACGACCTGCGCCGGTTCTGCGACCTGCGCGGCGGCCGGGCGCTGACGGTGCACGCGACCGAGGCCGGCAGGGCCCGGGTGCGTGCCATCTACCCCTATGCCATCGCCGAGCGGGCGCTCATCCGCGGCTACCCGGCATTCATCCTCGCCGACATGCCGGCCGCCACGGAGCTGCCGCAGGGGACGATCCGCTCGACGCTGCTGCCGCACGGTGACACCGAGACGATCGGCCTCGTCTTCACCGAGAGGAGCAGCGGCGCGAGGTTCGCCTACTACACCGACTGCAAGTGGCTACCGCCCGAGGCCGTGGCCCTGGCGAGCGGCGTCGACGCGGCGGTCATCGATGGGCTGCGGCCCCTGCCGCACCCGTCGCACATGAGCATCGACGAGGCGGTCGAGGCGGGCCGGGCGCTCCGGGCCGGACGCGTCTGGCTCACCCACCTGACGCACCTGACCGACCACGCCGTGGCCGAGGCCGCCCTTCCGGAGGGTTTTGGCCTCGCATACGACGGGCTCAGGCTCCGACTCTGAGACCCGCTGTCCAACCCTGACATGCTCCCGCGCGCCAAGACGGTGGCGGCCTGGCTTGCCCTCGCCGCCTTTGCCTCCCTGACACCCGATGCCCCGGCCTCGACGGCGCCCGGCGCGCGCACCGTCGCCGGGTCGGTAAGGTCGCCGGACCCAGGCGGCCTGACGATCGGCAGGGCGCGCATCGTGCGCGCTCCGACGGCGGACGAGCTCGCGGCGCCGATGCGCTTCTCGGTTTCGCTGCTCATGAGGGACTTCGCGGGCCTCCAGGCGCGCATCGCCGCGGGCGAGCACATCCCCCAGGCCGAGATGGAGGCGCGGTACCTCCCGCTGCGCTCCGACTACGACCGCCTCGCGGCGTGGCTCGCGGCGCAGGGTTTCGAGGCGACCCTGCCGGACCGGCAGCACACGACCGTCTTCGTGAAGGGCAGCGTTTCCGCCGTCTCGCGGGCGTTCGGCGTCCAGTTCGCCCGTGTCGCCGTGTCGGACGGCGAATACACGTCGGCCGTCACTGAGCCGGCCGTTCCCGCGGACCTCGCCCCGGTCGTCCTGAGCGTCAACGGGCTCCAGCCCCAGTTCCGGCTGCGCCACCTCAGGGTGGCGGCCGCGCCCGTCCCCAATGACGCGGTGAACAACTACATCTATGTGACGCCCGACAACGTGGCCTCGGCCTACAACATACCCGCGGGCGCGACCGGGGCCGGCCAGGTCATCGCGATCGTGGGCGAGGCCCCGATCCCGTCCGGCGACCTGACCGCCTTCTGGAGCGCGACCGACGTGGCTCAGGTCGCCGGCAACGTGACGACGATAAATGTCGACGGCGGTCCCACGTCGCCGACTTCGGCCTCGCTGATCACCGAGACGGCCCTCGACGTCGAGTGGGCGGGCGCCCTCGCCCCAGGCGCCCTCATACGGCTGTACCTTGCCGGCAACGCGATCGAGACCTACGCCCAGATTATGGACGACCTCCCGAGTTATCCGACGATGTCGGTAATCTCCTCGAGTTACGGGAACATAGAGGGCAACGACGGGAACGCGGTCCTGCAGGCGTATTCGCAGACGGCCGCGACCTTCGCCGCCGCGGGCGTGTCGATCCTCGCCTCAAGCGGCGACGCCGGCTCCAACCCGAACGGCTCCGTCAGCCCCGGGGACTACCTGTCCACGGCCCCCCTGGCCGTCACCTATCCGGCGAGCGACCCGAGCGTGACGGGGGTGGGCGGCACCACCGTCAGCTACACTGGGAACTGGGCCTATGCGGGAGAGGTCGTCTGGAACCAGATCTCCGACACGAATGACATGCAGGCCAGCGCGAGCGGAGGGGGCGTGAGCAGCTTTTTCGCGAAGCCGTCGTGGCAAACCGGCGGCTCGGTCCTTGCCGGACAGACGATGCGCTGCGTTCCCGACGTGGCCGCGATTGCGGACTCCGACCTGACAAACGTCAACCTGGGCGCGGGATTCGAGCCCTTCTCCGACCAGGACACGGGGGTCCTCATCTACAACAGCGCGCAGTCGGGCAACAACGGGCACTATTCCGGTGCGCTCGGCACCAGCCTCGCTTGCCCGGTCTGGGCCGCCATAACGGCGCTCATCGACCAGGCCCGGGCGTCGAACGGCCTGGGTCCCATAGGCCTCCTCAATCCCCATATATATCCCCTGGCTGGCACGATCGCGTTCAACGACGTCGTCAGTGGAAACAACGGCGCCTACAGCGCCGGCCCCGGGTACGACCTCTGCACGGGCATCGGCAGCCCGAATGTCACCAACCTGATCGCGGCGCTTGCGGGCCCCGGCGCCCAGAGGCTGGCCAACATCTCGACGCGCGCGCTCGTGGGAACCGGGGCCAACATCCTGATCCCCGGCCTGTACATCTCGGGGACGGGAACCGAGACGCTCCTCATCCGCGGCGACGGCCCGTCGCTGATCCAGTACGGCGTCTCCGGGGTCCTTGCCCAGCCCACGCTCAGCGTGTTCGACTCCACCGGGAAAATGGTCGCCTCGAACACGGGCTGGGACACCGGCTCAAACCCGGCCCAGATCGCAACCGTATCGGCGCAGGTGGGAGCCTTTCCCTTCGCGGCCGGCAGCGCGGACTGCGCCCTGATAGCGAGCCTGACCGCGGGCTCCTACACCGTGCAGCTTTCCGGCGTGAACAACGCGACCGGGGTCGCGCTCGCCGAGGTCTACGAGGTCTCGGCCAGCGGCTCCGCCCGCCTCGCCAACATCTCCACGCGGGCGATGGTCGGGACGGGCGGCAACATCGTGATACCCGGCATCCACATCTCCGGGCAGGGGCTGGAGACCCTCCTCATCCGCGGCGACGGCCCGTCGCTGACCCAGTACGGCGTCTCCGGGGTCCTGGCCCAGCCCACGCTCAGCGTGTTCAACTCGGCCGGGGACATGATCGCCTCGAACACGGGCTGGGGCACGAACTCAAGCCCGGCCCAGATCACCACCGTCTCGGCGCAGGTGGGCGCCTTTCCCTTTGCGGCCGGCAGCGCGGACTGCGCCCTGGTCGTCAGCCTCGAGCCCGGCTCCTACACGATCCAGATTTCCGGCGTAAGCGCCACGACCGGCGTCGCCCTTGCCGAGGTTTACGAAGTCGCAAGCCAGTAACTGTTTACGCTGAGGCTGCCCCCGCCGGGCGGAGGGCCCGTATGCCACGCTGCGGGGCTGAAAGGGCTTGCTTTAATCTATACTCAATTAATGTAGATTGAAACCCTTGCGCCCATGAAGCTTTCCAAGAAAGGCGAATACGCCCTGCGCTCCCTCATCAACCTCGGGATCGCCGCGGAGATGGAACGCAAGCTGGTGCAGGTCTCCGAGCTGGCCGAGAGCGAGCAGCTGCCGGTCAAGTTCCTCGAGCAGATCCTCCAGGCCCTCAAGGAGGCCGGGATCGTGGAAAGCCGGCGGGGCAAGTTCGGGGGCTACCGGCTCGGCAGGCCCGCGAGGAAGATATTCATCGGCGAGGTCGTGCGGCTCATCGACGGCCCGCTCGCACCGATAGGCTGCGTTTCGCAGACGGCCTACGAGCCCTGCACGTGCCCGGACGAGGCGCACTGCGGGCTGCGGATGCTCATGGTCGACGTCCGCAACGCCATCGCCAACATCCTGGACCGCTACACGCTCGCCGACGTCGTCGAGATCACGCTCCGCAAGATGCGCCGGGACAGCGTCTCGCTTCCCTTCGCCGCGCGGGCGGCCGGCACCAGGGCTGAGCCGCGCGTGCCGGCCCGGATCGCGCGCCTGCAGCTCTCCAGGAGGGGCCGCTCCGGCCGGAAGAGAATGACGTCCCCCTCCGAGGGCGTCCTGCATCACATCCTCGGTGAGTATTCCATCTGACCCCCGCCCGAACGCCATGAGCACGGAATCCGCCACAGACCCCTCAGGCCCGACGGGCGAGCCCGAATGGCTCGCCCTTGTGCGGGACCAGGTCCGGGGGCTCCGCTTCGGCGTCGTGCAGCTTGTCGTGCACGACGGCAGGGTCACCCAGATCGAGCGCACCGAGAAGACACGCCTGACATCGGAACACCCGGAGCGCCGCCCCCGCCCGCCCTCCCCATGAGCCTTTTTCCCAACCGACCGTACCACCGGAGGAGCCCACAGTAAACCACGGCAAACGGCCCAATGGCATGCCCGTCGCCGGGACGCCGCGAGGCCAGCACATCCCTCCAATAGACCATGAATCGCCCTTCGTCATTCCGTCCGTCGCGCGCCCTGCAGGCGGCGCTCGCGCTCATCGCACTGCTCGCCGCGGGTCCCGCCCCGGCCAAGAGCATCGAGCTGCTCAACGTCTCCTATGACCCGACCCGGGAGCTCTATGTCGACTACAACAGCGCCTTCGCCAGGTACTGGAAGGCCAAGACGGGCGATGACGTCGTCGTGAAGCAGTCGCACGGCGGGTCCGGCGCCCAGGCGAGGTCCGTGATCGACGGCCTGCAGGCCGACGTGGTGACGCTGGCGCTCGCCGCCGACATCGACAGCCTGCACGTGCACGGCGACCTCCTCCCCGCGGACTGGCAGTCCAGGCTGCCGGAGAACTCCACGCCCTACACGAGCACGATCGTCCTGCTCGTGCGCAAGGGCAACCCGAAGCACATCAGGGACTGGGACGACGTCGTGCGCCCCGACGTGTCGGTGATCACCGCGAACCCCAAGACGTCCGGGGGGGCGCGCTGGGCCTACCTCGCAGCATGGGGCTACGCCGAGCGCAAGTACGGCAGCAAGGACAAGGCCAGGGAATTCATAACGGCCCTCTACAAGAACGTGCCGGTCCTGGACGCGGGCGCCCGCGGCTCGACGATCACGTTCGCCACGAAGGAGATCGGGGACGTGCTCCTCGCCTGGGAAAACGAGGCGTTCCTCGCCCAGAAGGAATTCGGCCCCGGCAAGTTCGAGACTGTGGTGCCGTCCTCCAGCGTCCTCGCGGAGCCGCCGGTCGCCGTGGTCGAGAAGGTGGCCGCGCGCAAGGGAACTGCCGACGTCGCGAGGGCCTACCTCGAATACCTCTACTCCGACGAGGGCCAGGAAATCGCGGGGCGCAACTTCTACCGCCCGCGCAAGCCGGCGATCGCGGCCAAGTTCGCCTCGGTGTTCCCCGGGCTGGAGCTCTTCACCATCGACGAGGTGTTCGGCGGGTGGACCGCGGCCCAGAAGACCCACTTCGCCGACGGCGGCATCTTCGACCAGATCTATGCTAAGTGACGCCGCAACAGTCGCGTCGACGCGCACGCACAGCGCGCGTTCCATCCTGCCGGGGTTCGGGCTGTCGCTCGGCTTCACGCTGGCCTACCTGGGGCTGATCGTCCTCGTGCCCCTGTCGGCCGCGTTCCTCAAGACGGCGGGGATGAGCTGGCACGACTTCACCGCGGCCGTCGCCTCGCCGAGGGTCATCGCCGCGTACAGGCTGAGCTTCGGGGCGTCGCTCGCCGCCGGGTTCGTGAACATGGTCTTCGGCCTCGTCGTGGCCTGGGTCCTGGTGCGCTACTCGTTTCCCGGCAAGCGCATCGTGGACGCGCTGGTCGACCTCCCCTTCGCGCTCCCCACGGCCGTCGCGGGCATCGCGCTCACGTCGCTCTACGCGTCGAACGGGTGGGTGGGCCGCTGGCTGGCGCCGCTCGGCTTCAGGGTCGCGTTCACCTGGACAGGGGTCTTCGTCGCCCTCACGTTCATAGGCCTGCCCTTCGTCGTCAGGACGGTGCAGCCGGTTCTCCAGGAGCTCGAGCCCGAGATAGAGGAGGCGGCCTCGACGCTCGGGGCGAACCGCCGCCAGACGGTGATCCGCATCCTGCTGCCAGAGCTTATGCCGTCCCTGCTCACCGGCTTCGCGCTCGCGTTCGCGAGGGCCCTCGGGGAGTACGGGTCGGTGGTCTTCATCTCGGGCAACATGCCGATGAAGACCGAGATCGTCCCCCTCCTCATCATCACGAAGCTCGAGCAGTACGACTACCGGGGGGCGACAGCCATAGCGGTCGTCATGCTCGTCTCGTCGTTTGTCCTGCTCCTCCTCATCAACCTCCTCCAGAAGTGGAGCCGCCGCTTCCACGCCATATGACGTGAATCCCGGTTGGGCGCCCCGCCCCCATCCCCAAGCATCGCCCGCCCGATCCGAACCCGACCTCCGCCCCGACAACCTTTCCAGCCCATGGCCCCGGCATCCGTAGCCCCGTTTCCCACCCGCAGACCCCGCGCGGTCCTCCCGCGCGCGGCCCGGGACCCGGCGTGGGCGCGCTGGGCGCTGACCGCCGTCGCGCTCGCCTTCCTCGCCTTCTTCCTCGTGCTGCCGCTCGTGGTCGTGTTCGCCGAGGCCTTCTCGAAGGGCCTGGGTTTCTTCCTTGCGACCGTAAGGGAGCCGGACGCGCTTGCGGCGATCCGCCTCACGCTCCTGACGGTCGCGATTGTGGTCCCGGCCAACGTCGTCTTCGGGGTCGCCGCCGCCTGGGCCATCGCCAAGTTCCGTTTCCGGGGAAAAAGCCTGCTGACGACGCTGATCGACCTTCCCTTCGCCGTCTCGCCGGTCATCTCCGGCCTCGTCTACGTGCTCGTCTTCGGCGCCCAGGGGTGGTTCGGACCGTGGCTCATCGCCCACAACATCAGGATCATCTTCGCCGTGCCCGGGATCGTCCTGGCCACGACGTTCGTCACGTTCCCATTCGTCGCCCGGGAGCTCATCCCGCTCATGCAGGCGCAGGGGACCGACGAGGAGTACTCCGCCGTGACGCTCGGTGCGAGCGGATGGCAGATTTTCTGGAGGGTGACGCTGCCCAACATCAGGTGGGGGCTCTTCTACGGCGTCATCCTCTGCAACGCGCGCGCCATGGGCGAGTTCGGGGCGGTCTCGGTCGTGAGCGGCCACATCCGCGGCGAGACGAACACGATGCCGCTCCACGTCGAGATCCTCTACAACGAGTACAACATAGCCGGCGCCTTCGCGGTCGCCTCGCTCCTCGCGCTCCTCGCCCTGGCGACCCTTGTGGCAAAGTCGGTCATAGAGTGGAGGCAGACCGGGACCCCATGAGCATCGAGGCGCACGGCATCCGCAAGAAGTTCGGGGCCTACACGGCCCTGGACGGCGTCGACCTGAACGTGCCTCAGGGCAAGCTCGTGGCGCTCCTCGGCCCCTCGGGCTCCGGCAAGACGACGCTCTTGCGCATCATAGCCGGCCTCGAATTCCCCGACCCCGGCAGCGGCCGGGTCCTCTTCCACGGCGACGACGTGACGGACCTTCCCGCCGGCAAGAGGAGGGTGGGGTTCGTGTTCCAGCACTACGCCCTCTTCCGGCACATGTCGGTCTTCGACAACGTCGCGTTCGGCCTGCGGGTGCGCCGCCGCCGGGACCGCCCCTCCTCGGCGGCGATCGCCGAGCGCGCGCACCGGCTCCTCGAGCTCGTGCAGCTGGACGGCCTCGCCGGCCGCTACCCCTCGCAACTCTCCGGGGGCGAGCGCCAGCGGGTGGCGCTCGCGCGCGCCCTTGCGGTCGAGCCCAAGGTGCTCCTCCTCGACGAGCCCTTCGGCGCCCTGGACGCCCGCGTCCGCAAGGACCTTCGCCGCTGGCTGCGGCGCTTCCACGACGAGATCCAGCTGACGACCATCTTCGTCACGCACGACCAGGAGGAGGCCCTCGAGATCGCCGACGAGGTGGTGATCATGAACAAGGCCCACGTCGAGCAGGTGGGCACGCCGCAGCAGGTCTACGACAAGCCCGCCTCGCCGTTCGTCTACCAGTTCCTGGGCAACGTGAACGTGCTGCGCGCGCCCGCGCTCGCGGGGGCGCGCCGCAGGGGGGCGGCCCCGGACGAGCCCAGTCCCGACGGGCAGATATACGTGCGCCCGCACGACATCGAGCTCACGCCCCACGACGCGGGCGGGGACGGCCCGTCGGCCATCGTCCGCCACATCCACGCGGCGGGACCCCACGCGAGGCTGCTCCTGGAGCAGGTGCAGTCGCGCGAGCAGGTCGAGGTGGAGATCTCGCGCTCGGAGCTCGCCGAGCTCAACCTGAAGACGAACGACCTCGTGCGCATGCGCCTGCGCCAGACACACTCGTTTGACGAGGACTACGCAATCTAGCACAGTGCCACCCCGCTTTCCTCTCATCCGAAACTGAACCCACAACCCACATGGCCAAGATATACAACGATATCACGGAGACGATCGGGAACACGCCGCTCGTCCGCCTCAACCGGACCGCTGCAGCCCACGGAGCGCAGGCGGAGATCCTTCTCAAGCTGGAATTCTTCAACCCGCTCTCGAGCGTCAAGGACCGCATCGGCCAGGCGATGATCGACGACGCGCTGAAGAGCGGGCGCATCAACAAGGACACCGTCCTCATCGAGCCGACGAGCGGCAACACGGGCATCGCGCTCGCGTTCGTCGCGGCGGCCCGCGGCCTGAAGCTCGTCCTGACGATGCCCGAGACGATGACCGCCGAGCGCAAGCGCATCCTCAAGGTGCTGGGCGCCCGGCTCGTGCTCACGGAGGGCGCCAAGGGGATGAAGGGCGCGATCGCCAAGGCGGAGGAGCTTTCCGCCAAGATCCCGAACAGCGTCATCCTGCAGCAGTTTTCCAACCCGTCCAACCCCGCCGTCCACAGGAGGACCACCGCGGAGGAGATCTGGAAGGACACCGACGGCAAGGTCGACATCGTCATCTCCGGGATCGGCACGGGCGGCACCATCACCGGCATCGGCGAGGTCATCAAGCCGCGCAAGCCGAGCTTCAAGCTGATCGCCGTCGAGCCCGCCGGCTCGCCGATCCTCTCCGGCGGCCAGCCGGGCCCGCACAAGCTCCAGGGCCTAGGGGCGGGCTTCGTGCCGGCAATCCTCAACACCAAGATCTACGACGAGGTGATCACGGTGAAGGAGGACGACGCCGCGCCGATCAGCAAGCAGGTCGCCAAGCTCGACGGCATCCCCGTCGGGATCTCCTCGGGTGCCGCCATTTGGGCGGCCATCCAGGTCGCCAAGAGGCCCGAGAACAAGGGCAAGCAGATCGTCGCGATCGTCCCGTCTTCCGCGGAGCGCTACCTGACGTCCTGGCTCTTCGCCGACCTGACCGTCGAGAGCGACAACATCGACGACCTCATGCCGCCGCCGAAGGCCTGAGCGGCTTGCGGGCCCCGTCCCGGACCCCCGTGCGGTCCGGTGCGGGGCCTTTTCATTTCCCGCGGGCGGGCAGGGGCATGCACCAGCCCGGCGGGTTGGTCGGCACGACGACCGGCAGGCCGGCCCGTATCCTGGCCTCGAAGAAGTCCCAGCGCAGGTTCACGTAGGCCGGCTCGCGCAGCCGCGGGACGTTGACCAGGAGCGACCATGCGCAGAGGAGGGCGGCTATCCTCCCCAGGCGGCCCCTCTGCCCGACCGCCGAGAGGAGCAGCCAGATGGCGAGCAGCTGCGGGATGAAGACGTACCGGGAGTCGGAGTGGGGGAGGAAATACAGGTCGAGCACATGCCGCGTCCTGTAGAGCGTGCCCAGGATCAGCCCGAAGAACGCGAGCCCCATGACGGCCCGCTCCCTGCGGATCGCGCCCCTCCTGAACGCGAGGTACGCGACGCCCGCGAGGGTCGCCAGGCCGACAACCGACGCGACGTACTGGTCCGTCTCCGGGGACAGGAGCGACCCCATGAGGATCGAGCCGCCTATCCTGCGGCCGATGGCGGGAAGGAACAGCCAGTACGCGATATGGCCGCCGGGCGCGCCGCCCACGGCATCCGGCTCCGTGACCACGCAGTAGCCCTGTATCAGGGCGCACGCCGCGACGATCGCGGCCAGCACGGCGCTCGAGCGGTTCCGCCGGGTCCAAGCCCGCCAGGCGAACAGCGGGCAGAGGACGATGCAGAACGGCCCCGTGAGCCCGATGGCCGCCGCCGCCGCGAGGTCGTGCGCCCACTGCCATGCGCCCTCGGGATCCCTCGAGATGAGGAGCAGGATGAGCCCGGCCCCCGTGATCCACTGCAGGTTCACGTCGTTCAGGTAGACCTCGTAGGTGTCGGGCACGAGGACGACCGCGAGCGCGCAGGCGCCCCCGAGGCGGGGCAGAGGGCAGCGCTCGGACAGCGTCCGGCTCGCGACGTAGAGCGTGATCACTCCCGAGCAGGCGACGAAGATCCCCGGCCCGTGCGCCGGGTCGACGAGAACCGCGAGCTCCGCCACGGCCCTCAGGATCGTGTGCATGTAGCCGGCGAACTGGTCCGTGAACGCGCTCCAGCCGAGGACATAGGCGCGCTGGAAGAAGAACACGTCCTCGGCCCAGAACTGGGGCCTCGTGAGGGCCTCGGCCCTGCGGAGCGCGAGGACGACCGCGCAAAGGGCCAAGACGGCGTACCCCGGGGGGTCGGCCAGGAGCTGCGCGGCCCTTGCCCTAGGCGTCAGCCTGTAGGGCTCGCCTGTGACGATTTTTCCCATTTGAAGAAGCAGAACCCGAGGGCCAGGAGCGACACGGCGAGGCCCGCGATCTTCATGATGGCCCCGGCGGCCAGCTGGTCGTCCGCCGGCGTGAATCCCGCGATCAGGCGCGGCGCGTACTCATAGGTGGGGTAGAGGATGTCGCCCGAGAAGACGATGTAGGCCGCGACCGGTATCATCATGACCTCGGTCCCGACGATGTAGATCATGCGGGCCCCGTAGCCCGGGGCCGGGAAGGCCCCGGAGGGGCTCGCCAGGGGCCACCAGTAGAGCAGCGACACGGCGAGGAACATCAGGTGCTCGCCGACGTGGACGAGCTTGTCCTGGAGCGTCCACTCGTAGAGGGACGGCGCATGCCAGAGGCCGATGACGAGCGTCGAGGCGCACGCGCACGTCATCGGGTGGAAGAGGATCCCGAGGGGCGCCCGCAGGCCGCGCCGCGTGAGGATGGGGTCCACCATCCAGGACGGGGTCCCCGCGAGGAGGAGCAGCGCCACCGGGTACATGATCAGGAGGTGCTGCACCATGTGCGCCGAGAGCAGGAACCGCTCGGCGACCTGGTCGAGCGGCGAGCCGACGGCCAGGTAGAAGAGGCCCAGCGCCGAGTAGAACATGGCCGCCTTCCCCGCGGGGTAGGGGCTCCCCGGAGCCAGCACCGGCCTGAGCGGGCCCGCAAGGATCGCATAGAGCCAGCCCGCTAGGATCAGGCCGCCGGTAAGGAACGGCTCGTTGTGCCAGTGCCGCCAGTCGATCATCGTTGGCCCGGACGGCTCCCGGGCCGCAGCCCTAGGAAACCCTGAGCACCGCCGCGGGCGGGTCCATCATCGCCGACGAGAGCGGCTTGCTCGCCTCCGCCCCGAAGAGCTTGAGGAGCGCCCACATTGTGCCGCCCGCCAGGACCAGCCCGATGAAGAACAGGATCGTGCAGAACGCCTTGTCCCAGCGCAGGTGCATGAAGTAGAAGATGACGAACATGAACTTCACGGTCGAGAGGACGACCAGCACCGAGACGAGGAGCCACTTCATGAACGGAAGGTAGACCGTGACGAGCTCGAGGCCCGTGATGACGGCGAGGAGCATCGCGATCTCGACGAAGAGGCCGAACTTGCTCTCTTCGAGGGCGTGCTCTGCGGGGGGCGTGGTCGCGGGTGCGCTCATGGTCGGGTTCGGCTCAGATGTACTCGAGGAGGTAGACGGCCGTGAAGATCACGATCCAGACGATGTCGACGAAGTGCCAGTACAGGCCCATCATCTCGACGTCGATCGCGTCCTTCTCGCCGAGGCGCCCCGTGAAGGAGTAGATCAGCATCCCGGTGAGCCAGATGACGCCGATCAGCACGTGGAGCCCGTGCGTCCCCGTGAGGGTGAAGAACGTCGTCCCGAGTATGCTGTTCGTTATCGTCAGGTGCTTCTCGAACACGAAGTTCCTGAACTCGTAGACCTGGCAGCCGAGGAAGATGCAGCCGAAGAAGATCGTCGTCAGGAGGGACCAGCGCAGGCTCTTCAGGTTGCCCTTCTGGATCGCGTTCACCGCGAGCGCCATCATGAGCGACGACATGAGCAGGATGAAGGTCGAGAACGACGTGAGCTCGATGCTGAACACCTGCCTGGCCGGGAGCGTGCCCGGGGGCGGGTGGAGGCGGTAGATCAGGTGCGTCGAGATGAGGCAACCGAAGAACATGCAGTCCGACGCCAGGAAGGCCCACATGAGGAGCTTCTTGTTCGGGATGCCCGTCGTCGTCGTCGGGTCGTGGTGGTGGTCGATGGCGCCTGCGGCCGCGGTGCTCATGGGGATGGGATGGGTCAGTGGCCGTGGGAGGCGTAGCCATTGTGGGCGCCCTCGCCCTTGACGCTGCCGTCCTCGTTCAGGTGGATGTGGTAGCCATCGTTGCCCTCGAGCGACCAGAGGACGACCGAGACGAACATGATCAGGCCGCCCAGGATCGTGACGGCTATCTTCGGGCCCCAGAACCCGTGGTAGATGTTCGGGTTCGCCGGGTCGATGATCGAGACCCCGACCGCCCCGACCAGGATGCCCGCGCTCGCGAGGAAGGGGTAGATCGACTGGAAGGGCATGTGGATCCCGCCGTGCGCGTCGTCGGCCTTGACCTGATCGGCGGTCTCCTTCGCGACCTCGTCCATGTGGCGCTTCTGGTACCACCAGGCGTCGCGGGCGTGGATGGTCGGGATCGCCTGGAAATTATACTCCGGCGGGGGGTTCGGCAGGCTCCACTCGAGCGTCCGGGCGTCCCACGGGTCCTTGTGGGTGCGCTCGCCCTTGTAGTAGGTGTAGATCATCGTGGCGAAGTAGATCGCCACCCCGATGCCGAGGATGAAGGCGCCGATGGTGGCCCACAGGTTGCCGATGTTCCACCCCATGTTGGCGTCGTAGGTGAACGTGCGCCTCGGCATGCCCTCGAGCCCGAGGAAGTGCATCGGGAAGAAGGTCACGTTGAAGCCGACGAAGACGAACCAGAAGGACATCTTGCCCCAGAACTCGCTCACCCTGCGCCCGAACATGAGCGGGAACCAGTAGTGGATGCCGGCGAAGAGCGCGAAGAGCGACCCGCCGATCAGCACGTAGTGGAAGTGGGCGACGACGAAGTAGCTGCCGTGCTGCTGCGCGTCGGCCGGGGCCGCTGCGTGCATGATGCCGGATAGCCCTCCGATCATGAACATCCACAAGAACCCGATCGCGAACATCATCGGCGTGCGCATCGTCAGGTGGCCGCCCCAGAGCGTGCCGATCCAGTTGAAGATCTTGACGCCGGTCGGGACCGCGATCGCCATCGTCATGAGCGCGAAGGCCGCCGTCGCCGCCGTGCCCATTCCCGTCGTGAACATGTGGTGGCTCCAGACGCCGAACCCGAGCAGGCCGATGGAGGCGCCGGAGAAGACGACGATCGGGTAGCCGAAGAGGGGCTTGCGCGAGAACGTCGGCAGGATTTCCGAGATGATGCCCATCGCCGGGAGGATCAGGATGTAGACCTCCGGGTGCCCGAAGATCCAGAAGAGGTGCTGCCAAAGGATCGGAAGCCCGCCGCTCGAGACCTCGAAGAAGTTGGTCCCGAAGAGGCGGTCCATCATGATCTCGACGAGCGCGATCGTGATCGCGGGGAAGGAGAGGATGATGAGGAACGACGTGAAGAGCGTCATCCACGTGAACACCGGCAGCCGCATCATCGTCATGCCGGGTGCGCGCAGGTTGATGATGGTGACGATGAAGTTGAGCGCCGCCGCGATCGAAGCCACGCCGAGGAGCTGCAGGCCCATGACCCACATGTCGATCGCGTGCGTCGGGCTGAAAGTCCGGGTCGTCAGGGGTGCGTAGCCGAACCACCCCGCGTCGGGCGCCCCGTCCTTCATGAACCAGCCGAGGTTCAGGATGATCGCGCCGACTGCGAACGTCCAGAACGAGAACGCGTTCAGCCGCGGGAAGGCCACGTCGCGCGCCCCGATCTGGAGCGGCATGATGAAGTTGAAGAACGCCGCTCCGATCGGCATGACGACGAGGAAGATCATCGTCGTCCCGTGCATCGTGAACATCTCGCTGTACTGGGCCGACGTGAGGAACGTGTTGTTCGGGACCGCGAGCTGGATGCGGATCAGGAGCGCCTCGATCCCGCCGAAGATGAGGAAGAAGAGCCCTGACGCGCCGTAGAGGAACCCGATCCTCTTGTGGTCGACCGTCGTCAGCCAGCTCATGAGGCCGGTCTTGGCCGTCGGGCGCCAGAGGACGAAGGGCTTTGTCGGGTGGTCCTCCTTCGCGAGGAAATCGGTCTTTGCCAGTGCTTCCATGGTTCGGGTTACTTGAGGCTCTCCAGGTAGTTCACGAGGGCGTCCTCGTCCTCGGCTGTGAGCCTGATGTTGTTCTTCACGTAGCCTTGGACCCACATCGTGTTGCCCGGCTTCACGTCGTTCGGGGCGTGTATCCAGCGGTGGATCTCGTCGCGGTTGTTCTGCAGGAGCCCGGCGGCGATCGTCGTGCGCGCACCGACGTGAGTCAGCTCGGGGCCGACGGTGCCGACGTAGCCGTCGCCGCGTATCGTGTGGCAGGTGGAGCAGGTCTTCGTGTTGAAGAGCTCGCGGCCCTTGGCGATCAGGGCGGCGTCCTCGTCGGCCGGCGCCTTCTGCTGCTCGCGCCAGGAGTCGAGCGGGGACGCGTCAAACGCATCCGAGTAGCCCGCCTCGTTGGTCCTGAATGTGCGGTAGGCGGCGAACTGGGCCTTCGGCCTGCCCGCGTCGGCGGCCCGCGGGGCCGGCACCTTCCGGGCGGGCTCCATCTGGTGGCTCAGCCAGTCGTTAAACTCCCTCGGCGCCAGCGCAATCACGCGGAAGCGCATGACCGCGTGGGACTCGCCGCAGAACTCAGCGCACTGCCCCCAGAAATACCCCGGCTTGTCGGCCTGCACCCAGAGGTGGTTGCCGCGGTTGGGCATCATGTCCACCTTGCCCGCCAGCTTGGGGATCCAGAAGCTGTGGATCACGTCGACCGTCCGCAGGTTGATCTGCACCGGGCGGCCGGCGGGGATCACGAGCTCGTTCGCGGTCGAGAAGGGCGCGTTGACGGGCTTGCCGGTCGGGTCGGTGGTCTGGGCCGTCTCGTTCGGGTAGTCGAACTTGAACCACCACTGGTAGCCCGTCGCGGTGATCTCGTAGGGGTTGGCCTTGTCCGCGGCGGGCACATCGTAGGAGTACCAGATATCCCGGAGGGTCGGTATCGCGATGATGACGAGCGCCAGGACCGATGCGCCGATGAGGCTGATCTCGACCAGCGGGTTGCCGTGGTGGTGGTCGGGCCCCTCCATGTGCTCCTCGGCCGGCCCCTTGGCCCTGAACTTGATCATCGCGTACGCCAGCACGGCGCCGACGACCACGAAGATCACCAGCGACACCCAGCAGGTCAGGTAGAACAGGTCCTGTTGGTGCCGGGCCACGGGGCCGCTCGGGTCGAAGGTGGACTGGGGGCCGTCGAGCCAGAAGCACCCGGATAGCAGCGAGATGCCGGCCATGGCGGCCGCGGCCCGGGCAAACCGGCCAGTCCTGTTGGAAAATTTGGTCAGACGCATGTGTTCTGTCGGCTGGGAACGCCGCCCGAAGGCGACCGCCAGACTCCCAAGTAGAGTCGGCGAACGCCCCGGCATTTCAAGCCATATTCCGATACAATTCCGCGCGGAGGAGCCCGCGGCAACATGCGGTTCCTCACAAAGGCACTTATTAAGGCGCCTCGGGGCCGCATTAGCGGCGCCCCAGGCGCCCCGGCGGGCCCCGTGCGGGAATAATTCGGTTTGCCCCCGGGTCCCAACGGTGCGACGCTTGCCCTCCCATGAATACCCGCCTCCTCCTCGCCAGCGCCCTCGCTGCACTCCTCGCCTCCGGCTGCGGCCAGAAGGACACCTCCGCAACCCCCGCCGCCGCCGCTGCCGCCCCCGCGGGCCCCCGCGAGATCGACATCACGGCCGGCGACACGATGAAGTACGACGTCACGCAGATCGACGCCAAGCCCGGCGAGGACCTTAAGGTCGTCCTGACCAACAACGGCACGCAGCCGGTCCTGGTCATGGGCCACAACTGGGTCCTCCTGAAGGCGGGCACCGACGTCGCCGCATTCGATGCGGCCGCCCTCAGCTCGAAGGACACCAACTACATCCCGGCGGCGCTCTCCGACGCGATCATCGCCAAGATCGACCTCCTCGGGCCGCGCAAGTCGGGCGAGGCCGACTTCAAGGCGCCGACGGCGGCCGGCGACTATCCCTACCTCTGCACCTTCCCCGCCCACTACCAGACCGGGATGAAGGGCACTCTCACGGTCAAGTAGGCCGACGCCCGGCGGGCGCCTGGGGGATTGCCTGCGCGGATGCGTGCGGTATCCTTTCGTGATCCCCATGAGGCCCCGCAACGACAGGAGAACCGCGACCGCGCGGATTTTCGCCGCCGCGCTGGCATGCCTCGCCCTGGCGGGCTGCGGTCCGAGCGATCCCCTCGACGGGAGGGTCGACGCCGCGGACGGGCTGGCCTTCTCGATGTGGCGGTCAAACGTCGAGCGCGACCTGACGCCGCAGCAGGTGGTCGACCTCGACCGCTCCGTGCAGGAGATCAAGTTCCACGTCATGGCCGCGGGCGCGGCGTCGGGGAGCGACGCGGTCGAGGCCGCGATGCGCCAGATGATCAACGGCCTCACGGTCCGCCAGCTGCTCCAGCGGGGCCTCGGGTGGGAACTCGACAGGGCGGAGGCCGAGCGCTCGGCGCTCGAGACCGGGATGAGGCAGAACGCCCTCATGACCACGAGGCCCGGCGACACCGACTCCTCGGAATACCTGATCGCGCTCAAGGAGCGCCAGACCGCGCGCCTCAGGGCAGCGACCGACGAGGTCAACCGTGCCCGGGAGAGGCTGGCCGCCGCGGGCGGCGTCGTACCCGCGGCCCCGAGCCCGGCCCCATAGCCCCTAGATGACATGGGGCAGACAAGCGAGGCGCAGGGCGCCAAGCTGTCTGCGTCATGACTACCAATCAAGTAACACAGACAGACCCTGGCGCCCGCGCCAGGGTAATTAAGCTCGGGCTGGACGTT